>Ga0214205_100012_pt1 | contig 35670 bp, 40 predicted proteins | sample TroBogEpilimnion_12_FD_153043 | JGI IMG/M metagenome (GOLD analysis project Ga0214205, IMG submission 153043) | Freshwater microbial communities from Trout Bog Lake, WI - 29JUN2009 epilimnion | ecosystem: Environmental > Aquatic > Freshwater > Lake > Epilimnion/Euphotic zone | place: Trout Bog... | reverse complement strand
TTTCATTCTTGTTTTCATTCTTGTTTTCACACTTGGCTGGCTCCATCTGGGCTACATTTGGCCTTTTCTTTATACTCTTTATGCTCTACAGGTTGCAGTAATGATGAGTAAAGTACTGAGTACTCCCTGCCATGCTGTGGCCTGGGCTGTTCTAGCCAAACTTTAGACTGCAACCCGATTATCATAATATGCACCAAGTAGGAACATATTTAAACTCATGAACAGCACTGCTATCATGAGCAGCAGCAAATCCAAGAGCGGCAACATAAGCACTAGGGCGGACGAGTGCATCGTGGGGAGCGGCAAGGGGATTGTGCTGGAGCGCGTGCTGCATGTGAACATAAGCAACAGCATGGGCAACCTGGCCCTGGCAGGCCCCCATGGTGGATTCTGGAAGCCAGTGGACGGGACCCAGTTCCAGATCCTAGGGCAGGCGATGGAGGGCATGGACTCCAGCGCCGCCACGCACCAGCTCAGCAACGCCATGATCCATGAGGTGACCCTTTTAGAGCACCAGAGCTCCTTCCCTGTGCCCTTGGGGGTGCAGATCAGCTGCGTGCCAGCGAACGAGTTCACTGAGCTGGGGGAGGCGTATGCATACACAGTGCTGCCCACCTCCACCATGTCAGTGCCACAGAGCGTGTACAAATCCCCCCCGTTGAGCGAGGACATGTACGAGTGGAAGAAGGAGTTCCCCAAGTACAATGCCACCAACCTAGAGGCTGAGGGGATCATGCACGTGAACAACCAGGCGTTTGTGTTTATCGACTGCGAGCACCCGGTTGTGTCCGTGCTGAGGCATAACGCCCACTTGATAGGGTGCGACATCGACTCGCAGAAGAAGCTGGAGGGGAACTGGTACAAGGTCTCCAAGCCCGTCCTGAAGACGTGCTGTGACTCCCTAAGGCAGAAGGTGCTCTCCAAGATGCAGACGCAGGACCTGAACACCCTGAGCGTCCAGATCCACAGGCTGAACGCCTCTGGCTGGGAGGACCTGGGGGACGGGTCGCTGGCCATGAAGAACTTTAAGATCAAGGCGTCTGCTTCACCCGAGGAGGAGGAGGAGGCCAAGAGGAAGCATCTGAGGCAGTTCACCAGCACGCCATTCAGCTACATGGCCAGGATCAAGATCAAGTATGAGCTGGATGGGAAGGTTTGATTGGCTAGTGTATTAATTGAATGGAATGGAGGTGGAAAAGCATGATGATGATTGGGATTGCAGTGCTCTTACTTGTCATTGGCTTTGTCCTCCTGATCCACCATGGTTACCACCACATGGACGACCAACCTGACTCAAAGGCCAAACGCGAGAGCGTGGCAGCTGTTTGCTACTTCCAGCTGTCAGATATTTCCAATCATGAAACATGGATACTGGTCTGCTGGTCCAACGCCCTGACCCTATGCCTGTTTGCCATGTCATTGAAAGAGGAGTGCATGTAAATTAAAAACATAAAACACAACTGTTCAAAAGTGGCATGTCCCCCCTTCTTATTTTTTTTATTTTTTAAATTTTTTTAAGGGGTCTGGCCAGGGAGTCTTAGGGGGGAAAGTGAAATCCAAAAACGTGATATCATGTGATATCATGTGATATCACACAAATAGTTAATGAATAACTTATGTATTATATAATATATATTAATATTATTATTATTATTATTATTATTTTAATTATTATTATAATAATTATAATAGTTATATAATATTATATAACATTATATAACATTATATAACATTATACAACATTATAAGAGAGAGAGAGAGAAGGAGGGAGATGATATCACATGATATCACATGATATCACATTTTGGGATTTCCATTTTCTCTCTAGGACTCCCTGGCCAGACCACCTAAACTAAACAGGGGGACGTGTCACTTTTGAACAGTTTCGTTTTACCTTAATCAACGAATGAACCATGGTATGCCCTTTGGGCACTATCCAACATTACAAGGGAGCAATATGCACTGAATACTATAAAAGGAACCATGTAGGAATGAGAAAATGCAGGGCAGCCGCCATGACAGCAGAGGCCAGGGCGAGCCCAGCTACATGCCCACCATCGACCCAGGAAGGCACGGGGGCGGGACCTACACTGCCCAGTCCACAGAGCCCACACTGCAAGACTATGAGAACGTCTTTGGCCCATCTGCCAGGGATATCAAGACTGATTTACAGAGGTTCAAGCGGCATGGGCGCTGGCATCTGCCCGACGTGCTCAAAGGGCCCAACCAGTGGCTCACTGACAGGGTGGATGGGCTCATCACCGATGCCACCAACAGCCCGTTCACCACCAAGATCCTCCCGTACAAGTACCTGGCTAACCCAGATGCCAAGCTCAAGTGGAACACATGGTCCTTTGACGAGGGCATGGCGAGCCGCGTCCCCTACGAGTCGGCGGCGAGAACCCTCACCCAGACCAAGCGGTCGTTCGCCGGCTACACTGTCCGGCAAGGTTTGGCGATCGTGCTCGAGCACAACTTCATGATGTCAGACAAGGGCAGGGAGAACTTCAAGAATCAGCTCCAGCAACTGGTGGGCAGCATCCAGTACACCAACGACCTGGACGTGCATGTGGCCCTGGTCCTGGCGCCCAGCTACCAAAAGACCATTCGGGAGCGGTACTACGTGGACGACAAGACGCCAACCCAGGTGTGCAGGGAGTTTGTGGACCTGTTTGGGTTCGTCCAGAAGAACACCAACGCCCTGGACATCCTGATCGAGGAGGCCAAGGCGCAGCTGAAGAGCTGGGGGGGACCCATGCCAGATTTCCTGCTGTGCAACAGCAAGCTCACGTTCCAGCTGACCATGACGCCAGAGAAGACCAACTACCTCACTCAGGGGATTGACGGGGTAAAGCGGCTCAGGGCAGGCCCGGACATCACCTCCTACAGGGGGCTGTCCATCATCCACTCCAGGTCCTTCTCTATGGACCCTGGGACCCAGCCGAGGGATATCCTCAGGAGAAGGACCAGGGTGGCAGAGTACTACAGGGTTCTGCCAAACCACAACAACATCAACAGGCAGTTTCAGTTTTACGATGAGGAGCGGGACACGTGGTTCACCTACACGTTCAAGGAGCTGCTGGGCATGGCGCGGTACCACAATGTGCCTGGGATCGTTGGGCCAGGACTTGGCCAGGGCAATAGTAATGCAGTGAGCAACGCCTATGACCAGCTGCACCTGAACAGAATTGACCAGACGGCTGAAATGGTGGAGAAGGCTCCCCTCCTGGCTGCTGAGGAGAATCTGATGCAGGACGGGCCCATTGAGCCTGGTCAAAATCTGGGGGTTCAGCTGGGATTTGATGTGGACACTGTCACCTCACACTACGACCAGAACCTGGCAGCCAAGGTTGTGGCTGCTGCACTGAATCCCAACTCCCCCAACTGGGCCCCGGGGGGCGATTTTATCTCAGAAGACTTGTTTTTTGCCATTGGTGCAGTTAACTGGAGTCATTTTTATGTGGGTAACTCCAAGTTATACCCCCCACCTCCTCCTGCAGCTGCAGATCCACTGGCTGTACAAAAGAATGCTGAAGTTGTAGCAGCAGCAGCTCATCTAGCACTAGTCCCTGGAGATGCTCGCCCCATGGGAGCCAATGTCTACATCCCCCCAGAAAAGTATTATTTCAGGCACATGGCTCCCAATGCAGCTGGTGCTGACTATGGGGACTTTGAGACAGATGCTAACAACAGGCCATATGGGACTACAGAGTGTATGGCCTACAGGGCTGAGCTTAACAAGACTGTACAACCATTTGTGAAACATATTGTAGATCTTGCAGTTGCAGCATATCCACATATAGATTTAGCCAATTTTAATCCAGCAGCAGGTGCTGCTACTGAACAATTGGCATATGCAGAACAAAGTAAGGTAATGCTAGCCCTTTTATTTCAGTCTATCTGTGAGTACCCCAGAAAGATATCAGAATTTTTCAATCCACATGCAGGAACTGCTGTTGTTGCAAATCTGGACCCAGCATTTTCTCTTGGAGCAGATGCTAGCCATGCATTTGCAGTTTCAATCAGGTTCAGAAACTATTCAAGGTATGCTGTAGCAAAGGGGTTGATCAACACAACTGTGAATGTACAAGGTGGAGTTGCACCTGGTAGAATAGTTCCCTTTGCTTATCCAACTGAATGCATGCGCAGTAATAATACAATGTTCACCTGGGTGCATGGGGCTACTACAGAGCCTACAACCTACCTTCCATGGAATAAGATTCCACGTTCCTCCCATGTTATGGCAGCAAGAAGGAGAGATGTGTCTGCAGCTGCAACCATGTACAGTGCGTTTGACATATCTCATGGAGCTAGATCACGAAATGCAGTTGCTAACCTGCGTGGTCCAGCAGACCCCAACCAGCGCTGGCGCAGCACCACTATGTTCGCACGGAGTCTGGATGATGGTAGGGCGTTCCTGAGAGAGCCTGGCGCTTTTTTGTCCCCCAATCACTTCCATGTGGACAATGATGCATTCAATTACAAGTCTGTGGGGTCCTTCCTAGGGGCCCATATCATCCTGACATATGATATGCTTGAAGCTCTATTGCGACATGATATACTGACTGGTAGAGCTGCAGGAGGAGTGCCAGTCATCCCACCAGCCATCCCAGCTGCACTTGTCAACGGGTACCCTGGCCCATCTCCTAAGGGAGGATGCTTCTTGGAGCACACCCTTTTGCTTGACCTGATCACCAACAACAGGATCTCTGATGCCAGGGTGGCCCAGCTCTATGGGATCATCCAGAATGCCTGGACTTATTTCACTACAGACAGCGCGCACCCCACTGCCGCTAGCATTGCCTTGCCTGCCCCTGGAGGATTGGGTCCAGCCCCAGCAGCAAAGCCAAGGGAGTCTAGGATCAATCTCACGCACGGTTTTGTCCAGCAGGCAGGTCCTCTTTCTCCTGACCAAAATCTCAGCACGTTCTTCCGGGTGTTGGCAGATGAGATGAGATTCGTCAGGGGTCATGATCAGATGCATTGTGTATGGACATGGCCTCATTGCAAGGAGACGGAGGAGGAGCTGTGGTGCCAGGCAGTCACAGACTACAGGCTCAGGGAGTACGATCCAGCCTACACTGCTGCAGAGGTTGGACTTCGGGCAGCGCTTACTGCAGCCCTGCCAGCTGGCACCCACATTCCAGACATCAATCAGCTTGCTGCCTTTGCAGTCCCCCATTTAGCAACCCCTGCAGTGGGTGTGGCTCATGCTGCCTTTGTTGCAGCAGCTGCTTTAGCTCACACCCGAGTTATGAACCATGTTGCCCCAGCAGGTGGAGGGTTATCAACCATAACTGAGAATTTTCCCCGCTATCAGGTGGGAGACAACGCCATCAGGCACTGGTGGATGCATGCCGATGACTTTGCCAACAACGAGGCTGTCCCAGGCGCGCTCACTGCCCAGCCGCCAGTGGGTGTGGCTGCCCCCCTTGCTGCCGCCCAGATCCCAGACTTCAACTCCAAGACCTGGGCATTCGGGCGGAACCTGCGCCACAGAGCCCCCTCAGCTGCTTACAGCAACCTGGGGCATCAGAGGGCGGAGGTGATGGCCTTTTTGTACCAGATCCACTCAAGGCTTGTGTGTGACCAGTCAGAGGCCCCCTATATCAACGAGAATACAAATCAGTACAACATGATCCCCAAGGTCTCTGCGAACCCGTACCGCCTCCCCAAGTTCAAGGCTCCTTGCTACCAGGGCAGGCCTGGGGGGATGTTCTATGGAGTTATTGGGGATCTGGGCCCCCAGGAGGGCGGCCCCAGGGCCACCTGGCCCAACCTTTGGCCTGGTCCGCCTGGTAGAGGGGGGCCTGCCTGGCCACACGGCCCTAGCTGGCAGGGCGGGCATCCTGGGGGTGGAGGTGGAGGTGGTGGTGGAGGTGGAGGTGGTGGTGGTGGTGGTGGAGGTGGTGGTTGGAATAACCACCAGACGTTTGACACGGAGAACGTAGAACTGGTCGTCGTGCGGCCAAACATTGAGCACCACATGCTGGGGATCATCATGGGACAAGGTGGCGAGGGCCTGGGAAACACGCTCTGGGGACAGACTGAGCTTTCCTGTTACGATGATTCGATGCACGGGATCTGGGGCATGTCCTACAAGTACCACGAGAGAGCCATTGTTTTCAACGAGAAAAACCTGGTGAGGCTGTGGGATGTGGCCTACGACGGGTATTGTGGGGGTAAGGACTCCTCGTTCGTAGAGTGGAGGAATCAGGATTCAGTGGACAAGTTCAGGTCGGCAACCAACGACGTCACCAAGACGTACAATGGGCCGTCGCTGATGGTCATGGCATTCGTGCACGATAGGACCAGCCCGCTGTATGAGGCCAACATGAAGCGCAACTGGCCATCCCCCATCGTGTTCCACGACGGCTTTGACTACGATCAAACGGACGCTGCCAAGTATGCCGCCCAGCTCGTACCCCCTCAAAACGGAGACTGGACCCTGGCAGCCGACCCCAACAACGTCCATGTCCTCAACTTCAAGGACATGAGGGTGTTCAACAACCAGCTGTACAGCGCCTACAGGCACTACTTCAAGACGATGCCTGACTTCAGCGCGCTGCACGCCATCCGGAAGCCAGCGGGGGCCAGCACGGTGGAGAACGAGACGTTTTGCGACTCCCTGGCCTTCCAGGGGACCATGAACGTTTTGGAGGACGGAAAGGTGGTGGATCAGATCCTTGGAAGCGGGCACCACGGCCCAGACTACATTGGGGTCTCGTCCATCCGATCTGGCAAGGGCTACAAGATTGGGGGGCAGCCCAACCTTAACAGGCTTGTGTGAAGGGCGCATTTGCGCCTTGTATTATAAAAAATTAAAGAAATGTAAAGCTCCACCGATGCTCCACATAGAGCACATCCAGTCTGTCACCACGTGCTTAGCCCTCGCGTTTGCATGTCTGTTGTGCTTTGTTGTCCTTCTGTTCTCCATCAATCTGCTCCTGGAGTTAGTGGGGCAGATGGTGGGTGCAGAACTGGGTCTGGGTGGGACTCTTTTAGCCGAGAGGGGGCAGACACATTTGATTATGTAGAGTGCAGAACTGGGTCTGGGTGGGACTCTTTTAGCCGAGAGGGGGCAGACACATTTGATTATGTAAAGCGAAAATGGAGGAATGGACCCCGTTGTGTACTATTTAGGGGCTTTGGGTTCGCTCTTGGAACAGCTTGGATGTACAGATTTCAGGGGCAGCCTGCTGGCAACGAGTGTAACAGACGGTCCTTTTCGCCCATTTTCAACAATATAGGGTATCAGCAGATCTGGGAGCAGCTGCAGCCCTGTGTCTCGCAGTGCATAGGGGAGTACTCCACCAGCAGCGAGATGCAAAAGGAGTCTGTGTCTGTCTTAAGGCGCGTCACATACATCATCAAGAGCACATGCAGCAGCCTGAGCGTGAAGCCCCGCGACTGCTTTGACACTATGAGGCTGTTTGTCCAGAGGACGGGATACAGCTATGATAGCAAGTTGTGCCTGTTGGTATCCATGTTCGATATAGCAAGCAGGCAGATGCTACCCCGCAACGATAGTGGGTGTAGTGGCGCAGCCCCTGGTGATGGCAGAGCTAGCAGCATTAGCTACAGGGAGGAGCTTGAGAGCATATGTGCTAGACTGGATAATCTGGAAAGAGCTCTATGCGTCTACAACAAGGAACAAAATGGGGGAGGGGATGAACCAAGTCAGGACACGTCGGACGGGGACGACGCCAATTCCGGTGATAGCACGGATAAGATAGAACTCGTAAAACAGCTGCTTGACTTACTTAACAGCTCGGGCGACACCCAGACTGACACAAATAACAGCGGCAACGCTATCCTTGAGCGACTGTTCAAGCACTTGGCTGAATAAACTTTAAAAAAGATGCCTGGGGTCATTTTAATCTCAGAACACAGGGTTAAATGACTGGCCCTTGATGCCATCCTCAAAGCCTGGCCATTTTAATCTCAGAACACAGGGTTAAATGACTGGCCCTTGATGCCATCCTCAAAGCCCGCCCAGAAATCCCCCTCCTTCCCCTCCTTCGACTCCTCCCTGGGTCTCTTCCGCGTGGCCTCGTTGGAGAACTCTCCGTTCACCTTTGTTTTAAGCTCCTCGTGTTCAACCCGGAGCCGTTCCATCTCATTAAGGCGCTTGGCGTGGGCGGCGGAGGCGCAAACCACCACCTGCCACACACCGCTATCCTCCGCGGTGTTTTTCACAAGACGCTCCATGCCCTCCTTGAACTGGGTTCTGATGGACTCGTTCTCGACGCTGTCGTCCAGCCATTTGGCCACCACAGTGTCGAGGGCTGTCTTCATCTCCGTGCGCTTTCCCTCCGTGAGCTTCTCCACCTTTTGCTTGGCCGTCTCAAGCTCCTTCATGAGCTTCTCCCTGTCTGTCTGGAGGTTCTGCACCTGTGAGAGGATGGAGGTGAGCTCAGCCTTTGGGGTTTCCGTGGTCATCTTGTGAGGGGTCCATTACTGTTTAAATAGTGTGCATGGAATGATTTAGCCAATCCTTTACCTCCTTTACCTAGGCTGCTTATCCATCAGAGCTAATCCACAAAAAGGGCCCATTGCTCCTCCGGCACACAGACTGTGCAAGTGGTTACCCTTTTGCCAGGGCTGTAGTACTTGTGCCTCCCTGTGGAAAGCACCGTGAGGGTGCCTCCTCCGTTACCATCCACTCGGTTGACTGGCAGGCGGTCCCCCTGCCTGATATCAATGACGTATCCCCTTACCCACTTTGGAACGTGGACGATCAGCACCCTGCCATATGCATCCGAGCCGTCGTCTATCAGCCCGTAGAAGCCATGGATCTCCATGGCGGAGTAATTGGATGGAGCGCATTTTGGAATGTGCTCTAGAGGTTGTGGCGATTGTATGACCTGTGCCTTGGGGAAGGACCTGTGCTGCCTGCCCAAGCCTTCGTGAATCTTCAGCAGAGGCTTGGACATCTGGGACTCGTATGTTGCATTGTTTTCAGCGACATGGGCTTTGGCTGGCTGTACTATGGTGGGCTGTCCTGTGCCAGGTACTGTGGCAGGTACTGTGCCAGGCTGCATTTGGATGGTTGACTTTGAAGAGCGTTCCTCAGAAGGGGGTGTTGTCTGGATTGACTTTGAGAACGTATCCCATGGCTTTGTCTCCCCGTCTGTCCAGGGAAGCTGCTCCCATGGTGCGTACTGGAGGCCCAGGGACATATGGTGCTCACTTTACTTGGGGCGTTTATATACAGTATTATACACTGTTTATATACGTGTACATGACCTGATGGATCTGGCGTGCTTTGCGCTCTCCAGATCACAACGCCATTTAAATTGTTTATTGCATCAAAATAAGGGGCATGATACACTTCACACGTGCAACAGCCTTCACCCTCTGCCTCTCCCAGGTGGCCATAACAGGGGGGGTCATCATGTTTTTCCCGCCCGTCAGGGTGCAGATCTTTACCAGCCACCCAAGGGTGGACAACGGCACGCTGGTGGAGAACCAGTCCCAGCTGTCCGTGACTGAATTCGGCCTGAGCCTTCCGTTCCTCGTCCTCTCATGTGTGGCCGTGCTCTTCTCCACCACCACAGCAGGCCTGACAGAGTCTGGGATGCTGCAGCAGGACAACCACTACACGTTCGAGCTGCTGAGCGAGGCCGCTCAGTGGGACACAGTGTTCTGGATCTTCTGCGCTGGAGTGCACGTGCTGGTGGTCACGGTGATCACGTCGCCCGTGGATTTGTATGCAGTGCTCGTCTCCTCCCTGCTGCTGTTTTACTTCCTGGGGCGTCTCTGCTCGCCCAGGTGCCAGCAGCTGAACATGACCTACGAGAACATGAACCTGCTAGGGTTCTGCGCGGGCGTGCTGGTGGCGGGCTATAACATCCCAGACTCGCATTCCGGCAGGGCTGCAGCCCTGGTCGTAATGGTTATGCTGGACTACACTCTGGGCGTGGGCCACACCTGGGACACCACGCCCACCATGGACACCGTCACCAACTGCAGGCTGTTCTGGGTCTGCGCTGCCTCCCTCTCTCTCGCGGGGCTGTACGGCGCGTGGCACGAATGCCTTTTGAAATGAATTTAGTTTTAATATGATTGACGTTGCTTGGGCTGAGTTGAGGCTGTTGAGCCTACTTAGGAGACGTAGGCCTAGTCCAGCTCGTCCATGTCACGAGGACCGTATTCATATGGGGGCAAGTTCAGCAGTTCTTCCTCCAGGTCAGCCAGTTGCTGGATCTGAACCTTTGTCTCTGCCTTCACAATATCATCCCATGTCTTAATATTTTCCTCTTTGATAACACCAGCAAGTGTGTCACCCAGTCCAAGAACAATACTCTCTGCCATTACCACAGATTCATCCAGCGTTGTGAACCTTTCATATATGGGGGGCATCACCTTCAAGGAGTCTGTAATGGATACATAGAACCCAGAACCATGGCCTAGTGTGATAGTGAGGTGATTTGTAATACGTGATACCTTCCCTTTTGGAGTCAGTAACCTTATAACTTTATCTGAGAAGAAGGAAACATAGTCCTTGTCACTCCTGATGAGATCGCATCCGCTGGCTGTAATTCTTGCCACCATAGCTGGCGTCAAAAATGCCTCATCTGTGGAAACTACCATTTCCTCAATGTTGCTTTCACTGGAAATGAATCGGGCTGCATTTGCCTTTTGAATGTTTGCATCCAGTTCATTGATTGTTGTCAGAAGGTTGACAAGGAGTTCTTCTCTAGAATCAAACATTTCTTCTTGTATGGGCATCCAATTTTCTGAGGAATTAATGCAATAGAAAAAGCACTCTCCTTGAACATGGAAACCAAACTCCAATTCAAACTGTATTTCCTGGAACTCTTCTGTCAAGGGCTCTATGTATTCATTTACAATCATGCACCTGAGAGTATTGGGATTCCAGTCCACAATGATAACCCCTGTTTTCTTTACAACCTCCCTCCTTTCAACTGTCATCCAAGTAGAAAAGTCTTGCAAGCAATCATCAGTTTCTAAATTATCACTCATAATTAGTGGATAAGCTAGAAGTAAACAATAAACTACTTTAATAGACACATTGTTCACACAAATCATGACCAAGAGCATTCATTAAAAAACGCCCCAATATGGGCCAAGGAGCCTCAATAGCTCAGCTCAGCCCCAAGGGGCTGGGGGCTACAGGGGCTGTTGGGGTGATCCTCGTCAGCCTCATAGGTAGGCTCATCTGGAAAGGGGGAGGCAGGGGTGCAGACGGGCTCGGGGAGGAGGTCGTCCTCAATCTGCTGTGACGCTGCAGATGCCACAGCTGAGGCCACAATCATGTCAATGCCCCTCTTCACATACTTCTTAACAATCAGTTCAATAGGGGATAAATATTTCTTTTTAGTGTAAAGCTTGTTGCGTCTGTAAGCCCTAGCACAGAAGTTAGAGACCACTCCCTTGGCACTACCCTTGTCATAGAGGGGGGAGGCAGGGGTGTCAGAAAGGGTCATCAGCATGGGCATGGATGTGGCAAGTGAGAAAGAAGGAAAGTCTGAGGAATATATAGAGATCTTTTTTGCTTTTTTTGCTTTTTTTTTTACTTTTTTTAATTTTTTTTACTTTTTTTAATTTTTTTTACTTTTTTTTTACTTTTTAATCTACACACACGTGACTACATAGGATTTGGTCCAAACAGTCCCAACATATATAAACCAATTTCAAAGTACTAAAAAATGCATGTGGACTACAGCAGCCTGTTTGCAGCGTACGACAGGATGCAGCTACAGAGCCGCCCTGCCGTCCTGAAGAGGAATGCGCTCCAGTCATACCTACACAAGTCTACAGAACTCAAGTCTGGCAGTGGGTTTCAGCGAATGAGTCTGTGTAGGTAAAAATGCCTGTAACCCCCGTTGGCTGCCTAGGCTGATTCGTGACTGACACAGGGAGGCCCTGGAGGCGCTGGACAGACAAGGGTGGCAGCGCAGCTACCACCAGAGACTCTTCCACGACCATTTCATCCGCGCCTGTGCTCGAATCTTCTGGAAAACGGAACCAGCCGGTTCATTTGCCAGGAACCACCAGAAGATACTCGAAATGAACGGCTGGGACCATCTCAGCCAGGAGATCCTGGTTTCCACACCACGCAGGTCACTGGATGGGGGGGAACTCGTCAGTTCCGTTGGCCTTGTATGTGATCCCGTTGGGGTGCCTGTAGAACAGCCCGTGCGTTCCCATGTAGTATCCATGCTTGTCAGACTGCCATGGGTGCACATCCTTTGTCCAGTTGTTTATGGGCTGTCCTATTGGCTTAGTACCGTCGGATCTTAGCCAGTACGCTGGCCAGTCGCGGGGGCGGGTGGAATCTATAAAGTTTCCAGGGCATGGTGGGGGGTCCATAGTGGAGTAACTCAGGGGTTGGACACCTATGAATTCAAACCAAACCGTTTTTATAATGATTTTTAATTTTTTTTTAGGTTCGGGAAGACCATCAGCGTCTCCATGTTCGCAGCAGCCATGCTCTACTCCACGCCCGCCCTGGAGCTATCCATTTACAGCACATGCCAGAGAATCAGCCAGAAGCTCATGCGCAACGTGACCAAGTTTCTCGAGCTGATCTACGTCGCCACTGGTGCCGGCCGCATGCCAGTCATCCGGACCAACATGGAGGAGGTGGTGCTCCAGGGCCCGGACGGCGTGCAGGACGTGAGGATCGTCAACTCCTACCCCTCCAAGGTATGCGTCCAGTGATCCTGACTGAGGGTTTCAGCCTTGCAGATTTTCCTCACGCGATCAGCCTTATGGAACTGATCCAGCAGGTAACCCTCTGCCCCCACCTGCAGGGCCTCCAGGGCCTTTGCCTCCCATTTCATGTCCGTCTTGATGCTGTGTGTGATCTCCCGTGCAAGTCGTCGGAAGGGCGCCGTCTGAATGGCAGGGGCGTCTGGGTGGCGTCTGCGCTTGGGTTTGGATTTGGCAGGTAGGGGGTCTTGGATGGGCTCTGCAGGCTCGGGTGTGGCCTCTGGTGCTTGCGTGTTGTCTGTCTTCATGTGCTGGGACTTGCTGTTGTAGGCCATGCTTACATGATACAGTTCACTTTTTTTTACAAACTGTCTTGTGGGAGGTCCAAGCAGCCACTTGGCATTCCTTACTGCAATACAGGTTTTTATGCTAGTATATTTAAGGGTGGTCAAGGGCAGGGCGTGTGGTGATGGACTGGATCAGTCTACTGTTCCAGTTGTTTGTCGGTGTGTGCATGGTGTCGGGCCTGAACCTGCTGGCTGACATCGCGACAAGCCTGAGGGGTTTGAACAGGCGGGACACGTTCTCTCCAGCCATCGTGGACGCGCTGTGGAAGATTCGCAAGGCGCTCGAGATGGAGCGGGTTTGAGGTGGGGGCGCGCGTATTGCTGGATGGGCTGGATGGGCGCGACAGGCGGGTTCTGGCGCGTTTTACAGGCGTGTAGTCATGTTCAATTCGGTTGGGGGCTCCGTGGCGGATCTGCATATGGATTCTTAGGCCCTTCCCATTTTCTTGCCTCCCGTCCTGCTATGGCAACTGCAAAAAGAGTGGCATTCCCTCCGTGGGTAGGACATCTGACAACACGCGATGTCTGAAATGGATGACAGTAAGTATATGTTTCAATGATGCAACCACACGGTTCGCTGCCTTCATATATGCCCATGGATGCTTGCAAGATATATTTAATTATTTATAGTTTGTATCGCGCATTTTTTAGAACCCCTCTCCCTCTCTCTCTCTCCCTCTCTTTGGCGGGATCAGCCTCGATCAGGCTAGGTTATATTCATGGGTATTTATGGGATGTCTGGAGTGTTGGATTAGGAATGTACGTCTCGGGATATGGGGCGCGTATCCCGAAGCCATCCTTATTCAATAAGGAAAAATTCATTATTCGTGACAGATCTCGTTTGCGAAGCTGTTTAAAATTCAAACCAGTCCTGTCTGTTTCAAATGGTTTTTTTTTCAAAAAAAGAAAATTGTGAAATGGAAGGATACTTAGGTGATTCCAATATCAAACAAGTTGAAATGTCTTCTGTCATGCTTAAGATTACCAGTGATGCCAGAGTCCGTGGCATGCAAGTTCCAACTGGGGAAGAGCGATATGCTGTGTATGACTTCCTTACCATTGCATGTGAGAAGGCAGATAATGGTGCATACGCAAGGAAGACATTTTCTAATATCATAAAGAAAGGTAGTGAATTCAGACAAGAGGTTGTGAGGGATGTTCTCAACCTTCAATTCCCTGGTGCTGGCCAGCGTGAGACCCCGACTATGACCATTAGAGGCCTTTCCAGGCTCCTAATGATTCTGGGAGGCAAGGTATCAGCTGAGTTCAGAGAACTGGCTGAGGGGGTCTTCACTAGAGTCATGGCGGGAGACAGAAGTCTGATTGAGGTGATCAATTCCAACGCAGCCTCTGGGGCTCCTATTCACCAGGCCTTCAGAGCTGCACTGGCCCAAGAGCCAGTGGCACCAATTTTGGATGATCTGTGCCTCAAGCGCAAGCAGGAGCGCGAGGATGCCCAGTTTGACCTGGAGTTCAAGGAGCGGACCTCACAGATCAGGGACAGAGAGCTGGCCAGGATCAAGGACTTCACCCATTTAATGTCGTCCCTGAACCCTGATTGGAAGAGCGACACCCGCCTCAGGCTTCAAGTGGAGGATTCGTTGAAGAACGTGGTGCTGAACAAAGGACCCAAGATGGTTACCAACGGGGACGAGCCCCCGTCTGTGTCTATCAGCCAGATTGCACATGAAAAGGGGATCAGCCTAAAAAAGGGGGACATGGTGGCCATTGGGAGGGCTGTGGCGCAAGGGTACTTCGTCAAGTATGGCAAGAAGCCGTCAAAGCACCGCCAGTGGGTGGACGGGGCGGAGCGTGAGGTCAACTCGTACACAGAGAAGGACAGGGACCTGATCGAGAAGGCTATCAAGGAGCAGTTCGTGGAGTCAGATGCTGAGAGTGATTGGTGAATGCTGGCCATTGTGACTTTGACTCAGTCTGTGAGGAGTAAACCCCCACCCTTTTTTAATGATAAAAAAAAACCCAATGGGGCGAAAGCAAGTGTTGAATTAAACTTGTAAAATCCCATGACCACCAATGTACTGGCATCGAAATTTGAGACGTCCAAAGTAAAGAAGCGCTTCCTCACCCAGATGGCTGGGCTGAAGCATTTTTTAGAGGGGCATGGCTTTGACTGCCAGTTTCCCATCAACACCTTCCTAGTCATAAAGAAGGATGGCCAGCAGGTATCCGTGGGCATACTAAACAGGGAGAGGAGGCACACTGATGATGAGATGATATTCAGGGTTGTATTAAAGGGGTATGACGAAAGCCACGTTGCAGCAAATCAAATCAGGGGTGTTATCCGCACTCTGATCCGGTGGGGGCTCATGAGCCAGATCACGGATGAGGAGATGGAGGACGCGGTATCCCATGCTGCCATCCGCTGTGCGTATTGCGCTGTGCAGCAGAGGTGTTTCGGGGCGGGGGACGCCAGGTTCAAACAGTGCAGGAAGTGCCATGAAAAGGACAGGGGCGTGAATTTCCCAGCCTACCAAGGATTCTACTGTTGCAAGGAGTGCCAGGTCAAGGACTGGAAAACACACAAGTCAGTATGCCATTAAGCTTGCCTGTGGATAGGCATTAGCTTATCCACACCAGCCCAAAATTCAGGGCGTCTGATTGTATATAAGGTTGCTGGCTTACAAACAACGATGAAACCCTTCCTGATAAACTTCCAGGTGAAGGTCAGCCTATCGAACGCGAGAAGCTCCATCCCCATCTACAACATCAGCACCCAGTTGTCTGACAGTGCCGCCCGACCAGACATAACCCACAAGTACGACTACTACGTGGGCGCGTGGATGGGCAACGACAATCCGCACATGGAGTTCAAGATGCTTGAGGAGGACGCCCACGGAACAGGCACTGCAAAGCTGAGCCTGCCTGTGCTGGAGACAGACTCGGACATGTTTAAGATAGGGGTGTTTGTCAGGGCCCCTGATACGTGCATGATGAGGCACATCGTCACAGGCTTCCAGGACGTGAGCTGGATGGGGGAGGCGCTGAGCGTCGACTCTGTGAGCAAGAAGGGCATGGTCATAAAGGACAACTACAGCCCCAACCAGGCCCTCCTGCAGTTCTCCAACAACGGAACGGATCTCAAGGCCCTCCAGGCGCTGAAGCTGAGGCCCTCCATTCTGCACGCCAACGACGCCATCAACAAGGAGGTGCAGAACATGACCATGGGCGTGCACAGCCTCATAGAGAGCGTATCCAACGTGAGCAACTACAACGGGGGGCCTAACTACGTCATGAGCTCCTGCTTCACCCAGGCCATGGGCTGCGCCATAAACTACCCTCTGCTCAACATGACCTACTCCAGCAAGCGGCATCTGACCCCGCTCAGCGCCCTGTGCTACATGTCATTGGCCACCTTGCACTACACGGGCATGTCAGCAGCGGAGGCCCTGAGCCTGAACGACCACGACTTTGTGCACAAGTTCATAGTTCCCATGTGCACCAGCTTCACTGTCTGCCCTTACACTGCGCAGTACTCTGGGGACAAGACCCTCGACCTCAAGGGCAACCTGGATCAGGCGACAGAGGACTTTGCCATGGTCCTGTGCGACCACTACTACACGGACGTCAAGGACTCGTACTCCGGCAGCCCAGGGCTGGCCGAGATGTCCAACATGCAGCTCGTGGATCACATCAACGCGCTGGGTGCCAATTTGGACGCAGGTAAGAAAAACTCAAACGGGCATTTCCTGATAGCAGACGACTGCGAGACCCTGTCTGGCATGATCAAGAGCATTGAGGGCGGGATCCACCTTGAATCCCACATACTGGCTGACGGGGACCCTGTGAAACTTGGCAGGAGGATGTGGGACTGCACCAGGGGGATGAACAACCTAGCTGCCGTGCCCATAGGGGACTTTGAAGCAACGGCGAAGCTCCTCTCCAGGTACGGACAGCTCAGGGAAAACTGCTACAAGGGGGTCATGCCCTGCGCCCAGATAGGCCTCAGCGTGGTGTCAGCGAAGGGGGCCAGCTTCTCCACGTTCAACTCTGATCTGAACGGCCATGCATGCACGGTGGCGCAGACGCTGGACGCTCATGGCGTGGCCTCGTACTCTATAGGCGAGGGCACCACCTGCGTTCAGACCAAGAGCCTGCCCACCACCTGCGCCCAGAAGGTCTCCTTGGTTGTTTCGGAGGGCACTGTCATGTTTGACACAGTGAAGGCCCTGAGCATAATCTCGCAGAACATGGGCCAGCTGCTGGCCACCAAGGGGCTGAGCAGGGGCCTTCAGACCATCCCGTACAACTTTGAGGGGAAGGACCCCTACAGCGTCTGTCCTTTTTACATGGCGGGGTTCTACATTGGGTTTGAGATGGGGGGCACCATCCCTGGCGTGATCCCCCTGGACACTATGCACAAGGACATGAGCATGGCTGCCCTGGCAGAGGTGCTGGGGGGCTCCCCCCACCCCATGTTTGGCGCCCCTGTGGCGGACCTGAGCATGGACTGCGTCAAGGCCTTGCCCATCGACTTGGGGCGGGCCATGGGGGAAGACAAGGCAGTAGAGTTCCTGTCCTCTGTGGATGCGCGCAATCGGGATGTCCACCCCCCCAGGGTAAGCGAGCTGACCTTGAACAGACTGATGAGCAGATGGGGGGATCTGGAGGCACTGCCAAAGGAGAATAGCAACAGTGGGAACTGGGTGCTCTCGTGCTCGGAGGCCTTCCAGTGCGCTGACACCCTGAGGGCGGTGGGCGAATACAAGAGGAGGCTCTCCAGGGAATTCAACGCCCTCCAAGAAAAAGACCCAAAGTCTGATGGGATGAAGATGAGCGTCAACCTGCATATGCACAGTGTGGTCTGCCACCTGGCCATCCCACTGCCAGTTAGGGAAAAGTGGGACCTGTCGTGTGCGCGCAACATGAGACTGGCACTGCAGGCCCTGCCCGCCCCCACCAAGGTGCAGGTTGGAAAGCAGTTTGACCTGTTTTAGTTTTTTTTAAAATTAAAATTGAGTCGGTTTGATTTGAATTAAAAAATCTATTTAAGCGATCCAAAGTTTTGGCCAGTGCACACATGTCCAAGATTGGTGTGATGGTCAACACGTGCTATGGAGGGTTTCACCTTAGCAAAGAGGCCATGCATGAGTACAAGAGGCGTAAGGCGATGAATGAAGGCAGTGCAAATCCATCAGAGGCTGGTGAGGGTGAGCAGGAGCCTGGGTGGGGAGTGGAGATTGAGAGGCATGACCAGCTGATGGTGCAGATTGTGAGGGAGATGGGCGCAAAGGCATGCGGGTTTTATTCCAAGATCACCATCGAGGACATCCCCTCGCATTTTGCCAACTACTACAAGATAAACGAGTATGATGGAACGGAGAGCCTGCAGATTGACTATGATGCCTACATCATTGACATGGCGAAGGAGGCCCTCAAGGATGGAAACCTCACAAAGACCGAGAAGATCTCGAGGGCATACGCCATCCTCAACTCAAAGAATGACTATAAGGATTAAATGAAATTTAGTAAATGATCTTTGCAGTCTCAGTGTTTGTGTGCTTCATTCCAGTCCCGTGTTTACAATATAAAAAATGCATTTAAAAAATCTGATTCTTTCCAGCATGAACACAGTCACTGAAATGTACATAAAGAACAAGGCAGACATGGAGTGTGTAGAAAGGGCCATTGTCAGGCAGCTGGGGGGGGAGGGGTCTAGGTGTGTCTTCCTTAGGTCGTTTGCATACCTTAAACTGAGAATGTCAGTGCTGTACAGAAAAGACTGCATGCAGAGCAGCGTCTTTCACGAGGGAATATGTGTGAGCGCAACATCTGTGGCTGGACAGCCCCCATTGGTGCGCGTGCTCCAGCTGGACAGGGTGGCTGATATGGACGAGTCTGGGCAAAAGAGGCAGCGCGACTGTGTATAACTTGTACTTGATCAGTATTAACCACTATTTAAGGTTGATCAACAGGGGAGTAGATGCACAAGGCAACAATCACACAGCACATTCTTTTGTATTTGGCATATCTGCAGTTTTCCACACTCGTCCTTGCGGCTCCACCCATAGACCACGGGGTCATGACCAAGGGGGACGTGGCAATGGCTGCTGTGGATGGACTGGGCAGCCTTGTAAACACTTTCGGCCAGAGGCTGATGGAGGACCTGGATGACTTTGAGCAGATCCTCATGGAGCAGCCCACCCCGCCGCCTGTGTACAGCTTTGAAGAGCAGCCGATTGGGCCATTCGAGGAGCCTGATGTGGGTGCTCCCTACCCTATCCACGGTATAGTCGACCCAGTGAATGCCGACTTGAGAAATTAAAGCACCTCCATGTTCTCCCTGGCCTTGACTGCCTTCCTTACTAGCTTGGCCGTCTGGTTGTGCGAGAAGAACACAGTGTTCCCATTGTAATCCCACCACGTCAACACTAGAGTGTGGAGAACAGGGGCGGACTCATCAAACAGTGAGTCAGGCAGGGACTGGATGATGCATTGAACTGGCACGGGGATCTGCTGGAACATCAGTTTGAGCACATTGCCCTTGTTGGCGTCCCTTAAGGACTGCAGCAGCCTGAGGGCACACCTCTGATCAGGCATATGCATCTTGCCTGGCTCCAGCAGGAAGAGGATGAGGTGATCCAACAAGAGATACGGCTTCTCGCTCTTCCTGTTCAAGCTGGACCTGCGCTGCCAGTTGAGGCATGGGATGCACACTGACAGGCACTCATCCCCCTCAAGGCCTGAAAAGCCCCTGTATGCATATGGGGTGGCCTTGCAACACTGTAACACAAACTGCCCTATGGAGCTCATGCTTCTCCAGCGCTTGCTGCCCATGGGGGCGATTCCGCAGAACACACAGCACGAGTCCATTTTTTGGTTTGTTTTAAATTCGGATTGGTTTGATTCTTTTCAATCCAACGGCTTGATCCTTAACGGCTATAACTGTCCTTACCAATTTAGACACGCCATGATGCTATAAAAAGACTATCGCCTTGAACTGGAAATGAGCAGACGACGAGCGCCAGTGATAAGGATTAACATGCAGTTGCCCTTCATGGGTGCATCAGCCACTCCAGGCCAGGTGGCAGCCCAAGGGGTGGCAATGAAGCAGTTTGTCATGGAGCATATCGACGAGATTAACAGGATTTTGGAATTGATCCAGAACCTTTTGGCAAGCTCAGACGACCCAAAATTCAAGTACCTGAAAGATTTGCTGGCCCACTTCAAGATGTTGCTGGGCATGATGTATCCGTCAATGAACGGGGCAAGCCAGGACCAAACTGTATACGCCCCAAGCCTCCCACCGCCCCCTGTAGCCATGGAACCTGCCCCCCCTGCCTCCAAAACCAACTGGAAGGAAGTCATGGATAAACTTAAGAACTTCGACCCCAACACGTCTGACATGAATGAAGACTGGGGGGGTATACTGAAGGATATTCAGAAGTACGTCAAAGATAGAACACCAGATTAGCTATAAAAAGGCTGTTGGGTGTGGCAAGAAGGAATGAGTAGGAGCAAAAAATCAGTGCCAGTGTTAAGAGTCAACATAACCCCCCCAACACTTGATACTACAATGACAGAGCGCATACGGAACATGTTTAAACCCAAAGGAAAAGGGGATGACAGTGTGGGCGATAAGGATATGGAGAAATTTCAGGCCATCCTTGACGACCCTGGTACAACTGAGGAAGACTTGAGCAACTTGTTGGGCATGCTCAGAAAGTTTCTGGAAGAAATACACGAGAGGAGCAAGATTCCAGAGCCTGTATACGCCTTCAACCCGCCAGTCAACATCCCCGTCCCTATGCCTCCCATGCCACATCGTGCCCTACCTGCTCTACCTCCTCTACCTCATCTACCTGCTCTGCCTGTCAGACACCCACACACTCCACTAGTTGCACCACATACTACCCCCCAGCCCAACCATCCAGATATGCCCCACCCCATGGTCCCACCAACGCTACGCCCCACTCGCTCTATGCCTGCTAGACTGGTGCACAGTTCACTGCCTGCTCGCTCGCAGCCAATTCATCCATCTGTACCACCGGCCCAACATGCCAGTATCTCACGTTCTAAATCAATGAAGAGGTAAAAACGTTCAATGAGCCTCAGGCGCCCTTAGGCCTGATAAAGACCTTCACAGTGGGCCAGAGCTTCCCCCAGCCCTCGTGGACGTCCCTGACTGTCTTGCCACCCGTAATGACCACCTTGCCAGAGTAGAAGCAGAGCAGCACAACGGGGGAGTCCTCAGGGCGGTATATCAGGCCAGGGAACATGGTCTTCTGGTACATGCAGTTTAGCTCCAGCTTGGAGTAGAGGCTCTGCAGGTCCAGAACGCCTTCCCCTACGGGTATCTCAACATGGGCCACGATATTCTGGATATCACAGTTGACCAGCTCAAAGGACTGGCTGGGGAACGAGTCCCTGAGGATCTGGCTGATGTGGAGGCTGGTTAGGAGGCACTCGTAAAAGTCCCTCGCGCCTGTCACCACCACCTTGCCGCTGCTGAAGAGGAGCGCCGTGCAGTCAGGGGACCTCAACCTGATCGTTATGGCAGCGAACTTGTTCTTGTCGTAAAACGAGAACGGGAGCAGGCGGGACAGGGCGGCCAGGTCGATGCCCTTCGACCTGATCTGGCTGGTGGAGACTATGTTGTGGATGATGGGCGTGGGGATGTCTGTGTCAGGACAGCTCTGTCGAGCACACGCCCTTGTCGGCAGGGGGGTGTAGGTGCGCTTGGACATTTTGAAGTGGTTTATGGCAATAAAACAGCCCTTCTAGCCTATTCTATCTTCTTTTTAAGTTATAATAACAGTAAATTCAATTAAAAATCGGGGTCACAAATTCACAACGCCCCTGACGTCCTGAGCTGCTCGCGCTTGAAGCTGAGACTGTGGCCTATCTTCCTGTCAGAGTAGCTGAGCGCAGTATACAGTGTGGACGGGGTGGTGGTGCAAGGTGTCAGATCATCCACTTCCTTGATGCCAGCCGCTTGAAGGGCCTCTGTCACTATCTTGCTGCAGAAGGTCATGCCCTCCTCCTGGGACGAGCCAGTGTAAAACATGGGACATGGCTGCATGTAGGCGGTGTAGATCCCCATCTCGTTGAACGCAATGTCATGCCTCACTGCGTCTGCACAGAACCTGTACGCCTTGCTGTACTGCTCAGGCGTGACGCTCAGCGACACTAGCCTGTACTGCGGGTTTGCAAACGACCTGCGCCGGAAAAACAGGTTGGATTGGGAGAAGATGCTGAAGGCCATATCATCCTCAAACACCAACTCCACATGACAACAGCTGTTGGCGCTAATCCCAGCAACAAATAAATTGAACCAGTCGTTATCCCAACCCACTGGGAAGAGGAAGGCAGCTGTCACTATGCTCGAGGCTTGTTTGTGATAACACTGACAACCGATATCCATTCTTTTTTGTTATGCTTATCCGGTTTTAATACATGTTTTATTCGTTTGTTTTTCTTAACCCGGCACCCAGCCAAGACCCGCACATCACCAGTCAGGGATGCGCTGGGAGGGCGACTTCGCCTTGCCCTCACTTGCAAGCTTGCGCACGCGTCGCGCGATTTCAGCGTCGTCCAGGCTGGAGAGCTTTTTATCAGCGTTGGTCTCTGAAATGCTTGACGATAGTGTCTGCACCTTGTGCGTCAGCGTGTCTATTTTCTGGTTCAGGAGGTCCGTCTTCTGGTCCTGCAGTTTCTTCTGGTTGGATCGCTGCGTGCTGAGGATCGAGTCGATCTTGGCGTTGATCCGCTCTCGAAGGTCCTCCGCGTCGTCGTTGGAGGCGGATAGAGTGGCTGGGGCGGGGCAGGGGTAAGGGTACGAGTATCCCAGAGGGGGCTGTGGATACCCCGGGAAGCCTGGGTTATTGGACCCTGGGAAGCCTGCATTGGTGTACCCTGGGAAGCCAGCGTTTGTGTACCCTGGGAAACCGGCCTGGGCGTAGATGTTGGGTTGGTAGAACGGGTCCTGGTTGTAGCTGCCCGCTAGATGCGGGATAAAATCGATCACGCCGTTGGGGTTGTATGCTTGGTACTCGAGCTGTTTAGGGGTTTGTCGTGACATTTCCTGGGGCACCGTGCCCCTCCTGCGCGTCAGTTTAAATACTCATGGAAGGTCCTCTGAATACCGCTAGGAACATCTTAAGTTGTGCTGCACAGTGATGGATACCAGTATCAGGCTTACAACCAGCGTGTATACCATTAGCAGCAGGTGTCCCTGGATGGCAGGCATTTAAAAACTAAACAGCTCAAGTTTTGGATCCATTTATACCCCCCTGGCCCAGCCATGTACTGCACTGTCATTTTCCAACGCCATCCTCTGAAAACATGAGCCTGCCCACATCCCCCGTCTTGTACACCTGCATGATCTCAGAAATGATTTTCAGGTACATGGTCATGTTCCTGACATCCACAGACTTCACCCCGTCCACCTCCACAATGACCATACTATGGATGGTATCCCTCAGCTCGAACAGGGTTCTGAGCGTATGGGCCATCTGCAGGGAAGGGTTGAGCATGTGGCCGCCCTGGATGTGCCTGCGAATGTCTGACTTGGAAAGACCAGGCTGATCCGGCCCCAAGGATGTGAGGTGATCCACTATCATTTCAGCCATGCAGTCTGAAGAAATGGTGGAGACGTTCTCTAGCACAAAGCTGTGCATCTTCTTGGCATCCTCGTGGCCGTTGTTGAGACAGAGCCAGCAGGCGCCCGGTTCTCCCATGGTTTTGTTGGATTGGTGTTGGATTGATGTCTATTCGATCCATTCTTTAAATAAGCACGAACGGATAAGTCCAGTCCACCATGGGCTGCCTTGAAAAGGAAAGGATAGATAATAATAACTCCAGTGAGGAGGGAGCACCCTCCCTCCAGCATGTGCAAACCACCATGACAACATTTTCATCCGTGTTCCTGTCAGGAGAGGCGCTGTCAAGGCTGATCACGTACATGTGCAACACCAGGCCCCCCGGAGCGTGGGACCCCATCACCTCCACGATCCTGGACATCCTGTCAGGCAGGCTCCAGTGGGCCCTGAGTTCAGAGGGCCTGATTCCCTTCAAAGGGAAGGCTTCCATGGTGTACCCGTTCCACATGATGAGCCCTGAGCAGAAAGAGTTCATCAGATCCAGCATGGAGCACAGGGAGCTGTACAGCGTGCAAAACAACTCCATAGTTTTCCACAGCAACCCGGGGGAGAGGGAGTTTCTGGACCCCGTCCCAGTGCTGGCCTCCATGTGCAGGAGCGTCCTGGCATCAGGCATCCATGAGGACAGCCGGATCAAGGTGGGGGTGTGCAACATTCTGCTTCAGCGAGTGCAGAACTCCATAACCATCACCAAGGCTGTCCAGCAGGAGCTGAACGCCCTTCTTTTTCAGTAAAGTTGAATAAAGCCTTATTTGGACCGACCTGTCCCGTATTTAAGCCTACTAGGGGGACTGGCATAATGAATCTTTAACGATGAACACAAAAGCAATTGAGGAATTGAAGAGACGGCATGCGAGGTACCAGCGATGGATTGATAATTATAAGGCAGCACAGGCCTTAAAGGAAGCTAAGGTCCAGGATCCACCCCAAGATCCAACTCCGCCCCAAGATCCTACTCCACCCCCACCTGTGCCAACTCCACCGGAAAAATCAGCCTCCTGGCTGTGGACATTCGCTAGATGGCTGTGCTTTTTCTTCGTCTTCGTGGTCTGCCAAGGATTTGGCCTGATATTGACGTTGATCAAAGCCATCTGGTGGATCTGCCAGGCGATCTACAAGGGGTACAACTGCATGTCCACGCTGCTCTTTGTGCTGTGCAGCATTCTGGATACCTATTCGCCTGGCCTGAAATGCTCTGCTTGGACCAGCACTGAGGCGGGTTATCTGGATTTTCGCAGGCTGTATTGGAACGACGCAGGTGGTTTTCCTCCGAACGGAACAGACCCTCCTGGATCGCGCATTCTGAAGTTCAGTCCGTTGGGTCCTAGTATTTTGAGGCAGAACCCTCCTGGTCAGCGTATTTTCAGGCCGCACCCTCTTAAGCCACATATTCAGGTATTGGTCCCCACTGAGCCAATGGGTATTCCAAATCTGATTCCTGCTGCCAACCTGAGCAAAGGAGGGGTGTGCTGGACAGAGAAACCTGAGTGGAGCCAGCTATGGGTTCAGACTGTGAACAGAGCTGCCAACTCTATGACGTGCCCCTGGAATTTTCCTGCTACTGTGGCATGGAACGAGTCAGTTTGTCCAGTAGAACATACTCAGCCTGACAGGACCCTGGAGGACATGACGCAGCCCCTGGGCAACAAACAGCTGCCCATGCAAGACCTCTTAATGCCCTGGCTGACGTGCCAATGGAGCCCATTATGGATTCAGACTGAGACGAGAGCTGCTGACTTGACTATGTGTCCTCCTGCTGCTGTGGCATGGAACGAGTCAGTTTGTCCAGCAGAACCTGCTCAGCCAGACAAGGCCCTGCAAGACGTGCTGCCACCATTGGGTGACAAAACGTTGCCCATTCAAGACACCTGGGAGGACATGCTTGTGATGATGTCACCCATTGGATGGGCACTGCTTATGACTGTGGTCATGAACGCAGCTATCACTGGCAATCCAGTCATGACTGTTGCAGCTGGTTAGGTTCAGTATTCGGTGTATTATTAAATTTTTGTAACGACTGTCTTTGTCTCTCTTACAAAGACTTACTTAGAAACACACCTTTTAATCGATTCAATCCCAACATGAATCCTTTGTATTCCAGTACACCCATATAAAACCAGCTACATCTTAAATCAACTTAAAACAAATGGGCCTGTTGGAAGTCTACACCCAGCTCCAGGCCACCTCACAGCTGCCCGAGTCCCTCTGGGACGAATGGCTTTGGCAGACGGACCCGGAGGAGAAGTACTCCCCTGATGTGCTGCTCAACAGGTGCCAGCTGCTGGGCCTGCTGATCTGCATGTACAAGGGCCTCACAGCACAGGCAGAGACCTGCCTTGTAGAGGCCCGCCTCACACTCATGGAGAAGCCTATCCAGGCCATGACCCTGAGGGAGCTCAAGGATACCATAGAGAACCTGCAGATGGAGTGGCCCTCGTTCCTCCAGCGCCTCCCTGATAACCCGAATGCGCAGCAGAACCTGGACGGAGTGGTGGCCATGATAGACCAGTGCATGGCGCGCTTTGGCGTCCTGTGCGCCCAGGCAGGTACGCCAGAGGTGATGGATGACCTCTGCTCCGTTGACAGCTACCAGGATCATACCACCAATCTCCTGAGGGTCACCACTGCCTGTATAAGGAGAACTGTCTGCACCTTTCTAGTGCTCTACAGACACCTGCACCTGCTTGCCGTGGCCAAGCCCGTCCCCAACGAGTGGTGCGACTGCGGGATCTCCAAGTACCACGTGGAGGCTTCCAGTGACGATTTCAATATGCTCTGCATGCACCTCTGCCTCCCTGTGGCTGGGAGGCTCAACTATAAGCACGACTTCCCTGAGATGTACAACCATGTCTCACAGGTGGTCTTCTTCCACAACCCAGAGTACCAGAGAATCCCCAGGATATCCCTGGATAAACTGAGCACAGCCCCTTTAGAGCACGTGCTCCCTGCCGTTTGGCAGCTGTACCCGGACATAGGGGTAAAGTATGAGGAGGATATGATAGACCTGACGGGAAGGGGTAAGGGGTGGTGGTGGTTTGTGGTGGCCGGAAGGGTCTATCTGGTGGACCCAGACAACGGGGTCTGGTACAGCCCCAGCGTGACCAGTCTCTTGCAGAACGTCTACCTGCAAAGAACCCAAGGCTGAATTCTTCCTGACCAGCTTTCTATATTAAAGCCTGTGTTTCCAAAAAGCCAGATGTGGATAGGCTCTGGTTTAAACTACATTAGGGTACCCACCCCAGATTCAGCCCCCATAGAGAAAAAAAACTCAAGCAGGTGGGTTTTACTAGTCAGTTTACTGTCCATTGGGTTCATAGGGTTTTCGCTCTACGTTATCATCTGCAGCCACATACCAGCTGTCTCCAATGCATGCAAAGACGGCCTATGGATCACAGTGGTCGTCCATCTGTCAGTGGCAGTCATGTTTCCCCTCATCCTCTGCTTGGGTCTGATCTTCGCTGTGGAGTATGAGCGCCACGTCTGCACCCTTACAGCAGCAGCAGGGATTTGGCTGCTTTACTTGGCAGCGCTGTTCACGCTTGGAATACAGTTCGGCTACCAAGCAGTGCAAAACACAGACTGCAACGTCGCCTTGAGCTCAGCCACTACTTTCAATGCGCCCATGCTGGCCATCCTTGCCTTTATCAATGCTGGGTTCGACTGTCTGCTCTTCATCGTCAGTACCTGGGCCTGTTGCTGCTGGGCCATGTGTGCTTAAACCACCAAAATTTACTTTCGCAAGGTCACCCCCAGCCTGTCAACGCTTGCCCTACACTGCATCATGAAGTGGCCTTGGCAGCCACAGCGCCTGCAGAGATCGAAGAGTTCGCGTATGTTTGCCTCGGCCTCTGCCAGCTCGGTCTGGCTCATAGCCACTTGGGAGAACTTCCAGCCCCTCACGTTTGTGATCCCCTTCAGCATCATGTACCTCAGCGTCTCGTCCCGCTCCGCAGCGTCCCCGTTGCCCCCCACGTTGCCGAGCCTGGGCAGGAGCACCCCTGTGGGCTTGTACGCCCTTGCGTAAGCGCTGCCCGTCCCGGACATGTGCTGCGCCACTCGTTTCTTCACGTCCTTGGAGCTTCCCACGTATATGCGCCCCTGCTCCAGCTCCAGTATATACACTGAGTTTAATTTTGGTTCCTGTAGGTTGGGCAGGCTGGGCAGGCTGGGCAGGCTGGGCAGTTTGAGGCTTAGGGGCTTCCCCCTCCTTACCACCATGCCCCCGTCTTGTGTCTTGGGCTTTGCTAGATTCCCCTTCTTCTTTACCACCCTGGCTTTCCTTGTTCCGTCTGTGGAGAAGAAACGAGAAGTCACTATAGCACTGGACCCTTGCTTCTTCTCCTTTGGCCTGTTCATGGGGAGGAAACTAGAGGATGCCACCGCCTTGGGTCCCTGCCTTTTGCTTGGGGCTGCGTTCCGGATTGCAATATTCACCATCCTCACTATATCAGCCCCGTAGGCCTCCATACGCTTTGCGCCAATCCCTTTGATACACTGTAATTGCCTCAGCGTGGTGGGCCTGGTAGAAGCTATGCTCCTGAGCAGCTTATCCCCAAACACGTTTACCACTGGCATGGCTCTCACGTAGGCCTGCTTCATTCTGTACTCCCCCAACGCACTTTCGAGTCCGATCAATCCACTCATGAGCACTAAACGTATTATTTGAGACACTGTGTTTTAATATCAAAATATAGGCATGTGTACATGCATCCGTTGGATGAATTTTTTTTTAACTCAAAATCTTTGTTCTTATGTGATTTAAAAAATTATTTAAAAAAAGTAAAAAAAAAGTAAAAAAAAAGTAAAAAAGTAAAAAAAGTAAAAAAAAGTAAAAAAAAGAAAAAAAAGTTAAAAAAAAATAGCCCATTTAAGACCCACTGAATAAAAATTCATATTTGGCAGTATAGCATGCGCCCACGACACGTAGTGTGTGAGTTGGCTGGAACAGACGAGTGTATTAAGAGGTATATACAAGACACTGTCACTATGGGGGGTGCCCTGAATGGGTTGCATCTGGGAGAAATAAAGTGCTTGCGCCCATTTGGAGGATCAAGTGTGTTTTGCAGATTTTCGTCCACTAAGCAGCCCACCTTCAAGACATGGAAAAAGGCCCTTAGGGGCGTTTTTGGGGTGGATTTGATTGAGGAGGTTGCAGTAGCCAATGGCAGGCACTTCAGCACGCTGGAGAACATGTTCCCTCCTCCTACAGTAGTGCTCTGTGTAAGCTCCAACATAATTCAAAGGCTTTAAACTTCTTTCTAATTTTTTGGTCTCAGATGGGAGCTGTACAATCGATTCCCATCCTTGCTCCAGTTTTTATGGGTGAAAGCGTGGTCCAAGCACAAGCTCAAATTCCCGGGAGCGACTGCATAGTGCAAGCGTATATGGCAGGCAGCATTGAGCAGGCACCCGCCCAGATTCCAGCGGGCGAAAGCAGCCTAGTTCAAGCTCAAGTGGCAGGCAGCATGCCCCAAATGCCTATGTGGGCCCAAGCAAGCGGAACAGCCCCAGCTCCTCAGGTTTCTGCTGGGATCCAAGCCATTAGCATGCCCAACCTCCCTATGACAAGCATTATGCCAGTGGAAAAGGTAGGCAAAGACACAAGGAAGCGTACCCCTCCTGCCAAAGAAATCCCAGTTTCAAAGAAGCCTAAGGTGGTCAAAGCATCAGTTCCTACTTCTGCATCGAAGGGTGCATCTCAAGCCAAACCAGACACCCTGCAGAAGCCAGACACCCTGCACAAACCAGACACCCTGCACAAACCTCCAGGCAAACGGGCTGAGCAGCAGGAGCTGGCTGGCATCCTCAGGACATTTCTGACTTCCAATGGCTTCTACACCTCCACAAGCGCCTTCGAAACCTCGTTGAAGCCAGGAGAGGGGGGTTATCACAAGGCCAAGGCCAAGCATTTCTCAGCTCCCCTGAAGATTGCAACTCTCATAAGGACCCACCTAATCCCCCAAGTTTTAGGGCTGGACCCAGCCCAGCCCCACGCCCCTGGCATCAAGGAGCTCATAATGTGGCATAGCCCGTCTGCTGGGTGGAACGGAATGTGGAATCTCTGCCCGTTTCTGACGTTGGAGCATGGCAAGTACAACATCCCACTGGTACCAGCTGTGCACGCCAGTGTCATTGAGACCCATCGCAGGTAACTCTGATTCGAAAATTAACCACCAACTGTTCTGAAACATCAAACACAGGATCCTTCGTATGGAAGGGGTGTGCAGCCAGCTCCTCTCTTATGTGGCTACAATGGCAGAGGTATGCGCCCTTTATCCTGTTCTATTTACTGGCTTCACTTTCCATTAAGACCTGCTCAACATAGGCAAGCCCATCTCTCCTCCGCATTGCCCACAAGGACCTCCAGATGGCTCTCCACTGCATCTCTGCAGGCAGCGGTGTTTTTGGGGCGGGAGAACACTTTTGGACCTTTCACCCCAAAGGGCAAGGGGTGGTGGCCAAGCTCAACACTGCACTTGCCACCAAGCAGCCCACGGACAACCCCATCACAGGCCAGATCGAATGGCTTGCAGGATACCGCGCTGTGGCATTTGGCGCGAGCTACCCCGTCGCGTCTGAGCTTGACTGGGGGCTGCACCTCTTGGCGATTTACTTTCGTTCAGGGGCTGGGCAGCCTGAGGTTGGACCTGGGCTCCTGGAGGTTCTCAGGAACGACTCAAAGGAGCGGAGCAGGGTCTACATGAGGGCGATGGAGCCAAGGCTGCTCTACGGCGGGAAACTCACGGAATACACCAAGCGTGTATATTCCCTTGCCAAGGCCTTCCAGCCCCTGGATCAGAGTGTCCCCTTTCCAGACAACTGCAAGCTTGGCGAGCTTCTGGACAATGGGAACATGCTAGGCCCTGATGGCAAGCCCATCAAGCCCTCCAAGCACTCTGCCCCGATACCGTTTCCCAGCCACTGCTCCTGCATCAAGCCAATCAAGGTGGACGAGCTGATCAATAAGCGCAGGGACGAGGAAGATGTCATGATTGGTGAGCTGATGGGGGCCATTGGCCTTTCCTCCTCCATTGTGGTGGATGCCAGGAAGCGGGCTATTCTGGACGTTGCCAACCGCCTCAAGACGGATTCCCATCTTTCCAACCTGACCAGCGTCCTCCCCCCCTCTGCATCCCTTACTGATGCAGTGTACCAACCGGAGGTGCTGATGGGATGAGTTTGGATTAAAGTTTGTTGAACCAAGGGTTGTGTCTTTAAAAAAAATTAAATATAAATTCAAATCAAACCACCCCAACCCCATTTCAAAACAAACCATATAGTCACCATGAACAGACATGTCATATCAGTCCAATTTTACCACCCCTCTGCCTACCACCTGCCAGACGTCTTGGACCTCTCCTACACCCAGTTTTTCCTCTTTGGCAATATGGAGGAGGACAGAAGGGCTGTGCCTGCTGCAACCATCCAACGCTTCTTCAGGGCCCACCTCAAGAGGAGGCGTGCTGCTGAAGTGCAGAGGAGCATGCTCGCCTTCACCATGGGCACGCATTCCAGGCTGGGGCTGGGCAGCCAGGTGGCAGTGCTGGAGGAGGACATCCTCTCTGTAATATATGGCATGCTGTGACTTGATTATATTTGCCCAATTTAAAGTGAATAAAGGAACAGTTCTCCTTCCACATCATATTTAACCAACAACATCATTCCAGTATTTCACATGCAGGTATGTCCATCCTCTCCTCTCTGGGCCTGTAAGTGCAGCATCAAGCAGGGTATTCAGCAATACACAGCCAACATAGCATACTACCCCACCAGCAGCCTGGTGGTTATTGACCAGGAGATCTACATCCTTGTATTTCCTGCAAGGGGTCAGCACTATGTGGACGCAGTGATGCATGCCATAGCAACTGATGACATCCAAAGATCTTCCCTCTTTATGCTGTCCGGGAGAATGTGTAGAAATATTGTAGCAACCGTGCCCAATCAAACAGGCTTTGAAATAGTGTGGTGGACCCTGGTTAAGAGCACAGTGCATATAAGGGTCATACAGGCGTGGCTTAAGAGGATGCTGTCTTATAAGCGCCACTGCCGCCGCCTCGCATTGGCCATGGCCTTGCATCCAAGGCTGGGGAGGAAGTCTCCTCTAAGCGCCCTGTGCCGTGATCACATGGAGCTCTTTATACCCTATTAAAATACAGTGACTTGCATTTAACCGTTAAGATTATAGTAATATACATGTGCCTCTCAGCAAGTGTTGAAGCATTGGATAGCTTACAAGTGTCAAATGAGGCACACTTTGTGCAGTTCCTCATACCCAACATGATATGCTGGCCAGAGGGCATGTCTGCTCTTTTTTACTCAGCAGTGAGTGACAGATACTTTGAGAGGGTAACCATCAACCACTCCCTCTTGAGAGCCCTCATCCAACAAGCACAGTCCCCTGGTCTAGCTGTGGAAGCACTGAGAATGGAAGGGATGTTTGCAACGCATGTGGGACGGGAGGCGCTATTAGACATCACAAGCTCACTACCAACCACAGAAATTACCGAAACAGTGGAAAGGTATGCCAGATATGCCTTTGTCTTGGATGGCCTGGACGTCACGTGTGGCACGCTGCCGCAAACATAAAAAATATTAAGAGTATTAAAATATTAATACTCTTCACCAACAGGTCGAGATCATTTCTAGAAGACTACAAATTTAAACAACCAATCCAGACTGAAGATGCACAGCACTGTTCTCCCCAAACTGGCCCTGATTCTCTCCACCAGCCTGGCACAGACTGAGAACATAACGCTCACAGACTGCAAGCTGGATCCTTGCAGCGGCCTGGACGCCATGGTGGATGAAGGGCACGTCCTGGCCCCAATTGTGGTTGCAGGGGTTGCCTGGGCAGTGGGCTCGCTGCCCGTGTTTGTGCTGGGGAGCAGGCACAGGGTGGCCTGCATAAGGAGCTGTCTGTGGGTGCTGCTGCTGCTCTGGATGACATTGTTAACAGGCTCAGCGTTGTTCTACACGTCCAGGATCCAGGCCTATGTATGGGTTATCCACGCTGTCTGTGGCGTACTCTACAGCTGGAATGCCAAGCTCTTTAGGTACCCAGGGCTACAGAGGCTGACAGTGAGCCTTGGGGTTTGGTGCGTTTCTTGGTACGCCTGGCAGTATGGGCCGCCCCTTGGCATCACGGGCTGGTTCAGCGGGGGCCAGGCCCAGTGTGGCGGGTCCATCCACCTGAAGGCGTGCTTAGGGATCGACCTGGCCTTGTGGGTGCTAATGCCAGTGCGGAGGCTGGTGGAGGGTGTTGATTCCTAGGCAGCCCATTAGACACACAATAATGCACAACAATCAATACAGAACATATAAATTGGTTAGCCACTGCTGTCAACCAACACGCGGAAATGTCAATCAACACGCGTGTGATGACCAACCTGGCGTTCTCCATAGTTTCCATAGCCCTACTCACTACATGTGCTGACCTGGCCAACCCACGCTCACGGGGCATCATAGGGGCTGTTCAGTGGGCCTCCACATGCACACTCCTCTCCAGCGCGGTGTATATCCTGTGGGGAATCTACAAAGAGTACCAGCCCAGAAACGTTAGGAGCAGTGTGAGCTACGACGAGCCCACAGAAGCACCCAACGGGCTGGAGGAGATGGAGGAGAGCGTGGAGGTCCAGGCCACTGTTGTGCTCTACCCTGAGCTGACGTTGACTAGTGTCTGGGTGTATGTCTACGGGTGGGGTCTGCTCCTCTTTGTGAGCCTCTACTGCCTCTCTGGCATTGAGTCAGTGAGCACCTGCTGGTGGATCCTTGGGATGACTTCGCTAGTGGCTGACGACCTTATCAACAGCAGGATTGGGATGGTGTGGACCTCTGCCCTCATATCCGGATTATCCATCTGCTCAACCATTCTGTGGTTTTTGGAGTATAATAATGACATGATCGCGACAGACCAGCTGGTGAATTTCTTACTGGGCGTGTTCAGCCCTACAATCTGCCCCTTCATCTTCTTCTCCTTGAGAAACACAGCCCAAACCACCAACATGAAGGACATATCCCGCCTGTTTGGGCTGGCCATGCCCTTTATGGTGGTGCTGGCCTTGTGCTCTTGTGCTGGATTCGCAGCTGGAACCCATGATGGGATGGCTGGGCCCAGTCCATCCAGGAGGGACTATGTAGGTTACAGGGACACCCACTCCCTGGACAAAATGGCACAGCTCAGGCTGCTCAAAAAGATCAAACATAACAACACCAAGGGGGCAGGTGCCCACTTTCAAGGTCAGTCCAGCGTCACTGTGGAGCCCCATGTGACCTCTTTGCAGACCCATGTGACCCCTGTGCAGACCCATGTGACCCCTGTGCAGACCCATACGACCTCCTCTCAGGCTCCAAATCAGACTGCACAGGCGAATGGCGCCTCCATTCAGGCCTCAATGCAGACACCCTATCAGGCTCCAAAGCAGACACCAATGCAAACCCTACAGAACCAAAGACAGATTCCAAGACAGACCCCAAGGCCAGCAACAGACACAACAATCCCTGCTCAGCCCCTAGGCACACCACCATTCAACACGCAATCCATTTCAGCCCTCGGAGTTACTTGTTTATTACTTTCCCCTCTAGCCACCCTCCTTGTGTTGCGACAGTTGATTTATTCAGTCATGGAGGGGTTCACAACAGAGTTTGTGAACGCGCTCCTGCTCGTAATGACGGTTCGCCATTGGACAACAGACCCAAATAGTGCCTGGGCCATCCTTGGCGTGGCCTTGAACGGCCTCTGCTTCGTCCTGATTCTTTGCATCAGGGGTTAGCCCCTACTGTTCATCTTTGTCCTGGAGCATCTCTTGGGATTGGGTCTCTTCGGCTGGGGTCTCTTCGGCTGGGGTCTCTTCGGCTGGGGTCTCTTCGGCTGGGGTCTCTTCGGCTGGGGTCTCTTCGGCTGGGTGCTGCCCATTGGCTTGAAGTGGCTCAGCAGGGGGTGAGAAATCAAACTTTTTGCGGTACAAAACTTCCTGGGCTTCGTGGAGGGGCTCGTCATTTGATATCTTGTACCACTTGCCGGCCATTAAATACGCGTAGGCATCTCCAGTGTCCCTTGTGTACAGGAAGTTGTTGCGCGTCTCATCCACTGTTTCAAACTTTTGAGATTTCTTTGGCACAGGCTGAGGGGCGGGCCCTGCCCCGAAAAATGACTTGACTGAGGGGGATTTGCAGCCCGAGTTTAGTTTGGCAAGCCGCTGCTCCACCAGAGAGGGGGTCTTTTTCTTGATGGTCTTTGTGGGCGGAGTCCTCTCTGTCCTCTCCATCTTCTCCAGCTTCTCTAGCTTTTTTGTCCTGTCAGTCTTTTCAGCCTCTGGCTTTGCACTCTTACTGCTGCCTACCCCCTTGTTGATAGGACCAGGGACCTTTGGGCCTGCTCCAGTATGCTTTGCACACTTGCTAATGTTACCAAAGGGAATGAAACACGGAACAGTCTCCAGGTAGGTGCTGCACACAATGTGGCTGCACTTGACAGCACAGGCCTTGTGCACCTGAAGATCTGGCTGGCTCTCCGTGCACACAGTAGGGCCGGACATGTCCATCTGGCAGATCCAGCACATGGGGGTGCATTTTGCACACGACTGGCCTGGCGTGCTCAGATTGACTATGGCCTTTAGACTCCCATCGGATGGGTTGTATGCATTCAAGACCTGGGCAGGCTGTACCCTCCCAGTGTTCAGCAACCCACCCCAGTCAGGCCTCTTAACTGTCTGTATCTGACTTGGCTCAAGACAGCATGGGCAGTAGTCTGTGCCAATTTTGATCTGCACTTTACACCTGTCACTTAGGTACTGTCGGGCGAAGGGGAGCATGACTATGGGGGTATTGCTTGGAGGTTTTTTTCAAATTCAATCCTATATGTGCTCTTTTTTTTACTTTTTTTACTTTTTTTACTTTTTTTCTTTTTTTTACTTTTTTTTACTTTTTTTTACTTTTTTTACTTTTTTTTACTTTTTTTACTTTTTTTACTTTTTTTAAACTTCAATAAATAGCATCTCATTCCATGATATCAAAAAAAAATGCCA
>Ga0214205_100009_pt1 | contig 41041 bp, 34 predicted proteins | sample TroBogEpilimnion_12_FD_153043 | JGI IMG/M metagenome (GOLD analysis project Ga0214205, IMG submission 153043) | Freshwater microbial communities from Trout Bog Lake, WI - 29JUN2009 epilimnion | ecosystem: Environmental > Aquatic > Freshwater > Lake > Epilimnion/Euphotic zone | place: Trout Bog... | reverse complement strand
GACCAATAGGAGAAACAAAGCAAGGATTTGGATCTTACTAAGTCGAATTTGCAGAATCTGGCGGCTAAGTAGCTTGCTCGACAAATTTTGCCTCATTTCCATAGACAAAGTTTTAAATGTTTCAACGACAAATGGAACTTTCCACGGTGGTTTTCCTAACAACCCCTACGGGAAATCCCTATATAAATCTGGAGTATTTTTTGAAGTTGCCGAATAATCAAGGCATGACTCTGGCCAAGGTGCTATTGGTTGAAGATGATGTTTTTGTCAGAACTACACTTTCAGGATTGCTATCCCATCGGGGGTTTGAAGTTGTCGGTGAAGTCCAGTCGGCAGAGGAGGCATTACTTCTCCAACAAGTAGCCAATCCTCACGTTCTGATTGTTGACTTAGATCTAGGACCTGGTCCTAACGGGATAGATATTGCGACAGCTATGAGAAACCAAAATTCTCAAATCGGAATAATTATGTTGACTTCATTTTCTGACCCAAGGTTCGCCGATTCAAGGAATTTACCTTTGCCCCAAGGAACAATCTTTTTTCGTAAAAATGAAATCCATGATATTTCCACCTTGACAACTGCCATATTGCAAGTGAATAGAAACCCGCTGATTCGAAATAGGACTTCCCTTAAAATTCAGAATCCCTTGACTTCTCATCAAATTGAAATTTTAAAACTATTGTCAGAAGGTCATACGACCTCAAGCATTGCACAGTTGAGAAATGTCTCAGAAAAATCTATTGAGGCGATGATCTCTCGAATTCACTCCAATTTAGATCTTCCCAAAGACAAAAAATTCAATCCGAGAGTTCAGCTTGTTCGGGCATACTTTTCGTTAACTGGAAGGATGCCCCCCGGTGACTGAAAATCCTCTTCAATCTTCTGACAATAGAGTTGCACTTTCGGTAAAAGCATTTCTGATTTTTTCAGTAATTTCCATCCTTGCCGTTCCGCTAGCCCTCTCATCTGGACTTACTTTCAAAATTTTCTTGATTTCAACTCTTCTTGGAGCTGGAGTCACTTCACTTCTGGGGATTATTTTTATAGTCACCATCAAGGTCTTTTCGAAAGTGGCGCTGCCTGGAAATCACCTTACAAAAGAGTCACTTTCCATTTTAATTATCCTAGTCTTCGGTCTATTGAGAGGGATTTTGGTTTATTACGGAATTAAGATTTTTAATTACTCTGAACCATCTTCACTTTGGCTTCGAATGACAACTTCAACAGCGACCACCTTATTATGGTTTTCGGTCATTTCAATAGTCGTCTCGGATCGAGATAACTTCAGAATTAGTTACGAATCTCTCGTAAGAAATTCAATCGTAGCTATAGCAGGGCAACCTTTGATCTCAGGTCAACCTGGGCTTAGAGCCAAAGTTGCTCAGGAAATCTTTGAAATAGAGAGTTTGCTAGAGAGAACTTTCGGAGACATCCCATCACACCCGCCTACTTCAGATTCGCTTTTCCTGGCAGCCGCTAAAGTTAGGCAAATCATCGATGATAAAATAAGACCTTTGAGTCGAATGCTCTGGATGGAAAGTGCTTCCAATTTCCCTAAGCTCGATTACAGAAAGGTTGGAATAGAAAGTCTTCGCAATCTTTCTGTAAACCCCCTATACGGCGCGCTCCTGGTTGCCGTTGCATCTATTATCAATATTAGCTCGACTCTCGGGGTGAAGAGAGGATTATTCAGCACAGTAACGACTTTTCTATTTCTATTTGCTTTCTATAAATTCCAACAAAATTTATCCAGCCGACTTGACACATTAAACCTATCCCTTAATTTCGTCCTTCTTTTAATGCCTGGCTTTTTACTATCAATCATCTTCTACTTCAGCAACAGATATCTTTTTCACAATGATATTGGCCCGTTGAATCTGATTTATGTTGGTATTTGCGCTATTTCTGGATTATTAATCTCGGCTTTCGAATTGACACGAGCAGATCGTTCTAATCTACTCAGAGAGCTTGAATTAAATCTTAAATCTGCAGAGATTCAGTCGAACATTTTAGAACGATTGACCCCGGAGAAATTTGCATCTTATCTGCATAACTCACTACAGGCTGAGTTGTTCGCAGTGGCATCCCAAATCGAATCCTTAGCCAATAATCCCCAATCGGACGCCGCCCGGGGCTTCATTGAGCGGTTGGATTCGAGTTTGAAAAAATCTATTCGTGATGACCTAGAAGGTTTTCTTAATGATCCGCTCGCTCGCCTTCAAAAAATTCAAAACGCTTGGAAAGGGCTAGCAAGTATTGATATAGACATCCCCGGCAAAGCGCTTACAGATTCGAGGAGAAATTTTTTGCTTGTCCAGGTGATCGAGGAATCGGTGACTAATGCCATTAGACATGGTAAGTCTTCTAAGATTTCTATTTTGGGAGAAGTTCTTGAAAGTGGGGATTTACATCTCACAATAGTTAGCGACGGACTTGATTTGAAATCTTCAACCCATGGCTTCGGATCTCAATGGTTTGACCGCTTCTCCAAGGGCGATTGGAGTCGGACAAATGATAGTCTCAAGACGACGCTTTCAATAACACTTTAGTGGTGTCCCAGGCCGGAGTTGAACCGGCGGCCTACCGCTTAGGAGGCGGTCGCTCTATCCACTGAGCTACTGGGACCTGATCTCACATTAAAGCGAGAATCCAACCTTAACTGACTACTTTGACCATTATTCTCAGCGATTTCACCATCTTGCAAGCGTGGAGAATCGGCCTTCTCCCCTACCCCTGCCCATAGAATCTCCCTTATAGCTGCGGGGATTGCCGCGGCCGGTCTTTACCCCATTATGAGGAGTAGTACATGTTGAAGAATGTTAAGAAGTGGGCACCTGTCCTAGCGGCAGTCGCGCTCGTGATCTCAGGCGTCACCCCAGCAAACGCTGCGGCCGTGAAGCAGGGCACCAAGTGCGCACCAGCCAACGCAAAGAAGACCATTGGAGCCGTCAAGTACACATGCACAACTAACCCAGCGGGCGCACCAGCTGGTCTCACATGGACCACAGCCGATTGCATCACCGCCGGCACTGCTTATGCGACTGCCAAGAGCCAATATGACGGTTTCACTGCGTCACAGACTTCTACCCTTGCTGCTATCAAAGCTTCAATCGATGCTTCCAAGCACTCTATTGATGTGCTCAATGCAGCAATAGCTGCAACAAAGACGAAGGAGTACATCGTTGGTTATGACCACACGGTAAAGCCTTCTGTTCCTATCAAAGTTGTCGGAATCGATGCAGCGATTGCAGCGATCACGGCACATATTGCTGATGTCACTGCAAAGCGCGATAACGCTGGAAAGCAACGCGATCTCACCGCTACAACTCTCGCAGCTAAGTACACCGCGACACAGATCGCTGGCTGGGCTGCAAGCCCAGTAAGTGCACTGAGCAATCCAGATGTCAACGTTCAGAATTATGGAAACTGGATTCGTGCATATCAGAACTACGACACAGCAGTTGCAAGCGGAAATAAGGACATTGCAAATCTCCAGAAAGTTCCAAATAACTTCCAGGCGAAGCTTGCAAGTGCACAGACTCAGGTTGATGGCATGACCGCTCGTTATAACGCAGCGATTGCTAATCAGCCAACACAGTCACAGACAATTAAGGATGCAGCAACTCAGGCGCTCTCAGTTCGTAAGAGCGCATGTAAGGTCGGTTTGTAAAAACTAACCGATAGTAAGCGTCTTCAGGGTCGCGGTCGAAGGGTACTTAAAGAGTGCCGTTCGAGCGGGGCCCTGACTTACTTTTCCGGCCAAGGTGAATTGTGAACCGTGAGCCGGGCAGAGCCATTGATTGCCATTCTGCATCACTGTCACGCCATTATGTGTGCAACTTAAATTAAGAACCGTTAAACCTTTAACTCCAAGAGCGGTACGCACAACAGCCACTGAAGATCCGTTGCTGAGATCGATCGTGATTACCCCGCCAACCTTTTTCAGAGCAGGATTCTTTGAGAGATCGATATCGAGCTTGCCATCTTTGCGCTGGGCAACTCCTGCCGCAGGCACTGCTGCTTCGGCGATGCTGGGTGAAACTCCTACTGCCAAGGCGATTGCTCCACAGAGGAGCGCGCGGCGACCGATCTCTTTTTCCATGAGCTCTTTTCTCTCTCTTCTGCTGGGTCTACCCTCGCTCTGTGGCGATCGGCACCGCACGAAGATATCTCACCTTGCGCCTTGTTGCAGTGGGGATGCTCATCCTGCATCTGGGAGTTCGCTTAGTCTTTCCCGCTCCAACGGTCTTCTCAGACCTCATTCTCTTTAATCTCGTTGCTCTTTCCACCGCCCTCTCAGCCTTTTATGCACCCCTCTTCAATGATCACCTGGCAACGCTCTCTATAGGTTTTGCCTTGGGATTGTGGGCCTGTGGCTCTCTCATATCTTCATGGAATTCCTTCATGAGTTTCCATGTCTGGGGGCGCTCCACCGATATTGCCTATGCGCTCTTCTATCCATTCCTGCTCTTCGGAATGATCCGCGCGCTCTCTGCAAAGCGAAAGGTAAGGGCGCTAGAGCTCTTAGATGTCATCATCATTGCCCTTGGCGTCTCAACAGTTCTCGCTTCACTCTTACTTGCGCCGGCGATGACTCACATCAATGGTGAACCATTTGCCGTCTTTCTCTCTATTCTCTATCCAATCGGAGATTGCATACTGCTTGCAATCGCGCTCGTTGCGCTCATCCTGCAAATGAAATCTCTCAGATCTTTCATCATGCTTGTAGGAGTTGGAATCTTCGCGGCGACTGATCTCTACTTCCTATGGAAATCAGCAACGACTGGCTACGCATTCGCATCGCTCTTTGATGATGGTTGGGTACTTGGGCTCCTGATTATCGCCGAATCACTCTGGCACAAAGGTGGTGAAGGTGAACTCTCTGACCGCATAACCTCAATCGCAGCGACAATTGCATTAATTGCCAGTGCCACCATCTTGGGAATTGCCGCAGTGAAGCCTCATTACTTCCCTACCTTTGCTTTGATCCCGGCACTCATCACAATCATGTTGGCCTTTATCCGTATGTCAGTTGCGCTTCGTCAATCTCGGCTGGCAGATACCGACCGAGAGTTAGCAAGAACAGATGAGTTAACCGGACTCGCCAATCGCCGTCGATTCTTAGCAGAGTTAGAGATACTTGCTCGCAAAGATGGAACGCTCCTACTGCTAGATCTCGATGGCTTTAAAAGGGTTAATGACACTTTGGGCCACGATGTTGGGGATCAATTGCTCAAACAGATTGCGGTGCGTTTCACTCGCTCACTTCCAAACGGTGTCCTTCTTGCGCGGCTTGGTGGTGATGAATTCGGGGTCATCATCTATGGCGATGAACCTGCTGGAATTGAAGTAGCACAAGCACTTCGCGCTTGCCTCAGTTATCCATTCGCCCTGGCAGGAGAGAACATCAGCGTTGGTGTAAGTATTGGTCGCGTAGTAAGTGATGGGAAAGGTGATCTCTTAAAGAGAGCCGATATCGCTATGTACGACGCGAAACGGAGTGGAACCGGTATCGCTACTGCGGAGAGCTAGGAGTTAGCAGGCTTCTCTGGCTTATTTACCTTGATCTCATCTAGGCGACCAAGGGATTCGAGTCGCTCTTTCGCGTGATCAACAATTTGAGTTGGATAGTCATGAAGATATCCATCCAAGACGCTCCATGGTTCATGAATATCAGGGGCCTGGAGGTGGGCAAGTTCCGGGATGTACTTACGGATGTAATCGCCCTGTGGGTCAAAGCGCTTACCTTGTTCAATCGGATTGAAGACTCGGTAGTACGGCGAAGCATCAGTTCCTGTTCCAGCAGTCCACTGCCAGCCATGAGAGTTCGATGCGACGTCATAATCAACCAGATGTTCTTTAAAGAAGTCAGCTCCAAGTTGCCATTCTAAGTGGAGATCTTTCACTAAGAAGGAGGCGACGACCATTCGTGTGCGGTTATGCATCCAGCCTTCTTGAACTAACTGGCGCATCGCTGCATCAACAAATGGGAAGCCAGTCTTTCCTTCACACCAAGCTTTGAACTTATCGCCCGGTTCGTCGTATCGCATCGCCTTAAATTGTGGGGCGTAGTAATCATCAACAGTATGTGGATTATGGTGAAGGACATCGCTATAAAACTCACGCCATGCAATCTCTTTACGGAAGACATCGTGAGCGGCGCTCTGCCCAAGTTCGGCGAGCAAAGTGCGCGGGTGAATCTCTCCCCACTTCAGATGTGCGCTCAACTTGCTGGTGCCATCAATCCCAGAGTTATTTCTATTCTCGTCATAACTATTCAGTGAATTCTCTTTAAACCAGGCCCAGCGCTCATATGCTGCCTCTTCACCTGCCGGGGTTACGCGTACGCCATCAGGCATCGTCCAAGTCGGAAAGTTTCGATCAGAATCGCGCGGTGTGACAGTGGGAATTTCTTTTGGGGTTGGCGCTGGATCTCGCCACCCATGTGCGAGCCAGGCTTTATAGAACGGTGTGTAGACCTTGTACGGAGTTCCATCACTTGGCTTGCGAACTCTGCCCGGCGCAACTGCATATGGACTACCTGTTCGAACAAGTGGAATACCTGCCGCTTCGACTCGCTTATCTCTCGCAGCGCCATACGGTTCAAACTCTTCAGAGATATGAACACTGTTCGCGTTGTATCTCTTCATTAATTCGGTCAGAACTTCGACCTGGTCACCGACCATCACATGGAGTGAATTTCCGAGTGAAGCGTCGAGCAGATGGAGTGACTGGACCATATAGGCAAGACGTTTTTCACCACTTGCGTTGTTGAGTTTCGGATCAAGGATAAATACTGGAACGATCTCATCCCCAGCAGCTATCGCTGCATTGAGCGCAGGATGATCTGAAATTCGCAGATCTCTGCGAAACCAGATGATCGAACGAGTAACTGCCAACTTAGGAGTGGAGTTGCTCTACTGTCGCATCCCAGCCCTGAACTGCATCTGGCTTGCGAGGTCCATGTCCAATATAACGTGCAGATGGACGGACCAGACGGCCAGTCTTCTTCTGCTCAAGGATATGAGCTGACCAACCGGCGGTACGTGCCGCGGTGAACATTGAAGTAAACATTGGTCCAGGTACTTGTGCGAAATCAAGCACGATCGCTGCCCAGAATTCAACGTTGGTCTCTAGAACACGCTCTGGATGGCGCTCATGGAGTTCAGCGAGCGCAGCCTTCTCGAGTTCAACGGCAACTTCGTAACGTGGGGCGCCGAGTTCTTTTGCAGTACGACGAAGTGTGCGAGCGCGTGGATCTTCTGCGCGATAGACGCGGTGGCCGAAGCCCATCAAACGTTCGCCACGATCCATGATGCCCTTCACGTATGCGCGCGCATCTCCACTCTTCTCAACATCTTCGATCATGCCGAGTACGCGAGATGGCGCACCGCCATGAAGCGGACCTGACATCGCACCGATCGCACCAGAAAGTGCAGCAGCGACATCTGCACCAGTTGAAGCAATGACACGACCAGTAAAGGTTGAAGCATTCATGCCATGTTCAGCGGCAGATGAGAAGTAAGCATCAATTGCGCGAACGTGAAGTGGATCAGGCTCTCCACGCCAACGGATCATCATGCGCTCAACAACGGTGTGAGCCTTATCAACCTCTGATTGCGGAACCATCGGAAGAATTTGACCACGTGCAGATTGCGCAACGTAAGAGAGGACCATGACTGAAGCGCGCGCAAGGTTGCTACGTGCTTCTTCATCGGAGATATCGAGAAGTGGCTTGAAGCCCCAAGCAGGAGCAAGCATGGCTATCGCGGATTGAACATCTACGCGAATATCACCTGAGTGAACCGGGAGTGGGAATGGTTCGGCAGGTGGAAGTCCTGGATTGAATGCATCGTCGACGAGTAGACCCCAGACATTTCCAAAGCTGACTCGGCCAACGAGATCATCAATATCGACACCGCGATAGCGAAGGGCGCTGCCTTCTTTATCTGGCTCAGCGATAGTTGATTCAAAGGCGATGACGCCTTCTAGTCCCGGCTTGAAATCATCTGACATCGCGATCTTCTCCATCTATTTCAGGCGCTTCAGGATCCGCCTGCGGAATCCCTGAGCCTAGGTTGGCACTCTGGCAACGCCTTAGCAAGCGGCATGCCCCCGGTAGCCCGCACAAGGAAAGTGAAGTTAGATACACCTATGAGCCCATCAGTAGAGCCAGGGAACCCAGAAGAGATTCGCTCCGCCGTTCGTGCGATGCGTCGCTCCTACGGCGAGGTTGGCCTTGTCGATCTGAATCCAGATCCGATCGCCCAGTTCACCGGCTGGCTGACGGAGGCTGCCGCAAACCCGATGGTGGTTGAGGCAAATGCGATGGTGCTCTCAACCTCACGCGGCCAAGAGATCTCATCGCGGACTGTTCTCTTGAAAGATGTCACCGAGAGTGGCTTCACCTTCTTTACCAATTACGAATCTCAAAAGGCGAGCGAGATCGCGCAGAACCCCCACGTCTCTCTTCTCTTCCCGTGGTACCCAATGGAACGCCAAGTCATTATCCGCGGCACTGTGGCCAAGGTCAGCGGCGAAGAGAGCGATGAGTACTTTGCAACTCGCCCTTGGGGAAGCCAGATCGGGGCCTGGGCATCGAGCCAATCGGCAGAGCTTGGAGATCGCGCGGAGCTAGAGGCCCGGTATGCAGAGTATTCCGCGAAATTCCCACAGGGATCGACCGTTCCACGCCCCCCACATTGGGGCGGCTACCTCGTTCAACCAACTACGATTGAACTCTGGCAAGGGCGGTACTCACGACTTCATGATCGAGCCCGCTATACAGCAACCAATGGCGGTTGGAATATTCAACGTTTTTATCCGTAAGAGAGGCACTCTGATGAGCGACATTATTATTCCGGCAAACCTCAAGCCAACTGATGGAAGATTTGGTTGCGGCCCATCAAAGATTCGCCCAGCAGCACTCGATGCGCTTGCTGCATCTGGCGCGACAATTCTTGGCACATCTCACCGACAGAAGCCAGTGAAGAACGTTGTGAATCGCGTTCGTACTGGACTTGCCTCACTCTTCAATCTCCCTGAAGGTTACGAAGTGATCATCGGCAATGGCGGTTCAACTGCGTTCTGGGATATCGCAACATTCGGTCTTATTGAAAATAAGTCACAACACCTCACTTTTGGTGAGTTCTCATCAAAGTTTGCTTCATCTGCAAAGGAAGCGCCATTCCTTGCTGATCCAACAGTTATCAAGGCCGAGCCAGGCTCACACCCAGTTGCCGTAGCCGAAGATGGCGTTGATGCTTATGCGCTCACTCACAATGAGACCAGCACAGGTGTATCAATGCCGATCATTCGCCCAGCAGGTATTGGTGATGCGCTTGTCCTTGTCGATGCAACCAGCGCTGCCGGTGGACTCGATCTCGATATCACTCAATCAGATGTCTATTACTTCGCTCCTCAAAAGTCATTCGCCTCTGATGGCGGACTATGGATTGCCATCATGAGTCCAGCTGCCATTGCGCGTGTAGCCAAGATCAAAGAGTCAGGCCGCTGGATTCCAGCTTTCTTCGACCTGCAAATTGCGATCGATAACTCTCGCTTAGATCAGACCTACAACACACCTGCAGTCGCAACCTTAATCTTGCTGGCAGAGCAGATCGAATGGATGAACCAGAACGGTGGTTTGAAGTTCTCCTCTGGTCGCAGCGCTGACTCATCATCACGACTCTATAACTGGGCTGAGAAGACTTCTTACACAACGCCATTTGTGACTGACCCTGCGATGCGCTCAAAGGTCGTTGGAACAATCAACTTCGATGATTCAATCGATGCCCTTGAGATTGCAAAGATCCTTCGCGCTAACGGCATTGTTGATACTGATCCATATCGCAAGCTCGGTAAGAACCAACTCCGCATCGGTATGTTCCCCGCGGTTGATCCATCGGATATCGATGCGCTCACAGCATGCATCGATTATGTCGTTGGAGCAATGGCTAGGTAGTGAGTTACAAGGTTCGAAGAGTTGTGACCCTCGCGGTCTTGCTTGGCGTCACCTTACTTGTTCTCATCAAAAGAAATTAGAACATCTTCGACCTTATTACTTGCAGGTGCTTGTAACCGATCGCGCATAAAAGCGAAGATCACTAATGGTGCGATTGCGGTAAGTGCCCCACAGAGCGCAATAGTTTGGCGCACTCCAATCTGGGTGCAGAGCCAACCAATAAGCGGTGATCCCAATGGACTGCCACCCATAAAGACCATGAGATAGATACCCATCACTCGACCTCTGATGGCTGGATCGGTGTGGCCCTGAACGTATGAGTTCGCAGAGATCATTGTCGTAAGTGCGAACATGCCCGCAAACGGGAGGGCTGCAGCGTAGATCAGATAGTGCGGTGCATATGAGATCAAGGTTAATGTCGTGCCAAAGATGGCAGCGAATCTCAAGATGAATCTCACACCGCGGCGAGTATCAAGTTTTGCAGATAAGACAGCTGCGCTCAATGAGCCAATCGCAATGATGGTTCCCAGAAAGCCGTAGGTCGCAGGTCCTTTATGAAAGATCTGCGTCGCCATCAGCGCATTGAAGATTTGGAAATTTAAGCCGAATGTCCCCGTAAAGAAGACAGTCATCATGACCGCCAAAATATCGGGTCGAGCCCGGACATATTTCAACGCCTCTATCGCTTTGGCCTTTGTTTGTGGTGCAGCCTCGATGAAGAGATCAGATTCCCGGATAGCGATTAACGAACCTATAACGAAGATATATGAGGCTGCATTGAGCAAAAAGGAAGGGCCGGTATGAAAGGCCGCGATTAGTAAACCTGAGACCCCAGGGCCAATGAGCCGGCCAGCGTTGAAGTTTGCGGAATTTAAACTCACGGCATTGGCCAGGTCGCTTTTTCCAACCATCTCTGATGTAAAAGCTTGGCGTACAGGCGCGTCGAGCGCACCAAAGAGGCCGAGTAAAAAGGCAAGAACATACACGTGCCAGATCTGGACATGGTGAGTGATAACCAACAGGCCGAGAATCAGCGCAGTTAATCCTCCACCAATATTGGTTATCAAGAGCAGCTTTCTCTTACTCATGCGATCAGCAAGCGATCCCGCATACATAGAGAAGAGAAGTGAGGGAAGGAATTGCAATCCAGTGACAAGTCCGAGATCGCGACCACTATGGGTTAATTCAAGAACGAGCCAATCTTGAGCGATTCGTTGCGCCCATGATCCGACATTTGAGATGAAGTTAGAGAAGAAAAGTAGGCGGAAATTTCGGTGGCGGAAGGAGCGAAGAGATCCAGTTTCACTTACCGATAAGGCCACGGAGCGAGTCTATCTCTGAGTACCATAGAGATATGAAGCAGACGGTCACTATCTTGATCAGTGGGATTTCGCTCTGGCTGGTTGCTCTTGTTGTCGAAATAGCGCGAAGCGCCCCAACTAATCAGATCTGGATCTGCATCAGCGGAGCGCTTCTTGGAGTACTAGGACTTACTTATTCCATCCGACGGTTGCGCCGGGAGGCGAAGGCTTAACCTTCGATCTGTGCCGCAATTCCCTTAAGAACCTTTGCTAAGCGAGCGGCATCAACACCTGATGGGTGGCGACCATGACGGAGACCGTTTCCGACCTTATCGAGCATCTTGATCGTATCTTCGATAATCGTTGCAAGATCATCTGCATTGATACGGGTATTTGCTACAACAGAAGCTGACTCATCAATAATGCGAACTGATAACGCCTGTGGTCCTTTGCGACCTTCAGCGATACCGAATTCAAGTTTTGTACCTGGCTTAACGGTAGTGACGCCAGCAGGGAGCGCATCCGATGCTAGGTAGACATCTTCGCCCTCTTCATTGGAGATAAATCCAAAACCCTTTTCAAGGCTAAACCATTTAACGCGGCCAATAGGCATCGGCTACTCCTTTCGATCTGGTGATCTCTTTGGTCTCAAACTGCCGTTAGGCAAGAGGGCTAGTTTAACTGATTATTCAGTAACGACTAAGGCCTCGGAGTGGGCTCCGCAGCCGTGATCGACTGAAACTACGCGTGCATCCTCAGGTGAGAGGGCATTTGCGCATACTCCGAAGGCAGATCGAAGCGATCCAGCGATCGGGATAAAGAAGGCACAGGCCGAACAAGGCTTCGGTGCATAGTGAGCGATTGGAGTATTCGGACCACGATCGCCTTCGTACCAGCGCTTGCTTGCCGCATCGCGACCAACAATGGAGAGAACACGTGCGCGACCTAAACCAAATTCAAAGAGTTGTGCAGGATCGAGCTCTTCATCTGATGGAAGTGCGGCATATCCTGGAACTAAACGTTCATCATCGGCAGATGTTGGGATGATATCTCCAACGCCAACATCACCAGGTTGAATGCGATCCTTATAAGGAATCCAATCAGGTGCAATAAGTGATTCAGATCCTGGGAGGAGAACGACATCGCAGATTGTTGTTGGTGCCTGATCATCGACCTTGGCAACAGTTACAGCCCAACGCCAGCCATGATAACCAGGTAGCGAAGCTTCAAAAAGATAGGTAGAGATTCGATCATCAGTATCGACTGAGACAAGTTCGCCGACGAACTCTGAATTATTGGCATCCTCAATCGCGGCAGCGCGCGCTTGCTCTGCTGCCCCAAAGAGATCATCTGTGATTGCCATAAGAGAACCTTACTGTAAGTAAAAAGCCCCCGATTTCTCGGGGGCCATCTAACGTTTATCTGGACTTTAAAAGTCCTTTTAGTCGGGACTTTTAACTACCGTTAAAAGTCCATATCTCCCCCGCCAGCAGGAGCTTGTTGCCCCTTTGGCTCAGGCTTATCAGTGATGACAGCCTCAGTTGTAAGGAAGAGCGCTGCGATCGATGCTGCATTCTGAAGTGCTGAACGCGTCACCTTCGCTGGATCGATAATTCCAGTTTTGATCATATCGACATACTCACCTGTCGCAGCGTTGAGGCCGAAACCTGCTTCGAGGTTACGAACCTTCTCAACAACTACTCCGCCTTCAAGGCCGGCGTTGATCGAGATCTGCTTAAGTGGCGCTTCAATTGCGAACTCAACGATACGTGCACCAGTTGCTTCGTCACCTGTGAGTGAGAGTTTTGCAAGTGCCTTACCTGCCTGGAGAAGTGCAACGCCACCACCGGCGACGATACCTTCTTCAACAGCAGCCTTCGCATTGCGAACGGCATCTTCGATACGGTGCTTACGCTCTTTGAGTTCAACCTCAGTTGCAGCACCAGCCTTAATAACAGCTACGCCGCCAGCAAGCTTGGCAAGGCGCTCTTGGAGCTTCTCGCGATCGTAATCGGAATCGCTCTTCTCAATCTCTGCGCGAATCTGGTTGACACGGCCCTTGATCTGCTCAGCATCGCCAGAACCTTCAACGATTGTTGTCTCTTCCTTTGCGACAACGACCTTACGGGCGCGGCCAAGAAGTGACATATCTGCTGAATCAAGCTTGAGGCCAACCTCTTCAGAGATAACGGTTCCACCTGTGAGGATCGCGATATCTTGAAGCATTGCCTTACGACGATCACCAAAACCTGGTGCCTTAACAGCAACAGATTTGAATGTTCCGCGAATCTTGTTAACGACGAGGGTCGCAAGAGCTTCGCCTTCGACATCTTCAGCAAGGATCAAAAGTGGCTTACCTGACTGCATAACCTTTTCGAGAATAGGAAGGAGATCCTTGATATTTCCGATCTTGGAGTTTGCAATGAGGATATAAGGATCTTCGAGAACTGCCTCCATGCGATCAGAGTCAGTTGTGAAGTAAGGAGAGATATAACCCTTATCAAAGCGCATACCTTCAGTGAGCTCGAGTTCGAGTCCAAAGGTGTTGCTCTCTTCGACGGTGATAACGCCTTCCTTGCCGACCTTATCCATCGCTTCTGCGATCATCTCGCCGATCGTTGAATCAGCTGCTGAGATAGATGCAGTTGCAGAAATCTGTTCCTTGGTTTCTACTGGCTTTGCCATAGCAGAGAGCTCAGCAGAGATTGCTTCAACAGCCTTCTCGATACCGCGCTTGATCGCCATTGGGTTTGAGCCAGCTGCTACGTTGCGAAGTCCTTCGCGAACGAGCGCTTGAGCTAATACTGTTGCTGTGGTTGTTCCGTCGCCGGCTACATCGTCGGTCTTCTTTGCGACCTCCTTGACGAGCTCTGCGCCGATCTTCTCCCATGGATCATCGAGTTCGATCTCTTTCGCGATCGAGACACCATCGTTTGTGATGGTTGGAGCTCCCCACTTCTTCTCGAGGACAACGTTGCGACCACGGGGCCCGAGGGTTACCTTGACGGCATCCGCAAGAGCATTCATACCGCGCTCTAGGCCACGGCGGGCCTCTTCACTGAAGGCAATCATCTTTGCCATTGCTCTATCTCCTCTAATAACTAGTTAGCCGAATAGTTCGGCGGTACTGGTTCACTCCGGGGTCTGGGATTATCACTCGACCCCCTCGAGTGCTAAAGCCCAATCTAGTCCAAGCCCAACCTGGGCTCAACTTGGGAGAATTCACACCCGCAGGATCTGGACGTTTCGGCCATTCCACCCATACAGTTGGGCCACTCAGGGGACTCCCTGACCTTCATCCAACGGACCGTCGGGCACGTACCTGCCCGGAGAAGGAGCAATTGCTCATGGCATCAGTTGTATTCGAAAATGCATCACGCATCTACCCAGGCACCACTAAGCCTGCTGTAGATAAGTTGAACCTCACCGTCAATGACGGAGAGTTCCTCGTCCTCGTTGGCCCATCAGGCTGCGGTAAGTCAACATCACTTCGTATGTTGGCAGGACTTGAAGAAGTCGATGGCGGAACAATTCGCATCGGCGACCGCGACGTAACAAATGTTGCACCGAAAGACCGCGATATCGCAATGGTCTTCCAGTCATACGCTCTCTACCCACACATGTCAGTTGCAGAGAATATGGGCTTCGCGCTCAAGATCGCTGGCGTTGATAAGGCAGAGCGTGATCGCCGAGTTCTCGAAGCAGCAAAGTTGCTCGACCTCGAGCCATATCTTGATCGTAAGCCAAAGGCACTCTCAGGCGGACAGCGCCAGCGTGTTGCCATGGGTCGTGCGATTGTTCGCGAACCTCAGGTCTTCTTGATGGATGAGCCACTATCAAACCTCGATGCAAAGCTCCGCGTTGCAACTCGTACTCAGATCGCTGCCCTACAGCGCCGCCTTGGAATCACAACTGTTTATGTAACACACGACCAGGTCGAAGCGATGACTATGGGCGATCGCGTTGCAGTTCTCAAGGATGGTTTGCTCCAGCAAGTTGATACACCACGTAACCTCTATGACAACCCTGCAAATGCATTCGTTGCTGGCTTCATCGGCTCACCTGCGATGAACCTCCTCAACGTTCCAGTAAGCGGTGGTCAAGCACACGTTGGTGACTTTAAGTTTGCAGTTCCAGCATCAGCTGGCTCAACTGTGACTGTTGGTATCCGTCCAGAAGGCTTCACAGCTTCATCTAAGGGCTTCAAGGTCCTTGTTGAAGTAGTTGAAGAACTCGGATCAGATGCCTTCGTCTACGGAAAGCCAGTAGATAGCGAAGTGAAGTTCGCAAATGCTTCAGATGAAGGTGCACAGGTCATCGTTCGCTGGGATCCAAAGAACCCACCAAAGGCTGGCGATACCATCACCGTTGAGGCAAATGTCAACGTGATTCACCTCTTCGATGCTGCAACCGGAGAGCGCCTCGCAAAGTAATTGTTTCAAATAAAAACCCCGCTCCTAGTGGAGCGGGGTTTTTTAATGTCTACTATTTCGATCGAAAACTGTCGATTCGATAACTAACAGCAACCCATCTCGCTCCGACCGCTGCTTTTGGCGCCTTCTTTGAATCCAGAAGTTCAGTAACGGTCTTGAGAGTCTTATTCGACTTCTTCATGAGAGAACAGACCGCGCTAGCTTGGCTCTTTGCCAGAGCGGTTGCCTTTGCAACTGTTGTTCCTTGCGTATAGATATACCCCACACAAGTAACTGATGCACCGTTCTTCAATGATCGAACATAGCGCTGTAGGTAAGCCGTTTCGTAAGCGCTCAATGAGAGTTTTGGACTGATCGAAAACAAGGTCACCAGTGGCTTCGTATTTAGTGCAGCTTTTGCGGCGGCTTCTGCAGCATCCTTCGCTGCTTGCAGCGCTGCCGCTGCTTTCGCTGAAGCATCCGCCGCATCCTGGGCAGCTTTTAAGGTCGCCGCATCCTGGGCTGCCTTTGCATCTGCCAGGGCTTTTGCATCCGCGACCATCTTCTCTTTTGCTGCTTTAAGTGCTGCAGCATCTGCAGCATCTTGGGCCGCCTTGAGATCTGCGGCTTGCTTATCTGCGGCTTGCTTATCCGCCAAAGCTTTCGAAGCAGAATTGTCAGCCGGTGTTGTTGGTGCTGGAGCTGATGGTGCAACATATCCACCACCACCACCTGAATTTGATGGGGTTGCAACAGCGACAGGATTGACAACAACAAGAACTGGGTCGCTGGTGATCTGTGATGTCACAGAACCATCAGAAGTCGCTGTTCCAACAAGAGTCGAGACTCCCCCAAAGACGCTATAGACCTTCGCCCCTGATTTAATTGCGGGGTTTGTTAACGTTACTGAGATCGGATTTCCAGCAGAAGTCTGCGGGACGGAGCCATCAGGTGATACCCATGAGACAACGACGGAGAGAACTGAGCTTGAAGCACCAGATATCAACGCGAGTTGCTTCGATGCATCAGTTAACAAATTCACCGAGATCGCTGTTGTGCTGGGAAGCGCATTAGCCGGGATCGAGACTGATGCACCATTAGAACCGCTCGTACCCGTGATGGTTTGGGTTAGTACCGGGCTAGCGTAAAAAGTTCCTCCCATCGGAACAAGGTTTCCTGAAGGAATTCCAGAGAGGGATGTGCTCTGAAGAACAGAGGTCACCGTCTCGGTATCCACCCCCTGGAGGTAGTTGGTCGTTGCCGCAGAGGTCATCACGACCTGACAGGTGCCAGCTGAGGTAAAGGAAAGTATTCCTGTTGCGGGATCAACCGAGCAGACCGATGTCGTCGTCGGTGCTGCAAACGTGAGCGTTCCATTGCTCGTACTGCTCTTAACAGTTGGGGTATCCGTGACCCCAGGAGTCAAGATCAGGACATTGTTGTTGGGGTACGTAAGAGTGAGTGTTGGAGAAATCTGGGAGATAGTGAGATTGGCCGAAACGAAGGTGATCGCATACTTCGGATTATTGGCAGAGGTTAACGTTCCAGCGGTGATTGCATACTGACCAGCATCGTTACCTGAGGCTCGAGTGAGAATTCCAGTGAGCGAATCACCTGTCAAAACGCTGCCAGATGTGACCGTGTAGGTGAGAGCCGGGTCGGCCGCTCCATAGAGCTTGGTCTTGGCGTCAGCTGTAACGGTAACAAGCCGTGGATTTATCAAGAAGTTCTGGGAGACAGTCGGAGCTGGCGAGGTATTGGAATCCCCTTGTTGGTCGGCGTTGATGACGCACGTGCCAACGCTCAAGAGCGTGATCACCGAGCCATTGTTACCAGATGTCGTACAGAGACTTGGAGATCCAGAAGAAAAAACAACTGTCAAACCAGATGTTGACGTCGCTGAAGCCGTAAAGGTATCACTGGCGTAATTGCGAGCAGAAAGCGCAGCAAAGTTGATGCTCTGGCTCGCCAGGCCAATGGAGAAAGAGACGGTATTGGACTGAGCTAAGTAGTTAGTACTTGCCGCCTTGGTGACATCGACGATGCACGTTCCTGCAGTCACATACGTCAGGACGCTCCCTGAGACCGAACAACCAACCGTAGTGTTACCGGAGTTGAGGGCGTATGAATACGCACCAGTACCCGACCCTCCCGATCCTGTCAGGGTGACGGACTTATTGGACGGGTTGTATGGGGCTGATAATGAAGAGAGTGAGACAGCGGCTTGTGGTGCTTGAGTGATCGTAAAATTTACTGAAGTCGGGTTGAGAGTGATCGTGTATTTGGAGTTATTGGAGCTGGTTAGCGTTCCAAGCGAAATGACATAATTCCCCACCGCAGTATTTTGACCTGCGCTTGCATAGGTCAACGAACCTGAAAGCTGATCAGAGCCAACCAGTGCTCCGTTTGTGATGGAGTAAGTGAGTGTTGGATCTTGCGTGCCATAAACCTTGCTCTGACCAGAGGTTGGTGTGATTGTAATTGAAGCTCTCGATGATGTTGGAGTTAGGGCAGTTGAGGTTACGCTCACATAATCAACAGAATCTGTCGGTGTAAGAGTTGCAGAAAGTGAATAAGGAGATGAGGCGGAATCCGGGACCCATCCGCATTGGGCCACATAAGGCGATACCGAGGTACTCAAAACGCTTTCACATCCAGTAATAGTTACACCGGCCTGCTTGAAGGCGACGCTTCCGGGAATCGATGACGTCGCAGTAATCGTATCTACGGAACCATAGATAGGTGTCGCTGCATTGAGGGCGACCGAAATGGTGGGGGTGGCTTTAGTGATAGTAAGATTCGAAGTAGCAGATGTATCTAAAATGTAATTGGTTGCACTTCCCCCACTACATGAAATGAACAGTGGAGATATTGAGACGCTAGTGGACGTTGAGTACGTCGAATTCGTACAGTCAGGCGGAGTTAATCCTGTCGTGAAGGACGGTGATAAAGTCGTGTCACCATTCACTAGCCCTTGATAGGTAAATGTATAGGTAGGAACGGCAGAGCCATAGGGTAATGTTTTTGGATCAGGTATGACTAATAGGGAAGCTTTAGAGACAGAGATGGTTATATTTCCTGATGTCGAGCCATAGAACCCTGGTCCACCACTATAGGTTGCTGAAATTTTAGAGTAGTTTGTTGAAGCGGCCGGTGTAAAAGAGCAGGCAGAGCTCCCATTTGAAACGGTTATATTTGAACAAATGGCCGAAGTATCGTTATAGAACGTCATACTTCCTATTGCTCCAATAGCCGTAGTTGCCGTCAAAGTGATTGTCTGGCCAAAAACTGGAGTGAGGTTGCTTGCTGAAATATTTGTTGTGGTTGATACCGCTGGGACGTTAAATGCTCGAATAGGTCGAGTATCTGCAAGCCCACCGTTTCCATCCTTGTTGGTTTGATTCAAACTACCATTGCTGAGATTTTGGTTCCACACTTTGTAGATGTTTGGATCTGCTCCTGTTTTACCCGGTAGCGCAGTCCAGTAAACCGTTCCAATAAGACCAAGTGCAGGATTGTTAGAGCCGGTGCAAAGAGTTGCATCCGATGTCCAAGGTTGATTAGCCGCGTACTTACAAAGTTGATTGAGTTCTGAAGGTGAAGGCAGATACCAGTCACTCTTTCCACCGCCAGCATACGCACGGGCAGCGTTTGGAGCAGTGGGGTACGTAGCGAATGTGTAATAGTTATTGTCCTGCGTAACCTCTGCTTGAGTGAGCTTGTATCCAAGACCAATTTGCGCCGAAGAAATTGTGTCGACGAGAGAGACATAAGGGCTCACTACAGACGGCACCATTAAGCGAGGCGTATTATTCGACCAATACAGCGACGGATCGTTTGATCCTGAAGCCGAAATCAATGACTTGTACCAAAGGTTCGGAGCCACTTCCAGGTAGTTACAAGTATCGGTGAAGTTCGGTCCGCAATTAAAACCGGAAGCGTTGTAGTAGAAGACGACACCTCCTCCAGGGCCTGTGTCTCCAAGAGAGCATGGACCTCCTTGGGCACACGTCGAACTTGCAAACACGGTGCCTTGAGATGTGATCGGCGAAATGAGAGTGGCAAAGAGAATTAAGGCGAGAAATTTACGCATGAACTCGACTTTAACGAAAATACCTATCGGTTCGTCAGAAAGAGACACTACTGCCTTGCGACAGGAACTTGCGTGACAGCTGAATTTAAAGGAGAACACGTGTGACACTTTTAGGAGGCATTCAACTACCAATATGAGAAACTTCAGTATGCGAAAGACTCGTTTGATCTATGTGGAGAACGATCCATCGCTCCGAAGGTTTCTCGGGGATATGCTCAAGAAGTCTCCTGAATTAGATGTAATCGCCACTTTTAGTGGAGGCACGGAAACTTTGAATAGTTCGGTAATCCTTTCAGCCGATGCCGCTCTAATCGACTTCTCGCTGGAGCAGGATGGGCTCAATGGTGTCGAGCTTGGGATCGCCCTTCGAAATATCAACGAGTATCTTGGCTTGATTATTCATTCGCAATTCCAGGTTAAGAGCATGGTCTCTCGCGTTCCGAAGTCCATGCGCAACGGTTGGTCATTCTTCGATAAATCAGCGAATATGGAACTTAAAGATTATGTTCAGATCATCAAGCAGACTTCCTCTGGCCATGGCAACTGGAAAGAAGTCCTTCAAATCGACCTATCTCAGCAAGAGTCTGAGGCGAGTATCTTTTTCATGCTGACTCCAAGACAACGTGCAATTATGGCCCTGGCCTCCGAAGGTCACAATGCACAAGAGATTGCGATTCGCCTCGATTTGAGCCATTCCTATGTCCGCAAGGAACTATCTCGAGCATATCAAGTACTCATTCCCGGGGCAGATGAATCATCGGACCTGCGCACTTTGGCAGTTATTAAATACCGTGAATTGATGCGACTATGAAGGTAGTTTCCACAATCAAGAGATTTCTGGGCCCTTATCCTTATAACCCAGTCTTCATATTTATTGTTTCTTTCATCTATTTCTTCACCAGGTTTGGGCCGACGCTTACTGAACTCGCCCCCGGATTTCACAGACAGTGGGTAGCGTTAGTTGTCATTTTCTTCTCGGCTCTACCAAGTCTGTGCGTGGCTCTTGTGGCCTGGGGCTACCAAAAATTTAGATTTTGGAGTGCAAATAATTTCGGCTTCTACTGCCTCGAAATTATCTCAATCACAGCAGTATCGCGAGCCGCTCGGGTGCTAGAGATGAAAGTACCTTTAGCTGCTAAATATGTCTCAAATAAGAGTGACCTTCTCAATGCGGATATCTATATCTACTTCTATGGATTTGTGGCTGTTCTCCTACTTAATGGGTTCTTGAGCTTTGCCGAGAGAGAAACAATCGGAATGCTAAATATTGCAAAAAATCTCGCTACGTCATTGAGCGCTGAACGTCGAGAACTAGTGGTCGCAAATGAGGATAACCGAACACAGATCAGTAGTTTTCTACACGATCGAGTCCAGAGTGATCTCATGCTAATCAGCATGGAATTGAAGGAGTTAAGAAGTGAACTCCCAGAGTCAAAACGGGAAGGCATGGCAGCGATCATTTCTCGGTTAGAGAACATTAGGGGTACGGACCTAAGAAAACTTATTGAGGTTTTAGACCCAGATCTCAGTCGGCAGACTTTAGAGGAGGCCGTAATTGCACTTTCGCAGCAATACAAAAATTCATTTGTCACTCACCTCGCGATGACCACACTTGAAGAAAATCTCGAGCAGGGTTCCCAGACGGAACTGGGGCTGTACCGAATCATTGAGCAATATCTTCTGAACGCCTTGATTCACGCGCAATGTAAGAACGTCTGGATTGAGATGTCCTCTGACTCTAAAACCCTAACACTCGTCATGAAAGATGATGGAATCGGTTCTATGGAGTCAGAGATCAAGCCAGGCTATGGCACAGCTCTAATCAACTCCTGGGTTGATGTGCTTGGAGGTACTAAAGAGATCTCGACCTCAAAAAGAGATGGGTACCTCCTCAAAGTGGAGATACCCATCAATTCAATTGGAGAAGTTAACTAACCAAGAGCCTTCTGCAGATTCTGATCGATCGCATCCAAGAATGCCTGAGTGTTGAGATATGGAGCATCAGGAGCGATAAGGAGTGCAAGATCCTTGGTCATCTTTCCTGATTCAACAGTCTTAATGCAGACCTCTTCAAGCGTCTTCGTGAAGGCTGCGAGCTCTTCATTGTTATCGAGCTTCGCGCGGTGAGCAAGGCCCTGAGTCCACGCAAAGATAGAGGCGATTGGGTTTGTTGAAGTCTCTTTACCCTTTTGGTGATCACGGTAGTGACGGGTCACTGTTCCATGAGCAGCTTCTGACTCAACGACCTTTCCATCTGGGGTCATGAGTACTGATGTCATCAATCCGAGTGAGCCATAACCTTGTGCAACGGTGTCAGATTGCACATCGCCGTCATAGTTCTTACATGCCCATACATAACCACCAGGCATACGTAATGACATAGCAACCATGTCATCGATGAGACGGTGCTCGTACCAAATGCCAAGCTTCTCAAACTCCGCCTTGAACTCAGCCTCATAGATCTCCTGGAAGATATCTTTGAAACGACCGTCGTAGGCCTTCAAGATCGTGTTCTTTGTAGAGAGATAGACCGGGTATTTACGCTTGATGCCGTAGTTGAGTGATGCGCGAGCAAAATCGCGGATCGAATCGTCGAGGTTGTACATCGACATCGCGACGCCAGAACCTGGGAAGTCAAAGACGGTGTGCTCGATTGGCGCTGATCCATCTTCCGGGACAAAGGTCATTGTGAGCTTTCCGGCACCAGGAACCTTAAAGTCAGTGGCACGGTATTGATCGCCAAATGCGTGACGGCCAATAACGATTGGTTGAGTCCAGTGTGGAACCAAACGTGGGACATTCGAGATGATGATCGGTTCGCGGAAGATCACGCCACCAAGGATGTTACGGATAGTTCCGTTTGGAGACTTCCACATCTTCTTGAGGCCAAACTCTTCTACGCGAGCTTCATCAGGAGTGATGGTCGCGCACTTAATGCCGACGCCGTGCTTCTGAATCGCCTTAGCAGCATCAATGGTGATCTGGTCATCGGTCTCATCGCGCTTCTCGATACCCAAGTCGTAGTACTCAAGATTGACGTCGAGATAAGGCAGGATCAACTTATCCTTGATGAACTGCCAGATGATGCGAGTCATCTCATCGCCATCGAGTTCTACAACGGTGCCTTGTACTTTGATCTTATTCATATTAGAGGTCCTTTACATCTGCTTGCTTGGCGCGAACTGCTTCTGCTGCAACTTTGAGCGCTTCGATCTCGCTCGCAGTCAAGGCACTTTCAACAACTTTACGGATACCGTTCTTACCAATCTCGGCTTCGACGCCAAGGTAGACGCCTTCGATTCCATATTGACCCTCAACCCATGCGCAGACCGGCATGATGGCGCCAGAGTCTTCGATGACAGCCTTCGCCATACGAGCAGCGGCAGCTGATGGTGCGTAGTAGGCAGAACCAGTCTTCAAGAGAGCAACGACTTCGGCGCCACCATTACGAGTGCGATCAACGAGTTCGGCGATATCTGCCTCGCTCAAGATCTCGCTCAATGGCTTGCCATCGACTGTGCAACGACTTGGAACTGGAACCATGGTCTCACCATGTGAACCCAAGGTCAGAGTCTTAACTGAGCCAACTGGTACTCCAACTTTTTCTGCAACAAAGTTAGTGAAGCGGGCGGTGTCGAGCATTCCGGCCTGTCCCATTACTTGATTCTTTGGGAAGCCCGTTGCGATCTGCGCAAGGGCAGTCATCTCATCGAGAGGGTTCGAAACCACGATGATGACTGCCTTTGGCGAATGCTTAGCAATGTTCTCGGCGACGCCACGGACAATGCCGGCATTTACGCCAATGAGATCCATGCGAGACATACCTGGCTTACGTGGAAGTCCTGCAGTAATCACGACGACATCAGAGTTAGCAGTCGCTTCATAGCCAGCGCCTTCAGCAGTTGTGGTTGCACCGATGATCTTGGTCTCAAAACCTTCGATCGCGCGAGATTGGTTCATATCGAGAGCAAGGCCTTCTGGCTTTCCTTCAACGATATCTGTCAGCACAACTGTTTCGAAGATGTTGTACTCGGCTAAGCGAAGTGCGGTTGTTGATCCGTAAAAACCAGATCCAACAACTGTTACTTTCCCTTTAAGCGCCATCTCTACCTGCCTATCTCTGATTGTGATCGGGTATGGAAAATCTGGTTGAAATGCTACCTCGCGTGGGGAAGGGTCACAGCCACGACTAAGAGCCCGCACGCAATACCTAGTGGTAGAAATAACTCAATTCTGCGCTTCATGCCCACTCGCTTGTACTTCATATAGGTATAGCTGCCACTGGCTAGCGCCAAGATGACTCCGCCAGCCCGGACCCGATCGGCGATCGCCAAGCCAGTTCCGATGATGACCATCAGAATCGAAAATTGCTCCAGCTTGGGTAGTTGCTTCCAACTCATCTTCAACGAAGTGCCGCTTCTACAACATTTGTCAGGAGCATCGCACGAGTCATTGGCCCGACTCCCCCTGGGTTCGGTGCAAAGTGACCAGCGATCTCTCGGACATCTGGATGAACATCGCCCTGTAATCCAGCAGCAGTACGAGTGATACCGACATCGAGAATTGCCGCACCAGGCTTAATCATTTCAGCAGTGATGGAGTGTGGGACTCCTACTGCAGCCACCACAATATCGGCGCGACGAGTGTGGAAGAGAATATCCCGAGTCGATGTGTGGGTTGTTGTGACTGTTGCATCATCTCCGCGGCGGGTGAGAAGTAATCCAAGTGGTCGTCCGACTGTGAGGCCTCGACCAACAATGACAATTTCAGCGCCTTTGGTTGAAACATCGTAACGATGTAAGAGTTCAATAATTCCGCGCGGAGTGCAAGGCAATGGTGCTGGATCTCCGATAACTAACTTTCCGAGATTTAATGGGTGAAGACCATCGGCATCCTTATTCGGATCGATCGCTTCCAACACTGCATGAGAGTTAATGCTGAGTGGGAGTGGAAGTTGAACGATATAGCCGGTGCACTCTGCCGCGCTGTTGAGATCAGCAATCGCCGCAAGTACATCTGCTTGCGTTGCACTTGCAGGAAGATCGATACGGATGGAATGGATTCCAACCTCAGCACAATCTTTATGCTTTCCACCGACGTAGGAATGCGAACCTGGATCATCGCCCACCAGGATCGTTCCGAGACCCGGCTTCTTCGCCATGGCATCGACAGTAACCTTGAGCTCAGCCTTAATAGCGGCAGCAGTTGCCTTGCCATCTAAGGTAATTGCACTCATGGCGCGATCCTATCTTTAACTCTGAAAGGTTTAAAAAACGGTTAGGCGTGGGAGAAGTGACGGGTACCAGTGAAGAACATCGCGATTCCCGCTGCTGTAGCCGCGGCAATCACTTCTTCATCACGGACACTGCCACCTGGCTGAACTACTGCGGTAACACCGGCATCGATCAAGATCTGTAGGCCATCGGCAAATGGGAAGAAGGCATCGCTCGATGCAACGGAGCCCTTACTGCGATCGCCAGCGCGACTGACTGCTAAGCGTGCAGAGTCGACGCGATTGACCTGTCCCATACCAACGCCAACCGATGCACCATCATGAGCTAAAAGAATCGCATTGCTCTTTACTGCTCGGACTGCCCGCCAGGCGAATGTGAGATCTGCAAGGACCTCCGCTGAAACTGGAGCGCCACTGACCTGCTTCCAATTCGCACTATCGTCACCATCTGCATCGATAAGATCTGTGCCTTGAATGAGAAGACCACCTGAGATTGGTCGCAACTCTTCACGCGCAATGGTGTAACCATCAATCGTGAGAAGTCGAATCGATGGCTTCTTGCTTAAGATCTCAATTGCTTCAGTAGTGAATGAAGGCGCGATAACAACCTCAGTAAATATCTCACTGACATTCTTCGCCATCTCAGTTGTTACCTCACGGTTCGCCGCAATCACTCCCCCAAAGGCAGATACTGGGTCGCAGGCATGAGCTTTGAGGTGAGCAGTTGTAATGTCGGCGGCAATAGCGATTCCACAAGGGTTCGCATGTTTGATAATGGCAACGCACGGTTCCTGGTGATCAAAAGCCGCTCGGAGTGCAGCATCGGCATCGGTGTAATTATTAAATGACATCTCTTTGCCGTGAAGCTGTTTTGCCTGTGCGATTCCAGCACTACCGCTCTCACCATAGACAGATGCACTCTGATGTGGGTTCTCGCCGTAACGAAGCCCTGCAATACGGTGCCAGACCTTTGCCCGCCAATCATCAGCACGATCAATCCGAGTACCGAGCCAGGTCGCGATCGTCATGTCATATTCAGCAGAGGTACGGAAGGTCTCCATCGCAAGTTCAATACGCTCTTCGAGAGTAAATCCACCGACAGCAAGCGCTGAATGCACGCGCGCATATTGGGAGGGATCGGAGACCACTGCAACAGAACCATGGTTTTTAGCTGCACCGCGTAGCATGCTTGGGCCACCAATATCGATCTGCTCAATGCACTCGGCGAAATCATCAGTTGATGCGATTGTCTGACTAAATGGATAGAGGTTGACGACGATGAGATCAAATGGCGCAATATCGTGAGATGAAATCGCGGCGAGGTGCTCGGGATTATTTTGATCAGCGAGAATTCCACCATGGATACGTGGATGGAGTGTCTTCACGCGACCACCCATCATCTCTGGAAATCCGGTGTAATCCTCGACTGCTGTGACAGCTATTCCGGCGGATGCGAGAGTCTTTGCTGTCGATCCCGTTGAGAGAATTTCAACGCCCGCAGCTTGAAGCGCTGAACCAAGTTCTAGCAGGCCGCTCTTGTCATAGACACTCAGAAGTGCGCGGCGGATACTTTTTCTCTGACTCATTGCGTTAGGGCTCCATCGATCCAATGGGTGAGGGTCTCAACAATGAGATTTCGTTCAGCAATCTTAATGCGTTCGTGGAGTGATTCTTCCGTATCGCCCGGTTCGATCGCCACTTTGCGTTGAGCGATGATCGGCCCAGTATCTACTCCAGCATCAACCCAGTGGACAGTCGTTCCTGTCTCTACGGCACCCGCGGCTAGGGCATCTCGAACCGCATGAGCACCGGGAAAGAGCGGGAGAAGTGCTGGGTGAGTATTCATGACGTGAAAGTGCGCCACATAATCTGGGGCGAGAACTCGCATAAAGCCAACGCTCACCACGAGATCTGGTTGTAGGGACTCTGTAACTTTAAAGATCTCGCGATTCCACTCCGTGCGATCGGCCTTCATTGGAAGATAGAAATCTCTTATGCCAAAGTTTCGCGCCCGCTCCAGAGCAAGTGAATCTTTGTCTGAGATCAGTCCAACAAACTCCGCGCGTTCCGCAAGACCAGCATCGAAGATTGCCTGGGCCAATGAACCAGAACCAGATGCAAGGAGAAGAATCTTCTTAGCCACGAGCGCGGACTCGCTTTATCAAGCCAGGGATATAGACCGTGAGAATAACTACTCCTGCTGATACAGCTGCGAAGTATGCGCTCACTCGCCACCACGTGACCCCCACGTTGTGAAGTGCAGAGGTGAGAAGTTCGCCAGATGAAAGGTAGGCAATGACAGTGACGATAATTATTGCAAGAAGAGCAGTTCGTAGCGCAAAGAATTGGCGTGATTTGAATAATGAATTCTCACGAATGATCGGCAGAATCATGACGAGTACTAGTAAGACGAGTCCGATTAATCCAAATTGAAGAAGAGGGTGTCTACCAGTTGGCAGCGCTGCAAAGATCGGGATTGCTGGAATTCCATGAACCGTAAATGTAGTTGCGCTAACCGAGGTTCCACTTCCAAGTTTGAAGCCGATTCCCAGCAGGTAAGCCAAACCAACAAAGGCGGCATTGGGAATATAAAAAATCTGGATAAGCAAGAAGAGGAGGCCACCAATTATTCCGGGCGCAATGACAACACCAAGATCGTGAAGGACGCTCCAATGCACTGCCAGAGATAAACCGAGCACGATTGCAGAGAGGCCCCAGGCGAAGATCAGGGTATGGAATGCAAAACGAAGATAGCGATTCTCAGCTGCTTTGAAATCATAGGTAGCGATGTAAGAGATCGGAAAGGTGAAGAGCGGAACGAGATACCAGATTGGCTTTATGCCAGAGCTCGTGGAGATGAGGGCGAGGATCGTTGCAATGAGCGTATAAGCCAAGGCGAAGAAGAAGCGTGCTCCTTCAATCTTCGGTAAGGCATCTTTCACCTTAGGAAAACTTTTACGGATCGCCCAAATCGGAAAGATGAGAGCGCCCATCGGAAGAAGCGTTAGTGCACCTGGAAGGTGGCTTGCGGCGATATTGAGATGAAAGGGAATGAGGTGTGCGCCGAGCCAGATCCACACAGATGCTCGGATTGGGTCGGTGGTGTTACCAGATTGACTGCCGGCAGTAGCCCAGGCAAAGAGCGAGATAAAACTAGCGGGAAATAGCGTGAGTGCGACGCTCCGCGCGGCCTGCTGTATCGAGACCGCGAGGATTCGTCCAAACATCTATAACTCTTATTAACCGAGCAACTTGCGCATGAGGGCTGCTGTCTCGCTCGGTGTCTTACCGACCGCAACTCCAGCTGCTTCGAGCGCTTCCTTCTTCGCTTGCGCTGTTCCAGATGAACCAGAGACGATCGCACCAGCATGGCCCATAGTCTTACCTTCAGGCGCAGTGAAGCCAGCAACATAACCAACAACCGGCTTTGTTACATACTCCTTAATAAATGCAGCGGCACGTTCTTCAGCATCGCCACCGATCTCACCGATCATCACAATCGCTTCAGTCTCAGGATCGTCCTGGAATGCGCGAAGTGCATCGATATGAGTTGTTCCAATAATCGGATCGCCACCAATACCAACAGCAGTTGAGAATCCGAAGTCACGGAGTTCAAACATCATCTGGTAGGTAAGGGTTCCGGACTTTGAGACTAAACCGATCTTTCCTGGTCCGGTGATATCGGCAGGAATAATTCCGAGGTTCGCTTTTCCGGGGCTGATGAGGCCTGGGCAGTTAGGACCAATGAGGCGAGTAGTTCCCTTCTCAACTGCATAGGCATAGAAGGCAGCCGAGTCATGGACTGGGATACCTTCGGTAATGACAACGCAGAGTGGAAGTGCCGCATCGATCGCATCGATAACAGCGGCCTTCGCAAACTTTGGTGGCACAAAGACAACAGATGCATTTGCGCCAGTTGCAGCGACAGCTTCAGCAACAGAGTTGAAGACTGGAAGTTGCTTTCCTTCGATCTCAACAACTTGGCCACCCTTGCCAGGTGTTACGCCTCCAACAATATTTGTGCCGGACTTAATCATGCGACCGGTGTGCTTGGTTCCTTCGGAGCCAGTCATACCTTGAACAATGACCTTGGTATTTTCATCAACGAAGATAGCCATTATTTAGCCGCCAATTCCGCAGCCTTTGCAGCTGCTCCATCCATGGTCTCAAGCTGTTGGACAAGAGGGTGTGCTGCCTCGTTCAAGATACGGCGCCCTTCGAGAACGTTGTTGCCATCGAGGCGAACCACGATTGGCTTCGTCGCAGTATCACCAAGGATGGCGAGCGCTTGGACAATGCCGTTAGCGACAGCATCACAAGCGGTAATTCCACCAAATACATTCACAAAGACGCTTCGAACATCTGGATCGCCAAGAATGATGGAGAGGCCATTCGCCATAACTTCTGCCGATGCACCGCCACCAATGTCGAGGAAGTTCGCTGGCTTTACGCCATATTTTTCGCCGGCATATGCGACGACGTCGAGCGTGCTCATGACGAGTCCAGCACCATTACCGATGATTCCGACTTCACCATCAAGTTTGACGTAATTGAGACCCTTTGCCTTTGCAGCAGCCTCAAGTGGATTTGCAGATGCATGATCCTCAAGCGCTTCATGTGAAGCGTGACGGAATGATGCATTGTCATCGAGTGTTACCTTGCCATCAAGAGCAACGATGCGACCATCTTCAGTCTTTACCAATGGATTGATCTCCATCAAGGTTGCATCTTCAGCGACAAATGCCGCCCAGAGCTTGACCAAGACATCAGCAACCTGATCGGCAACTTCTGCAGGGAACTGTCCTGCCTTCACAATCTCAGCAGCTTTAGCAGCCGAGATACCGACATTTGGATCGATACCTACGCGAGCTAATTTTTCAGGTTGGGTATGCGCAACTTCTTCAATCTCCATGCCACCAGCGACTGATGCCATGACGAGGAAGTTACGGTTTGCCCGGTCGAGCAAGATCGCCATGTAATACTCTTCTGCGATCGGCGCAGCTTGAGCGATCATTACCTTGTGAACAGTGTGGCCTTTGATATCCATGCCGAGAATCGCCTCAGCCTTTTCGCGAGCATCAGCAGCATCTACTGCAAGCTTTACTCCGCCAGCCTTTCCGCGGCCGCCAACCTTTACCTGTGCTTTAACGACAACTTTTCCGCCCATAGCTTCAGCTGCTGATTGCGCCTCTGCTGCAGTAAATGCAACAGCGCCACCGAGAACTGGAATGTTATGTGCTTCGAAGAGATCTCGAGCTTGATACTCAAAGAGATCCACTCATTACCCCGATCCTAAAGAGAGTGATTAACGGGTGTGATTCTAATAGGGATTTAGAGCTTCTCGACCGGCGCATATCGGAGTAGGAGGCGCTTCTCCCCTGCCATTCCGAAGTTGATCGTCGCCTGCGCTCGATCGCCCTCACCACTCACTTCAACGACTGTGCCCAATCCAAATGTGTCATGAGACACACGATCACCGATAGCGAGCGCAATCGTCTCGGATGTTCGCTTCCCGGTCGCCTTTGGTGGTGGGCCAAATGAGCGAGGTGCCGAGCTGCGAGTTGTGAGAGAGCTGCTCGCCTTGACCTCATTCCATGAGATCAGCTCTTCTGGAATTTCACTGAGGAATCGTGATGGTGGGTTATACATCGGTGCGCCCCACGACGAACGATATTCAGAGCGCGAGAGGTAGAGACGCTTACGTGCGCGTGTGAGACCCACATAGGCGAGGCGACGCTCTTCCTCGATCTCGGATGGATCACCCAGAGTTCGGGAGTGAGGGAAGATCCCTTCCTCCATGCCCGTGAGAAAGACTGTTGGAAATTCCAGACCCTTGGCGGTGTGCAGAGTCATCATCGTGACAACTCCTCCGTGGTTCTCACCATCAGGAATCTGATCAGAGTCGGCAACGAGTGAGACTTGTTCTAAGAAGCCAGCGAGTGAGATCTCTTCACCATCTTCGACCTCACCTTCCTCGTACTCTGTCGCAACAGAGATGAGTTCTTCCAGGTTCTCAATTCGGCCTTCATCTTGTGGATCTTCAGAGTTCTGTAACTCGGTGAGTAAACCACTCTGCTCGAGTACCGCTTGAGCGATCACTGATGGGCGAACCTTCGCTTCAACGAGGGTGCGCATCTGTTCGAGTAAGGCGACGAAGTCGCGAAGAGATGAGGTGGCACGAGAAGTGAGTTCACCATTATCGCTGACATGGACGAGCGCATCCCAAAAAGAGATACCTGAAGATTTTGCAGTGGATTCAATAATCTCAATGGCGCGATCGCCGATTCCGCGCTTTGGGGTATTGATGATCCGGCGAAGTGAGATCTCATCATCGGCATTGACGAGTACGCGGAGGTAGCCAAGGAAGTCTTTGACCTCTTTGCGCTCATAGAAGCGAACGCCACCAACAACCTTGTATGGGATCGCCATTCGCATGAAGGTCTCTTCAAAGATACGTGATTGGGCATTTGTTCGATAGAAGACTGCAGTCTCGCCCGGGTTTGACTCTGACTCATCTCGTAAGCGATTGATCTCTCGCCCAATATATTGAGCTTCATCGTGATCGGATTCTGCGAGATAGCCAGTGATTGGTGCGCCCGCGCCCTCTTGCGACCAGAGATTCTTCTCTTTTCGCCCAGGGTTATTAGAGATCACCGCATTTGCAGCACCGAGAATATTTTGGGTTGAGCGATAATTTTGCTCGAGGAGAATCGTGGTGGCGTTCTGATAATCCTCTTCGAATTGCAGAATATTGCGAATATTGGCACCGCGGAAGGCGTAGATCGATTGATCGGCATCGCCGACAACACAGAGCTCAGCCATCGGCATCGCTTCGTGAGGCGTCCCAACAATCTCGCGAACGAGAATATATTGGGCATGATTTGTATCTTGATACTCATCGACTAAGACATGCTTGAAGCGGGAACGGTAACGGTGCCTCGCCTCTGGGAATCTCTGTAGTACTTCAACCGTTTTGCCGATGAGATCATCGAAATCCATCGCGTTGGCAGATTGGAGTCGGCGTTGATAGACGGCGAAGATCTCGGCAACGATATGTTGGAAGGCATCACTAGCTTGGTTCTGAAAATCTGCCGGCCCCATCAACTCATTCTTTGCTGATGAGATCATCCCGTGAACGGCACGTGGTGTGTATTGCTTGGAATCGAGATGCATATCTTTCATGATGATGGTGAGCAGACGGAGGCTGTCACTTGAGTCATAGATCGTAAAGGAGTTCGAGTGTCCAAGGCGTGATGCTTCCTGGCGGAGAATTCGGACACAGGCGCTATGGAAGGTGGAGACCCACATACTCCGAGCTCGATCTCCGACGAGATCGGCGACCCGCTCCTTCATCTCAGCCGCGGCCTTGTTGGTAAAAGTGATGGCGAGAATTTCATACGGTGCCACTCCGCGGGCAGCCATGAGATAGGCGATTCGGCGGGTAAGGACTCGCGTCTTACCAGAGCCTGCTCCAGCAACAACCAGTAACGGGGTACCCTCGTGCACTACCGCCGCCTCTTGTTGAGGATTAAGACCTTCTACTAATGACACGGGGCGAGCATAGCCGCGAGATGGGACAAAGTTGCATGCCACCAATGGAAGATAAAGATGTCGAACGTATCCTCTTCGTTACCGCACATCCCGATGACCTCGATTTCGGAGCTGGCGGAACAATCGCGCAGTGGACCGATGCTGGCATCCATGTCTCGTATTGCATCTGCACCAATGGCGATCAAGGTGGCAGCGACCTCTCGGTGAGTCGCGATGAGATGCGTAAGACCCGGCAACGCGAGCAGACCAATGCTGGAAAGGTGCTCGGCGTTAGCGATATCCACTTCTTGAATTACCACGATGGCTTACTCGAACCAACAATCGGATTGCGTAAAGATATCGTTCGCGTCATTCGCAAGGTTCGCCCTCAGCGCTTAGTCGTCCAGAGTCCAGAGCGAAATTACGATCGCATCTTTGCATCACACCCGGATCATCTCGCTGCGGCTGAAGCCGCGATGCAGGCGGTCTACCCAGATTGTGGAAATCCCTTTGCATTTCCAGATCTCTTAAACGATGAGGGTCTTGAGCCTTGGAATGTCAGTGAGGCTTGGGTAATGACCAATGAATTTAACGATCACTTCGTTGATACCACCAGCACCATTGAGCGAAAGATCTTGGCGCTACGTGAGCACGTTAGCCAGATCGCAGATATGGATGCGATGGGTGAGCGTATTCGTGAGTGGGGCGCAACAAACGCAGCTGCAGTGGGACTTCCTGAAGGACGTTTCGCCGAGACTTACAAAGTCGTCGCAACTAAATAGTTAGCGAACGCTAACTTTTTCTATCGCAACACTCTGCTTTGGAGCTCCGTCGCCACTGCCATTCGCTGTTCCTTGAGCAGCGATAGCTTTCACGATATCAAGACCCTTGGTGATAACGCCCCATCGGGTATATGACGGAGGAAGTGTTGTATCCGCATAGACCAAGAAGAATTGTGAGCCATTCGTATTTGGACCGGAGTTTGCCATCGCCACGATTCCAGCTGGGTAATCATTCGTTGTGGTCGTTGGAAGATTCTCATCGCGATAGGTGAACTGTGGACCGCCAGAGCCGGTCGCTGTTGGGTCGCCACACTGCAAGACAAAGATCCCTGCAGTTGTAAGGCGGTGACAGAGGGTCTGATCGAAGAAACCGCCCTTAGCAAGAGCAGTGAGCGCAAGGACAGTGAGTTCGGCGTGCTGTCCATCTGCAGCGACCACGATATCTCCGCAATTTGTTGAGAAGGTAAAGATGCGATTCTTAAATGGTGGCTTAATCGCTGGAGGCGTGACTGCTGGTGGTTGATGTCCAACCGCAGTTGTTGGGCGACATTTGATTCCTGGAGCAATCGACGTTGCAGCAGAGACTGGCTTTGACTTTCCGCCCTTGTCAGAACCTCTCTCGCCAGCTTGTGCCAGTGTTGGCAGAAGTGAGAGTGCAAGGAGAGCTGAGATGGTGACAACAATAGAACGCTTCATATCTACTCCTACTCCCATTCAATAGTGCCTGGTGGCTTACTGGTTAAGTCGAGCGTTACTCGATTTATCTCGCGTACTTCATTGGTGATGCGGGTTGAAATCTTCTCCAGTACATCGTACGGAAGGCGACTCCAATCTGCAGTCATCGCATCTTCACTCGAGACTGGACGGAGAACGATGGGGTGACCATACGTTCTGCCATCGCCCTGAACTCCAACGCTTCGTACATCTGCGAGAAGGACTACTGGGCACTGCCAAATCTCTCGATCCAACTTCGCTAATTTTAATTCCTCGCGGACGATTAAATCGGCTTTTCGAAGAATTGTAAGTCTATTCTCAGTAACTTCACCGATTATGCGAATGGCTAAGCCCGGTCCTGGGAACGGTTGGCGCCAAACAATCTCTTCCGGAAGGCCAAGTTCTAGCCCCGCTTCACGAACTTCATCCTTGAAGAGCGTTCGAAGTGGCTCAATCAATGCGAATTGCAGGTCATCTGGGAGTCCACCAACATTATGGTGGGATTTAATATTTGCAGTTCCCTCACCGCCCCCGGATTCAACGACATCGGGATAGAGCGTTCCCTGCACTAAGAAATCAACTGATTCGTGCGCTGAAAGTTCTCGCGCTGCTTCCTCAAAGGTTCGAATAAATTCGCGTCCAATGATCTTTCGCTTTGTCTCTGGATCTGTGACACCAGCGAGTGCATCCAAGAACTTCTTCTTTGCATCAACAACCATCAGTGAGACACCAGTGGCAGCAACAAAATCTTTCTCGACTTGTTCTGCTTCACCTTCACGCAAAAGTCCATGATCAACAAAGACGCAGGTAAGTTGTTGGCCAATTGCCTTTTGGACAATTGCTGCCGCTACCGCGGAATCGACTCCCCCAGATAGTCCACAGATGACGCGCTTATCGCCAACTTGTGCTTTGATCTTCGCAACTTCGGTCGCAACGATGTTCTGTGAGTTCCAGGTTGGCTTGCACCCAACGATATCGATCAACCAGCGGCGAAGAATCTCCTGGCCATTCTCTGAATGCAGTACTTCTGGATGGAACTGAACTCCGGCAAGAAGTGCATCGCTACTTTCAAAGGCAACGATCGGCGTATCTTCAGTCGAAGCTGTTGATGAAAAGCCTGCTGGAACTTGCGTGACGCTATCGCCATGAGACATCCAGACACGGAACTCTTGATCAAGGTCCGCCAGCAAACGCGATGATCCATCATGTGTCATCGATGTACGGCCAAATTCTGATTTGCCGGTTTGGCTAACTACGCCACCAAGTGCTGCTGCCATCGCTTGAAATCCATAACAGATTCCGAATACTGGCAGATTGTGATCAAAGAGCGTTGGGTCGATCGTTGGCGCACCTGGTGCGTAAACACTTGATGGTCCGCCAGAGAGAATGATCGCCTTCGGCTTCTTCGCCAATATTTGTGCAACCGGCATGGAAGAGGGAACGATCTCGCTGTAAACGCTCGCCTGACGTACTCGGCGAGCAATGAGCTGCGCATACTGCGCGCCAAAATCAACTACAAGTACGAGATCTTGTTCAGGCACGCTGTACAACTACTTCTACGCGCTGGAACTCCTTGAGATCTGAATAACCTGATGTGGCCATCGCGCGGCGAAGAGCGCCAAAGAGGTTCATCGAGCCATCTGCAGTATGTGATGGTCCGACCAGAATCTCTTCAAGTGAGCCAACAGTTCCGACTTTGACTCTATCGCCACGTGGAAGCTCATCATGTGCTGCTTCAAGTCCCCAGTGCCAACCCTTGCCTGGCGCCTCATGAGCCTTGGCTAGTGGTGATCCCATCATGACGGCATCGGCGCCACAAGCAATCGCCTTCGCGATATCGCCAGAGATTCCAACCGAGCCATCTGCGATGACGTGAACATAACGTCCACCTGATTCATCGAGATAATCACGGCGGGCACTTGCGACCTCTGCAACAGCAGATGCCATCGGAACAGAAATACCAAGAACGTTACGAGTGGTGTGGGCCGATCCTCCGCCGAAACCAACAAGGACTCCAGCTGCACCTGCGCGCATCAAGTGGAGCGCACCGGTACCGGTTGCACAGCCACCGACGATCACCGGAGCATCGAGTTCATAGATAAATTTCTTCAGGTTAAGAGGTTCTGCTGAAGTGGCGACATGCTCTGCAGAAACGGTTGTTCCGCGGATGACAAAGAGATCGACGCCAGCCTTGATTACATCGTTTGCAAATTGGGCAGTACGTTGCGGTGAAAGTGCTGCAGCAACAGTCACACCAGATGCGCGAACTTCAGCGATGCGCGCCTTCATTAATTCAACTTGGATAGGAGCTGCATAGAGCTCTTGCATGCGGCGGATCGCCTGTTCTTGTGGAAGGGAAGCGATTTCAGCCAGTGCAATTCGTGGATCTTCATGGCGAGTCCAAAGGCCCTCAAGATTGAGGACTCCTACTCCACCTAGTTTTCCAATAGCGATTGCTGTCTCAGGTGAGACAACTGAGTCCATAGGGGCAGCGAGCATCGGAAGCTCGAACTTATAAGCATCGATCTGCCATGAAATAGATACTTCTTCAGGGTCGCGGGTACGGCGGCTAGGAACGATCGCAATATCGTCGAACGAGAAAGCCTGGCGGGCGCGCTTGAGCGGTCCAATCTCAATTTCATTCATTTACTTGGCACCTCGGTTGTAGTTAGGGGCTTCGGCGATATCAAGGACATCATGTGGGTGGCTCTCTTGTAATCCAGCAGCGGTAATCTGAATCAGCTGGCCATTCTTTTGAAGGTCGCTAATTGTTGGAGCACCCGCGTAACCCATTCCGGAGCGAAGTCCGCCAACGAGTTGGTGAACCACGGTCGAGACTGGGCCGCGATAGGCGACCTTGCCTTCAATTCCTTCAGGGACAAGTTTGTCTTCGGCGAGAACATCGTCTTGCATATAACGATCTTTCGAATATGACTTCTGTTCGCCGCGAGATTGCATTGCTCCGAGTGATCCCATGCCGCGATAGCCCTTGTACTTGCGGCCATTGAGTTCAATGAGTTCACCTGGTGATTCATCGCAACCAGCGAGAAGTGAACCGAGCATGACGGTATCTGCTCCAGCAACGATCGCCTTGGCGATATCGCCAGAATATTGAAGTCCACCATCTGCAATTAAAGGAATGCCGGCAACAGAACAAGCCTTATGCGCTTCCATGATGGCAGTAACTTGTGGAACGCCGACGCCCGCGACTACACGAGTCGTACAGATTGAACCTGGACCAACGCCCACCTTCACTGCATCGGCTCCCGCGTTGATAAGCGCTTGCGCACCTGATCGCGTTGCAACGTTGCCACCAATAATTTGAATATCTGGGAAGCTCTTCTTGATACGAGCGATAGAGTCAAGAACTGCTTTGTGATGGCCGTGAGCAGTATCGACAACGACAACATCAACACCAGCCTCGATCAACGCTGTTGCACGGGCAAAGCCATCGTCTCCGACTCCAACAGCTGCGCCAACAATTCCAAATTTCTTCGCTTCAATGACGTTTGCTACTTGTGCCTCAATTGCGAGGTTACGGTGAACAATTCCAATACCGCCAGCTTTCGCCATGGCGATCGCCATCTTGCTCTCAGTCACGGTATCCATTGCTGAACTAACGATTGGAATTGCTAATTCAATGCCACGAGTAAGTCGGGTCTTCGTCTCAACTTCAGAGGGAACTACTTCGGAGGCATCTGGAAGGAGCAGGACATCGTCATAGGTAAGCCCCAGAAGGACGACTTTTTCGCGAGCAGCCTCATGCATGGGCTCAGTCTAGTGGGGGCTTTACAGGCCTAGCGCACGCTCAATATAGGTGCAGGCGGAGGTGAGATCGGCCGCTAGATCAGCCCCAGTGACATCAATGTTCTTCCAGCCCGGCCCACCCACGATCACGCGTGGCTTGGGGCGAAGCACTGGTAACTCGCTGACATAACTCGCATCCGCATGCTTCTTGAGCTGGGCCCATAAGAAGATCGCCGGTGGCGCACTACGACGTACTACTTCATTGAGAGCTGATTGCGGTGTCCGAGCCCCAAGAAATTGGAATGAGATGTTGCGTTCGGCGAGCGCAGCAGCCAATGCAGTAATCGCAAGTGAGTGTGTCTCTTCACCAATACTTGCAATCAATACCGGTCGAGGATTTACTGGCGATTGCGATGGTGAGACTCGAGAGATCAGGATTCTAATAATCAGATCTGAGATGAGGTGCTCGACCTCAATCCCATTGCCAGTCTTCTTCCACTGCTCTCCGACGGTAGTGAGAATGGGACACATGACGCTCTCCCAGGTCTTCTCCACATTGTTCTTCTCAAGGTGAGCGCGTAGGCCGGCCTCCAAGAGTTCTCGATCGAGCGCTTTCGCAGCTCGCAAAAGTTGTTCAACGAGTTCGTGATCGCTCGTTGATTCTTGGAGCTCCACGCTTTCAGCAGGAAGAGCGCCAGCAGTCGGGGCGAAGGTGAGCGCCTTGGCAGCAGCCTCAATGGGCGGGACGCCGGCGACGATCAACTTTCGCATATGGATTAACCGAGCGAGGTCGGCCTCTGAGTAACGACGGTGCTCACCCTCGCTGTGGTCTGTAGGGCCAACGCCGTAGCGCCGATCCCAGGTCCGTAGGGTGGCTGGGGCTACTCCGATCCGGCGGGCGACCGCCGCTACCGTTAAATGGACCTCCGAGGAGGGCTCTCTCATAGCCATGCCCCCATCCTCTCTTAGTGTGAGAGAACTCTCTACCTGAAATCGCGCCACAACCGATTCACCAGGGCTACCCCCTTGAACAACCTATGAAACGGTTGTAGCATCGGGACATGATCGAAACCGCAAGACTTCCAAAGCCAGTAGCCTCAGAATGGGAATGGCAGCATGAAGGTGCCTGCCGTGAACTTCCATCCGAAATGTTCTTCCATCCAGATGGAGAACGTGGACCTCGTCGCCGCAACCGCGAAAATACCGCGAAGGCGATCTGCGCAACCTGCCCGGTCATCGAAGCCTGTCGCAAGCATGCGCTCGCTGTTCAAGAGCCATATGGCATTTGGGGAGGTCTCTCTGAAGATGATCGCCTTGCGATTATCAATCAGCGCCGCCCACTCGAAGTTGTTGCTCAGGTTTCACACCTAGCAGCGGAGTACTCAACCGCTTCATAATCTTTTCAATAAAAAACCCCGCCAGTTAACTGGCGGGGTTTTTTCGTTACATCAATTAGTGGGAGTGCCCACCAGGTCCATGTGAGTGACCATGTCCTGACGCTGCCTCTTCCTTCTGATCATCAGGAGTCTCGAAGACGAGAGCTTCTGTAGTGATGAACATGGCGGCGATAGATGCAGCATTTGCTAGCGCTGAACGCGTGACCTTTACTGGATCAATAACGCCATCGGCAACGAGATCTCCGTAGACCTCTGTTCCAGCATTGAAACCTTCATTTGGCTTCATGCTGCGAACCTTTGCAACAACGACATAACCTTCGTGGCCAGCATTCTCAGCGATCCAGCGAAGTGGCTCATCGCAAGCCTTCTTTACAAGACGGACGCCGACAGCCTTATCGCCAGTGAGTCCGAGATCATTCTCGAGTGCTGATGCAGCATGCACGAGAGCAGCTCCACCGCCGACAACGATTCCTTCTTCAACAGCTGCGCGAGTAGCTGAGATTGCATCTTCAAGGCGGTGCTTCTTCTCCTTGAGTTCAACTTCAGTGTGTGCACCGACCTTGATCACGCAGACGCCGCCAGCGAGTTTTGCAACGCGCTCTTGGAGCTTTTCGCGATCCCAATCAGAATCAGTATTTGCGAGTTCGCTGCGGATCTCACCGACGCGAGCTGCAACTTCTGCCTTATCGCCAGCGCCATCAACGATCGTGGTTGCATCCTTTGTGATGACAACGCGACGAGCACGACCTAGGAGGTCGATGGTGACGGCATCAAGCTTGAGACCAACTTCAGCGGAGATCACTTGGCCACCGGTAAGGATCGCAATATCTTGGAGCATCGCCTTGCGACGATCACCAAAACCTGGCGCCTTTACAGCAGCTGATGTGAATGTTCCGCGCATGCGGTTAACAACGAGAGTAGAGAGTGCTTCACCCTCAACATCCTCAGCGATAATCAAGAGTGGCTTATTAGCTTGAGCAACCTTCTCGAGGACTGGGAGGATCTCGCTAAGTGCTGAGATCTTCTGACCTGAGATAAGGATGTAAGCATCATCGAGCACTGTCTCCATACGATCTGAATCAGTCACGAAGTATGGCGAGATATAACCCTTGTCGAACTGCATACCTTCAGTGAAGTCGAGTTCGAGGTTAGTTGTTGAAGACTCTTCAACGGTGATAACGCCATCTTTGCCGACCTTATCCATCGCCTCTGCAATGAGATCGCCAATCGCCTTATCTTGAGCTGAGATTGTTGCAACATCTGCAATCTGAGACTTACCGGAAACCGCTGTTGAGTTCTTCTTGAGCTCTTCCGCAACTGCCTTTACGGCAGCTTCAATTCCAAGCTTGATCTCCATTGGCTGTGCGCCGGCGGCAAGGTTACGAAGGCCTTCCTTCACCATTGCCTGTGCAAGCACAGTTGCTGTTGTGGTTCCATCACCAGCGACATCATTGGTCTTCTCGGCAACTTGCTTAACAAGTTGAGCGCCCATGTTCTCGGCTGGATCAGAGAGTTCAATCTCCTTCGCGATGGTCACGCCATCGTTGGTGATGAGAGGGGCTCCGTATGACTTTGAGATAACAACGTTACGACCCTTAGGTCCAAGTGTTACTTTGACGGTGTCAGCAAGAATATTGACACCGCGCTCCATCGCGCGACGAGCGGTCTCATCAAATTGAAGACTCTTTCCCATCTGGGTTAGTTCTTCTCAATGATTGCTAGTACATCGCGAGCTGAGAGTACGAGGTACTCCTCGTTGTTGTACTTCACTTCAGTTCCGCCGTACTTGCTGTAAAGGACGACATCGCCAACCTTGACATCCATTGGAGTGCGGACGCCATCGTCGAAACGACCTGGTCCTACTGCG
>Ga0214205_100005_pt1 | contig 47511 bp, 50 predicted proteins | sample TroBogEpilimnion_12_FD_153043 | JGI IMG/M metagenome (GOLD analysis project Ga0214205, IMG submission 153043) | Freshwater microbial communities from Trout Bog Lake, WI - 29JUN2009 epilimnion | ecosystem: Environmental > Aquatic > Freshwater > Lake > Epilimnion/Euphotic zone | place: Trout Bog... | reverse complement strand
CCAGCCGAGTACTGCCAATCTTTCCTTTGGGGTCAGTTGTGTACCCCGGGCAGACCATCGGCCTTTGCATCTTTGAAGATCGCTACCGCGAATTGCTCTCTGATGTGCAAGACACTCTTGAATTTGGCACCTATTTGATTGATGGGCCCAAAGTGGCCGGAAGTCCTTTTCGGCGCAGCCCCGTTGGCACCATCGTTCAAGTAATGGGCTTTCAGCCACTGCACGACGGCAAGGCTCTGGTCGCAATTCAGGGCAAGCAGCGATTCGTAAGCCGCAAATGGCTGAAGGATGCCTCTTATCCCAAGGCCGTTATCGAAGAGACCCCTTGTCAGGGGAACTCGGTAGACCAGGAGTTGCTGCACTCAACCTCAACGGCCGTCAGAGCGCTTCGGGCTCTGCACAGTGAAGTTCACTTAGAGGACAAGCTCGACAAGAACGCGCCAATTGAAGGTAGTGACAAAGCAATGGTGTGGCAACTGGCGGCGCTTGCTCCGTTATCGGTGCACGACCAGTACAAACTGTTGACCATCTCAGTGCCCAATGAAAGATTGGAAGCGCTAAGCCAACTGTGTCACGAACGATTCAGCGACTACCAGCGACTCATAAATATGAGTGCGCAGGAATCGAAGTGGTCAACCGACCTTTAGAAGATCTACGACAAAGATCAGTGTTTCGCCCGGGGCAATAACGCCACCGGCACCTTGATCGCCGTAGGCCAGGTGCGCGGGGATAACGAGACGACGGCGTCCGCCAATCTTCATTCCCTTCACGCCCTGATCCCAACCCGGGATAACCCAACCAGCACCCAGCTCAAAGGCAAAGGGCTCGTTGCGATTCCAGCTCGAGTCGAACTCTTCACCGGAGGTGACACCAACGCCCACGTAGTGGACGGTGGCCATCTTGCCGGCTACTGCTTCGTCGCCATCACCAATGATGATGTCTTCGATAATGAGATCACTCGGAGTATCACCGAGGTAGGGGTCTACTAAAGGCTTTTCTGACATGGTGAAACCTTAGTAGCGACGCTCGCGTCGACCACTGCCACCACGAGATTCTTCACGACGGCCTTCGCCACGGGAGAACTCACGACGTCCACCGTCACGACTTCCACCACCACGACGATCGCCACGCTCACCACCGCCAACTGCGCGGACGTTGCGTGCTTCGCGACCCTTAGGGCCGGTCGCCTCTTCAAAGGTGATGCGCTGACCCTGGGTCAAGGTCTTAAAGCCATCGCCCTGGATTGAGGAGAAGTGGATAAAGAGGTCATCGCCCTTCGAGTCAGAGGCAAAACCAAAGCCCTTGGACTCGTTAAAGAAGGCGACAACTGCTTCGCCAGCCTTGCCGGGCTTGGAGTCGCCACGGGCAGCAAAGCCACGGTCTTCACGAGGTGCGCGAGCTGGACGCTCGTCACGGTCACGGAACGCTGGGCGCTCTGAACGCTCGCCACGAGGGGCGAAACCACGGTCCTCGCGAGGTGCGCGAGCTGGACGCTCGTCACGGTCACGGAACGCTGGGCGCTCTGAACGCTCGCCACGAGGGGCGAAACCACGGTCTTCACGAGGTGCGCGAGCTGGTCGGTCGTCACGGTCACGACGGAAGGGACGGTCTTCGCCCTCTTCACGGTGGCGACCAAAACTGTGCTTCTTTTCACGGCCTTCGCCACGAACGAAGCGGTCAGCACCCTTGCGAGGGGCTGGTCCACGGTCGTCGGTGCGCTCAGCGGCTTCGGCGTCATCAACGGCACCCAAGCGGATTGCGACAGCGTCTTCGCGAGGCTCGATGTTGGGGTTTAGACCCAACGCCTTCATCATGCGCTTGACCTGACCGATGACGTCATCGCCGACGAGTGAAATAACAACACCCGAGGCACCGGCGCGACCGGTACGACCCGAGCGGTGCAAGTAGTCGGTGGCCTGTGATGGTGGATCGTAGTGAATGACAACGGGGAGGTCATCGATGTGAATTCCACGCGCCGCGACGTCAGTAGCGACGAGTACCTGGATCTGACCAGACTTCACTGAACGCAGAGCACGCTCGCGCTGAGCTTGGCTGCGGTCACCGTGAAGTGGCACGGCGGAAAGTCCGCGCTCACCAAGTTGCTTGGCGAGACGGTCAGCACCGTGCTTGGTGCGAGTAAAGACAATGGCCTGGCCGTGCTCTTCGATTACCTCGGCACAGAAGTTGGGCTTCTGGTCGCGTGGTACGCGCCAGAAGAAGTGATCAACATCACTCGGAGCCTCTTCACCCACGACGTCGTGAGTAATGGCGTCCTTGGTGAACTCTTTGACGAGGGAACGAACATCCGGTCCCATGGTCGCCGAGAACAACATCACGTGACGGGTTTCAGCGGTGGCGCGCATGATGCGACGAACAGCGGGCATAAATCCCATGTCGGCCATACGGTCAGCTTCGTCGATGGCGACGGTGGTGCACTCGCGCAGGTCAAAGGCGCCCTGGTCGAGCATGTCCTCGAGACGTCCCGGGCAGGCCACGATGACGTCAACGCCGGCGGCGAGAGCCTTGCGAGCGGTGTGGTAACTGGTGCCACCGTAGATAGCCAGGATGCGGCGACCCTTGTCCTCGGTGAGCTGGGCTAGTTCCTTCTGGACCTGGGCGGCGAGCTCACGGGTGGGCACCAAGATCAAAGCGTGGGGCTTGCGTGGACGGGCGGGCTCGGTACGAGCGAGCAGAGGGAGACCAAAAGCGAGGGTCTTGCCCGAGCCGGTGGCGGCCTTTCCTACAACGTCAATACCTTGGAGGGCATCGGGGATGCAGACCTCTTGGATGGGGAAGGCGGTTTCGATGCCACGTGATTTAAGACGGGCAACAAAGTGTTCAGGGACGCCGAGTTCGGCAAAAGACAGTGACATATATAGACTCCTACAAGTTGGTGAGCCCAACTCGCAATGTCTATCGAGAAGGTCTCCACTGCGAATGCAGCGATGTACAGCAGGTTTCAAGGCTAGCAGGGGGATACCCAAATAGCAATAAAACTTTTCGTGCGGGCGGAGGGACTTGAACCCACACCCCGAAGGACTGGTACCTAAAACCAGCGCGTCTGCCATTTCGCCACGCCCGCAGGGTTTCTACTCTAGGTGATTGACGGCACCCAATGTAAGCGCCTCACGGTAGATTGGACGGCATGACTACTCAAATGATGGCTGACAACAACGGCGGTTTCGACCTTTCCCAGCGCCTCTTGCGCAACCGAATCGTCTTTCTCGCGAGCCAAGTGGACTCCGAATCAGCCAACCGCGTGTGCGCCGAGCTCTTGCTCTTGGCCGCCGAGGACCCCGAAAAGGACATCAGCCTCTACATCAACTCACCCGGTGGATCGGTTATTGACGGACTCGCCATCTACGACACCATGCAGTACATTGCGCCCGATGTGCGCACCATCTGCGTAGGTATGGCCGCTTCGATGGGTCAGTTCCTACTTTGCTCTGGCGCCAAAGGCAAGCGCTTCGCGTTGCCCCACAGCCGAATTTTGATGCACCAGCCCTCCATGGGTGGCATGCAGGGCCAGGCCTCGGACATTGCTATTCAGGCCGAGCAGATCGTGTACTTGAAGAAGATGCTCGCCGAGCGCATTGCCTTTCACACCGGCCAGAGCGTTGAGCAAATTGAAAAGGACTCCGACCGCGACCGCTGGTTCACCGCTCAGCAGGCTCTCGAGTACGGATTTATTGACGCAGTCATCGAGCACGCCCAGACGCCACAAGGGGCGTAGTGAGCGACGCGGCGAGCGAGATTAGAGCGCGCGACTTAGCCGACGCTCCCGTTCGTACCGTTAGTGCACGACCTTCACTTCGCGGACGCCTCTCCAACCTCTGGCAACGTCGAGAACTACTCGGTCAATTAATCGTCTCGGACATTCGCGTCAAGTACAAGGGCTCGGCCCTGGGACTTTTTTGGTCGATGCTCGCGCCAGCGATGAACCTCGCCATTTATTTTCTGGTCTTCTCAGTATTCCTAAAGAACGGAATTCCTAACTTCGTGATCTACCTCTTCTCGGGGCTGATTGTTTGGAACATGTTCTTCAACGCCGTGATTGGCTCCACCACGGTGGTTATTGCCAGAGCCGGATTGGTGAAGAAGGTCTCCTTCCCGAGAGAGATCTTGGCTCTTTCAACCGTTGGCGCAACGGTGGTGTACTTCTTTGTCCAATTAGCCGTACTCGCGGTCTTCTTGGTGCTCCTCGGTCACCAGCCGGCGTGGAGTTATCTGCCTCTACTCCCAGTGGCCTTTGTGACGCTCTACCTCTTGTCGGCCGGAGTATCGGTGTTGATGTCGGGCATCACGGTCTACATGCGAGACATGGCTCACCTCATTGAGGTGCTCTTGCAGCTGACCTTCTGGCTCACGCCAGTGGTCTATTCCTACGAGAACACCATCTCACCGGCCCTAGCGCGCCACGGAGTTTCTTGGCTCTACTTCGTCAATCCCATGACGCCAATTGTCATGACCTTCCAGCGGATCTTCTATGGCGCGACCAACGCAATTTCCACCAATACCGGTCAGGTGTTGCACGTTTTGCCGCAGTGGTCCTTGACTCACTTTTGGGTCGTCAATCTAATTCTCTTGGGCATCGTTGGCGCCTTTTATTTGTTAGTCGAGTACCTCTTTGGGCGACTCGAAGTGAACTTCGAAAGCGAGCTCTAATGGTCAACACCATTGAAGTGCTCGGCGTGAACAAAGAATTCGTCATTCACCACGGACGCCACCAGTCGCTGAAAGAGCGGTTGCTACACCCCGGCAGTGGTTCGAGCGAAAAGTTCCGCGCTCTCGAAGACATCTCCTTTGTCATCGGTGCCGGAGAAACTGTCGGCATCTTGGGTCACAACGGCTCAGGTAAGTCGACCTTGCTCAAGACCATCTGTGGAGTACTGGCTCCGACTTCAGGCGAAATCAGACTTCGCGGAACACTCGCTGCTTTGCTCGAGCTCGGAGCAGGGTTCCAGCCCGAATTGTCGGGACGCGAAAATGTTTTCCTGTATGGCGCAATGCTCGGCTTGAAGCGAAAAGATGTGGCGGCAATCTTTGACGACATCGTAGAGTTCTCCGAAATCGGCAAGTTCATTGACACCCAGGTGAAGTTTTATTCCTCGGGTATGTACGTTCGTCTGGCCTTTGCGGTTGCAGTGAATGTAAATCCCGACATCTTGGTCGTCGACGAAGTACTCGCCGTAGGTGACGAGCGATTTAGAGCCAAGTGCATGGACCGCATCGTGCGCTTCCAAAATGAGGGTCGGACAATTCTGCTCGTAACGCACGACGCCGATCAGGTACGCCGACTGTGCTCAAGGACCATTGTTCTGAACCGCGGGGAAATGGTCTTTGACGGACCTACGGCCGAAGGACTCAAGGTCTTCCGCGACCACCTCCACGCCGACGAAAATTCACCCACGAAATCGACGCATGAAAACATTGAAATCACCTCGGTAACGACCCCCTCGGGCTCGTTTGACGTACGAAGCGGCGAGGGCATGCACTTTGACGTGGCCATCACTTCAGCCAATGCCTACGCTGGCCACTTCGTGATGGAGATTCACTCGCGACGAGGTGAATTGATCTCTCGCTCGGATGCGCTCACCTCTCCTGTGCAGTTAAAGCCTGGTGCCAACTCCATCGGAATTGATATTGCCGAGCTGCCACTCCTTGATGGCGTGTATGACCTGAATATCGGAATCGTTGACGACATTGGTCAAAACGTGATGGCCTGGAGCGAAAAGGCGGCCACCATTCAAGTGGCCTATGACGGCCGAGAGCAGGGCATCGTCGAGATTGCCCCGAGTATTACTCAGTCCTAGTTATCGAGTGTGGGGTAGTGGCGCAATGCGCCGAGCTTGCCCAACTTGCCCAAGTTAAATCCGTAGGTCGAACCTTTCAGCAGGCGACGGTCACCACGGGAGTTGCCGTAGGCGTAAATGGTCGGGGGCATGGCATAATTCCGTGATTCGATCCACTCTGACAGCCGGCGCATCTTTTCAGTTCCGCGGCAGTTCTTGCCCAGGTACGTTCCGGTTAACTGACCGCGGGCGTCAACACCAAGTCGAGTACCGAGCCCTCCGGTAATTCCTAAGTGGTCTCTAATGGCGTCAACGTAGAGCTGTGGCGAGGCCGAAACTATGACAACTTCGTGCCCTTCGGCGAGGTGCCACTGAACGCGCTCTAGTACGTAGGGTCGGCCCTTTTCTGCGAGGTGATGGAGCCCAAATTTGATGGAGGCTTCGCGAACTTCAGTCTCGGAGCGACCCGCTAGGAGCGAGTGAAAGAGTCGTTCTTTGGCGCTGTCGGCCCATTTCCCCGAGCGAATAGCGCCGATCGTGAGGGGCACGACCAGGCGAGTGGCGTGGGCGTAGGTGTGGGCCTTACCGGCAATCTCCTCGAGCCAGTGAAAAACGCTGCCCCCGTCGGTAATGGTGCCATCAAGGTCGAAGGCGGCGACAACGGGGGATTCCATAGGGTTCTTGTTTAGCAAAGTGCGAGAGCCGGGGCTGGCCTATTTTCTACCAAAGTGGTTGGAAATAGCCTCCGTACGAGTAGAGTGGTTTCGTAGTCAAAGGACTACCAATTGTTTAAGGAGCAACGAATGGCAATTCGACTCGGAGACGTGGCCCCGGACTTTACCGCCGAGACCACCGAAGGTACCGTTTCATTTCACGAGTGGTTGGGCGAAGGATGGGGAATTCTGTTCAGTCACCCCAAGGACTTCACCCCAGTATGCACAACCGAGCTCGGTGGTTTCGCCGCTCGCAAGGCTGAATTCGACAAGCGCAACACCAAGTTGATCGCTGTTTCAGTCGACGACGTCGAGAGCCACAACCGCTGGAAGAGCGACATTGGTGAGACTCAGGGAACTGCACTTAACTTCCCAATCATTGGTGACGAAACCAAGAACGTGTCGAACATGTACGACATGATCCACCCCAACGCCAACGACACCTTGACCGTTCGTTCGGTATTCGTTATTGGACCAGACAAGAAGGTCAAGTTGACCTTGACCTACCCAGCTTCAACTGGACGCAACGTCGACGAGATCATCCGCGTGTTGGACTCGTTGCAGTTGAGCGCCGCATTCCCAGTGGCTACACCACTGAACTGGAAGGATGGCGACGACGTCATCGTGGCTCTGTCGGTAAGCGACGAAGACGCCAAGACCAAGTTCCCCAAGGGACTTCGTAAGGTCAAGGACTACTTGCGCTTTACTCCTCAGCCCAACAAGTAAATCGGACTGTTTTAAAAAAGCGGCCACCTTCGGGTGGCCGCTTTTTTATTTGGTGGGACTCGCAGTAAAGAGTTTGTCGCGGTAAAAGACGAGTTCGGCAATGGACTCTTTGATGTCGTCCATGGCCCGGTGGGTCGTCTCTTTTTCCGCAGCCTGAGTCAAAATTTCCGGGTACCAGCGCTTGGCCAGTTCCTTAATGGTGGAAACGTCAACGTTTCGGTAGTGCAAGTAGGCCTCGAGTTCGGGCATGTACTCCTGGAGAAAGCGGCGGTCGGTGCCAATGGAGTTTCCACACAGGGGCACGGATCGGGCGTCCTTGACGTGCTCTTTGATGAAGGCGAGCGTCTGGGCTTGAGCATCGGCGACGGTGATGGTTGAGGCGGAGATCTGGGGGAGCAACCCGGACTTCGTGTGCATCGCCGTCACAAAATCGCCCATGTGCACGAGTTCTTCCTGGCTGGCGTGAATGACGAGGTCGGGGCCTTCGGCAATGACCTGGAGTTGGTCGTCGGTGATCAGGGTGGCGATCTCGACGATTACGTGTTTGTCGGGTTCTAACCCGGTCATCTCTAAGTCCATCCAAACGAGCATCATCAGAGGTTACTCAGAAGCCTCGGTCGTTGGTATCGTTGGCGCATGGATTTACCAATCACCGTTCTCCACCCCGACGCCGTTGTTCCCTCGTACGCCACTGAAGGCGATGCGGGCAGCGACTTAGTTTCCGTTGCCGAGGTCACCTTGGCTAAGGCTGGTGGGCGCGCACTTATTCCGACTGGCCTCGCCATTGCGTTGCCCTTTGGTTATGGCGGTTTCGTTCTGCCCCGAAGCGGCCTCGCGGCAAAATTCGGCGTGACCGTCGTCAACGCTCCTGGCCTCATTGACTCGGGTTATCGCGGCGAGATCAAGGTGGCACTTTTGAACACCGATCCCGAGAACGATTACACGGTGAAGGTCGGCGACCGGGTGGCCCAGCTCGTGGTTATGCCCGTGGAGCACCTTGCTTTCCAGGTCGTTGACGAACTCCCCGAATCGGCCCGTGGGACCGGTGGATTCGGCTCCACCGGCCACTAGGCCAGAGTTGCGGCCGGAGCGATTCGGCTACACTAGATACACCACGCGGACGTAGCTCAGTTGGTAGAGCGCGACCTTGCCAAGGTCGAGGTCGCCGGTTCGAGCCCGGTCGTCCGCTCCAAATTCTCCCTAGAGTTCCACTTTCGTTAACTCGGGATTCGCGAAGTATTTTCCACCTCGTTCAATGAATACGGGAACCGCATTCAGTGGCGTGTACGGCGCGCAGGCCCAACAAAAGCCCGGACCCCCTCGGTGTTCCTCGGGTGTCATTGCCGTGATCTCCCACTTGGGCTGTGGTCGACCGAGTGGTGTGGCCTTGGGGACCGCCTCGATTGCCGAGACAAAAGCAACGACTTCAGCTTTGGTGATTTCATCCTTTCGATGCCGGTACTCGGCGACGAGTAGGTAATACAGTCCGCGGCGTGGCGGCGAGGTTTTGGACATGTGCTCTCCTGGTTAATTGGGGAGAGGACAATAGGTAGCGCTTGTGACACAACAGTGTTCACAAGGATTTAAGAGAATGAGATTTGGTAGCGTCATCTGCGTGGCGTGGAGCGAACTACTCAGTTTTTGGTTGCTGACTATTTTTATCCTCGCTCTGCCAGGTCCTGACTGGGCCTTCATCATCGGATCGGCCGCATCGGGGAGGGCTTTAGTCGCGGCCGTGGGCGGACTGTTGGCTGGTTATTGGCTGGTCATCCTTCTCGTAGCCATTGGCGTGGCCTCCGTGGTGGCGCAACTACCCGTGGTGCTGGATTTGTTAACGATTGTTGGTGCGGGATATCTCTGGTATCTCGGAATCTCGCTCATCGCTAAACCCGCAACCTACGCAGACACGCCGGCGAAGCAAGCGAGAAGCGCGCGGACACTTTTTGCGAAGGGCTTTGGCGTCAGTGGTCTAAACCCCAAGGGCCTTCTCTTTTTCTTGGTTCTCTTGCCACAATTCACCCGGGTGGGCCAAAAATTTCCCCTGTTTGTGCAAATTCTCATCCTCGGGGTGGTCTTTACGCTCAACTTTGTGCCCTTTTACCTTTTGTTAGGCAGGTTGTCAGTACGGGTTTTGAGGGGGCGACCCAACCTCTTAAGGGCGGTATCTCGGGGCTCAGGCATTGCGATGGTGCTACTCGGCACAGGGGTCGCGATCCAAAGATTTGGCTGAATAATTGGGGGAGGGGCCACCCGTGTGAGGGTGGAAATTTTTCTCAGCCAAATGTGAATTTTTCTGATAGGAATAACAACACGAATGTCACGCCAGTGACTGTTAGGGGAGAAGCAATGAAGAAGCTTTCATTCATGCGTGGGGCGAGCATCGCTCTAGGAGCCGCCAGCCTTGTGCTTGCGACCACAGTGAGTGCTGGTGCCGCCAGTACTACCGGAAAATTCAACGCCGCAGCTGCGAAGCTCGTGCCAGCCATGTACAAGGGTGTCACCTTGCAGGTTGGTACTGACGCTACCTACGCGCCAGACGAGTCAATGAACGGATCGACCATGGTCGGTTTTGACGTTGACTTGATCAACGCCATCGCCACGACACTTGGTATCAAGGTCAACGAGAACAACGTAACCTTCGACAACATCATTCCTGGCATGGTCGCTGGACGTTACGCCATTGGAAACTCGTCGTTTACCGATAACGCCACCCGCCAGAAGACGGTCAACTTCGTTGACTACTTCCAGGCCGGAGAAGGCGTGTACACCAAGTCATCTTCAATGGTTATGTTCATGAAGTTGACCTCGTTCTGTGGCCTCAAGGTTGCTGTAGAAACCGGAACCGTTGAGCAGACCGACGCCGCTGCCGTGAAGTGCATGGGTGGCAAAAAGGTCACCGTTCAGTCATACTCAACTCAGACTGAAGCGAACGTTGCTGTCTCCTCTGGTCAGGCCGATGTCGGATTCCTCGACAGCCAAATCGCTGGCTACGTCGTTGCACAGTCTGCGGGTGCATTCAAGTTGCTGGGTTCGGCGGTAAACGTTGCGCCCTACGGCATCGCCACCGCCAAGAACGCTGACGGTAAGAAGTTGGCCAAGGCTATCCAGGCTGCTCTCAAGGTCCTCTTGAAGAACGGTACCTACAAGGCAATTCTGAAGAAGTACGGAGTTCAGGCTGGCGCATTGAGCGCGAGTCAAATCGTTCTAAACGGCGGACACTAGTTTCGCCGCGTAGTACCGAGGTTTTGCTGTGACGACGGACGGGGACCAGACCTATCGGGTGGTCCCCGTTCGCCATTACGGGCGCTGGGTCGCCGCCGCCGTCATCGCTGTGCTCACCGCCATGGTGGTGCACACGATTTTTTCCAAGATTCCCACCGGTCAGGTTGCCTGTTCCACTAGTAACGGGGTTCGTTTGTGTCACCCAATTATGGAGTGGCGATTTGGCTGGGATGTAGTTTTTCAGTACTTCACTTCAGCCCTGATGGTGAAGGGGCTTTTGATCACCATTGAGCTGACGCTCATCGCCATGCTCATCGGCATTGTGCTTGGGGTACTAGTGGCCATTATGCGCCTATCGCCCAATCGACTGCTCTCGATTCCGGCATGGATTTACACCTGGTTCTTTCGCGGAACCCCCGTATACGTTCAATTGCTCTTCTGGTTTAACTTCGCGGCACTGTATAAAACAATTGTGCTCGGTGTGCCATTTTCCAGCGCGCATTTCTTCACCTTCGACACGTTGAATATCACCGCCTTCATCGCGGCAACGATTGGGCTCGGCCTCAATGAAGCGGCGTACATGTCTGAGATTGCCCGCGCTGGCCTGATTTCGGTTGATGAGGGTCAAATTGAAGCGGCGACCGCACTGGGTATGACCCGTGCGCAGACTCTTCGCCTTGTCATTTTGCCCCAAGCGATGAGAGTAATTCTTCCTCCAACTGGCAACGAGGTCATTTCAATGCTTAAGACCACCTCGTTGGCCGCCAGTATCGGGGTTCTTGAGCTGACGGGTGCGGCGCAGAACATCTATGCGTCGAATTACAAAATCATGGACCTCTTGATTTGTGCCAGTCTCTGGTACATCATCATGACCACGATCCTTTCGATCGGTCAGTATTACGTAGAACGCCACTTCGGTCGCGGCGCACTGCGTAATCAGCCGCTAACGCCAATTGAGCGCTTGCGCCGAGACGTAAGGGGCATCGCCGGAAAGATGCACACCAGTCGTCCAGGAGTTGCACAATGACAGACTTAATGGTCGACGCCAAGAACATTGCCAAGCACTACGGAAATATTGAAGTCTTGAAAGGCGTCAATTTGCAGGTTAAGCGGGGAGAGGTGACTTGTTTGATTGGTCCCTCGGGGTCTGGAAAGTCCACCCTGCTTCGTTGCATTAATCACCTCGAAAAACACGATGCGGGTGAACTATTTGTCGATGGCAACCTCGTGGGCTACGAACTCAAAGACAACAAACTCTACGAGCGCAAGTCGAATGAAATCTGCCAAAGCCGCTCGGAGATTGGCATGGTATTCCAGCGCTTTAATCTCTTCGCCCACCTCACGGTTTTGGACAACATCACCATCGGCATGATTAGAGTGCGTGGCATTGCCCCCGACAGGGCGGCCGAAAAGGCGAGGGAACTGCTTCGCCGCGTGGGTCTAGAGAACAAAGAAAGCAACTACCCCTCTCAGCTCTCCGGCGGTCAACAGCAGCGCGTGGCCATCGCCCGGGCGCTCGCAATGGAACCTAAATTGATGTTGTTTGACGAGCCGACTTCGGCTCTCGACCCTGAATTAGTAGGCGAAGTTCTCGACGTTATGAAAGATCTCGCTAACTCGGGGATGACCATGATTGTCGTGACCCACGAGATGGGCTTTGCCCGTGAAGTGGCCGACACGGTCTACTTCCTCGATCAAGGCGTCATTGAAGAGAGTGGCGAGCCACAGCAGGTGTTGTCGAACCCACGCTCCGAGCGACTTCAGGGCTTTCTCTCGAAGGTGCTGTAGCCCAAGGGCTGCACGAAGGGATTGGTACTGCGATGCTGCACCCTTCGTTGGTTGACTACGTTGAAGCAGTAAGGGGCCGCAACGCACCGCATTTTTCCGACATGTCCTACGAGGATCGTCGGGAGGCCAATCGCCAGTGGGCCGAAGAACTTCGAGGCATCCCCGAAGAGATGTCCGAAATCACTGAGGTTGAGATTCCCCTGGCTGGACGGACACTGGCGGGGCGACTCTATGTGCCAAAGGGAGACCACCACAACTCATTGGTGATTTATTTCCACGGTGGCTCTTTTGTCATCGGAGACCTCGATACGCACGACACCTTGGTACGTCGCCTCGCGGCCGACACCCAAATGCGGTTCTTGGCGGTTGACTATCGCCTCGCACCAGAGTTCCCTTTTCCAGCGGCCATTAACGATGCGCGGGACGTACTTGGCTATGTCAATGACCACATCGGGGATTTCGCAGACGAATCTGCGCATCTCTTCATGATGGGTGACTCGGCGGGAGCAACATTGGTGGCGGTGACGAGCGCGACAGTGAAGAACGCCGTGAGCCGCCTGCGTGGCCAAGTGTTGATCTATCCGACCCTTGGTCCAGAACTCGTGACTCGGTCCGCTCACGAATTTGGCGCTGGCTATTTGTGTGATGTCGACGAGTTGCGGTTTGACTACGCGAATTACTTGGCGGAATTTGAAAACCACTCAGATCCCCGTGTTTCCCCGCTGATGGCTACCGACCTCAAGGGTGTGGTGCCCACAATTATGGTCATTGCCGAGTGCGACCCGCTGCGAGACGAAGGCGTCGCGTACGCGGGGTTGCTCGAGCACTTCAACGTGAAGGTCGAACTCCTAGAAGCCAAGGGCATGATCCACAGCTTCATGAGGCTCGGCGCAATAATTCCTGAAGCCAGGGCTGATATCAACGATTTGGCTGAACACTTACGCAAACTCGCTCAGTAACAGGCATTGGCTTGGGAAGCGACTAGAGCACTCCGCTTTCGTTTTGCCCTTTTACCTAGACTGATGTCTATGGCGTGGCCCCTAGATTCTCGCAACGTTGCGACTGGTCTTCCCCTCGAAGGCGTGCGAGTCCTGGACTTCTCTCGAGTGCTCGCAGGCCCGCTCGTTGGAATGATTCTTGGGGACCTCGGGGCCGATGTCATTAAGGTCGAAGGCCCAGAAGGCGACCCCGTTCGCTCTCTACGGCCGCCAGTGTTTGGGGGAGTGGCCACTTACTACCTCGCAGTGAATCGAAATAAGAGAAACATCGCGGCAGACCTGCGTGACCCTGAGGTATTTAAGGCCATCGCCGGGTTGGTCGCCGAAGCTGACGTGGTAGTTGAGAATTACCTTCCCTCACAAATTCGCGTTCTGAATATCGATGCGCTCAAAGAAGTAAATCCTGACTGTGTATGGGTGAGCATTACGCCCGCGACTAGCGGCTCGGAGTTGGCCGCTCAACCCTCCTTCGACCTCTTAGCGCAAGCCCGTTCGGGGCTAATGGGAGTCACGGGCGAAGCTGATGGCGACCCGACCAAGGTGGGTTCTCCCATGGCCGACGTAGTCACCGGACTCTATGGAACAATTGCGGCTTTGACGGGACTGGTGGCCAAACTGAGCGACCGCCCTAGTCGTCGGTTTGAAGCCCCGTTACTGGAATCAACCATGAGTGCACTCATCAACCAAGCTCAGGGTTACCTGGCCAATGGCGTCAACCCGAAGCGACTTGGCAATGATCATCCGAGCATTGCCCCGTATGGCCCGGTGAGAACCAGCGATGGCCTCTTGCTTCTCGCGGTTGGCACCGACGGCCAATACGCCCGCCTCGTGGAACTGCTCCAGGACTCGTCACTCAGTGCTCGTTCCGAATGGGAAATTAATGACCAAAGAGTGCTCGACCGCAGCGAATTGAAGTCTGAGCTAGATCGAATTTTTGGATCGCGTGATTCAAAAACCTGGCTTCAAATCCTTGGCCCATCGGGAGTTCCACATGCCCCAATTCTTGATGTTGAGGGAGCCTTTTTGCAGCCGCAAATTGCCGAAGGTAACTTTGTGCAAGAAGTTGACTCATCTTTTGGGGATTTCAAAACTATGCGTACGCCACTCTTGATTGAGGGCGAACGACCAGAAATTCGTCGGGGCCCGCGTCAGTTGGGCGAGGACAACGAAGGCCTACTGAATAGCTAAGCGTCGCGACGCTGCATCAAGATAATGCCAGCGCTCAGAACTGCCGCGCAGTAGCCCGCCAGAATTGCGGTAGAGGTCCACGTACTAAAAATTGGCGAACCGCCGCGCACCACTCCGTTGGTGGAACGCATCGCTTGACCCAACACCGATGGCTCGAACTTTGTGATTGAGTTTTGCCATGAGCTGGGGAGGAGGAAGACCAAGATTGGGATGATGAGTAGCAGCGATGTGTAGGTCGATATCGCTCCAGCCGACTGGCGAAGTATGAGGCCCAGTCCAAACCCAAAGAGCCCCATCAAGGTGAGGTAGAGACCACTGAGCAGAACCGATCTCAGGGTCAAGCCTTGTGCGAGTGACGGCATTGCCGCGACGGTGCCGTGGAAGACTGCGGCCCCGTTGAAATAAGCAATGAAACTGGCAATCTCTCCGACCACGAGAATGACCGCTGAGAGGACAATGGCTTTGGCGCTAACGAGCCGCAAACGGCTGGGAACTGCAGCCAGAGTGGTGCGAATTGAGGTCGAAGAGAACTCGGATGTGATTACGAGAGCGCCAATAACTCCCACGGCGAATTGGGCAAAGAGAATTCCACCCATCGCAATCTGAATGGGGTCGATGGTGGCGCGCTCGACTGGGGTCATGCTCTGAAGGTGACCCTTGACGGCGACGCTGATTAAGAGTCCGAGACCGATCGTCAAAACAAACATGATGATTGTGCCAATGACGGTGGAACGAACGCTGCGGAATTTGATCCATTCTGAGCGGATGACCGACATGAGAGAAGGGGAAGAGTTCATTATTTTGCGTCCTTGGCGTGTTGTGAATATTCGACTGAGTCTTGGGTGAGCTCCATGAAAACCTCTTCGAGGGAGGCACGCTCAGGGGTCAGTTCGTGCACGGCAACACCGGCGCCAAACGCCAGGTCACCAATTGCTGCGGCGCTGAGGCCACTGACACGCAGGCCCTCGTCATTGATTTCGCTCACCGCGGCTTTCGCTTCCAGCAGTATTTGGTTCAACTTGGTGTTGTTGGCTGAGCGAAGTATGACCGTTCCGGCTGCATTCTTCGTCAAGTCATCCACCGATCCCGAGGTAATGAACTTTCCCCGACCGATAACAATGATCTGGTCTGCGGTTACGGCCATCTCGCTCATGAGGTGAGAGGAAACCAGCACCGTTCGGCCCTCGTCGGCCAATTGACGGAAGAATTCCCTAATCCACTTAATTCCTTCTGGGTCCAAGCCATTGACCGGCTCGTCAAACAACAAGACCGGCGGATCACCCAATAAGGCGCCAGCTATTCCGAGTCGCTGGCTCATGCCGAGAGAGAAGTCGCCGGCACGCTTTTTGGCTACCGACTCGATTCCGACAAAGTTGAGTACCTCATCTACCCGTGACGTTGGGATGTTGTTAGAAACGGCAAGAGCAAGGAGATGGTTTCTAGCGGAGCGACCTGGGTGAACAGCTTTGGCATCTAGGAGTGCACCGACTTCCTTCAGTGGCGCACCGAGCGAGTGGTAAGGCTTGCCATTTATTAGTGCACGACCTTTCGTCGGGCGATCAAGTCCGAGAATGAGCCGCATCGTTGTTGACTTTCCAGAGCCATTCGGTCCGAGAAAGCCAGTGATTACGCCAGGCTTAACTTCGAAAGAGAGGTCGTCGACCGCGGTCGTGTCATCAAATTTTTTAGTGAGGTGCTCTACCGAAATCATTACTTTTCCTTTGTCTTCTCGCGACAACTCGCGCATTGCCCACTGAGAGCGACATGGTGTCGATCGAGGGTAAATCCATAATTTTTGAGTAATTCGCTCGCCACCTCGTCGAATTGTGAGGCAGGAATCTCTTCGGTGACGCCACAACTGTCGCACACCAGGTGGGCGTGACTTTGGCCGGCGAGGTGATAAACCGCGGCACTGGCACCTAGGTGGGAGTGGACTACCAGCCCGAGCTCCTCAAATTCCTCGAGAATTCGGTACACCGTAGATTGATTAATCTCGGGCTCTGTCGCGCGAACGGCTGACATGATTTCTTCAACAGTTAAGTGCGTATTGGAGCTGTGGAGAACATCCGCAACCGCCCGCTTACCGTTCGTCACCCGGCGACCGTTGTCACGAATAGTGCAAATGATGTCGTTCACGGTGACGGTCTCGGTAGGCACGTCCCCCAGCATAGGGTCACGGTAATTATCCCCAAGCCCTAATCTAAGAACATGCAATCACCAACTGAGATGGTCACCCTAGATAAGGCTTTGCCCGGTCGAGATGAGCCAATCGTCACCGACCGCAATCATCTGTATTTCAACGAGCCTTTCTATGGCTCCGTTCCCTCGGGTCTCGAGGCTGCGTACGTAGCGATGGGCTGTTTCTGGGGAGCTGAAAAGGCGTTCTTTACCGTCCCCGGTGTTGTCTCCACGAGCGTTGGCTACATGGGCGGATACACAAAAAATCCGACCTATCAAGAGTGCTGCTCGGGATTGACTGGCCACACCGAAACGGTACGGGTGGTTTTCGATCCCGCCGTAGTTTCATACGACGCAATCATTCGACACTTTTTCGAAGGGCACGACCCAACCCAAGGAATGCGACAGGGTGCAGACCGCGGTACGCAATATCGAAGTGCAGTGTTTTTCACTTCACCCGAGCAAGAGCGCATCGTGCGTGAAGTCGCAGCTCAATATGAAGAGCGACTCTTGAGTGCGGGTTACGGAAAAATCACCACTGAGATTTCTCCAGCGAAAGAGTATTACTTTGCTGAGGAGTACCACCAGCAGTACCTAGTGGCCAACCCGAACGGCTACTGCGGCATCGGGGGAACCGGCGTTAGTTGCCCCGTAGGTCTGGGTGCCGCTTAAGCCCTAGCCGAACAAAAAACAATCCGGCGACACCACCAATGAGGGATGCCCCGAGCAGCCCCATCGTGACTGCGTTGTAATTCGCGCCACCCGTTTTCGTAACCGCTGAAGCAAAGACGAGGGGTACGGTGAACCCGATGGCGCACAGCAAACCGGTCCCGGTCAAGGTGAGACCTCTCAATTCGTGGGGGCGAGAAGCGCCGAAAACCATACTTAACCTCACGCCGGCGCTAATTCCCAGGGCTTTGCCGATCAAGCGCACGAGGGCAACCGCCAAGAGCACACGTAACGATTGGTGGGTCAGTACTTGGCTACTCAGCGTGATGCCGGTCGCCACCAGGGCGAAGAGGGGCAGGATTACGTAACTCGAAAGGATGCTTAGTCGTCGCTCGAGTTGGAGGGTTAAGCGCGAATTCACCGCGAAGACGCCAATCACGGCTCCAGCCAGCGCGGGCTCGATACCCAACCTCTGGAAGGCAATCCAGGTGGCACCAAGTGCGAGCCACAATGCGCTCGGGTGTCCCTTGCGCCAAAGAGCAACGGCCCCAACGGCAACGATTATCGAAACCAGCGCGATGAGCCAATGTGTGAGTTGCAGTGGGCGAACAAAGCCCAGTGCGATGACGCTACCGATGTCATCTAGAACTGCGAGCGTGAGAACAAAGAGACGCAGTGACGAGGGAACCTTGGTTCCGAGCAAAGAAAGCGTCCCAAGTGTGAGGGCAATGTCTGTGGCCATGGGTATTCCCCATCCATGAATGAGAAATTGAGTGCGGGTGAGTGAGCCAACTAGTAGTAGTGGCACTGCGGTGAAAGCCATTCCGCCAATGGCCCCAAAGAGTGGCGTTGCGATTGTGGACCAGCTCCGTAAGACCCCAGATTGAAGTTCTTGAGCGAGTTCAATTCCGATCGCCAAAAAGAAGAATGTGAGAAGTAAATTGAGGGCAAGACCGTGCACGTTATTTAGCCCCCAGGACTGCCAACTGCGCGAAAAATTTCCACTCGTAAAAAGCGTGTAGGACCGATGGCTGGAGATACTCCACGCCAAAGCAACCGTTAAGCCAATGAGCATGGTCAATCCTTGGCGATAGGGGGAGTGGTGAATTCTCCGGTGCCAAGTCATCAGATAAGGCTACCGAGGTTTGAGTGAAAGGGCGGCTTGTAGAATGGTGCGATTCCAAGAAAGGCTATGACATGGCAACCGTTACGAAACGTGAACTGAACTGGATTTTGAGTGCCTTGATGCTCGGAATGCTCTTGGCGGCCTTAGACGGAACCATTGTCTCTACTGCGCTGCCGACGATCGTCGGAGAACTCCACGGGGCGAATCACTTAAGTTGGGTCGTTGTTTCGTACCTCCTGGCTTCTACTGTTTCGACTCCGCTCTGGGGAAAGCTTGGCGACCTTCACGGACGCAAGAAGTACTTCCAATCGGCCATCGTCATCTTCTTGTTGGGTTCAGTCCTTTCGGGACTCGCCAACTCAATGATTTTTCTCATTCTCGCTCGTGCCCTACAGGGTTTGGGCGGTGGCGGCCTAATGGTCGGCGCCCAGGCCGTTATTGCTGACGTGGTTTCACCTAAAGAAAGAGGTCGTTACTCCGGACTCTTCGGTGGCGTTTTTGGCGCGGCGACGGTTCTGGGACCACTCCTGGGCGGATTTGTTGTGGATCACCTGTCCTGGCGTTGGATTTTCTACATCAACATTCCATTTGGCGCGATTGCGCTTATTGTCACCGCTATTGCTTTGCCAGCCGATGGTGAACGTCGCAGTCACGTAATTGACTACCTCGGCACAGCGGTCCTGACCGTTTCGGCCTCGTGTCTTATCTTGTTCACCTCTTTGGGTGGTTCGTCGGAGGCGTGGGGCTCGACTCCCTCGTTGTTCTTCATTACTACCGGTTTGGTGCTGGCGGTTGTATTCGTGTTTATTGAGAAGCGAGCGGTGGAACCAATTTTGCCTCCACGACTGTTCGCGAACAAAGTCTTTGCTTCGGCCTCAGCAATTGGCTTTGTAGTGGGTTTCGCCATGTTCGGGGCGATGACCTTCCTGCCATTGTTCTTCCAAGAGGTTCGTGGTGTTAGCCCGACCGCCTCAGGACTGCGTTTGCTGCCAATGATGGTGGGACTATTTGGCGCCTCGATCGTGGTGGGGCAGTTAGTTTCCAAGGGTCGTAAGTATCGCCAGTTCCCAATCATGGGATGTGCGGTTATGACCATTGGCCTGGGAATGCTGTCGACAATTGGGCTCGGAACCTCGAGTTGGCTCATGGCCTTTTACATGTTTATCCTGGGGGCGGGAATTGGCATGGTGATGCAAATTCTCATTGTGGCGGTTCAGAACGCCGTTGATCCCAGCGACATTGGCGCCGGTACGGCGGGAAGCAACTTCTTCCGATCAATTGGCGGTTCGTTCGGAACGGCAATCTTTGGCGCCCTCTACATCAACGAGCTACCTCGCCAGCTAATCAAGGGTTTCCACGGGGTTGTCCCCGCCGGACTTGGGCAGAATCCATCGCGATGGACGCCGAAACTCCTTGGACAGTTGCCACACTCGACGCTGCAGGTAATCCTTCACGCGATCTCGGCTTCGATTGACTCGATTTATCGCTGGGCGGTGCCCATTGCGGTCGTGGCGCTTATTCTGTCGCTGAGACTTCCTGAAGTTACGTTGCGCTCAGGCGCTCACCACGTGGCCGAGGAGATTCCTATGGCCACGGGGGAATAGGGCAAACATTCCGTCTACTTTTTTCGAGTGGGCGATACAGTAGGGGTAGGGAGGGCAGATGCCACTAAGTGAACACGAACAGCGCGTTCTAGCCGAGCTCGAAGAATCCCTCACGCGTCAAGACCCATCGCTCGCTAAATCGGCCCGACAAAAGAACGTGTACGTTCACGCGGGGCATCGAGTTCGTCAAGCCATTCTGGGCTTCGTCGCGGGACTTGTTGTCCTGGTTGTCTATTTCTCTCGCAACATTTGGCTCGGACTCCTGGGCGTTGCGATCATGTTTCTGTCGGCCATCGTCCTCGAGCGCAATGTGCGACTTTTGGGCAAGGCCTCGTGGCGCGACGTGACACGTCGTGCCTCTGCAGACGATGTCGTGCCACCCGCTGGGTCACGCACTGCATTTTTTCGCGACTGGTTGTCGCGTTACCGCAATAAGAGCCAGTGACCTCGAAGCGAGCGTCGTCGAGCGCTCGTGAGGTGTTGGCGCTAGCGCCTTCAGTGATGCAACACTGCTTTCGCCATCCGTTGGACATCGCGGTTATCGTGAGTGCCGCTTGGAACCTTCGTCGTCGCCACTGGTGGCGATACGCGCCATTTCTGCCTCTACCGGGCCCACAGTATTGGGACTTTCGAATGAAAACTCTCAATGGAGACACCAGCGTTCGTCCCGACGTAGACGAAATTGTCGCTGCCGCCAAGTGGGCCAAGGCCCAAAGGACTTCGAGGTAAGTCATGGCTCGAGTGTTGTTATTGAACGCGACCTACGAGCCACTTCAATTGGTGAGCGAACGCCGTGCGGTTGTTCTGATGTTGGCGGGGCGTGCTGAACCTATCGCTATTCCTGAAGAACCAGCGCTGATGCATTCGGCCTCGATAACGGTCGAAATCCCCGCAATCGTGCGATTGCATGAGATGGTGAAGTTGCCCACCAAGCTGCGGACCCCTCCGCTTACTCGCCGCTCCCTACTCCTGCGCGATGGCCACCGGTGCGCTTACTGCCTAGAGGTCGCCGACACCATTGACCACGTAATCCCTCGAAGCCGAGGCGGAAAACACGAGTGGACAAATGTGGTGGCTGCCTGTCGTCGCCACAACATGCAAAAGGGTGACCGATTGCTCGAAGAGATTGGCTGGAGCATGCACTTTGAACCTCGTGTTCCCGATGGTCCTTGGTGGCGTTGGCGCCACCTGTCAGACCCTGATCCCTTATGGGCGCCCTATTTACCAAAGGCGTCATGAACGAAGTTGAAGAGCTGTACGAATACGAAGCCTTGCGCGCGATTTCGGTGCCGACAATGTTTGTTGTCCGCACCGAGCGGCCTGTCGTTGTGCTGGGCTCGATGCAGGACCGTGAATTACTAGTTGATGATGTCGAGTATGAAGTTCGCCGCCGGCGAGGTGGCGGTGGCATGGTGCTCTTGCAACCCGATGACCTCTGGGTGGACTGGTGGATTCCCGCCGACGATGATCGATGGCGTGCAGACGTTCACCAGAGTTCAGAGATGGTGGGGCAGTGGTGGCAACGAGCACTTGAAGATTCGGGCCTCGAGACTCAACTTCACAGTGGAGGCGTAGAGGGTGATGAGTCGTTGCGAGTGCTGTGTTTTGCAGGCCGAGGTCCCGGAGAGCTCTTTTTCGAAGATCGCAAACTCGTTGGTGTAACGCAGTGGCGGGTGCGCGAAGGCGTATTCCTCTCCACCGTGCTCCACCAAGAATCAAGCGACTATTTGGCTGACGCGTTGCGCGAACGGTCGCCCTTGACACGTGAGGCCATTCAGCACCACACCGCTCGTTCCGTGGGCCTCAAAGAAGGGGAGTCGACGATTGCTTTTCTGAGAGAAATTTCAGGACCATGGACCTTCCGTCAGCTGCTCTTGACCGCCTAAAACCCTAAATTTTCAATGAAAAAGCCGGCCCGAAGGGGCCGGCTTTTTGTATTCCAGGCACAAGTGGGGCGAAATATGGGGCCAAATGGGTATTTGTGGAGTGAGGTGGTTTGAAATGGAGTATGGTGGTTCGAAGTGGAGAGCGACCGAAAGGGGGAGCGATGTCAAAATTCGTAGGCCGATATCAGCACTCCCTCGACGACAAGGGCCGTCTCATCCTTCCCGCCAAGTTTCGTTTCGGTTTTGAACGTGGCGGAAACCTCTCACCTCAGATTGACGGCTGCATTGGTCTCTGGGACCAGGGTGGCTTTCAGCGTCAAGTCTCACAACGCGAGTCTGTTGTTAATGAAGGTGACAAGGCGGCACGAAACAAAGCGCGTTACTGGGCTTCGCTTTCACGTGAAATTGAATTCGATAAGCAAGGTCGCTTCGTTCTTCCAATTGACATCCGCGAGTACGCGGGAATCTCGAGTGAAGTCATCATCGTCGGAGCTCTCGATCACATCGAACTGTGGGACCCAACTGTGTTCGCCGAAGTAGTTGACGGCGCAAGTGAGGCCTTCAAGGCAGGTCAGTAGGGAGTGAACAACGCACGACAACAATTCCGACCTAGGAGCATGCGCAGCCTGGCAACTGTGGCGCACGAACGAGAATTCTCCTCCGCCATCTCGTTCTTGCGCCCGGTTGAAAGGCTGCAGATGAACCAAGGTAACTACCACCAGCCGGTGCTCGAAAAAGAGATAACCGAATTGCTCGCCAAGCAAGAGGCGGGCGTGGTTATTGACGCCACCCTGGGTGGAGGCGGTCACGCCGCCGCACTGTTGGCCAAGGCCCCCCACATCCGAATTCTGGGAATTGATCGTGATGACGCCGCGCATGTTGCGGCATCGGTTCGATTGGCTGAGTTTGGCGACCGAGTGAAGTTGGTGAAATCAACCTTTGCCCAAATGAGTGCAGTCGTGAGTGCTGAGTCACAGTGGATTGACGGGGCGCCAATCGTTGGCATCCTGCTTGACCTCGGGGTGTCCTCTCGGCAACTAGACGATGCGAGTCGCGGATTTTCTTTCCGGTCTAACGCCCCACTCGATATGCGTATGGACCCCACCACGGGCGAAAGCGCTGCGGAATATATTGCCCGAGTTGACGTCCATGAACTTGTAGCAATTTTGCGGGAGAACGGCGAAAGTCGTTTCGCCGGGGCGATCGCTCGCTCCATGAAGAATGGGCTTCCCCAGTCAACCGATGAATTAACCGCCTGCGTAGAAGCAGCGGTACCGATGGCTGCTCGTCGCCGTGGTCACGTGGCGACTCGCGCCTTTCAGGCGTTGCGCATTGCGGTAAACGGCGAAGCCGAGCAACTCACCCAGGGCCTCGAGTCCGCGATTGAACTCTTGGCGGTCAATGGACTTGTCGTCGTAATTTCGTATCACTCGGGTGAAGATCGCGTGGTCAAGGAAATCCTGCACGAAGCTCACACCGGTGGATGTCACTGTCCCGTTGCTCTGGGATGTGTCTGTGGGGCAGTGCCGAGAGTCGAAGTGTTTAAGGCGTCCGCAATTCTTCCTACTGCTGAAGAGTCGGAATCGAATCCTCGAGCTCGTTCTGCTCGATTGCGTATTGCTCGAAAGGTCGGCTCATGAGCACGATGCCACTTCCACGTCGTGACGTTGCCACCCGTCCGGCCACTCGTCATCCTCGCGTTACCCCGCCACCCGCGCCATCGCGTTTGCCGGTTGCCTCTCCCGGGTCACGTGTTCGCCAGCGCTCACCGTTAGTTCGATCACTCGTAATCTTTGGCTTCGCGGTGGTGCTTGTTGTGGCTGGAACTCTTTACGCGGGGCACGAGCAGCTTCAACTGCACCAACTCCAATACCAGTTACAGCAGGAGCAGTCGAAGTTTGCTCTTTCGGTCAATGACGTCTCAGCCCTCTCGGCACCAGCTCAAATCACGGCTCACGCGAGTTCCTTGCACCTAGTTCCCCCAGTTTCAGTGACCCAGATCGTTGCGGTTTCGCTCAGCACGCCAGTACCACTGCCTCACTTCACTCGTTCAGTAGTTGAGATCTCGAGGGCGCACCGATGACCACTGGCTACCCGAGCGCCCATTCGCGCTCTGGCTCGCGGTCACCCAGTCGGGGAGAGGGCGAGAAGCGCAGTCTTCGTCGCATCGCCCGAATCCAGGTTGCATTTCTCATTCTCTTTTTGGCGCTCGCCGTGCGCCTCGTAACTCTGGATGTTTTGAACCACTCATTCTGGGCGAAGGCTTCGGTTCAGCAAGTACGAAGTACTTTGACGACGAAGGCTCTCCGCGCTGGAATTTACGACCGAAACGGTCTGACCTTGGCGGTTTCGCGACCTACCGCTTTGGTGCTGGCGGATAACTTTCAGATTAAGCAGCCACTCAAAGAAGCTCGTGCGCTAGCCCCGTTGGTTCACCTTCCGGTGCGCAAGTTACAGGCGATGCTCTCAACGAGAAATGGCTACGTACCGATTACAAATTCGCTGAGTCTCGATCAGGGTCGACACATTGCGAGTTTGAACTTTCCTGGCGTGGTGGTTCAAAACTCTTCGCTCCGTAGCTACCCGCAAGGCACGATCGCCCAGTCACTGATTGGGGGAGTCGACGCCCAGGGACTCGGTAATGCGGGGCTCGAACTTGGCCAGAACAAAATCTTGGCTGGACAAAATGGTGTGAGCCGGCTCTTCTTGACGCCTAACGGCGTAGCAATTCCGGGTGAAACCGCATCGGTCATTAAGAAGGCTGTCGCTGGAACCGGACTTGAATTAACGATTGACTCCTCGCTTCAGTACATCACCGAGCAAGACTTGGCCCAAGAGGTGAACTCGACTCATGCGGTGAGTGGAGTGGCAATCGTGATGGATGTCAAGACCGGAGAAATCCTCGCGGATGCTTCATTGGTGAATACACGAGTGAATCCCGGTGTCTTAGGAAAGATTCCTACGTGGCAGAAAAATATTGGCGTAGGTGGGGTTCAGGACTCCATAAGCAATCTTGCGTTCACTTCGGCGTACGAGCCTGGTTCGGTGTTTAAGGTCGTTACTTTCTCGGCTGCCTTGGCGCAAGGAACAATCAACGCACAAACGAGATTTACCGTTCCTGGTCGCATCACGGTTGGAACGAGAGCCTTCCACGACGCCGAGGCTCATGGAACTCTCCACCTAACGGCAACGCAGATCTTGGCGCAGAGCTCCAACATTGGTACCTACCTCGTAGGAAAAACCATTGGTGAAAACGCAATTTTGGCAGCGGTGCAGCGTTTTGGATTTGGTCTGCCGACCGGTTTGAATTTCCCGGGAGAGACACGAGGACTCGTGGTTGACGCCTCGCGTTACTACGCCGCCGACAACGTGGCGCTGCCTATCGGCCAAGTCGACGCCGTTCCACCCATTCAAGTCCTTGACGCCTACAACGCAATTGCGAATGGGGGAGTTTTTGTTTCACCCAAACTGGTTCGGGGTTACGTCTATCCAAACGGAACTGTAAAGGCCGCAGCTAAAAGTACGACTAGGCAGGTCTTGTCACCCAGTGTTGATCACACGATGATTCAAATGCTTGAGCAAGTTGTTCTCTCCGGTACTGGCGCAAACGCAATCATCCCGGGCTACTTGGTGGCTGGCAAAACAGGAACCGCAACTATTCCCACGCCTGGAAAAGACACGCTGCTCGCACACGCCTACAACGCCAGCTTCGTCGGATTCGCTCCAGCCAATCACCCCGTGCTTTCGATGATTGTCATCATTGAGCGGCCACAGACCACGATCTTTGGTGGGGCGGTAGCCGCACCAGTTTTCAAAGCGGTAATGGGATATGCCTTGCGCCACTACGGCATTCCTTCATCGGGAATCTCGCAAAAGCCCTTGAAGGGTAAAACCAATATTTCTTCGGACGTGACCTGATGCGTCTAGTTGATGTGCTTGCCCCGCTTGAACTGAATGATTCCATTCACGACTTAGAGATCTCTCGTGTCGAAATTGACTCTCGTCTCTGTGAAGTCGGAACACTCTTTTTTGCCATGCCTGGAACGCGCACCGATGGGGCAATCTACGCGCCAATCGCCGTTACTAATGGGGCAGTTGCGGTAGTCGCAACCCATGAAGTTGAAGGTCTTGGTGTGCCAGTGATTGTTGTGACCGCAGACTCGATTCATGAAATCTGCACCGCGGCTTCAGTTGCCATCGTTGGCGAGGCTCAACGAGACACCGCAATGGTGGCCATCACCGGCACTAATGCAAAAACGAGCGTCGCGGTAATGGTTGCCGAACTAGCTCAGGCGATTGGCTGGAATGGCGCGAGTATCGGCACTCTTTCGCATGTCCGAACAACCCCCGCGGCCCCAGAACTGCTTCGTACGATTCAAGAATTAACATCCCACTTTGCTTCAACCACGAGATCGGTGATAGCGCTCGAGGTCTCAAGTCATGCCTTGGATCAGAAGAGAATCGAAGGTCTTCAATTTCAGGTTGCAGCATTTACCAACCTCAGTCACGACCACCTCGATTACCACCACGACATGGAAAGCTATTTCCGAGCAAAATCGCTTCTCTTTCGTGCAAGCATGTCAGACCGAGCTGTTATTTGGACCGACGATACCTACGGTGAGCGTTTGACCAAAGAAATACAGATTCCATTCGTGTCAGTCACTAGGCGAGATGCAACAGCGGTACGTCTGACCTTGGAATCGACGGCCTTTCAGTGGCGCGGACACGAGGTCGTGACCGGACTCGTAGGTTCGTACAACGTAGACAATTTGCTGATCGCCCTGAGCATCCTGAGTTCTCTCGGTGCCGACGAGGGAATGTTGGCCAAAGCGGCAGTGACGCTCAATGCAGTCCCTGGACGTTTCAGCGTTATTCAAAACCGTGGAATCTCTGCGGTGGTTGACTACGCCCACACGCCCGAAGGCCTTCGCCGTCTGCTGCTTGACATTCACGAAATCAATCCGGGCGGAAGGGTCATTACTGTGTTTGGCTGTGGCGGCGACCGGGACCAAGCGAAACGTGCTCCCATGGGCCAAGTGGCGACTGAACTTTCGGACCAGGTAATTGTGACATCTGATAACCCGCGTTCGGAAGACCCGAATGCGATAATTAATGAGATTGTTGCGAACGTAAACGGAGCCACTAATTGGCAGCGTCAAGTCAACCGTCGAGAAGCAATCGCTGCGGCTATTGCGCTCGCTGGCGAAGGTGACGTGGTTGTGGTTGCCGGCAAGGGGCACGAACGGGTTCAAATTATCGGTGATCAGGAATTCGAGTTTGATGATCGCGCTGTTGTTCGAGAGTTGATGAAGAGGAACTAATGCTTAGTTTGATGGAGTCGGGCGGCTTTGCCTTTCTATTGTCTATTTTGGCTACACCCCTGTGGATTCGCTTTATGAGCAGTCGTTCCATGGGCCAACTAATCCGAGACGATGGGCCGTCGCACCACCATAAAAAAGCTGGTACCCCGACCATGGGTGGGGTAGTAATTGTTGGCTCAGCCTTCGTGGGATATTGCATGGGTCACGTCGGCACCGCTCTGTTTTTTACCCGTTCTGGTGAGCTCGCCATGACGGCAATTCTGGCCTCGGGGCTTTTGGGCTTCCTCGACGACTACCTCGGTATTCGCAATAAGCGAAACTTGGGCCTTAACAAGCGGGGAAAGTTCGCAGGCCAATTTCTCATTGCCACCGGGTTTGCCTTCGGAGCGATTTACTGGGTACATACGAGTACGAGCCTTTCGCTCACGCGCGCATCATGGCCGGGCATCCCCTTGAGTGTTTTTGGCTGGATCGCTCTCGCGATTTTGGTTGTGATCGGAACTTCCAATGCCGTCAATTTGACCGACGGACTAGACGGACTGGCGGCGGGATCGGGAACTTTCGCGTTCGCGGTACTGGCCATCATTGGCTACTGGCAGTTTCGTCACTATCACCTCTACCTCCTGCACGCCTCGCTGGACCTAGGGCTCATTGCCGTCGCGATGGTCGGTGCGTGTTTAGGTTTCCTCTGGTGGAATGCCGCTCCCGCACGAATCATGATGGGCGACACTGGCTCGTTGGCCATCGGTACCGCTCTGGGATCGCTGTGCCTGTTGATGAATTTGGACCTGCTGCTGGTGGTGATTGGAGGGTTGTTTGTCGCCGAAACCTTGTCAGTGATTCTCCAGGTCATCAGCTTCCGACTGTTTAAAAAGCGCATCTTCAAAATGGCTCCGATTCACCATCACTTTGAGTTACTCGGGTGGCCCGAAACTACGGTCATTATCCGTTTCTGGATTTTGGCCGGCTTGCTCGCCGCTCTAGGGCTCGGGATCTTCTACGCAGACTTCATTCGAATTGCGAGGTTTGTATGAGTAAGCGCAATGGTCGGACGCCACACTTTTTTCAACCAGTTCCCCGTGGTGATTCGCGTGGTCGGCTGCTCCTAATTTTGACTGGCGCAATGGTGCTTCTCGGAAATGTTTTTGTGGCCTCCGCCAGCGAAGGGCAAACCTCAGCGACCGGCGGCACCCCAACGAGTATCTGGACGCACTCAGTGGCGTACACGGTTATTGGAATGTTTGCGGTGTTAATTGTGAGCAAAATTCAACTCGACAAACTTTTGAGACTGTCTCCAATCTTGATGATTGGGTCGTTCATCGCTCTAGCGCTGGTGGCAAAGTGGGGAATTACCGTTAACGGCGGCCAACGGTGGCTGAATCTAAAAGTTATTATTTTCCAGCCTTCGGAACTCTTCAAGTTAGCCACGGTGCTCTACCTCGGTTTAGTCATTCAAAAGAATTACTTGACCTTGGGAAAGCCGAAAGTTCTCTTGATGTGGGTATCGCCAGTAATTCTTGGTGTCGGACTGATTTTGCTCGAGCCAGACATGGGCACCTCGTCAATGGTCATTGCCATCGCTCTTACGATGCTCATCGTTGCGGGTATGTCTCGCAAGTTCACCGCCACAGCTTTTGGCGGGCTCTTCATTGGCCTCGTTGGTTTCGTCGCTCTCAAGTCGTATGCGTGGAGTCGCTTTACGAGTTTTTTGCACTACGGCCAGTTTCAACATTCGTTGAATTATCAGATCGACCAGTCCAAGACCGCAATTGGTTCAGGCGGAATTATTGGATTGGGATTCGGCCACAGCCGAGCCAAGTGGGGACTGCTACCTAATCCACACACAGACTTCATCTTCTCAATCTTGAGTGAAGAGATGGGCCTAATCGGATCCGTCTTAGTCATCGCTCTTTTTGCTTGGTTCTTGCTCGTTTCTGTACGTATTGCGGCACGTTGCACCAACCAGGCTTATCGGTACGTCGCCATGGGTATTACAGTCTGGATTGCGCTCGAAGCGGTCATCAACATCGCGTCAGTGATGGGTTGGTGGGCGGTCACCGGAATTCCTTTGCCGTTCTTCAGTTATGGTGGCACCTCGTTGATTATGGAAATGGTGGCGGTGGGAATCCTCTACAACATTGCTAACGATCGGTCCGAGTCGAAGGATTTAACGATTCGTGAATATCGCAAAGTCCATGAGCCAGTATCAATTCGCCACTACAGCCAAGAGCGAGCTAGTCGCCACGCACCAGTGAGCACAGTGCGACGCCCCCAGCCGAGGTACTAATGCCTCGGATTATTATCACCGGTGGTGGGACGGGAGGGCACCTCTACCCAATGCTGGCGATCGCTGATTCTCTTTGCGCGGCGGGAGTTTCAGCACACGAAATCCGTTTGATTGGCTCGTCTCGTGGTGAAGATCGCAGAATTCTCGCTGAGAGCAACTACCGCGTCTCGCTTTGGCCAGGACGTGGAATTCGACGCTCGATCTCGCCTCGAGCCCTACTCGCCAACGCACGAGCTTTGGTAGGCATCACGGGCTCGTTCATACTGGGAGTGGTCACGGCAGTTTTCTGGCGTCCTGATGTAGTCGTATCGGTTGGAGGATATGCCTCATTTCCAATGTCGTTGGGGGCGGTACTAACTAGACGTACGCTGATTTTGGTCGAACTCGATGCCGCCACCGGTTTGGCGCAGCGTTTAGTGAAGCGCTTCGCCACGAAGCGCTGCGTCGCATTCGCTACCGACGATCCGCGGGCAGTTGTCACTGGAGTGCCGCTTCGCGCAACTCTGCAACACGTCTCACCTGAAACTCGAGTCACCGCCAAGTCAGCGATGGTGCCAAAGATTGAAAGTTCTAAAACCGTAGTCTTAGTCATGACCGGATCGTTGGGAGCGAAGAGCGTCAACGACGCAATCTCGGAACTTGCGGTGCTGTGGGCCTCCCGTACTGACGTTGCGCTGATTCAGGTGACGGGTCGCCGAGACTTCGCGCGAGTGAAATCACGTGAAGTACACGAGGCACTCGACTACCGCATCATTGAATTTGCAGACATGACCAAACTTTGGCCAATTGCCGACATCGCGATTTGCCGAGCCGGCGCCACTACGGTGGCTGAGCTTGGCGTGGTCGGCGTTCCGGCGGTTCTCATTCCGCTACCGAATTCACCCTCGGACCACCAAGCGCATAACGCGCGAGCACTAGAAGAGGCTGGGGCCGCTTTTGTGATCGAAGACTCAGAATTGAGCGCCACGACTTTGGCGGCCACCTTGGACAAACTTTTCAGTACTGAAACCAGGGGCTCGATGGCCAAAAGGATGCAAAGAATGGGCCACCCACAGGCATCCGCTGATATCGCCGAAGTAATTGTGAAAGCGTGCAACCGATGACTCAGCGAGTCCACATTATCGGAGTTGCCGGCGCAGGGATGAGCGGTCTTGCACGACTGTTAGTTGGCCAGGGGTATCAGGTGAGTGGCTGCGATGCGAAGCCATCAAGCGTCTTGGATGAATTAGCCGACTCGGGGGTTGTGGTTAACTCCGAACATGATGCAAATCACGTAGAGGGGATTGATTTGCTCCTCTGGTCGCCGGCCGTAACGGCCGATCACCCCGAGCGGGTGAGGGCGGCTGAGTTGGGTATTGAGACGCTCGACCGAGCTTCAATGCTGGCGAAACTCGGCCGCGAAAACCAGCTCATTGGAGTCACCGGTACTCACGGAAAAACTACCGCGACCTCAATGCTCGCTTGGATCATGGCCGAGTCGGGTCGCGATGTCGGGCGACTTCTGGGGGCGGACGTGCGTGGTCTTGGTCCTAATGGTTACTACGGAAATGACGGACTTGTCGTAGAGGTCGACGAAAGTTACGGCACCTTTTCTCAAGTGGCGCCGTACGCACTCGCGTTGTTAAACATTGAAGCGGACCACCTTGACTACTACGGAAACCTTCAAGCCCTCGAGACGGCATTTCAAGAATTAACTCAGCGAACGACTGGGCCAGTTGTTTTCTACCGAACCGATCCAGGAGCTCGACGCGTTGGTGACGCCTTAGACGGGGCGGTCGCCGTTGGAGCGGGGGGAGACTGGCTTATCGAAGACGTCAGTCTCGACCGGCGAGGAGCCAGTTTTTCACTCGTATCGACCGACCACAGAATTGAGTTGTCTCTTCAAGTAACTGGCAGGCACAATGTTGCTAACGCCGCCGTAGTTGCGGTCCTCGCGCGCGAGTTGGGAATTTCGGATGAACACATCGTTCGAGGCCTTCAGCAATTTCGGGGCGCACCGAGGCGGTTTGAATTCAGGGGTACCTACGCAGAGATCGATATTTTCGAGGACTACGCCCACCTGCCGGGCGAAATAGCGGCCACTCTCGAAGCCGCCCGAGACGCCGGTTATGAACGCGTTGGAGTCGTTTTTCAACCACATCGTATTTCGAGAACGACCGCACTCGCCAGTGAGCTCGCCGAGTCTTTAAAGTCCGCGTCTTGGGTACTGGTGACAGACATCTACGACGCCGGTGAAGACAACCCGAATGGCATAACCGGAGAGTTGGTAGCTACGCCACTTAGCCAAATACACGCTGATTCGTCTTATGTCTCAGGGCTTGAACAGATTTGGGACGAGTTGGCTAAGCAACCCAAGGTGGACGCAATCTTCTTTTTGGGTGCGGGCGATGTAGCCCAAGTAATTCCTAATCTGGAGTCACGATGACTGTATTTGCCGACTTGCTTTCGCGGGGCTTAGTTCAAGAACATGTAAACATTGGCGCCATGACGACCTACCGGGTCGGCGGAAGTTCTCGGTACTTCGTTGAGATCGACGGTCATGAAATGGCGGCCGAAGTCATTCCCGTCGTACAGGCCTCGGGACTCCCGCTTTTGATGCTGGGCAACGGTTCAAACCTTTTGGTTGCTGATGGTGAGCATGAAGTGATCACGATTCACCTCGGTGGTGAACTCGCAGAACTCACGACCGAAATTGATGCCGAAAAGGTTCGGGTCTTCGTCGGAGCAGGAATGGATTTACCTATTGCCGCTCGGCGACTTTCGAGCGAGGGGATTGTTGGTTTCGAGTGGGCGGTCGGTGTGCCAGGTACCTTCGGTGGGGCTGTGGCCATGAACGCTGGTGGGCACGGTTCGGACATGTCCGCCTCGGTCGTGAGCGCGGGAGTATGGCGAGAAGGCCGCTACTCGTCGTGGGATGCGCAATCGCTCGGATTTGGTTATCGCCACAGTGCCCTGGTTTCTGGCGATGTAGTCACTGACGTAGTGCTCGAACTGGCAATGGGTTCTTCAACTGATTCCAAGGAGCGATTGAGCGAGATTGTCCGCTGGAGGCGTGAGCATCAGCCCGGTGGGCAAAATGCTGGGTCCGTTTTTCGCAATCCCGAAGGCGCTTCCGCCGGCGAACTCATCGAGCGAGCGGGTCTTAAGGGTGAGCGAGTCGGTGGTGCAAGCGTCTCGCTGAAGCACGCAAACTTTATTCAGGTGGATGCGGGTGCGAAGGCGGCGGACGTAGCCTTGCTCATTACACGAGTTCACGACAAGGTCTTAGAGGCAACGGGTGTCAACTTGTTGATTGAAAATCGCTATTTCGGATTTGGAGTCTCGCGATGAGTCGTCGAAAGCCCACCACTTCGTCGCGGAACTTGAACGCCGCTAAGCCACCAACAGCGAGACGGCACTCCCAGCAAGCTCACGGAACCTCATCGGGACGCGAGCATGGGCCCGAGGCGGCAAAAGTAAAACCGAAGACACAGCGTAGAAATCGGAAACTGGTCCGGAATTCAATCCTCTTAATGTTTGCTCTCAGTTCTATTGGTGTCGGCGGTACTTGGATTGCACACATTTCTTTTTTTCGCGTGCAGCACTCTACAGTCGTGGGAGCTGTCCACGAGGATGCAGTGAAAGTTCTGCGACAGTCTGGACTCTTGGCTCATCCCACCATGCTGGGGTTAACCGATCATGCCGTACTCGCCAACCTCGGCCAATTTGCTTGGGTGACCGGAGTCCAGGTTCAACGGCACTGGCCCAACAGCGTCGTACTTCGAATCTACGAAACCCATGCCGTGGCGGTTGCCTACAACCCACAGAACCAACTCGAGTACGTCGGCGCCGAGGGACAGGACTTAGGTCCTGCTCCGTTGAACGCCAATCTGCCGACTCTGTCGATGGTGGTTCCGGCCAAGAAATGGCCGTACCCCAAGGTTGGATTGGGTGCCGTTTCCGTGGCCCAAGCGATTCCAAAGACCTTTGGCTCACAAATCTCAATGATTAGTGAAGAGCCCAACGGAACGATTCGGGTCGGTCTGACCACACCGGTTACCTTCATTCTCGGGCCAGCGGTGGACCTCGAAAAGAAGTTCGTGGCCATGGCTTCAGTTATCTCTAACTACACCCTGAGTCCGGGGGAGACGATTGACGTGACCATCCCGGGCGAGATCGCGGTAACCCCGACCAAGGGCTAAATTTCACCCATTTGACCCTCGGTCAGAGGCTGACTAGCCTTTGATAACTTCAGAGTTGGTTTGGGGCGCATTGGCGCCGAGCCACAAAATTCAAGGACACTCTATGACTCTCCACGCAGCCAGCCACCACGCAATCATCAAGGTTTTCGGCGTCGGCGGCGGAGGAGTTAACGCAGTTAACCGAATGATTGATGCCGGATTGCGAAACATTGATTTCATCGCCGCCAATACTGACGCACAGGCTCTGCTGCTCAGCGATGCGGACATCAAGATGGACATTGGTCGTCAATTGACTCGTGGACTTGGCGCTGGCGCCAACCCTGAAACAGGTCGTCAAGCTGCTGAAGATCACCGCGACGAAATCGAAGAAGTGTTGCGCGGTACCGATATGTTGTTCATCGCCGCTGGTGAAGGTGGAGGAACGGGAACTGGTGCTGCACCGGTCGTGGCCGAGGTTGCAAAAGAACTCGGCATCTTGACCATTGGAGTCGTAACACGTCCATTCTCTTTCGAAGGTAAGCGTCGCTCGTTGCAAGCCGAGCAGGGCATTGAGCGCCTTCGTCCGTTGGTTGACACGTTGATCGTTATTCCTAACGACCGGCTCCAACAAGTCATTAAGCCGGACACCACTTTGCTCGACGCCTTCCGCATCGCCGATGACGTCTTGCTCGACGCAGTTCGTGGAGTAACGGAATTGATCACGGTGCCTGGCCTCATCAACACTGACTTTGCAGACGTTGATTCAATTCTTCGCAACGCTGGTACCGCCATCATGGGCGTCGGCGAATCAACCGGAGAAGCTCGAGCCGTGAACGCAGCACGCGCTGCCCTCACCTCACCCTTGCTCGAGGCACCGATTGACGGCGCTCGCGGAATTCTCCTGAACATTGTTGGGTCAAAGTCCATCACCCTGGATGAAATCATCAAGGCGTCCGAGATGGTGCGCAGTGTTGCTCACCCTGACGTAAACCTGATCTGGGGCTCGGCTATTGACGACGCCATGGGCGACAAGGTTCGCGTGACCATCATCGCCGCTGGTTTTGATGGCGACGCGCGCTCGAGTTCGTCGTACACCTCAGCCTCGCCCTTCTTGACCGAAGCGCCAACGACCTCGCCAAAGGCTCCAATCGCGGACATCTTCGGTGACATCGACAATGGTGGTTTTGACTTCGGTGACGATGACGAAATTCCATCCTTCCTTCGCTAAGGACTCTTATATAGATTTGGTGGCCGCGAGGCTGGCCGAAGTTAGAGAACGAATCCGAGGGGTTGACTCCTCGTTCCCCGCGCCACTGATAGTTGGTGTGACTAAGACTTTTGGTCCCGAAGCTCCAGAGGCTGCGCTATTGGCCGGGCTTTCAGATGTGGGCGAAAACTACGTTGATGAACTCGAAGTGAAAAAAGCAGCCCTCGGGCACTTGCCACTTACCTGGCACTACCTTGGAGCTCTGCAGAGCAACAAGATTGCCCGAATCGTCGCGGTGGCGGACGTAATCTCGGGAGTGAGTCGCCTCAAGGAAATTGACCGAATTGCCGCAGGGGAGCACGATGTCGTTCTTGACATCCAAGTTGACTTCACCAATGCGCCGGAGAGAAATGGCGCCAAGCCCGATGAAGTGCCAGAACTTGTGGCGCAAGCTAGAGCGAAAGGCCTGTCAGTGCGAGGCCTGATGACCGTCGCGCCTCCCGGGGAAGGGGCCAAGGCGGCCTTCGAGGGAACTCGTAGTTTGGCCAACGATCTATCCCTAGAGGGGTGCTCAATGGGCATGACCGAGGACCTCGAATTGGCCATTCAATCGGGTTCAACTGAATTACGTATTGGACGGGCAATTTTCGGATCTCGAACCGCCCAGTAAGTCGGCACGGGTAGAATAGACCCGGCAGAGGAATTAGGTATTGGAGTTGTCAATGAAACAAATCTTTCGTGGTCTCTTGGGATTCCTCGGCCTCGTTGATGACGAACACGGAGACTTTGGCCCCAATTACGGCCGAGAGATTCGCGAGCCGGATTACGAAGACTCTTGGACGGTCGGTGAACGACCCGCACCGCAACCATCGCGCCCTCTTGCTCGCACCGCACAACCCGCTCAGCCGCCTCGGCCCGCTCCTCAGAGTCGCACTATGCCAAGTGTGACGGTCATTGGTGGAACCAATGGCGCCCCTCGCACTATGGAGCCGATGAATACTGTCCGACGCGGTGCACCAACTCAGTTCAACCCGTCGCGAGACCTAGTTGTGCTCAACCCACTAACTATTAATGACGCCAATCAAATTGTGCTGATCTTGAGGGAAAATCGTGCGGTAGTGCTCTCAACTGCTGGAATAAGCAAAGAGGCACAACGTCGCCTCCTCGACTTCACGTCGGGTGCCGTGTACGCCATGCGCGCAACGATTAAGAAACTAAGCGATGTCCGATGGCTTCTCGTGCCCCAGGGCCTCATCATTGATGATGAATTTGCCGAGCAAATCAAATACGCCGACCTCTCTAACGGACAGTTCTAATGTCATTGATTCATCTCTTGATTACTCTCTTCATTTGGTGCTTGATCATTCAAGCCCTCTTGAGCTGGTTTCCATCGTCACCAAGTTCATCTGGTCTGAATGGTTTCAAGAGTGCCCTCAACTCAATTACCTCGCCAGTTCTAAATCCAATTCGCCGAGCAATCCCGCCGGTTCGTTTCGGAACGGTTGGGGTTGACCTTTCGCTCTTGATTGCGGTATTCGCTCTGCAAGTCATTAACGCCATCATTTAGTTCACAAGAAATAGGTAGGCTCTCTTTATGGAATCACAGGACAATAAGCGAAGCGCTATAGACCACCTGGACTCAATCACTTTCAAGGTTGGCCTAAAGGGATACAACGTCGACGAGGTTGACGAGTATCTTGAGCGCCTGTCGGGCGAAGTCGGCCAGCTCAAAGAAATGGTGTCCCAACTACGTCAACAGCTCCGAGTCGCTCAAGAGAGGGCAACTTCTGGCCCTGTCACCGGTTCTGTTCCGACGGTGGCCGCTGCCCCTGGAGTAATTCAGGTTGGGCGTGTGGCCAGCAGCACTGAGTCCGAAACCGTTACCTCGATGATTTCAATGGCCCAAAAGTTCGTCGAACAGGCCAAAATTGACGCCGAGGCAAAGGCTCGCGAACTGATGAGCGCCGCTCAAGAACGCGCCCGAGACCTCGTGGCGGACGCCAAGAGCCGTGCTGAAGATGAAGTCACTCGCCTAAATGGTCTTAAGCAGCGACTGGGCGAGGACATCGAGACCCTGTCGAGCCGACTTGAGAGCGAGCGCGCTCGCTTGACAACTGTCGTCGTGGAATTCTCTCGTTGGATTGAGGGTTCATTCAAGATCAACCAAGACCAGCCCGCTGAGGCTGCGGTTGAGGCGACCAGCACCCCTCAGTCCCAGGAAGCAGCAGAAGTCGAGAGTTTCATCGTTGAGGCCCAAGAGAGCGCTCCAGTGGCAGAAGAAAGGCCCGAGGTGCCACCAGCTGCACCAGCGCCGGCGCCTGCTCCTGAGGAAGAGAGAAAGCAGTTCAACGCTTCGGCTGGCGCTACTTGGCCACCCAAGCCAACGGATCGCTAAACCTTTTTAAGGGAATCGCTAGAAATATTGCTTCGGGCTGGTAAGTTGGCGGGCTAAGTAAGCCCCTAGGAGTAGCAATGTCCCCAACCGCTAAGAAGCCAGTAAAAAAGGCGTCCAGCAAGAAGTCTGTGGTGAAAAAGTCTTCCGCCAAGAAGGCGACTGCGAAGAAGAGCACCGCTAAGAAGACTCCGGCAAAGAAGACTCCGGCAAAGAAAGTCACGGCCAAGAAGCCAGTTGCTAAGAAACCCGTTAAAAAGTCTTCGGCTCAGGCCAAAGCCATAGCCGCCAAGAAGGCCCAACAGCTCAAGATTGCCGCCGAGAAGAAAAAGAAGATTGCTGCCCAAGCCGCTATCAAGAAAGCTAAAGCCGCTCAAGTGGCCAAGGCTCTGAAGCTAAAGAAAGCGAAGGAGGCTCAGGCGGCCAAGGCGCTCAAGGTAAAGAAGCTTCGTGAAGCCCAGTTGCTCAAGGCTAAGAAAATTCGAGAGGCTAAGGAGTTGCAGGCTAAGAAAGCCAAGGAAGTGCAACTACTTAAGGCCAAGAAGGCACGTGAAGCCGCCGCCGCGGCTGCTGCCAAGCGAGTCGCTGACCGACTGAAGGCCCAGGCAATTGCCAAGGCGAAGAAGGACCGGGAAATTGCGGCGAAGGCTGCGGCCAAGAAGAAGGCACTCGAGGCGAAGGCCAAAGCTCAAGCCGCGGTCAAGGCCAAGCGTGAGAAGGAAATTAAGGCTCGTATTGCAGCTCGCGAAGCCGAGGTTCGTCGCAAGGCCAAAGAAAAGGCAATGGCCGAAGCCAAGAAGCTTCGTGAGCAAGAGGCGAAGCGCAAGGCAATCGAAGCCGAGAAGCTTCGCAAACAGCGCGAAATTGAGCGTTTGAACAAGATCGAGGCCGATCGTGTGGCTCGCCGTGAGGCAGAAGAACAGAAGCGCCTTGAAGCTCTTGACCGCAAGAAGAATTCGAAGCCCTACGGAACTGACACTACTTTTCTCGAGGAACTCCGTGAATTGCTCGTCGCTGAACGTCAGGTAACTGCAGCCCAAGTTGCAGACTCCGACGCCAAAGCTGAAGAGATGCTTGTTGACCGCGAACGACTTGAATACGACGACGAAGACGGTTCAAGCGTTGCTTCGGATATTGAGCGTGACCAGGCCAAGGAATACGCCGCTCAATTGCGCCTAAAGATTGACGAGATTGACGTGGCTCTGACCCGAGTGGCCGATGGCAGTTACGGGCGTTGCGACGAATGTTACGAACCAATCGGTCGTGACCGTCTGCGCTTCCAGGTGCCGGTCTTCTTGTGCCTCAAGTGCCGCGCCAACGTCTAAGAATTCGCTGGAACCTCAGCGTCGCGTACGTCGCACTCGTTGTGATCGCGATAGATGCCGCCCTAAAGAGTTGGTTGCGTAGCGCGTTGCCAATGGGTGGTTGGCACCTGACGAGTGGCCTGTGGATCAGATTGCAATACAACCCCGGATTGTCCTTCTCGCTGAGCTCAACCCATGGGCTCATCGTGGCCCTAGTAGCCGCAGTCGTTGCCTTAGGTGTTCTGGTCGTTGGTCTGGGTGCTTCGCGAGGGCTTCCAACCTATGGTTTTGGTTTGCTCGTCGGTGGGGGGCTGGCCAACCAGGTCGATCGTTTTTCTTCAACCCCTCATGAAGTAAGTGACTACATAGCCGCATGGAACTTCCCGGTGTTTAACTTTGCCGATATTGCCGTTACGGTGGGAGTAGTCCTGTTGCTTATTGCGGTGCTACAAAACAAAAGATTGGTGGCACGATGACAGATGACTTCGAGCAAGAAGCGGTAGCCGGAGAGGCTCTAGATGTGGTCACCCCTGGCGCTTTGGACGGCGTTCGTATCGATAGAGCGCTTTCTATCCTGACTGGACTTTCCCGATCTGAGGCATCAGCAATTTTGGACTCCGGAACCGTTTCCCTTGACGGGAAAACAATTCTTAAAGCTTCAGTCACGCTCACTGCGGGCCAGCACCTCGTTGCGATTTTGCCTGCTCCAGACTCGGGAGAGGTTGCGCCCGATGCCTCGGTGCCTGTTGCGGTGGTCTTAGAAGATGCAGATTTCATTATCGTAAACAAGGCCCCAAATCAAGTTGTGCACCCGGGAGCCGGTCAACGAGAGGGCACCTTGGTCGCGGGGGTACTCGCGAGGTTCCCCGAAATCATGGACCTAGCCCGTATGGGCCTGTGCGATCCAATTCGTCCTGGTGTCGTGCATCGACTCGATAAGGGCACTTCGGGCGTCTTGGCCTTTGCTCGCACCCCAGAAGGCTTCGAGGCCCTGTCCGAGCAATTGGCGGACCGCTCAATGGAGCGTATTTACATTGGAATGGTCGAGGGGCACGTGGCTGAAGAGCGCGGAGTAGTCGACGCGCCAATTGGTCGCTCATCGCGTACGCCCACCATGATGTCCGTGCGAAGTGACGGTCGTCCGGCTAGGACTCACTACGAAGTTCTTACGAGAATTGAAAAACCTCACGCAATGTCATTGCTCAAATTGCAACTCGACACCGGACGAACTCATCAAATTCGTGTCCACCTAAGCACAATCGGTCACCCAATTGTGAATGACGCAAGATATGGACACCGCAGGGAGCGCCGCTTGGATGAAGATCGCTTCTTCCTGCACTCACAATCCCTCGCCTTCTCACACCCTCGAACGGGGGAGTGGGTCAGCGCGAAAGTGGATCTTCCGCTTGATATTGGCTCGTTGGTTCCCGAAGGAATCGAGCTTTAAGCAATCGCGCGAGCAGCGAGGATTGCAGCGTCACCCTTGAGGGTGGCCAATGCTTCTTCTTCGGCGCGACGAACGCGTCGTACACCGATGTCGAGAACAGAAGCGGTTGCTTGAAGTGAGAGCGGGGTGGTGCCATCGAGGCCGAAACGGCGAGTCAACACCTCACGCTGAATTTTGGTCAGCTTCATGAGTGCATTGTGGACTTGCTCGTCCATCATGACCTGCTCTACATCGCCAACCCAGTCGGTCTGACTCGGGGCAACCAGGTCGCCGAGAGTAGTGGCTGAGTCAGCAGCGGCAGGCTGGTCGAGGGAAGCCGTCACACCAGCTAGGCCCTGCAGGTTGTCTCGGACCGCCTTGCTCATGCCAGTCGCTTCAGTTAGTTCGTCGTCGGTGGGCTTGCGGCCAAAGAGGGAAGTGAGCTCAGCGGTCGTTGCTTCTAGGCGCTGTAGCTGCTCTCCAACCTCGAGAGGAATGCGGATAGTGCGGCCATGTTGCTGGACCGCGCGCTGTAGGGCTTGACGGATCCACCAAGTGGCGTATGTTGAGAATTTAAATCCGCGTTCCCAGTCGAACTTCTCGACCGCGCGAAGTAGACCAAAGACGCCCTCTTGAACGAGGTCGGTCATTTCGACTCCGCGGTCCTGGTAGCGGCGTGCCCAGTGAAGGACGAGTCGTAGGTTGGCGGCAACCATCTGCTTTTTGGCTTCTTCGTCACCGGCGGTTACGCGCTTGGCCAGCTCAACCTGCTCGTCGTAGTTAGGCATCGGGTAGCGGTCAAGGTCTCGCATTAATAGGCCGAGCATGTCGTTGGTATTTACGACCGTGCGGCGGGCCGTGGTGTCCTTTGCGGTAGTCATGCTTCCTCCATCCTGGAAACGGCCATTTTTAGCCATTTCTCCTATTTGGATAGGTTTATTTTACCACTCGGTTAGTTCCCAATTGTTAGGAAATCATAAATCTTTTACAAAGCTATTGGGAATTTCTTGCGTTTCCCTGAGCCAAGGAAACCATGTCCGAAAGGGTGAATCCCGACAAGTGCTCTCTCATATGGTCGCCAACCTCGGCCCAGACGCCTAAGAGGACACATTGACCCTCATGGTTGCATGCCCCGTCTTTGTGGGGCTCGCCGAAGAGACCGGCCACAATGGGTCCATCGACAGCGGTGACGATCTCTGCGAGAGTGATTTCACTCGGGTCTCTAGCGAGCAAGTATCCGCCGCCAACACCGCGTTTTGATACCACTAGTCCTTCTGACTTGAGGGCCAGCAAGATCTGTTCTAAATAAGGCTGCGGGAGTCCGGTTCGCTCGGCGAGTTCCTTGACTGGGGTGGGGGCGTTGTGAGCACGCAGAGCCAAGCTCAGTAGGGCTCGGCTGGCGTAGTCGCCACGGGTAGAAACGCGCACGCCGTCAGTTTAGAGCCCGGCGAACCGAGATGCCGAGGCGACTCGACGAGAGCGAATTCGTGGCATTCTGTAGGGGTGGAAGAGACTAATACCCCGCTAAACCCCGATGAAGTTCTCTCACCGAGAGTCGAAGGAATTGAGACAGAGAACTTGGGAGCCGAAGAAGACGCTGACTACATTTCCCAACCGGCCAAGGTAATGAGAATTGGGTCGATGGTAAAGACATTGCTCGATGAAGCCCGATCAGCGGACCTCGACGAGGCGGGTCGCAAGCGTCTGAAGGAAATTTATTCTCTGTCCATTGACGAACTATCCGGAGCGCTGTCGCCTGACCTTGTGAAAGAATTGAGTCGTATGGCGCTGCCTTTTAGCAGCGAGGTGCCAACTGAATCTGAACTCCGTATTGCCCAAGCGCAATTGGTGGGGTGGCTCGAGGGCCTCTTCCACGGAATCCAAGCTTCGCTGTTTGCCCAGCAGGCGGCGGCTCAAGCGCAGTTGGAAAAGATGCGCGAACGTTCCCTAAATCCAGGCCAGGGTTCAACCCTGCCTGGGAACTACCTCTAAAGAATCCCGTGGTGTCACTCACTGCCACTAGCCTCATCTCGATGATTTGGAGCGGGCGGAACGAACGGTAATGGCTGAAGAATTCGTCCACCTCCACAACCACACTGAGTACTCGATGCTCGATGGGGCTGCTCGTATTGAAGAGATGATCGCCGCCGCGAAGGCCGATGGCCAACGGGCCATCGCCATTACCGACCACGGAAACCTCTACGGAGCCATCGACTTCTACACGGCCGCTAAGAAGGCGGGGATTAACCCCATTCTGGGTTTCGAGGCGTACATGGTTGACGATCGATTCTCGCGTCCGGCCCGTCGAGGCAAGCTCGACGACACGGGTGGAGATGTTGAAGGTGGCAAGAAGGCATATAACCACTTGACCCTCTTATGTGAAAACGACAAGGGTTACCGCAATCTCCGCGAACTCTCTTCGCTGGCGTTCCTCGAGGGCTACTACTCCCAGCCTCGCCTGGACTGGGAGTTGCTCGAGAGGTTCTCTGAGGGCCTCATCGCAACATCCGGTTGTCTCGGTGGCACCGTGCTGCAGTCACTCTTGCGAGGCGAATACGAAACCGCACGGACCGACGCCGCCCGTCTACAAAGCATCTTTGGTCGAGAGAACTTCTTTATCGAAATGCAAGATCACGACATGCCGGAGCAACGCCGGACAAATCCAGACTTGCTGAAGATTGCTAAGGAAATTAACGCTCCGCTCCTCGCTACCAACGACCTTCACTACGTCAAGCACTCGGACTACGAAATGCACGACGCCCTGCTCTGCATTGGAACCGGGGCGAGAGTCGCGGACGTTGAGCGATTCCGCTTCGCGAGTGACCAGCATTACCTGAAATCTGCAGCCGAAATGCGCTACTTGTTCCGTGACATCCCTGATGCCTGCGACAACACGCTATTGGTAGCAGAACGTGCGAACGTAACAATTGAATTCGATCAAGACGCTCTACCCGAGTTCGTTTTGCCACCCGAGTTGTCCTCGCTGCCTCACAAGGAAGGCGCGGCGAAGTATTTGAGTGAACTGTGCTACCGAGGCGCTCACGAACGTTTCGGCGAAACGCTCACGCAAGAACAGCGTGACCGTCTCGAATATGAGCTTCGGGTAATCAACGAGATGGGTTTCGCTGACTACTTCTTGGTCGTGTGGGACTTGATTAAATACGCGCGTGACCGTGGAATTCGAGTTGGTCCAGGACGTGGTTCAGCGGCGGGATGCTTCATTGCGTACTGCCTGCGGATCGTTGACTTAGACCCGATTCAATACGGGCTGCTCTTCGAGCGCTTCTTGAATCCGGGACGCAAATCCATGCCCGACATCGACATGGACTTCGATGAGCGATACCGCGGCGAGATGATTCGCTACGCGGGCGAGAAGTATGGCGTTGACCACGTTGCTCAGATCGTGACATTCTCGACAATCAAAGCTCGAGCCGCGGTGCGTGACGCAGCGCGTGTATTGGGGTACAACTCGAAGATCGGTGACAACATCGCCAAGGCGATGCCGCCGCTGGTTTTGGGGCAAGACCTGCCGCTTAAAGCATGTTTCGAAGTGACAGAAGGTTATGAGAAGCGGTTCCCCGAAGCAGCGGGGTTGCGGCAGATGTACGAAGAGGACGCTGAGGTCAAGCACGTGGTCGATACGGCCATGGGATTCGTCGACAAGCGTCGGCAGGCGGGTATTCACGCGGCCGCGGTTGTAATTACCAAAGAGCCGGTCATGGACTACGTGCCGGTGTCGCGCAAGAGTTCAAGCGGATCGGGTGACGACGCTCCGGTAGTTACTCAGTACGAAATGAACTGGATTGAAAAGCTCGGGCTCCTGAAAATGGACTTCCTGGGTCTTCGAAACCTTGCCATTATTGAGCGCGCCCTCGAACACATTGAGCGGAGACACGGTGTACGGGTGGACATTGACAATGTCCCGCTCGATGATCCGAAAGTGTTCTCACTGTTACAGCAGGGTAACTCTATGGGCATCTTCCAGCTCGAAGGCGACAAAATGCGTCAACTCATGCGTCGCCTTGCGCCAACGCAGTTTGAAGACATTGGCGCTCTCGTGGCGCTCTACCGACCAGGACCGCTCTCTGAAAATGTTCACAATGACTATGCGGACCGCAAGAATCACCGCAAAGAAGTCACCTACGAGCACCCCGACCTTGAAGAGATCTTGGGTGAAACCAACGGCCTGATGATTTATCAAGAGGACGTCATGCGCGTAGCGCAAAAGGTGGCGGGCTTTACGATGAGTGAAGCCGATGATCTACGGAAGGCTTGCTCGAAGAAGATTCGAGATTTGATTCAAGCTCAGCGAATCAAATTCGTCGACGGGACTGAGCGTCTGGGATATGGCCGAGAATTTGGCGAGCACCTCTTTGACAAGATTGAGCCCTTCGCCGACTACGCCTTTAATAAATCGCACGCCTATGGGTATGCCCTCATTGCGTATCAGAACGCCTGGTTGAAAGCTAACTACCCGGTTGAGTACATGGCTGCTCTGCTGACCTCGTTTGCCGATGATAAAGACAAAGCCTCTTCGTATTTGAATGAGGCGCGTCAAATGGGCATTCGTGTGAGCGTGCCCAGTGTTAACGATTCTCTGGCCGAATACTCACCATCAATGGTGGAGGAGAATGCCATTTTCTATGGCATGGCGGCCATCCGAAATGTCGGAGAACTGGTAGTCGAGATGATTGTTTCTGAGCGTGAGGCCAATGGCCCATTCACGACAATTTACGACTTTGTTCGCCGAGTCGACCCTCGGGTGCTTAACCGTCGCACCATGGAAAGTTTGATCAAGGCTGGTGCGTTTGACTGCCTCGGAGTTTCGCGACAGGGTCTCTTGCTAAAGCAAGAAGAACTCGTCAATGTCACGCTGCTTCGCCGCAAAGACCACTCCGCGGGAATTACCACGCTGTTTGCCTCCTTTGACGATGACGCGGGGGAGGACTGGTCGGGCACCGACATTCCGATCAGCCCGAACGAGTTTCCGAAGGCCCAGAAGCTGGACTTCGAGCGCGAAATGTTGGGAACCTACATCTCGGATCACCCGCTTCGTGGGTCTGGGGCAGAACTCGCCAAGATGGTGGATGCCACGCTGGCTCAAATTCGAGAACAGACTGCTCAGTACGGAAGTTCCCACCGCAACATTGTGCTGGGTGGAATTATCACTGGGGTAACGGTCAAGACCACTCGTGACGGTCAGCAATTTGCCATTTTGCAGATCGAGGACCTAACGGGGCACGCCGAGGTAAAAGTTGGTGCCAAGAAGTTTGCCGAATACCAGGGGTTGCTCGTTAAGGACACGGCTGTGGCCTTTAAGGCTCGGGTGTCGGAGTACGAAGACACCATCAGTATTTCGGGAATTGACTTCCGCCAAATTCGGCTCTCCGATGACATTGGAGTCTTGCGTTTGCAGTTTCGCAACCAGGACATGACCCAAGAAAATGTGACCATTCTGAAGTCAATTCTTCAGCTGTATCCCGGTCCTTCACCAGTTGAACTCATGAGTGGGCCTGATGGGAAGGTCTTCCAACTTGGTCCAGAGTGCAATGTCTCCATCGAGGCGGCAGTAGGGGATATTCGTTCGGAATTCGGTCGACAGGTCATAGTCAACTAGCCCTGATTTTGCCCTTGGCGCCAAGTCGTAGAATAGAACCTATGGCAATTGACGTCACCACGAAAGACACCACCGCATTAAGCGACGCCGAACTAGCCGAGATGGCTGATCTGTGCGTTGACCGCGAACCAAAATTCGATATTGGTTTCCTCTCCAAAGAGCGCGAAGAGTGGGTTCTGGTGACCCAAGCCCGTGAAGGCAACAAGCTTCGTGGTTACGCCTTTTGCACTCTCGAGCGCATTGGTGGCACACCCTCCATGCTGATTGGGGTCATGCTCGTCGACCGCAATACCAAGTCGGACTCAACTCTCAAGGCAATTCTCGCCGACCAGTATCGCCGAGCCTTACTGGCCTTCCCGGACGAAGACGTTCTACTCGGATCTCGATTGGCAACCGCCGACGGTTTCCGGGCTTTCTTGGGTCTTGAAGATGTCGTTCCACGAGTGGGTTACAAGCCAACGGGCGAAGATCGCGCTTGGGGCCGTCGACTAGCTAAGCGATTTGGCAACGAGAAGACAATTGATGACAAGACTTTCATCATGACCGCAACCGCAACTCCGGTTGGTGGACTCGACTACGTCGCAGCCAAGGCCGTTGTGCCCGAGGGCGCAAGTGTCCTGTTCAAGGGCGTGAAGGCCGCCAAGGGAGACCGCTTAGTGGTCTTCGGTTGGGCCATGGCCGAAGCACTGAGCTCGGGAAAACTACCCAAGTAACTAGTTCCGGGGAAGAATCCCCAAACACACTTTGTAGCAGTGACCCTCGACGGGATCGCTGAGTGCCGCCAGTACATACTGGGGTTTGTATCCGATTGCGGTGGCGAGGTCTTTGCCCGAAAGCGAAGAGACTCGAGTTGTCTCCATCATTCGGATTAACGCCGGATCGTCGCAAAAAAGCCAAATGTCCTCTCCAGACCAACCGAATCGAACCCACGTGGTGCCATCGTCGTCACGTCGAAGAACTTGTGGACCTCGCTCTGGTGTTATCAACGCGACACTCGGCCGCTCACCGCGGAATTCCCAGTAGGGAGAAGAGGGGCCGCGAAAGCCAAAGAGATGACCTTCGGTCGGAGTCTTCAGCGCTTCTAACCACTCGCGAAGGCGTTTGTGGCGGTAGGTACCAAGGCGAACTGGGAGGTCGGCCAGATTCAGAGCCTCGGGCTGGGCGAGGTCGTCTCTTTCGGTGGAGAACGAAAGTTCTCCCCGAACTAAGTCAAAGAGTCGTAGGTCTGAATCAACCCCAGTGGGCCAGGGTACACGCCAGCGAACGATTGACCTTGACGCAACGTCCATCACCGTCGTTATGGAATTACTGCTGCCGAGCACAATGGCGAGCATGGTCGAGCCGGGCTCGATGTCAACGAATTGACTGTTCGGGGTCTTGTGGACAAGTCGACGATTGATCTTTTCCGGTTTCTTTGACTGAAAGAGGCTCATCGGTTCAGCAACTCGGCGATCTGGGAATCAAGGTCGGCCCAGTTATCGACGGGCAACTGGCAGACTCCACTCCGGCAGACATAGGCGAGGTCCGGACTGCGCTGGCTCAACAAGGGGCTTAAACCCGAGCCGGTCACGAGCACGCTACGAATCATTGGGGTTAATCGTAGATGAGCCGAGAGTGAGTTTTGGTCGCCCGGAATCACAATCTCGAGTCCTTCGAACGCAAATCCCGCAGCGTTGACCAGGTCAACTACCTCTAGTGGGTAATCACGCAAAACGGTTCCGGCGAGCAGGACTAACTCCTGGGCTTCTCCCAATAGCTCACTATCGCCCAAGACCAGACCCAACCGTGCAACTCCTCGAGTCCAGACTGAATGAGCTGCGGGAACTGCGCCATCAAAAAGATCCTTAGTTCGGGTTGGAATGTCGTGAACCTGGTCATCTTGTGAGAAATACCCACGGAGTCGACCA
>Ga0214205_100004_pt1 | contig 58601 bp, 87 predicted proteins | sample TroBogEpilimnion_12_FD_153043 | JGI IMG/M metagenome (GOLD analysis project Ga0214205, IMG submission 153043) | Freshwater microbial communities from Trout Bog Lake, WI - 29JUN2009 epilimnion | ecosystem: Environmental > Aquatic > Freshwater > Lake > Epilimnion/Euphotic zone | place: Trout Bog... | reverse complement strand
TCTTCGCAAGAATCGTCCATCAAATATAGTTTTGAAGCTTCCTCATAATTATAATTTCAAACGTTTGAACTTTCTTGTAAACATTGAAATGATAAAGCCATTTCGTGTTCGTAACTATGTTCTTGTTATATTGACTGTTCATCCAGTTCAAAATAATTGAAAACGGATTTCGTGATTTCTGATACAGTTAAATAGTAAAAATGGACGAGTCTCTCTTCTTTCTAGATAACAGCACTTCAGTACATGATCAGCACGCAATGATTACCAACGCCGACAGACAGCTCCTTAAGATGATTGTTAGCTATACGGTTGGTATGTGTATTGGGCTATTTGCCAGCATGGTATATACCAGCAGTACTAACACTCAGCGAAGAATCGATCAGCTGTATGATGAGAACGAGTCTCTGAAGAGTGCACTTGAAAATGCAGATGAAGACAACGACAGACTGACAGATGAGAATGACAGACTGGTAGATGAGAATGATAAGCTAACAGCCGATGCTAGCGCAAGTGAGCGTCTGATTGTAAGACTACAGGATGAGGTTTGTAAGCTGACCAATAAGGTCAATAAACTAGATCATGAAAACGCAGCTCTAGATTCCGATAACAATGTGTACATTGCTGAAATTTCACAGCTACAGAATGCTATGATGCGAATGCGTCATGCAAATCCACTACTTCGCAAGCGACCGCGTGGAGATGATGAGCTATGAATACACATAAGGTAGCACAAGAAGACCGAGAAGAACAAGTAGAACAAAAATGTCAACTGATCTTACAATTTTTTTGTATTTTATAGGAAGTTTTTCGTAATCATCTCGGTACTGTTGGGGTTTGAATGGCATGGAAAGCCAACCTAATATTGTCGGTTTCAACTGATCATTGCAATCATATATCATGTCGTACCATGCTAACAATACATATGCTGCTGTCGCGAGAAGAAACGCTACAACAACACGATGTGAGTACGCAACCGGATGAGGCATCCAGTAAACAAAAAGTACAAACGCTGAAAAAACTAAACATTTAGGATTCAGTGCAAGCGGCGTACCAAATAGTCCACCACCCATTACTTATTGTTGTCATTTTGTTTGTTACATGTGCAAATACCATCGTCGTTATTACACCCACCTCGCAGTTTAAGAACCAGATATACTGTTGAGAAATTCTCAAGTTTGTAGTCTGTTAGTGTCTTATCGTCATCAATCATTGGGTTACCCGCGAAGACGAGAAGTTGTTGATCAGTAGAAACATTGTGTAACGATTGGATCTTCTGCTTCAGTTCAGTAAGTGTATCGCGAGGATTAACCTTAACCAGTGCCTTCTCATTCTGTCGAAGCTGGATAAAGATCTCCATTTTTCTTTTGGTTATAAAACTGTCACGAAATATCCGTTTTACGGATTTGTATAGATTATATAGGTTAACGAATAGCCTCCTATTAATGCAAGAAGTGTCAATGTTTGTTTATTAAAACTATTCAAATAATTCATTAACAAAATAGTGGATGATATGATAACACTATCTGCAATTAAAATGCCATATGAACTTTCACTTGCGTATTTCTTAAACACATCAATCATTGTGTTGTGACCTGTAGGGATCATATTCAGAACAACTGAACCAAAAAATAAATCATGAAGAACCTGAACACCAACCGCAGCAACAAATAGGTTTGTCTTAGGAAATAACATAGTAGCCAATACGATACCAATCATTACGGACAATATGTCGGAGAGTACAGCTACAATTTGAAATTGAGTGTACCATTCTTTGATCGCTGATCCTGTAAATATATACTTTGACACCGTAATGGTTAAAAATTCAATCCATATCGCTGCTGTAGCAAGAGAGAGTAGATCCATTATATCTTATCCACCTTTTCTCCTACGACAACTGGGTTATCTTTCGCCAATCGTGCTTGATGTTCAAGTTTGAAATCAAATGTACAATTGTGTAGCTCAGGTACTCTGCATTTAATACAAAATAATCCTTTGCAAGGACATGAGTATTCAAATATGATTTTCTTCTTACACATCGCACATCTCATTTTGGATTGCGAACTCGTACTTTGCTGACTGTTCCCAATCATTGTCTTCTTGGATAATCTTCTTTTTCAGTTCCTCGAATTCATTTTCAAGGTTTTCAATTTCCTTACGAAGAGGAATCAACTTCGGATCCTCTGCTGCGACTGCCATTCTCTTAGATGGCGCAACATATGTCTTCATAGACAACTTCGTGCACTGGTCAGTAAACTCTTCTTTCTTTTTCTGAAGTTTGGTATATACTCGATCACATAGACCATCTGCATAAGACAGAGGTCTCTCAAGTTCATGAGTATTTTTATATTCATTCCATAGCCTATCTACAGTAGCCATCATTTGCTTCTTAGCGTTGATGTCTGCAATATACATATCATAATCGGTCAAATCGCGAATTCTCAGTTTACTATTCTTTGCAATTTTGTCAACTTTTAGACTGTCGTATTCGGCAACAATAGACTGTACACATTCTGGGTACATTTCTCTGTTCTTACTGACATACGCATATTCATCTTCGTACATGTGATCAAGGTATAGACGAATTTTATCGTCGTCGATAACCCAGTTGTCTTCCATATACCAATCGTTAGGAACAGGAGTAATGATCATTCTATATTTACTCTTATTTCATATGAAAGACTGCAATCCATTTTTATCAAATTACATTTATAAGGGGATGCTGTCGCATACAGAATTACAAGAAACAAGAGCACAGAGCTTACCTTCAGCTAACTTAGATGCGCTGAAGTCTATGCGGGATGAAGCGTGTCACAGCTCGTTACAGGCAGATTTTAAACTCCAAACACACCAGCGGTTTTTACGCCGTGTTCTGAGTCCTGATTCTCCTGTTCGGAATTTACTCATGGTTCACGGAACAGGAACAGGTAAGACTTGCACTGCAATTCAAATAGCAGAAGAGTTTATTCTACGTCCTGAGTTTCAGGAAAAACGTGTACTTATTATGGCGAATCCATCTATACAAGATAGTTTCAAAAGTCAAATATTCGATGTATCGAAGGCATCTGTAGATACGGAAGGATTGATCTCATCCAAACAATGTACCGGAAAGAGATATTTGGAAATGATTCAGCGTGCTCAGCGTGAACCGTTGAAGCTCACCGATAAAGCTGTTCAAAACCGTGTCATGGAAATAGCATCACGTCTTATCAATGAGTTTTATGAATTTCAAGGATATGAATCGTTTTCAAATTTGATTCTAGATAAGACGGAACATGAACTAGATGCATACATTCATAAAACATTTGATAATCGTCTAATCATTATTGACGAAGCACACAACATTCGTCAGAAGGAAGAAGGTGGTAAACCAAAACTTGTTGCTTCGGCTCTTGAAAAGGTTATCAAAGTGGCAACTGGTGTTACTCTTATATTGCTAACAGCTACGCCTATGTACGATACATACGATGAAGTTTTATTTTACTTTAATCTGTTCTTATGGAATGATCGCAGAGTCGATTCAAACCGTGTTCTGAAGCCGTCTGATTATTTCAAAGATGATCAAGTTAAGTCGGATAAAGAGGCAGAGTTTCGTAGTTGGTGTCAAGATTATGTTTCTTTCATTCGCGGTGAAAATCCGTTTACATTTCCGTTCAGATTGCCTCCTCCTGATGAACTAGTTGCAAAGACAGATCGTAAAACAGATATAGCGGGAGTTGCTATCAAGAAACATCGTAAATTTTTAACATTAACTGAATCTATTCTGTCTCCGAATCAAGCAAAGGTGTTACAAGGTGTAAAGGATAAGAAGTCATCTATTATTGATTCTCGTGTAATTTGCGTATATCCTCAAAATAAATCCTTTTCCGAATCGTTTAGCATATCGGAAGGTAAATATGTCTACCGAAATGATAACTTTCTTGCTCCGTCAAAGATTCAAGACTACAGTTCAAAGTTTGCTCTAATTACAAAAATCCTAGAAAAATCAGAAGGCATAGCGTTTGTGTACTCAAACTTAGTTGAAGATGGTGCTAATTTATTCTCAATGTGTTTAGAAGAACATGGATATGTCTCTGCGTTAGGTAACGATTTATTGAAAGAGACATCTGGTGAAATCGCACGAGGGTCTCGTGGTCGTTATCTGCTGTTTACTTCTGACGTTAGTAATTCGGATATTCGCAAAGCGATTACTCGACTGAAAAATCCAAACAATCGTGACGGTTCGGATATTCGTGTTATCGTTTCATCTCCCAAAATTTCCGAGGGAGTTGATTTCCGATACATTCGTCAAATTCATATTCTTGATCCGTGGTTCAACATGAGCCGTATTGAACAAGTTGTTGGACGAGGTATGAGAACATGTTCTCATTCACTTTTGCCGTTTGAAAAACAGAATTGTACTGTATATTTTCACGTATGTCGCTATGCAGATTCGGATCGTGAAACATATGACGAATACATATATCGTGTGTTTGTGGAAGAGAAAGGTGAGAAAATTGCAAAGGTCAAACAGATCATGATGGAATCTGCGATGGACTGTTCATTAAACGAAGCAACAAATAGTTTACCAAAGGATTGGAGACAAGATTTAAAGATACCCCAAATTCGCTCACAGGATCAAGCGAAGCTCCATTTGAATTTAACTCAAATGTCTGCTCCAACATTTGAAATAGAAGCAAAGGCATTGGCATGTAGTACCGTTGCTCAAGATCCAGATCCCCAGCATGTAAGACCTCTTTCTGCTATCTTGGACGTTCGAGAGGAAATATTTGATAAGCTAGCGACTTTGTTTGAAAAGAAATCAATTTGGGCTAAAGATGATGTGTTTGGTCATTCACTCATGAAGCAGTATGATCCGAGTGTTCTGTCCTATACAATTCAAACTGCTATTTCAAATTCGGTAAAGTTTCATGATAAACTTGGTCGCACAGCTGTGCTTGAATCAAAGGGAGATATGTTAGCCCTCTCAGTGAATGATTCACGAACAATGTTAGACCGAATTTTGAAAGCAGAAGTTCCCGTTTTTACTCCACTTGAAAAACATGTTCGTATCACAAGTACCGAAGTTGAAACAAATTTGATAGAGAAGAAACGAAAGGCGTATGGATTTCCTACATATATTGAAAAGGCGTTCACAGATGATGTACTCAATTGGTATATCATCGATCACGCACTTTCGGAAGATGAACGTTTATCGTACATGATAAATTTGGACTGGGCAATTCCTCCGATATATGCAGAACCTTTGAAGATTACTGTAGAAGATGGTAAGAAACTCTATGTCTTAGGATTAAATAAAATTTTTAACGAGCACAAAGAACTAACAACACCAATTGGAATCGAAAAGCAAGAATACGACAAATGGGTTGATGCTCTTAAAAAGAAGTTTGTTGATAACAAGTCTAGTTTCTTTGCTACAATGAAAGATGGCAAGATATTGTTTAACATCGACGAATCATCAGATGACCTAAAAGTTGTTCAACGTTCAAAAGGAATTGGCGGACGTGCATGCACAAGTTATAAGGAAGGTATCTTAAATGAATTTGCAAATTGGTTAGGTGTTCCGTTTACAGATGTTATAAAGGGAAAGAAAGATAGGTGTATGTTTTTAGATCTTCTCATACGCAAATCAGTTATAGATAAGAAAGCCGATCTGATCTGGTTAACTCCTGAAGAATGGGAAGTATTGAATGATGAGAAGAAACACGTTAAGGGCCTCATAAAAAACAGATAACTTATTTTTCAGTCAATGAACAACATGGATCCACTGTTTGAACGCCGCGAACTTGTTAAGAATATTCACATTCACTCAAAATTTCTCCAGCGTAATATTCATTCATCAATTCTTGCCCAAGTCAAGATGATGTATGAAGGTCGTTGTTCATCGGAAGGTTTTGTTCAGCGTAATAGTGTAACAGTTGTCAAATATTCGCTTGGCCGAGCAAACTATATTAAAGGCGGTATTGATTACAACGTAACATTTCAGGCAGATATTTGTATGCCTCACGTAGGACAACGATTTCGTGCTCCCGTGAAACTACGTAGCAAGATTGGTATTCATGCAGAGACACCGCCTATCAAGATTCTCATTCCTCGTGATTTGCATTTTGAAAATGAAGAGTTCGACAATGTCAAGGTCGATGAGGAGATTGAATTTGAAGTAATTGGTTCTCAGTTTAAGCAGCAAGATGATACAATCATTGTAGTTGGAAAACTACTTTCTAAGGTTGCTCCGAATGTTGAAATGCCACTTGTGTCGCCTACAAAAATTGAAGAGGAAGAAGAGAACCCCAAGTCATCTATGGGTGTTGAAGAAGATGGCGAGAAGAAGGTTGTGTTTAATCCCGCAGCTACACCTGCAAAGACAGGTACTCGTAGAAAACTGAAGAAACCTGATGAAGCGTCTAGTACAAATGAGCTTCTCGCGCTCTAAGAAGGAATTCCTCAAAGATGCAATCGATAAACTAGAAGCAAATGAACATGCTCAAATTTTTTCTATCGTTAGACGTTATACGGAAACGTTTACTCGAACGCAGAATGAAGTTCTCGTCTCAACCAATAATCTGAATGACGATTGTTTGCGAGAGATTGAATCGTATATTCATTTTTGTGTCGATCAGAAGAAGCGCATGGAAGACGATACAAAGACTCGTAAAGGGTATGAGCGCATGGTACAGAACAGTTAATACATTAAAAATGGACGATCTTTCATCTAAGTAAAATATAACTAAATGGAGGATATAATTTCTCCCCAAGTCATTGAAGGACTTGTGTCGTTCATTGCAATTTCTAAACAAGACCCAAAAGCAGAGGTTGAATGCAAACTGCTTTCGGATCGTATTCAAACCAAAGATGTAGCCGACCGTATCCTCAAGGCGATTGATGGACTTTGTTCGGGACAACCGACTGAAGAAAATCGTCTTACGCTATCTTATGGAGAGACTCGTGTCAATATCATGACGCCGCAGCTTATTCATAAAGTTTGTGTAACAAATTCATTTCGTGAAATACCTCTAACTGTAGAGAAGAAGACACGGTACTATGATATGAATGTTGGAAAACAGGATACAATTGATGCCCCTGAAGCAAACGTTCGTTTCACACTTCGTTCAGAGACTCCTCTTCGCAAGGATTGGGATGGAAGTCCGTCTGATGTGAATGCATTTATTCGCGTCATTCATCGCAAGTCATTTGTAACAACTGACAAGCTATTTCGATTTGATTTCTCAATGGTCAAGTTTCGTCCCAAGAACTCGAACAAGACTGTTCGTGATATTCTGAAACAGCACCATCTTTACGAACTTGAAATCGAGTTTATTGGTAAGAAGAGTAAACTTGAACCGGATCGCATTGCTGCTGAACTAATCAAGAATGTGGGTGTAATCCTACAGGCATATCATCAGACAGAATTTCTACTTTCGAACTCAGACATTGAGCGATACAAACAGGAGTTCCGTCTATCAAACAATGCGTTCTATGATCTGGTAACTTTGCTACGTCGTCACATCAATCTTGACAGCCCTAACAATATCTCAAAGGATTACACAGTAACAAACAAGGCCGATGGTGAGCGGTCAGGTCTATATGTTGCTCGCGATCGCAAAGTTTTGAAAATCAACAAAGAAGACCGAATTGTATGGACTGGTTTAACAGCTGCAAATGATAATCATGTAGGTGATTTTATTGACGGCGAGTATATCCCCGATAAAGATCTGTTCTGTATATTTGATGTCTATCGTTTTCGCAACCGCGACACGAAATCGTTACCTCTCATGAAGACTGATGAGGAAACTGCAAAAAATCCTTTGTCCTCTCGTCTTGGATGCGCTCACATGTTTGTGAATGATCTTCAAACTGAATTCATCATGAAACCTTCAACTCATCCTCTTCGTATCGAAACTAAGCTATTTCTAGCAGGTGATGGTCCTGCTATGGAGGAGGCTATTCAGAAAATGTTGACTACTAAGTTTGAGTATGAAATCGACGGTCTGATCTTTACGCCTCGCTCTAGCGGTGTTGCTCCTCCAGCAGATCGTAGTGGTCGCAAGTGGACAACTGTTTATAAGTGGAAACCTGCATCGCAGAACAGTATTGACTTTCTTCTAAAGATTATACCTGGTGAAATTGTTGATACGGTTAGCAAAGAAATCGTAAAACAAGGAGAGCTATTTGTTGGACGTGGATCTCGTGATATGTTCATCTATCCGCGTGAAACTATGAATGGCGAATACGTTCGTCGTCAGCTTCCCGAGGAACTTGACAAACTTGCAGATACAAATACATACATTCCGTCATTCTTTCAGCCCGACAGTCCTCGTGATCCGGATGCATACAAGATTCTGCTTCCTCTCAATGGAAAGGGAGTTCCTGTAGATGTTCACGGTAACAAAATCGAGGACAATACCATCATTGAATGTGCATATAACATGGATACAAACCAATGGATCATTATGCGCACACGCTATGATAAGACATACTTGTATCGTGTCAAACGTGAACTGCAGTATGGCAACGATTTCAACACGGCAAATAGCGTATGGACATCCATGCACGTACCGATTACTGAGCGAATGATTTCAAACTTTGTATCTAGTCCAACGGATACTGCATTTGAAGATGATGCATACTATCGTGATGATCTAAAGCGAGATTCTCGTGTATTCAAGGATGTGTACACGTTTCACAACAAAATCAAAGATAATCTTTACAAATCAAATATTCATAAAAATGATACACTACTTGAACTAGCATGTGGACGAGGTGGAGACATGCATAAAATCAAAAGCTCTCACCCTTCTAAAGTTGTAGGCTTAGACTTCTCTTTGCTAAATATCACTGCTCCGTCGAATGGTGCAGCCGTTCGTTACCTAAAAGATAAAACTGCAAATCCACATGGATTTATTCCTCCGGTTCTATATGTTGTTGGCGACATGACATCATTTCCTCTATTTGAGCAGGATGACAAGTACATGCCAATTCTACTTAGACATGAAAAGGGAACTACAGAATATCTGGCCCAGTTTGAAGGGTTAAACGTGTTTGACCAAGTGTCTTGTCAGTTTGCTATGCACTACGCATGTGAATCTGAAGTAATCTTTCGCAATTTCGCAAAAAACATTCAGGCACATTGTTCGGACACGTTCTTCGGAACATGTTCAGACGGAAAGGCAATCTATTCTTTGCTACTCGGCAAGAAGACTCAATACTTTGGAAAGACACGTCAAATTGCAGGAGAGTATACCAAAGAGTATCAAGACAGAGAGAAATGGAGCGAAGAGTTTGGAATGCCAGTGAAGGTATTTCTAGAATCGTTTGATAAGCCTGCTGTTGAATATCTAGTTCCATTCGATAAAGTTGTTGAAATTATGAAGGAACACGACTTTGATCTTGTAGAAACCAAAATGTTCAGTGAACTTTATTCTGATCAGACACAGCTAACACTTACGAAGGAACAGCAATTGTTCTCGTTTCTGAATCGTACGTTCGTATTCAAGCGTGTAAAGAAGATGGAAGAAAAGAAAGAGCCTGTAGTCGTGGAACCTAAGGTTGAAGAGGAAGAGCCTGTGGAAGGCGATGTAGTCAAAGATGACAAGCAAATTAAAATAGAAGAGACTAAACCGAAAAAGACTCGTAAGCTACGTAAGGAACCAGAACCGGAAGAGGAACCCGTTCTCTTCTTTGGTGCCGATGAAAGCAAAGGTGAACATCGTGCACTCAGTAACATGGCAGAATATCCGATTGAAATCGATGGCGTAAAGTTTCCAACTGTGGAGCACTATTTCCAGGCCATGAAGGCTAAGATGTTTGCAGATGAAGAAATGTATGAAAAGATTTTGAAAGCAAAAACACCTACAGCTGCCAAAGCTCTAGGAAAGAAAGTAAAAGATCTAGTTCCCGAAAAGTGGGATGCTGAGAAGGATATGGTCATGGAGAAGGGTGTTCGTGCCAAATTTGTCCAGCATCCAGAACTGCGTAAACAGTTACTAGAAACAGGAGGTAAAATGATTGGCGAAGCAAATGCTCGTGATGGATATTGGGGTATTGGATCTGGCCACGAATCAGACAAGTCGCGCAAACCTTCAAAGTGGCGTGGACAGAATAAGTTGGGTAAGATTATGATGAAACTACGCGAAGTCTTTAAGACCGAAAGTTCTTAAGTATGTGTCTTTGTAATTTTAGCCGCAATTGCGGGAGCAGATGCAACTGCAGTTTTCACCGCAGTAATTACTGAAAATCCAGGGCTGGCTTTTGCCGTTGTAATCGCTGTTTTTACAGTTGCCGGTTTTGAGGCAGCTGTATTGGTTGTGGCGATGGACTTTACGACACTTGTAAATCTCGAAGATGCACCAAAGCTACCCTCTTTAGATTTATCAATTGCAGCAGGCGGACGAGAGACTGAATACGGCATTCTTATTTACTATCATCTTTTTTATCAAACTGCTTGTAATAATCTGCATAGGACATGGGAGGAGGGCTTGCAGGTGTAGGAAGATTACTCACAACAGGTGCAACATAGCGATCAAATAGTTTCTGACCGATGATCTTGGAAGCCTCCTCATCCGTCATTTCCTTCTTCTCAACTTTCTGACGTAGTTTGAGCATTTCAAAAAAGGTACCATCGAGTTTACCTTCATAATGCATTTCAAATATAGTTGGAAACTCGTCGTGTAAGATTTGGTTTTCTTCAACAAGTTTTTTGCGGTATTCTGTGGCATTTGACGTTTTTAGGGCCTTATGTTTGCGTATACTGGTATCCATGTCACGCACAAGAGCTTGAATTTGTAAAGAACTACGCCCTGACATTTATCTTATTTCTCTTTTATACATTAAGATGGCTACTTTGCCGAATGGGCAAATTAATCCAGGTATGCCGGCTCTTCATCCCGGATTTGTACAAAATGTAGATGGTGGTGTATTGCACGCTGCAACTGTAAAGACGTTAGCTGCAAATGCCGCAAATGTACAGGCAGTTAAAAATTTGGGAGGTGGACAAAAAGGTGGACGCAGAACACGCAGACGACGTTTTCGCGGAGGTGGTAATAATGTTGTTCCTCTAGAAATTCCTACTGCGAATAGCATTCCTGGCGTTGATGCTACAAAAAACCAAACAGCAGGAGTTGATGCTCTCAATCATTTACGAGTCGGTGCTATGTACGATAAGCTTGCTCATGCGGCACCCTATAAGGTTGGTGGAATGCGGCTTCGGGCCGACAGTGAGCAATTAGCTGGGAGACGAAAACATAGACGTAAAACAAAGAAGCATGGACGCCGTCATTCAAGGCATCATAGGGGGAGCCGCCGCAAGTCTTCTCATCGTAATGGGAGGAGCAATCGCACTTTATAGTGGTACATGGCAAAGTATGACAGTAGGTGTAAGCTTGTTTATCTGGCTATCCTTAATAAGCGCTCTAAATATTGGTCTTCTATATCATACATATACTATTTCAACAGCACTTGCGGCAGCACCTTCTCAAACAGAGAAAGGAGTTGCTGTATAAAGAGCCCGCATTCGGAATGTGTAGTAATGCCTGTCAGAATAATTTTTCCAGTACGAAAGACCTTAGCAGTCCACTTTTGTGGACCAATGTGTACCTTGACACCAGGGTATACATCGGGATCATAATGACATGTTACATTTTCATATTTACCATTGCGAATAGCAATATAAAATGCTTCGCGAGCAATTGTATGGTTTGATGTCAGCTTAGTTGTATAATTCATCAATACAACTCGACGAGTGAGTATCTCGTACTTTTCGGGGATATCTTTCATTGCAGACTGACAGTGTGTCCACAGAACATTTAGAAGAATACGCATACAATCTTGGTCATATTTGTCATCTAGAACACCAGTCAAATGAAAGACGCCGTTTTGAAAGATTTTCACTGTAATTTCTTTTTTTACAAGTTCACCATTGCCGTCATTCATCATAACAAGTGTGATCGAGTTATGACCAAATCCTGTATTCTTTGTAGTCGTTTCTACAACCTTAGCTCTGTGTTTGATTTTATCACGTTTGCTTTCACCTCGTTTTGCTAGACCACGCTTCTCAATCTTAATAATTTGATCATTTATCGGAAGACTTTCTAGAAGCTTTGTTGTGTCCATTTTTAGGTTTGTCGTGTACAACACTACCATCGTTGATAGAGACGGCGAGTCCATTTGAGTTTTCTGTGTAAATTGTTTCCACATCTGTTTTCCATGAGTAAGGTAAGCTCTCTGGAAAAAAACTTACAACTGCAACTGGAAATTTTCGGAACAGTTTTCTAAGTTTAGTCTGATCTGACGGGCTTAGCATCCAACCTGGTTCTAGGTAGCCCAAATACACAGCACAATTCGAATGATGTGAAACGATAGACTCCGATTCATTTGCAAGATCGTTACTGTTTATCTTAGACAAATCTAAAAACCTATGTGCTTCGTGAGATGTTTTAAACAGTTCACGAAACTCGGCTATTTTATCTAAATTTGTCAAGACCCACAACATTGTATACATTCATTCTAAATTCGTAAATTACATTGTTCCGGGATAATGCATAGGATCGTTAATTTTCACGTGAGCAGCCGTTCCAGCAGGAATCTGAAACGGTGTTTTAGGATACTGTTTGTGACCAATCATAGGATTGCCATGGTGAGCCCCAACAAACGGAGGACGACGAGGGGTAAAGTTGCCTACCTTACGAGCATCAGAAGGTGAAGGTGCCACAAGAACCGGTTGAGCAGACTTGGCAGGACGAGGAGCCCAACGTGTATTGTGGGGCATATCTGCAGGCGGAGTATGGTTAGCCCCAACACAGAATGCACATGTAACTCCGGTACCTGCCGGATTGCCACCACATGCAGTGCATTTGGTAGAACGCTGGTACGTCGTTGTATTCTGCGGTAAATTGTAATTCTTTACCTGACTGATTGTATTATCAACAAAAATAGAAGGACCAGGATATGTCGTAGAGTTGGTCGCATGCTGTTCACCTTGCAGCTGGTGGCATGAAACTATACCCTTCGTAAACGAACTTGCATTCAAAGGAGCAACCGGTGGAGCAATTGCTACACAGCCACTTAAACTACCGGCATTATTTGAATTCAAAACATAACGAACGGGCTTCGGAACAAGTGCTTGGTTCGCAAGTGCCTGGCTGCCCCGAAATGCAGTGTACGCGCTACCATCGGGCACACGACCACCAGAATCCTTCTTGTAGCTCGCAACAGCATGAACAAACTGACCTGCAGTTCCACCACTGTCGGGGTCACTTACATTTGTTACTGATCCATATCTCTTACCATCTGAAGAAAAATCAGAACTTGCGGCGAGACGTACACGTGATGTAAACGAAGATGCATCTAGCTTCAGCCGCGTGTCAACAACAACAGGTGCAGCTGCAGCCTTTCGTCTTAAATACTCCGTGTAGGACATTTGTGTTGTGGCTGGATTTTATTAGTTATAGAAGATCGACGTGAGAAAGAAAGTGACGACGACAGCACATACGTTTTACTCCAAGATCATCCAAAGCCTTACCCTCCGCGGTTTTAACAGTTGTAGCTGTCAAATATTCTATTTCACCTGTTTCGGATTTACCTTCTTGCTTTCGGTACTCTTTTACCTTTTTAAGGTACGTTTGATACTTGCCCGCGATTGGATTACGGCAACTGAAGCAAAGAATCGGAATAATCATTTTACTCTTTTTGCTCTCTTTGTTTTCCAATTCGTTTTCTATGTAAAAAGGATAAGAATGACGCCCGACTTCGGATTGGCACTTGTGAGTTCGACGTTTTTAGCTCTGTTTGTAATGTTTCCGGCACTTGCTGAACCCTTTTTTGACTTCTATCTAACGATTGGTCGCGAGGTCACAACACTTGCGCTGCTATCTCTTGTAGCATTTGCATACTACAGTGGTTACCTATATACAACACTTGCTACTTCATTGCTCGTGGTATATCTTTTGTACCAGACATGGGTAGTCTATCGTAGTTCCGATAAACGACGTCTAAACCAAGAAGTATCAAAGGATAATGCCCGGTTTGATCCGTTAACGAGCATTGATTTGCAGTTTGCTAATGGAACTGCTGTTCACGACAGTCCAAACATGTTAGCGAAAGATAAAGATCATTCACCTCTTATTGTATTCCCGCCGACAAAGGAGGCCCAGCATCAGCTAAATGGTTAAATTACCACATTATAGAGAGTTCAGTTGTTGACCAATACTCTGCTTGACCGTTCGGAATACGACGGTGAATAATAAAGGGCAGTTTCTTTTCACTAATTTCTTTTTTTGCTACAAGTTCCAGAAACAGAGGACTTGATGTGACCATACCATCAATTGATACAAGTGGAGCGGCACCTCCAGAGAGTTGCTGAATACGAGTTCCAAGAAGAGCAACGTATTCGTACTTTGTATAGTACGGATCAGTTACGCGATTATTTTTTAGAGCTTCCACAACTTCATCTCGAGATACAGCTTGTACTTCAGGATGCAGAATACGTGATTGAATACGAAGTTCTTCCATTATTGTAGTCTTTTCTTTTTTGTTCATGAGAAAATACGTTTTGAAGCAAGCGGAAGGGTTATAACAATGGCATCTGTTGAACTTCTTCATGTAATGGGTGACGATCTGATGGTTGTAAATGCAGCTCGCGTATCCTTTGCAAAGGAATCGGTTGAATTCAAAGAACAGGACTCTAAACTGATCAACTATCTTGCAAAGCATCAACACATTAGTCCTTTTTTCCATCCTCAGGCACAATTTCGTATCAAAATGCCCATCTTTGTAGCTCGTGAATGGTATCGTCATCAAATTGGATTCGCTCGTAATGAAGTGAGTCGTCGTTACGTCGATACTCCTCCTGAGTGTTGGGTTCCCGATCCTACTGATCTACGTCAGCGTGATCCTAAAATTAAACAGGGTAGCAGAGAGACTGCAGTGGAGAATTCCGACTTTCTTCACGGAGCGATTTCCTATCAAATTCGTGAAAGTATTGCCCTCTATGAACAGCTTCTCGATCAAGAAGTTGCTCCTGAAATTGCTCGTACTGTGCTACCACAGTCTATGTATACTGAGTTTATTGAGACAGGTAGTCTTGCAGCATATGCTCGTCTTTACAAGCTGAGAACATCTCCGGATGCTCAGCGTGAAATTCAGAAATATGCAAGAATGATTGGAGATGAATTGAGTAAAAAGTTTCCTGTTTCATGGGCTGCACTTACGGCTTAGTAACCTTTTTCTTCTGAGTAACTAGCTTTCCTTTAGGACCACATGTAAACTTTTTCAATGTACGGCCTTTTTTCTGTAACATGGATTTCACACAGATTGCAATCGCACCCTGTTCTGAGATACCACGAGCTTTTACCGCTTTAATACATTTACAAAATCGATTCTTTTGTGTCACCATTGCTAACTAGCACGGGAATTTTGCTTCCACATGGTTTTGCAGTTAACACATTTATACATCCAAACAAGTTCGTCTGAGTTGAGTTCAATTGCAACTACATCAGGATCTGGGCCGTTCTTTTCATGTGAACGGCATTCTTTGTTGGGACAGACGATATTTGTCAGATGGTCTAGAGTACGATCGTATTCGATATAGTCATTCACTGCAAGTGACGATGTCTTATCTTGCTGTAGAATGTGTTCATACACTACTGGATTCTTACCCGTGATTTCACGTTTGTATGTACATTCTGGCTTGTGACACTTTTCGTATGCAACATTCTTTCCATCTACAACCTCTTCCTCGATTTGATATAGACAGCTACGGCACGAAGGACAGAACTTTAGAGGCATTCTTGCTTTGTATAACAGGATTCATTCTCAATACGTTTTTTATATTCGTTCAAAATGGATTGGTTGAAGGAAAATAATCCGAGTTCAACATACGATGGCGTCAAAAGGTGGTCTACGTGAATTTCTTGAGAACCATAAGGCTGACGGGGTTTGGACTCACACGTCGCTAGCCGGTGGTAAATATTTCGTTGGTGAAGATGCTATTACCCAATTTTATGAGCTATATGCGGAAGCAATTCTTGATCAAGATAAACAGTATCTAACTGAACGTTCGACCGATATTGGCCCACTTCGCATCGATTTTGATTTCATTTACCCGGCCGACATCAAGAATCATCTTCATACACAGGAACAAGTCGTGAAATTTACGTCCGAGTATCTGAAGATGATGGGTGAATATTTGGAGCTTCCTGATAACTTTGATGTTTATGTGATGGAGAAACGCAAGCCTACATTTGACTCGAAAAATAATCGCATGAAGTCCGGTATCCATATGGTCGTACCTGCAGTATGTAGTCACAAGTTCGTAGAGCAGCGTGTACGACGTGCACTTGTGAAGCGTATGGATGAATTCTTTCCAGGACTTCCTCTCAATGAACCGTGGGAGAAGGTATATGACGAGGCAGTTGTGAATCGTTCTGGTCCTTGGACTATGTATGGGTCACGCAAGAATGATCCAAATGCTCTACCGTATCTTACTGCATATATTCTAGACTGTTCGAAGAATGAAATCAAAATTAAGAATGATGTTCCTCAAATTTCTCTAGATCTTCTCAAGACTCTTTCTCTTCGTCGCGATGATAAAGATGAGACTCCAATGACGGAGGAAGGTAAGAAGCTTTATGAGGGAATTAAAGAACAACCTCAAGTACGTATTTCAGGTGGACGTGCTGTAACTCCTGGACGCGGACGTCCAGCAGTTCGTGGTGAGAAAACGAACTCTCGTGCTTCTTCGCCCAACGGTCGTATCTTTGTAATGTTGGATCCCGATCGCAAGGACTACCTCAAGAAGCACGTGATGAATTTGAACGTCTCACGTTGTGAAGGATATGAACAGTGGGTACAGGTTGCAATCTGTCTTCACAATATTCACCCCGATCTTCTAGATGTCTTTCTAGATTTCAGCTCACAGGACGAGAAGAAGTACAATGAAGCAGACTGTATTCAGAAGTGGAATGGTCTGACTTTTCGTAATGACGGAGATCGTCTTGGAGAAGGAACTCTTCGTTATTGGTCTCGTGAAGATGATCGCACTGGGTATGACGAAATTGAGTCGCATAATGTAGAACGTCTAGTTCTTGCCGCTTGCTCTCAAACGGAACACGATGCCGCATGTGTAATTCATGCAAAGTTCCGCGATAACTACAAATGTTCTGATTTCCGTAATAACGTTTGGTACCGTTGGTCAGGTCATATTTGGAAAGAGAATGACTCCGGTGTAGATCTACTACTCAAGCTTTCAAAGCAGATTGCAACTTTGTTCTTCGATCGTATGACCAAGACTAATGTAGAAATGAATAATCGTGGTCTTACAGAATGTGCGGGAGAAGGAAAGACGGATTGTGGTGTTTGCGAATACTGTAAGCTCGATAATCAGCGTAACGGTCTTAATAAGGTATTCATGAACTTGAAGAAGACCGGATTCAAAGCAAACGTTATGAAGGAGTGCAAGGAGTTGTTCTTTGACGAAGACTTTACAAAGAAAGTAGATGCAAATAAGGATTTGATTGCATTCAATAATGGTGTATTCGATTTGGTAAAGATGGAACTTCGCGATGGAAAGCCCGAAGATTATATCTCATTCTCAACTGAAATTGATTACGATTCCGATAAGCCGTATTATGAATATGCTGTTTGGCCCGCAATTGATAAGTTTATCAAACAGGTTCTACCTGATATCGAAGTACGAGAGTATTTTATGAAGCATTTGGCAACTTGTTTGATTGGTGGTAATCCGGCTCAGAAGTTTCACATTCTGACCGGTTCTGGTTCTAACGGTAAGTCAATGATTATGAATTTGCTTTCAAAGGCTCTTGGTGATTATGCGTGTACTGTTCCAATCTCTTTGTTTACTCAGAAGCGTAAGGGGTCTGGTTCAGCTGCTCCGGAAGTCATTCGTCTCAAGGGTCGTCGTTTCGTAACCATGCAGGAACCAGATGAGGCAATTGCACTCAACACTGGACTCATGAAGGAAATTACATCTGGAGAGAAGATGTATGCACGTGATCTGTTCAAGTCAGGTTGTGAGTTTGAGGTTCTTGCTAAGTTTCACCTTGCATGTAACGATAAGCCGAAGATCAATACGACAGATGGAGGTACTTGGCGTCGTCTGATGGTAATCAACTTTGTATCGAAATTTGTTGTAACGCCTCATGCGGCAAATGAGTTTCCGCTTGATGAGTCAATTCAGAACCTAGTTAACTCAAAGGATTGGGCAACTCCATTTCTGAACTATATGGTTACAATTCTGAAGGAAGAGAAGGGTCTGCGTAAGCTTGCTGCACCGGCAAAGGTCATGGAATATACATCTGATTATCGTAACGAGAACGATGGTATTGCACGATTCCTTGCAGAGAAGATCTCTCCTCTGGTGGAAGGTGAAGAACCTATTAGTGTTGACAAGGCTACACTTAAACGCGTATTTAAGCAGTGGAAGGAAGAGAGTGATCAACGTTTGTTGACCCCTCTCGACATGGAGAAGCGTATTGTGAGTTTGTATGGCGCATGTCCAAAGGGAGGCTGGGTGAACTTCAAATTGGATATTTAGACATATGTGGATCTCAAATAGACACTTTATTCGTCAGCATGAACTATATATGCCGGAATAGTTCGTTTGTGTTCTAAATAGGTAGCAACAATGCGATGAGCACCATCCAGCAAAGTATAGGTTCCCTTTTTCAATACGATCCATATGGGCTCTGTATCGCCTTGTTCCCGTATTACTCGCCTATGGTGTACAACCGAATCCAAATCTGCTTGCCCTCTAGGACGGTCTTCTTTGGGATATGGATTGCTGGAAAGACGCTTTGTGTTAAAATTATCTACGGTTTTTAGTTGGGACAATGGGAACTTTGCGTAACTACTATGAAAAATATGGCAATACGCTGAGGATTTTCTCGATGTAAATAGTTTCAGAGTTACAGATGTATCCACTGAATCTTGTATTATATTTATTAGATCCATTCTACATATAGTATAGATTTAAAATGCAAATTGGTCTAAATTAATGCTTGCGGTGAGCACGGCGAGTCTTGCGACCCTTACGTGCCTTGCGCGTGCGACGGCGACCGCCTGTTATATTTGTATTAGGGGCCTCAGGGGCAGCTCCAGTGACTTTTGTAACAGCTGTATCGGAAAGAAGAGGCTGAGCAGCTTTGGGTGTTACAGCATCTTTTACACCTTGAAATTTACTAGCAAACCAGCCACTCCATGTTCCATCTGACATTCTTATTTATAAACACCACTTTTTACTTACGAGACACTAGGGGAGCATATGTACGGATATACGGAAGCACTAGGCTTACGAGGAAAAGAGCAACTACTAGGTGGACTGTGGCAGCAAGCGCGTCGCCAACCGGTAGAGTAAACGGACCAGCCTGGACTGTGAACGTGCTGATTGACTTCTGAGCGCCCGGGAATAGCGGGGCAAATAGCGGCGTGACTAGATCACGAGATAACGCCTTAAAGAAGTCAACGAACGTCAGACCGATATAAACGGCAAGTGAAAGTGTGAGTAGATCTGACATTTTACAATTACAGTTAGAAACTTTTTCACGGTAAGAAGTAGTTATGGACACTCGTTATTGGGGTCCTTCTGGATGGCAATTATTTCATCTGATCGCGTTCAAATCGAAACATCCCGAAGATGTTTTGCTTCAGATGAAAGATATTCTACCCTGTAAGTTTTGTCGTGCTAGCACTACAGAGTTTGTTCACACACATCATTTGCGAGGTGATCCTGCAAGATGGTTGTATGAAATTCATAACATGGTGAATCATAAGTTACGGTCTCAATGCAAGGATGACCCGAATGTGATCAATCCAGGTGAAGATCCTTCCTTTGAATCTGTCAAGGATCATTACATGAAATTGAAACCAACTGAGATACCTGGTCGTGATTTTTTATTTTCAATTGCGATCAACTATCCGGATAAGCCTGAACAAGAGGATATGGCTAGACAGAGAGTATTTATGGAAAAATTGAGTGTTGAATTTCCATTTTATTCGTTTGAACAATATGTAAAACGTCATCCAGTTGAACTTCAAAGCAAAAAAACTTACTTGAAGTGGATGTACGGGCTTTTAAAATTTTTAGCTCCTAAGTTTCACACAACGCTTCCTTCGTTCAAAGGATATGTAATGCGAGGAATGTATTATAAAAGTGGATGTAGTAAGAAGACATATCGTGGAAAAACATGTCGTAAAACTGCAACTGGACATTATACCAAAGCTCGTGACAATCGTAAAACACAGAAAGTGTCCCACTCATCGTTGCTTCGTCTTTAGAGATTTACGCTTTTCAGATTGAATTTTTTCTACATTTCGAATATGTTTTGAACTGTAAGGACCGCCTTTCTTTTCTTTGTCGGTCTTTTTAGTTTCACGTCGTGTAAGAGGAGGATCCATTTATTTTATGCTTACTTAATTGTGTGTTTAAATATTCGTTTTCGATTGTCAAGATTTACTAATGGAAATTACTAACTATTTAACTGAATGTATTGAAAAGAATGTACCCGTTTCCTTTTCAAAATATGGTGATGGAGAAGCATGTTGTGTTAGTGGAAATGGCAATGAAAACTGTGATCGTGATCCAATGACACCTAAATTAAGAACTAAATTAAAAGAATCATTTGTGTACATGGTTGATACTGCAGAAAACGCATACTTAGGACTATGGCATGATACGTCTGTTATTGATTTTTGGAAACAGTTTGTTACAAAAGAAATCAAATGGGCAAAATATCATACCATGTTGATTGACAATGATCTCAACGAAAAATCAGATTCTTTTTATGCTAAAATGAAATTATATAAAACCATCAAACTATCACCATTAAAAAAGATTATGGTTTGCAATCCCCTTATGATTAAAGCTAAGCCATTATTGAATATAGATTATATGATTCATGTTCCACTCTATAACTGGTTTGATACGCAACTGGAAAGTATTATAATAAAAATTAAAAATATTGCAAAAGATGAACCGTTTATCGTTCTAACGTCTTGTGGGATGGGTGCAAAAGTTTTAATTTGTGAATTAACGAAAATACTACCACATGGAATTTTTTTAGACGTAGGATCTGCATTAGATCTACTATGTACAAAAAAGGATTCACGTGGAAGAGAATATTCATACAATATGATGTTTGAGGAATTTAAAAAGCAAGATATGATACCAAATACATGGGATCACCCTATGTATGACTATATTTATAAAACAGCATCTACATCTTTGGGAGTTCATTTCTAGCTACAATTAGAATGTCATCATAACGACCCTTGATATGACGCACATCATATACAACTACATTCTTCTGCATATCTGCAGGAAGACATGATAGAATTGAAGGTATCCAATCAGACGACTGAATATCTTCGATTACTAGAATTCCTCCAGGTTTAAGAAGCTTTGAACACATAGACGCAAAATCCTTCATTGACTGATGCGTATGGGGACCGTCGTCAATTACAATGTCAAACGTGTTATGTCCTAAACTTTCAATAAAGACAGGATCATATGCATTCTGTGTAAAGAGCGATACTCTATGATTTGATGAAAAATCATAAAAAAGTTGAGGAGCTGGATCTACGCCAACAACTTCCGCATTTGGAAAATATCTAGACCACAAATCAACCGATCCACCATGCAAAACACCTACCTCTAGAATACGTGTACATGACTCGCGAATAGGTGAGAATAGTGTTTCATAAATATCAAGATACGAATGGCATGTATTTTTGTCCGTATATCTATTATCTACAATGTTTTGCATTCTTAGTTAGTTGAGTAATCATCCATTCTTTAAATTACGAATCGGTATACGCAAAAAGTGTTAGTGAAACAATACTCATGCAAACTGCCAGCCAACGTAATCCTGCAATTGATTCGCCAAATACAAATACACCCTGTAACGTGACAATTACATCACTCATCAAGTTCCAAATTAAGTTAACAACCGTCATGTTTTCGTAGTTGAGCGCTTTTAGAAAGATGTAAGGCTGAGTAGCGTACACTATAGTTGCAAACGGAAACCCAAAACCATATGAAAGTGTACCTGTGTTTATCATCTTTACACTGCTCATCATGAAGATGTCAAGAATCGCCATGACAGTACCAAAAAAAATTGGAAGCATCGAAAACTTTCCGATCTTCCAATTTACACTTTTGATCCATGCGTCGACTATGTCTTTCATTACCCTTTATCCAAGGAAATTTACATAGAAGTCTCGCAGATAGAGCGGATCATCGTCTCCCTCATCTGGCATACGCATCTCAATCATCTTGACGACTCGCGTATCCTTGTTAAATCCACGCTTAAGAATGGTCACCATGTTTTGTCTGATGGTAGTCAGATCATCATTCTTGATGGCATCCAGCAGTACTCCGAGAGTAAAGTTCGCCATTTTAGATGTTGTTGATACCAATTATTCTGATTGTTCGTTATTCGTTTTGCGGTCTTGCTCGGCAAATCGAGACTTCATCGTTGTGTGGCGTTTTATGGAAACAATTCGCCCTGCACTGTTCTTCATAAGGTGATCTTTTGTTAAGCCACCACTCGTTTTCTCGGCCGTTCCATTAAACACTTTTCGGCGAGAACCAATACGCTGTGTTTTATTGTTTGGCATTCTGTATTACATCTTGCCAATACTTTAGTGTAAGTTTTTCTAGCTTGAATGTTTTTGATTGGAACTCTACAAGTTTCGCTTGCATTGTCTCTGATGTAATATCGGTCCATTCGTTAACTATCCATACAGGTAGATCATCAAATAGTGGATTTAACCCCGAAGTTTTCACAATTGGATAACATCCTAAACACAGTGCTTCCCATGTACGATGGCAGTCTAAACCATTACCTTGAGGAGATACTACAAAAGCGTATTTCACCATATTTTTCCAACATACATCGCGAGTTGTTTTTACAGGTTCGTAAAACACTAAATCTTTAGGAATTGTCTTAAACGCATCAACTCGGTCGACTTGTCCATAACGAGTCGTCATCAAAAATTGAAAATTTGCATATGCTTTGCAACTACGAACTCCTGCTAAGTTTCTAATTGCAATTAGCTCAGATTCTTGAATAGACGGCATCTTTTTTATTCCCCACGAATGACGTTGAACAGGTGACCATGAAAATTGACTTGGTGATGGTGTAAGTGAGTGGTAATCAAGACCAATCGGAATGCGAACTAATTTTTCATAATCAGATACACAATTTTGTGCAAACCATTTTTTCAGAAGAGGATTCATAAGCAATACAAGTGAACATGATATGTCAGATGGAATCGTCAAATCAGAATTATTTGTTAATAGAATAAACGGTTTTGTTAACGTTGGCAATACTTCGCTTACAAATTTGGGCAAAGCCTGTGGACATACATGAAATATATCGTTGTCATTTGCATTAGCAAACCATACAGGATTGAGTCCTCCAAAATCAGAAACAGGTGTTGGGCTTCGTTTATCGCATGATTTCAATAGTCCAAATGATCCCACATACTTACACGACAGTTCATCCATTTAGAATATCATGATGTAAATAAATGCTAATCTTTGACACACGTGTTGATATGATAAAACAACTAGTTTCACAGGGCTCTATTGTGGCAGAAGTAGGTGTGTTTCGCGGTGATTTTATGAAGCAGTTGGTTTCGATTATAAATCCCACTACATTTTTTGCCATAGATCATTTTTCTGGAACTGTTGGTTCTGGAGATCAAGATGGAAATAACTTTATATACTGTAATTTAGATAAAGAGTATTTGAATCTAGTTACATATTTCAAATCAAATACAGGAATAAAATTTGCGAAGGGATACAGTAGCAATGTGCTGTCAACTTTTCCTGATAATTATTTTGATATGATTTATATTGATGCAGATCATTCGTACGCTGGCTGTAAAAAAGATTTAGAAATATCTTTTAATAAAATCAAACAAGATGGATGGATAATGGGTCACGACTATGATCAAAATTTTTCAAAGTCAAAAACCAAATATGATTTCGGAGTCAAACAAGCTGTAGATGAACTCTGTGCTCAACGTAATCAAGTAATCCATGCAATAGCAAATGATGGATGTATTTCGTATGCCATTAAGATTTCAAAATAATTTTATATCAGTATGTTTCTGACCCATCGTCGCATTTCACTGAGTTTTATATCAGCGGATCGATGTATCGAAAAATGAACAAGTTTATTTCTGTATTTTGCAGAATTCCAACTAAATTTGATTGGAACTGAATCAAAATTCATTATATAGTTAGAATTATTTATCACAGTTAAGTCTGTCAAATTACGCAAGTTGAAATATACATTCATAAATGACTGTTCATACCAATAATTAGTGGTTCCTGTGTGATTTTTAATTAATTCTAAAATATTGTCAAAATGTTCTTTCATGATGGGTGTATTTAAAAACCCAAAAATACCTGCATTCAATACGTAAATCTTGTTATCTTTGAAAAATGCAAGATCAGTGGGTGTGTAATTAAGTAAAGAATGATATACTTGCGTGTGCCAAGATAAATCATTTCCTTGCTCGGCATATGAGTATAGTTTATTAGTGGTAATATTACTAAAAATTGAGTCTAAATTTATGTCTACAAATATGTCTGAATCAATAAAAAGTACCTTTTCGTATTTTGAAATGTCGTATTTAAATATTTGAAGTTTTTTCATTGATGAATCCATTGCAGAGATCGAATCATCACATGCGACGATCTGAACATTCTTGAATCTTTTTGTACACTCGGAAACCATAGACGTATCTGCAATAATTAATATGTCAATTGTGTTATATCTTCGTAGACTATTTATTGATATCTCTAACATGTCGATATATTTGGAATTGTAACCGACTGTGTAATATACGAGATTCATTTGTATTTAAAACACAAATCTTTTGAAAACCTATTTCAAATCAAGGTCTGTAATCAGGATGTTGTGTATAACCCTCTTCAAGTAGAGCTTTGATTTTATCAAGTTTTTCTTGTAAAGACAATACTTTTGATCTAACACGTTCGTAATACAATCGTTTCTTATCTTTTTTGAATTCTACTGCAAAACCATCGCCGTGATTACCATTTGCTTTAATGTAGTAAACATGTTTTGGTAGTTCAGATATTCCATCTGGTAAAATTGCTTGACGTGGTTTCTTCTTCTGGTTTACATTTTGTTCTGTTTGGGTAGCAAGTCTTAAATTTTGCTTACGGTTATTTAGCCCATTGCGATCAATATGGTCAATAGATTGCTTTGTTCCTCTTCCCGGAAAATCAAAATTTTTCATAACAAAGTTATGAAGATAAAGTACTTTTCGAACATTATTAATTTTAATATCAGAACCAACATACTTACCATCTGTGACTAGATGCCAGTTTCTTGTTTTTACCTTTTCAATATCATCCTTGTCAATAAAGAATTTTACGTCATTTCCATTATATTTTGCAATACATTCTACGCAATCTTCTAGCTCTCTATAAACTAAAGGATTGGGTTTTCTTCCTAGCTTTGTTAATGTTTCACCTTCAATTACAATCGACATTTATTATGATTAATATACTATGGGGTATCTTTAAATCCATTTTGTAAATGTTACTAATTCGAGTAAGCAAGACCACCCATGCCGCTCATTACACGGAGCACGTTGTAGTTGAGCGCATAGACGCGGACCTGGGCCGTGCGGGCACCCGTAACCGTGTTGAGGGACACCGTGAGCTGTAGCGTAGCCTTGTCGATACGGGAGAAGTTGCACGTGCCAGACGGCTGGTGCTCCTCCGGACGGAGAGCAAAGCTGTAGATGTTGATACCCGTAGACGGCGTACGGCAGTGGTGCTGGAACGGCTGCACCTTGTCGAAGTACGCGCCCTCACGCTCAGTGAAGCGGTCCTGGCCGTTGAGCTGGAGCTTGGCAACCTCAACCGGGTTCTTGCCCTCGCAGCGGATACCAGAGTCAAGCACAACCTTCGCGAGGAGGTAGTTGACACCAGACTCGAACTCACCGGCACCCGTGATATCCTGCGTATCAGCACCAATGAGACTGGACTGCTCAGTCACACCCTGACCAAGAACAGCCGTCGCAATCTGGCCAGATGAGCTGGACACAGTTGCAGCGTTGCCGGCAGAACCGTTGGCCTGGGATAGGAGGGACATGATGATGCCATCCGTGCTGAAGTCATCAGAGTAGTTGAACGGCTGCGGGCCGCCAACTGACGCAACCCAGGCGGGGTTCGAGCAGTCGACGAATGAGTCGCGCTGGACGACCCACTGGAGCTCCTTGACCGGGTGATTGAAGTTGAGCTGGAGCTTGTTGCTTGAGCTCGTGATGCTCTCGGCACCCGTGTACTGCACCTGCTCGATGAGGTACTCGTGGCTCTGCTGGGCAAAGCGGCGACGCTCCTCCGTGTCTAGGTAGACATAGTCAACATAGAGGGAAGCAGCGGCGAGGGACTGGGCCGGGGCAGGCTGAGCATTGCCAACAGTCGTCTCGGCGTACTGGCAGTTCTGCCACGTCTCAAAGTCCACGTTGATACGGACCTCGTGGTACTGGAGCGCGATGAGCGGGATAGCAAGACCCGGGTTACGGCAGAACCAGAACTGGAGCGGGATGTAGAGCGTCTTCGCCGGGGTGCCCTGGCGGGGTACGCAGGAGATCGTCGTCTCAGAGGCAGAGCACGTCGCATCAAGCGCGAGGCCACCAGAACGCTTCATGAGAACTAGGTCGTGCGTGTTGCCGATGATTGAGTCAAGGGCGCGAACTGAGCCAGCCTCAACCGTGAGCTGGGTCCAGATCTGCATCCAGTCGCCGTACTGGCGGTCAATGCGCTGGCCACCGATCTCGAGCTCAACCTGCTTGAGGAGACGGTGACCGATGTAGTTGAGCCAGCGGAAACCACCGAAAGACGCACCTAGCGTACCAGAGCTGGTACCAGTTAGGCTGACCTGCGGGAGAACGACCTGCACGTACGTCTTGTACATTAGGTCAGCGTTACGGTTGATGACAGCCGTTACACGCTTGTTGAAGTCGGCCTGACCGTTGAACGTCACCTCAATGGACTCCACGGCGAAGTTCGTGTGACGCTTGTATAGGATCTTCCAGAACGTGATCTGCGGGTTGCCGCTGATGTAAATATCCTGAGCACCATACGAAACAAGCTGCATTAAACCCAAAAATCCTTGTAGTGCATGACCAGCATTCATGCACTACAATCTCAAGCTCTCCTCATACATTGGATAACAACAATGTATAATTCCTCTTGAGAACCTCCTTTCGGAGTGGTTGGACTGTATCTTAAGGAGACTATAGTTCTCCCCACCGCCATTCAGTCTCTGAACAGCATTCGTTGTCAAAATTAGACAGACGAACTTGGCTGCGGATTGTCCCTACTTACAACCTTTTTACCATGCCCATAAGTTTCCCTATGGTTCCGGCACTTACTCTTTCGAATAAAGGGTGGTAGTTGTAATTTGACAGGAGTTTCCCGCAATTTGACGGTGTTGCCCTTGATGTTACCGGACTAGCATTGCCTTTTCGCAACACTCTTGGTGGCAGTTTAATACTGTTTACCACCCATTTTATGTTTATGATATTCAGCAAGAAAAAATTTTGAGAAGATAAATGGACGTGTGGTTCTTTCCGACGTCGAACCCCCTCGTCAACACGTTTTTGCGTTCAATTGTAGTCATCTTAACTATGATTTTTGGTTTCAAGACAAGCTGGTATTCTGCATACTGGGGTGCAATTGTACACGATGCAATTTCACTTGTTCTGATTCGCAATTTAGTGTAAAAACGAATTCTTTTAACTTAATTTACATTTACTGTAAAAAATGTATCGCATTGCATGGCGCGTGATCGCGACTAACTATGTGGGACATGGTGAGTATTGTCTAACTCTCGAAAATGCTAAGGATTGGGTATATGCTATGAATAAAAAGCATCCCGATACAGAACACTGGATCGAGAAAGAGAGCAAGTAAAACTACTGTTTAGTTTTTTTACTTGCCTCCTTTGGGAATCGAACCCAAGACCTACAGCTTACAAAGCTGGTGCTCTACCAACTGAGCTAAGAAGGCTTATTTATATATATAATAAAGTATGTAAATGATATGTATATATTTTTCAAAGCAATGGCAAGCAGCTGTTGATATATTATTTACATCTATTTTTGATCCTGAAGAAATTCCATATTATAAGAAAACAATAGTCCATAGTAATTCAATTTTAATGATTGATGGAAATCGAGTCGTAGGATTTTTACTTTTAACTCACACATCAAATGGTATACATAAGTACCAACTATCCTACCTAGGAGTTGATGAAAAGTACCGAAATAAAGGAATTGCAACAAAAATGTTGGACATGTTAGATGTCAGTGTTTGGCTTGAAGTCTTAAACTCAAACACCGAAGCATATAATTTTTACATTAAAAATAACTGTAAGCTTTATAATTCATTTATGTGTAAAGATGGCTCGATAGCAAGCACATTTACTCGAATAACAAAAAATGTTTAGATATTTGGAGAATACACACCCTGCGAAAAGATAGCAGCCGATAGGCATGCAGTGATAAGAATGGTTCCAATCCACGACACGAAGATGCGAGCGATAATGCGCCAGTTGACGTTCTTCAAATCATGGTCACACAAACTGATACCAATGACGGCACCCGTGATACACTGCGTGGATGAGATTGGGAAGCCATATTTGGATGCGAATGATACAACCAATGCAGTTGCGAGTTCAGCTGAGAAACCACGGGCAGGGGAAATGAAGGTGATCTTCTCACCCAAGACTTCCATGATCTTCTTTCCATACGTCGCCAATCCCACAACGATTCCGGTTCCACCTAGACCAAGAATCCACAGCGGAACTTCAATCTTGGAGGCCACTGCGTTATTCTGGTAGATGTACCAAATCGCTGCAAGCGGACCCACGGCATTGCTCACGTCATTGGCTCCATGCGCAAAAGAGGTACAAATACTTGTAAAAATTTGAAGATATTTGAAAGTGTACTCAACCCTTGGGTCATACTCTGCAATTGTCTCGGGAAGAACAGTAAGTTCAGTGACCTTACGAGTCAACCATGGAATTGTAGATGCAGACAGTAGAGCCGCACCTGTTGCAACACAGATTGACACCCACGACGTCGTCTCAATTGGCCAAGTAATCTTGGATCCCGCCCCCTTGGAGAGAATGAAGAACGACTCGATAAAGAAGGTCACGAAGACGACAAACGGCAGCAAGTGGATTGAGCGCCAGACACCATGCGTGCTCTTGAAGACAAAGTACTTGATAAGCGAATAGAACCCGGCTGACATGAGAGCGGTCACAATTGGGGACGAGATCCACGAGACTACAACTGGGACAAATCCAGCCACATACGGAAAATCGGGGATTGCCTTATTCCAGACCACGCCATCTAGGCCCTTGTAGACAAGTGAAAAGCCCATAATACCGCCTACAATACTATGTGTGGTTGAAACAGGTAGACCAAGATACGTTGCAGTGTAGAGCCATGTCGACGAGGCGGCCAGTGCACAGAGCATTCCATACATTAGAACATACGGCTGGGACTTGAAGAACGATACATTGGAAATACTTCCTGCAAGCGTGTTCGTGACTGGGGCCCCAAGAAGCATCGCTCCAGAGAACTCGCACACGGATGCAAGTCCGACAATTTGCGTCATGGTCAAAACCTTCGAGCCAAACGTGGTTCCAAATGAGTTGGCTAGATCATTGGCTCCAATACCACAGGCATCAATGAATGAATTGATTCCTCCTGCAATCAAGATCCACAAGTACATTTGTTTTAATTAGTTCATTACACGTTTAAGTAATAAATCTTTTTACCTGAATAACAAAAAAATGTTTAATTATCAATACTCACAAGCAGGAATTCCCCCACTAGCAACACCACACCATCCTTCCATCAACCCTTGCTGATTGCGACACATGCACACATGACGAGGAATTGCGCCTCCTGTATTTGCCCGATTGTGAACTGGGGGGACTTCCATAAGTGGCATCACCCCAGGCACTGGAGTCGCTGCACGCGGCGGCGATCTAGGGCCACCATTCATCAGGTCTACGTACGCATCGAATCCATTCTTTGCAATATACTGCAATGAACGCATTGTCTCTGCATAACGACAACCACTATCAACAAGTTTCATCTTGTTTCCAATAAGTAGGAAATCCGAATCACTTGTAAACATGAATCCAGTTGCTTGTCCCTCAGCCCACATTTCAAATGATGGGTAGCGGGCTTGAAATGACCATTCATCCTTCAAATTTCCATTCAGATCTCGCCAATGACAGTTTAGCTTAGTCTCGTTCTCTTCGAAGAGACGATTGTAGTTGGCACGCGTTGCGCCTGTAATCTCCGGATCATCGGGATCCCTCTTCATCACTTCCCACATGTTTCTACCTGTATCTGCACTCGCAAGATTAACTGCGCGAATACCATCCTGGATATACTTGCATTCCTTTTCACTCATATTGATGCAACGAGAAAGATCCATGGTGACTTTTGACATCCAATTAAAAAAATTATTTATTATCCGTTTTCTTACGTTCCAGTAGACCCGAAACCACCAGAACCGCGATTATCAGGTGCGGCAGGTAGATCATCTAGTGTATCCACTAGAACAACCTTCTTCCAAGGCATCCAATTCTGCTGTACAATTTGGAACAGACGAGTTCCACGAGTTACGGTGTACAATCCGCCATAAAGTACATCAACACGAGCAATTAGTTCACCGCGGTATCCCATATCTGCAAGTCCAATCTGATTTGACATACGTAGAGGTGTGAGGCTCGTGGATGAGCGAGCAAGAAGAAGGTATGGAGCAGGATCACCTGATTCCGTCAGAGCTGCACAGTGAACACCGAGACGCATTTCAGCTCCAAACTGCTTATCGTTAGCCCAATCAGGACACATTAGATCACATCCAGAATCCGTTACACGACGCTTCGCTAGGTGCTCAGATAGCATCTGACGAAGAACAGGATCAACGACATAGATATATAGGCTCATTTTTAGTATATTTCAGTTTCATGTCATGTTCATCCGTTTTCTATAAACGATTTGAGAGGCTGAAAGGTTACAATAATCAGTCCAACTGCAATATATTGAGCAGCAATAGCATATGATGACTCTGTTAGTGTCGTTCTACCTAAGAAATATGACACTGTAGTTGTCAGAGGAGAAAAATGATCAGTGTGTGCCGTTTGACCAATCATGTAAACAGCAAATGTAGTGATGCCCATTGCATATGGATTTCCATGAGTAAATACATGAGCAAATACAAGTACAAGTGCTCCTAAAAACTCTATAAAGTATTTATACTCCATTATTAAGTTACAAATGTTTTAAGCAGACTACAATATACTTATCAGATCCACCAACATCTATCTGATCATCTACCATATCACTAGTTGTTTTCTTTGAGTAATATGCAGGTGTTCCATCCTTACATACAGAACAGAACGCAGTCAATGTTGTAACTTTTGTTGCAATTGGTATACACTGCAAAACTTCTCCAAATGCATTTTGATTTGCGTCGCCATTTAGGCCAACAACTAGTACATGTTTTTTATGAACAAGCAACAATGATTTTACAAACGTAGCCAGCCCTGTAAAAAATTGAGCTTCTTCGATAAGAATACAGTCAGCAGTCAATAACTCATTTGCAACATATAACCCAATAGTTACATTCCAAACTAGACATGGATGAGATTGTTTATTATGTGACATAATGACATCTTGCGTTGAATAACGAGTATCAATATTTGGTCTAATGATTACTGCAGTTTTACCAATACTCTGTTGTCTTTGAAGATACGAAATTGCATACGTTGTCTTTCCCGAAAACATAGGACCCATAACAATTTCAAGAGACATATCTATCTGTTATACGTGGATTGTTTTAAAATTGCGAAACGGATTGCAAAAAGTCAAAGATATTGAAGAGTACAAACTTTCATCTCACCTACACAGCCTACAGTCGAGATGTCGAACAACAAGCAGATGTGCCGTAACGGCGAGCACTGCCGCTACGGAACCAAGTGCACGTATGAGCACACGCCGGAGCAGATGGAGAAGTTCAGGGCCAAGCAGACCGAGAAGTACAAGGGCATCCGCGGTTGCTTCGGCGGCTCGCGGTGCACTAACCCGGGCTGCACACACGGACACTCTGTAGAGGAGATCACTGCCGCCAACGTGCGCTGTGGCTTCATTCACGAGATCGAGACCCGCGTCGCGGAGTTTCAAGCGATTGAGGCCGCATCGGCCGAAATTGACAAGATGATCGCAGCCGATCAAGTCGATCTGATCGACGAGGCTGAGCAAGACGCATTCGCACTGGCGGACGCGGAGCACGACGAGGAGATCCAGGCTGCGGCCGAGGAGTTCTTCGCCGAGCAGGAGCTTATTGATGAGCTCAACACGGTCTTTGAGACCGTAGCGGCAGCAGTGCCGCAGACGCCTAAGAAGTCCAGCTGGGCTACAGTCGTCAAGCAGGCGCCCGGAGCGCCGAAGAAGATCAACCGCTTGATGTTTTCCGACGTTGAAAACTGGGGCGACATCGAGTAAAGTCCTCTGAGGAGGCACCGGTCTAAGGACCGCCAATAAAAAATAGCCGCGAGGGTTGTTTCTATCAGAAGGCACAGGTTGCTAAATAAGGTAGTTTTTTTTACTCAAATACCATTCTTGGTACAATATGCATAGCTTCAAGTTCCTGACTCCAAAGTTTGACAGCATAAGGAATTGTCTTCATTTCGAATGATGTACGACTCTTGCAAACTCCACAATGGTAAATTTTTTCATTCTCGTTTACAACTGCCAGACTACCACATGACTTGCAAAATCCAGTACAGAATGGATCTGATACATCCATCAGTCGTTCCTTGGTGAAACTAGCAATACCATGAGAAATCATACAGTCACGTTCCATCTCACCTACACGAAGACCACCATCACGTGAACGTCCCTCACACGGCTGACGAGTCAGTGATACAATAGGTCCACGATTGCGAGAATGCTTCTTGTCGATTACCATGTGCTTCAAACGCTGGTAGAATGTAGGACCCATAAAGATTTCTGATTTCATCATTTGACCAGTTTCTCCGTTGTAAAGAATCTCATTTCCATACGAACTGAGACCCAAATCAAGTAGATGTTCACGTAGCTCTTTTTGCTTGAGGTGAGTATACGGCGTACCATCACCAACGGTTCCGCGCTGTGTACAAATCTTTCCAAACATCGTTTCCATAAGCTGAGCAATCGTCATACGGGAAGGCACAGCGTGAGGATTCATGATCAGATCGGGGCGAAGACCATCTTTTGTGTATGGCATATCCTCTTCGTTCAACATGATACCACACGTTCCCTTCTGTCCGTGACGAGAACTAAACTTGTCACCTACTTCCGGAACACGTTCAGAGACTACTCGTACTTTGATGAATGGATATCCGTCTGAGTTCTTATCCTGCCAAACTCCATCTACGCGACATGATTCCGAGTTACGATGCATAGTTGATGAATCGCGAAATGCGTATCCGTTCGGATCACTTTTGATCGTAGTTACCTTTCCAATGACTACATCATTCTCATTGATTTGCGTGTGAAGGATCGGAAGACCATTTTCCTGAACAGCATACTTTGAAGAACTTTTATATCCACGAGTCGTTTCGCGAGACGGCTTCGTAAATCGTTCTTCCTTTCCAGACGTGATGTTACGATGCTCTTCGTCTTTATAAATCGTGTAATACAAGCATCGGAATAGACCACGTGCTACAGCACTGCGGTTCAGAATAACTGAATCCTCCTGATTGTATCCACCATACGTTCCAATTGCAACAATGATGTTATCACCAGTAGGCATTTCATGTGATTTGAGAATGTTATGAATACGAGTCTCAACGAAAGGTCGCATAGGAGAGCATAGAATATACCCGTTCTTATCGAGACGTTTGGCATAGTTACGAGCGAAGATACCAATCGACTGCTTACCCATAGCTGACTGATACGTATTTCTCGGAGACTGATTGTGATCAGAGAATGGAATACTAGCCGCCATATGCCCTAGAATGAGAGAAGGGTGAATTTCGCAATGAGTATGACCAATGGTAATATCAGCAGGAGTCATTGCAATACGAACGGTTTCACTTTGCAGAGGATCTACAAACTCAATACACGTTTTTACCCAATCGTTCCATACAAACGGCTTAGGAGGTGGATTGATAATTTTACCGTTTACAACTCGGAAAAGTGGACGAGCAAATCGCCCAGCATCCGTTTCAATCGTAATACTATTCTGCATTGTATCCCAAGAAATGCTACTGTGTGGGTGAAGATGAAACAGTTGTTTTGCAAGTTGTAGTTTCTGACTGACATCTACTGGATTTGACGTGTACGCAATAATTACACCATTTAGTGTAATCGGCGTTCCAACATATTCCTTCGTGACTGAATCAATCCATACAATGGTGTCCATCTGTTTCATCAAAGCAATCACCAAATTTGATGGCGTATGTTGAGTAATTGCAGTCATCATTGTGATTGTTTTTACAATACCAACTGAATGACCCTCCGGTGTCTCAACAGGGCAGACGTATCCCCAACTCGTACCGTGTAGCTTACGAGGAGCAAGGAGTTTGCCTGACTTCTCAATAGGAGTCTGAATGCGACGCAGATGGCTAATCGTAGCAGAATATGATAGGCGATTGAGCACTTGAGAAACACCAACCTTTGTTGCATTAGAAAGAGCAGTCGAGTTAGACGTTCCAAGACCTTGTACGGTAAAGTTACCAGTTGCCAGTGCCTGCTTTAGTTTTCCTTCGATTGTTGAAACTTTCAGAATTTTATAGAGATTATTTACATTTAGAACTTCAAGAGGACGAGGTGCATCACCTCGCTTCCATGAATCGTTGTTCACTTCCTGAACAAACTTACCACGAATATCCTTTGATACTTTCTGGAAAAGCTGACGAAACAGGTGAGTAAGTAGAGCACCAGTTGTTACAATTCGCTTGTTTGGATACGCATCTCGATCGTCAAGCGGCAGAACACCTTTGTTTGTCAGGATAAGACGTCGTACCATCGTGGCAATCATTACGCACTTGCGAGCTTCGATTACAGACTTCTCAATTTTTTCGCCACCAAACTTTACATGCGGTAGACATTCGGTCTCAAGAAGAGATCGTACGTAAGCGCATTTATCTTCTAGCGTTGTTGAGTACTGTAGATGGTTTGAAAGATACTCGATTGCATCCGTTCGACTATAAATCTTCAAGTCAGAACACTCTTTGAAAGAAGCAGCAAGCATTTCGGAATATTGACTGTTTTTATCCCAAATGAGATTTGCAATTTCTTCGTCGGTTTCTACTCCAAGTGCTCGAAACATTACCATCAGCGGTATGTCTTCGCGAAAACGCGGAAGGCATAGAGTTAGAGGATATCCAAGTCCATTGAACTTTCCTTGAACACGAATTTCGAGCTTTTTGGGCGGAGATGTAAACGATTCGTGAATCGACTTGATCTCAACAGAGTGCGTGAACTTTGATGATGCCTTCTTGTTATAGAATACCATCATACGGTTATCTGCGACCTTTTCCTGAGAAAGAATTGTTCGCTCCGTTCCGTGAATAATGAAGTATCCGAACGGATCATAAGGACATTCACCAAGATCCTCTTTGCTAAGAGGGTAATCTTTCATCAAACAGAGAGATGATCCCAACATAACGGGAATCTTTCCAAACGAAACTCCTTCGAATACCTTTACATCTTCATCAAAATGCTCCGGAGTTCTGTGAGTTCTAGCAATGAACCGTACATCGCAGAACATCTGTGCAGAGTATGTAAAATTACGAATACGAGCTTCCTGTGGAAACATTGGCTTAATACGTCCAGTTGCTTCCTGAATACGAGGCTTCATGTACGTAATATTTTCGAACGATAGACGAAATTCGTACTTATACTTCTTAGTATCAGGATCCTGTTCATGCCAGACAACAATATGAGGAGTCGACGCCACAACAAGAGGAATCTTGTTGCGAATAAAGTCTTCGAACGACTCGATTTGATGATCGACTAGCTTCGAGATACCTTCGATTTCGAAATACGATTGAATAGAGTCCCAGTCCATCGTATATGATTAAACTATTTTAACCGTAAATCTATTCTTGATTCGTTTTTAATAGAGATGTCCGAGAAAGTTGTAATTACGAAGTTAGAAAGTCAGGTTTCGGTTCAAAAGAAAGTACCTCACAGAGGTATTTTAAAAACTGCAAAAGTTAGGCCTACGTCAGAGCCATCAAAGTCTCCCCCTGTCAAAAAATCAATGCGTACGCACACGGTCCGGCTTCTTACAAATAAAGGTTCTAAGCGCCATCGCAAGACGTTACGTCATAAGATTGCTAAGCTTTCCGATGAAAAAATCAAAGATATTGCCAAACGAAGCGGCTTACTGAAAAATGCTGGTACACCTATTTCAATTCTTCGTCAAATGGTAGAAGGCGGAGCTATTGCTGGATTTCTTTCCGTCTAATAATTAATCGGTCAGTATGACGACTTTTTGGGGGCCACTCGGATGGATGACACTACATTCTATTTCATGTTTGTATCCAGAAAATCCAACGACTGTAGATAAACAGATTGTAACAAAGTACTTAAAACATTTTGAGGAGACGATTACATGTCCGAAATGTCAAACACATTTTTCTTCAATGGTGAACATGTATAAGAAAGCTTATCCCAATTGGCTCAATAGTCGGTATGATTTTTTCCTATTTGTTTGTATAGCACATAATACAGTAAACAGACGCTTAGATAAACCTATACTTCCAACAATAGCCGACTGTTTAAAAACATTTCAATCGAATGTTAAAATTACATCTCCAGCAAACTATCGCCAGAGTTATTTAACATACCTAACACGAATTTGGTCACAGGAACAATCAGGTGAGAGTTTTATGCGACTAGCATCTGTTCGTGAAATGAAAAAGATTAATGATCAGTATTGGATTCCTCGTGAAACCGATGTAAATACAGTTGTTTTTTTAGCCGATGCAGATGTTACTCAGCCAATTATGCAGGATCCTAAACACTATTCGCCATCTCCTGCTATCCCTCTATTTGTAAGCAATCCAAATATGCACATCGGATTTAAAAACGGGAGACTGAGGTTAGGGACTCGCTAGGATTCCATGGGAGAGAAATATACGGATCTACTTCCCATTCATGACGCTTTAACCACGGAGCTCGTGTTTCAGTATATACTTCATCTTTAAAGATTCGAATCTTTTTTGCATCTCGCAGTGACTTAGATGGCAGGATAAACTGAAGTTGATTTGTGATAGAATAATTCAAATCTGATGTACAAACTTCTTCCGATTCATCGTATTTCATAATGTCTGTAATAAGAGGTGCTTCAGGATATGGATAGTACCAAGACCAATTCGTAGGCATCCCATTCATAAAATACGAAAGTGTCCAGTGAAATGTTTTCCAATATGCATCCACAACTGGTTGCATATCGGTAACACCATCAAGTACATGTAGACCATACTTGCGAGAAAAGTTTGATTGTTCTTTTCCAAGAACGGCCTTTTCTTCAGGTCGTCGTCTACGTGTAATCATATCTTTGAGAATTACCATTTCTTTCGAAGCACAATATTCCAAAAAGTCAGAACGTCCTTCAAATGTCAACAAATTTGGACTTCCTGATTCTTTATAGAACTGCAGTGCTCGTTCATATCCACCTTCACGCAATGAAAATATTCCCAAATGAGGCATGAAATCATTACCAAAACACATAATTGAGAGGGCAATATATTGATCAATTTGAAGAGGAACTTGAGTCAGCAGCTTTTGAATATTCAAACTAGCAAATTCGGCACTTGCTAGTTTAGGATCATTGAACTCTGAGCTTTCACGAAGTAGAGACATTTTAGATGACATGTGACAATGCTTCAAGCAAATAAGAATTAGATCAGCATCGAGACCATAAATGCAAACTGTTTTACGTTCGCTTTCCTGTATATTCTTCAAACTCAAAAATAGCTTATGTTCTCCTTCGCCAGGCAAAAGTGTTGAGCTAATATCTACAAAAGGAAACCGTGTCCGCAATCCAGATTCCAAATCCTTCATATAAGGTGTTCCAGGTGAAATTTGATTACGATCAAATGATTCAGTAGTATCCTTTGCTCGCATGCGTCGATACCGTTGCTGTACAATTTTTGCATACGGAACTAATCCATCCATGGCTACCAATACCTTTTTAGCCTTGCAAATATGAGTCATGATGTATTCAAATGATGTAAGAATGGAACCAACGGGATCCTCTTCTTTCAAATATCGATGAATTAAACAATTAAAATCAATTCCCAAAACATCAACTTCAAGCGGACAATTCTTTTTAACTGTATCTACAATTCCTGCATGAGACTTTAGTAAGCTAACAAAATAAAAAGGAATACCCATTAAAAACCTTACTTGTTTTGTGTTAAAACTTGCTACATGTTGTTGTAGCCGGACCGACACTTTCGACACGAGCAGCCACCACCGTGAACTGACTCATCGTCCATCTGAAATGCAATTCCCTTAGAATAGCAGCAGTCCTCGCAACGACAATCGTTTTCGTGAATTGAAACCTCATCATCCAGTGGAGGCATGTCATCATTCTCCGGATTCACCTCAACTGGTGAAGCGGGAAGATCATCTGCGATCTTCGGACCAGACCGAATTAGGTTGCGCGGAACACCCTTATCATAGTAGTGAAGCATGATCTCGCGCCAGCCGTAGTAGAATCCCTCCATGTTACGAACCGTAACGCGGAAGCGATATCCGCCAAGTGGGCGGTCGCCATTGAACATCTCGTCAAGAAGATAGAGAAACTCCGGGCGATCGATCACATGATCGAGAGTCACTCGAGAGTTGTGAGTCATCTTCTTGCGTCCGTTATAACCATAAATCCCAATCTTGAGATCCCACGGATTTTCATATGTAGTACATACCTGTTTCAGCCTCTCAAAGATCGAATCCATGTTGATGATCTGCTTGATATGCTTTAACGCCTTAGGTGTATTATCTTCAATAACCTTCATATTCAGTGCATGCTCGCGGTACGAAACAGCTGAACGAAGATCGAGCAGTTTGTCTACTGAGAAGGCCGCCATTCTGTACTTTTATAATTCGTAGTAGCACTCGATATTAAATCCGTTTTCAGAATAAATGTGGTACCTTTGGATAATACCGATTCTTCTTGCAATTGTATATGCGTATTCTGTTTCGTCTACTATCAAAGTAGCGTCCAAGCCGTGTAATACTTGTCCCAAACAAGAAACTCCTCTCGCATACTAAATAAATGTCTGCATGCGGTAGTAAATCAATGCTCGGTGGTCGTAAGATAACGCGTAAGGCTTACACGGCCCATCGCCGTGGCAAGACAGTTCGCGTTCATTCCCGTCGTATTCATGATGTAGGTGCGCCTGGTAAGTGGGCGTCTTTACATGGTCCCGGCATTGGTCCTCTAAAGGAAGGTTCGCTTGGCAAGGTAGGGTATTCGGAGATGCGTTCGAAAACTGCTCGTCACTCTGCTCTCAAGAAGGCCGTTAAGAAGTTTGGCCCTCTTTCCACGTTCCGTAAGTTACAGGCGGTTGGCACATACACCAAGCGTACGTCCAAGAACAAGAGTAAGCGTTTTCTCGCCGATCGCGACTGGGTAAAGAAAACATATATGTAAAATATAAATGGACTTTGTAGCAGTTATCTTATCGGTTCTTCTATTTGCAGCTTTTGTTCCGGGTGTTCTCGTAACTCTACCGAAGGGTGGCAGTAAGGCGACTGTTCTACTTGTTCATGCTGTTCTTTTCGCCGTAGTCACTCACTTTGTCATGCACTATTACTGGACCTACCGCGAGAGCATGTCTAATTATGGTGGTGTATGCCCCAATGGATATGTACTCGGCATGTCAAAGACTGGTGTCGAGGATTGTGTGCCGACCGGACATGCTACATATGGACCCGGTGCTCCCAAAGCAAAAACTGAGTAAGTAATAAATGTGGGTAGCTATCCTTCTAAAGGTCGTGTTGTTTATGTTATTTGTTCCTGGTGTACACTTTAGCATCCCGCCGGGTGGTTCTCTTCGTGAACAGGCTCTTCTTCACGGTCTAGTATTTGCGGTTGTAAATTACTATGTTTACTTATACATTCGTCCCATGCTAGAAGGTTTTGGTAATCCCGATACACGTATAAGTGCTCCGTGCCCTCCTGGTTACAAGCAGTGCGGTTCGGGTGACTGTGTTCTAGCTAGTGATAAACACGGTCCGTGCCCGGAAAGTGCTTCTGAGGAATAAACATTTAATAGTAACAAAATGCAACTTCGTATTAAGATTCCGACTAATAGACGTTCCAACACATCTAGCTATAAAGCAGATGTGTTGAAAAGATCTCGGATATCCAAATTGAATGAACAACAACTACTTGCATATAGACGAATTCAAGGTCAGCTTGATGGAACATTTCCTCCGAGACCGCCTACACAATATATTAAAAACGAATTTATTTCTGATCCATTTGGATCATTTTAAAATGGATTGGAAGTACGATTCAGATGGTGATATTATTATGGACTGTGGAGACGATGATGATGAGTAATTGCTGATTCTAACATTTTTTGTGTTTCTTTAATTTCTTTGAGTGCATTATCAAGTGATTCCTTAACTAGGAAACTTGATTGCGCCCTGATAAGATGTACCGTTGTATGCTGTATTTGACGGCTCGCTTTTGAAATAAGTTCGTACGTTATTCCAGAAACTTTCTTCATGCATATAATTGAGAATATCTTTTACAGTCCATTTATTCATTTTTGATGAATGATTATTTAATCACAAACTATATAATGGGGCAGACACGTCGTGCTGTTAAAGGTGGAGCATTATTAGGCGAAGGTGTACAAGGAGTTACGTATGATCTTGGATGCGATAGTGAAGGCGCGTCTATGTGTACAATGATGGAAACAAACAATGTCTCTGAAATTCGCTTGGAACTCGAAAGTGGCGACGTTGTTGTATTAAAAACTAAAGAGGATATCGATGAATTTATTCAGTTTCTGCATTCGACAACTGGAAAAGTTGCAAAAATGTTTAAACCAGCTAAAATATTTAGTATGAAAACACTTCAAAGTAAATTAGACGAAGAAATTGATTTTAATAAAACTGTAAATAAAATTTATGGACGTATGTCGTCTCGTTACTTAACATCTGATCCACTAAAGGGATTTCGTAAACTATCAATTGTTGGTGCAATTGTTGTTGTAAATGGAACTCCGTTGCTATTTGTTGTGTTTGGTACAAAATGTACAAATGTGTACGATATTGATATGAAAAGTTTTGTAGTTGACATTCTATCAAGTTTAGTCAAGCTAGAAACAGCTGGATATTCACACAATGACATCAAGTTGGATAACATTGTACGCTGTTCTCAAAAATACAAGCTCATTGATTGGGGAAAATTAAGCAATAGTGATAAGGAATTTGGAACAACTATATTTACAAGCCCTATTAAATGGTATACACTTGGGTATTCTCAAATTGTATCTAAAAACATATATAAACTATCAAAACATAAAAACGTAAGAGATGCTCCTTTATTCAAACAAAATAACAAACGTATTGTTGAAGAGTTTGCAGATGTTGTAAAGAATAATACACGAGAGGAACTAACAGAAATATTTAAAGGAAAATACGATGTATTTATGTTTGGAAATACTATACTGCAGGCAGTTATTCTTTATAAACTAGACTATGAAAAATACAAACCGCTGATTGATAGTTTCACATCTTTAAAAACCCCATTAAATGCGTCACAAGCATTAAAAGTAGCAAAACAATTTCTTAAAAACGAATAACTGAATATTGTATGATATAGTTGTAACCAAGAGTATGCTACGTAACGATGAGGTTCAAAAACTAAAGAACAACTTTCAGGAAATCTATCGCAACTATACTCCAATGGATCTGTTATCAGTTCTATCGGAAGTTCAAACGTATCTACATAAAGAAGATCCAGTCATTAGACGACTGGCGTTCAATGATGATAATTGGAGATTCAGAGAAATGCTAAAGCTACGGCGAGAAGCAATCCAATCCGAGATACGACGCCGTTAGCAAAACGGAATCTTTTTTATTGGAATTAATAGTCGGTAATACAGACACCATGGCCGGAACGTTTCCTTCTGTGGAGTACCGCGATGACCGCGAGAGCGCGTCGAAATCAACGCGAATCGCCAAGATTGACTTCGGTGAGGATGAGAATGGAAACCCGACACTAACTGTGGCACAGCTTTCTGACCTTCCGATCGATAGCCTGGTTAAGAACTACCAGAGGGCACAGCGCTCGATTGATACCCTTAAGGGGTACTTGGCGATCCTGGACTCGACAATTCATTGTGCGGTGCCGGGCTTCAAGTTAGCCGACAAGGTTGCACGCGAGATTGCAAAGGTTTCGATGACCAAGGAGCAGATTGACGAGATCGCTAAGAAGCGGCTTCAAAACAAGCAGGATCGAACTGACTTCCTACGCGCGATCGCCTATAACAAGCTTCTCCAGCAGCGAATTAAGTCGTTGCTGGAGAATACTCTGGCGGAGATTAACACGATTTCCTAAAATAAAAACCAAAAATAGCAAGAAGTAAATAGAAAGTTTATTCTTCATACACGAGAGGTGTAGTTCTTTTTTTACTGTAGACGAGCTTGGCGCACAATGAACTTAGTTTCACTGTGCTTCGGGTCAAATGAATTCTTAATTACGTCCATAACATCGACGGGATAAAACGGCTTACAACTGAATACATCTAGATACAGATCGTTCGTTTCCTCTACAAAGTGAGCAGTAATGTTTGACGTTTCGATGAGCTGAACTAGAGTATACCCCTTTTTATTTCCCGTTCCAAACATTACAATTTGAGGCTCTCCATATGCAACCATGTCAATTTTAGTTACAAGACGTTTGGTGAACTGATAGATGTTATTTGAGCAACGAATTGATTGAGGTAGGCATCCTGCAGAATTTACAATTAGGTGATATCCCCAGCTCATTTATGAGAGTGTTATGTTCTATAGTGTGAAAATCAGTTTTTGATGAGCGAAACGGATTTATAAAAATCAGATAAATGGACAGTAATCGATCTGACATACACACTGTGCCCACAAAGCCTTCGTCGTGAAGTCCGATCACAAAATGGCGAAGTACTCGGTGAAGTTCAACACCAAGACGGAGGTCCGCCTGTTCTACAAGCCGGATCTTTACGTTCTGCAAGAGCTTAACGACATCATCCACCCCACGCTGAAGGGTGTGGAGAACCCTACGTTCGCACAGAAGCTTGCTGATAAGCTGTGGCGCGACATGTTCCAGACGCCCGAAGAGAAGGTGTACAGGGATGAGTGCAAGAAGGAGCGCGAGGCTCTTCTTGACCCGCTGGGCCACGAGACACTGGACTACGTGAAGGAGTTCCAGATGTATGATCCTATGGAGGATTTCAACACTCTGTAAAACTAGGACTTAAAAAACAAAAAACAAAACCCAAGGGGGGTTTTTGCTTTTTCTGTACATATAAGTAAAAATGTGGAAGATGGCTTTATTCGCTGGTCTGCTGTTCTTTGCTCTAACTCCGGGCGTTCTTGTTTCCCTCCCGGCTGGAGGTTCGCGTACTACGGTTGCCCTAACGCACGCCGTTGTTTTTGCCGTTGTGTGGGGTCTAACGCACAAGATGGTGTGGAAGGCTCTTGGCGGTATGTAAATTAACTTTAACACCCTAACTAAATCAAAAACGAATCACTGAAACATACAACTGTATTTTTCAATGAGTTGCCGTCGTATTTCAAAGATTATGAAGCTGATTCGCGTTCCTCCGAGAGTTAACGCAAGTGCCAGAATTCCAAGTCCTATCAGGAGGATTGTTTTGAGAAATTATGATAACAAGTGTGCAGGAAGTGTTCCGGGACTTCCATGTGATTACAATGTTGTCGATGCTCTAGAAATTGATCACATTCTTCCCAAGTCAATTTACTGTATTAATAGACTTTGTAATTTGCAGGTATTATGCTCAAACTGTCATACATTGAAAACAAAGAATTATGATTTGCCTCTAATACATCTACACAAACAAGGATATCTAAAGCGAAAGCATGTAAGAGAGCACCTTCATCTATTTCTATAAAAACGAATTCACACATTTTAAACTTTTTTATTTCAACAAAATGCCTTATAACGTAACAATTCGTTCCGTTCGAGACATTGATGGCGATGAATCAATTGATATCCCCGAGCATCAGCGTCCCTACGTTTGGGATGGAATGCGAGCTGCGGCTTTTATTGAGACAATTTTGAGTGGTCTGCCAACACATGCTCTGTTCTTCTATCAAGAAGTCAGTGGTGGAAAGTTGAAGAAGTGGATCGAAGATGGACAACAGCGATGGATGACCGTTAAAGGGTATATGCATCCTGAAGAAAATGAAGTCACTGTAAAGAATTGGAAGAAATGGCCTAGCAATGTGACTGGCAAATTTGAAGATCTATCTGCAGATAAGAAGGAAAAAATCAAGAATTACATGTTCACAATTTATACAATTGAAAATGTCAGCTACAACGACAGAATGTGTTTGTTTCAGCGTCTACAGGATGGAAAGCCGTTGACAAATGGTCAGCGATTCAATGCATGTAGTAATACTTCAATTGTTCGACTTGCAAAGAGAATTTTGACAGATTCACGATGCAGAACTATTTGGGCTCTGCCTACAAATTTAACTGAGACAGGTGGAGACAATAAAAGCTTCACGTACCTTACAAATGCAGTTGCAATTGCTAGCGGACTAGCTCTGGAGAATGGTGATCTTATTGTTACAACGTACAATCTAATTGGACCGCATCTTAATAAAAAATACAATGATGTTGAAGTAAATCAGCGTCTTGATAAGCTCATTGATGTATTTCAACGCGCCGATAAAGAATATCCGATTGGCAAGATTGAATTGAAGAAACAATGGCCGGTTGGAACTTATATTGGATATATTCTGTTCAATCTGTTTCAGCCGGATATCGATTGGGAGAAAGATTCTCAAATGTGGGTCGACTATATTGTTCGATGCCGCAAGGATAAGGCTGCGTACTCAATCATTAAGAAAAGTATGCCTATGGAGAGAAATTGGTCAGAAAACCGCTGGAGTCGTGGACTTGAATATGTTCGTGATCCATCTCTTGCAGATGATGTATCTGATGTAACGGAAGATGACGAAGAAGAGGATTAGATGAAAACGAATTTTAAAGTAGTTTTTTATTTGAGTACAAAAATGGACGCATTTGATCACGGAAAGTATTATCCAATGGATGATGAGTTGGCATCTAGTCATCGGCGAGAGGTTGTGCGAGACATGTATGTTGTTATTATGGCAATGATTATCTATTTCACAGCGTTTTATTTCATACTCAGTAAGATTTGAAAACGTATTCTTTTATTAGATTAAAATACGTCTATAAAATGGCGACGACGCAGCTGCGAATTCGTATTCCTGCTAGGACATACGAAGAGGAGAATGGTGATGAGTTCACTGCGTTTGGGGACCTATGTCAATACATTAAACCATCTGAAAGCTGTGGAACGTGTCCAGTTGATGCTGCAGACGCATGTACACTATGCTTAGCAGTGGCCATCAAGAAACCAATTGAAAATAGAGTACGTTATAACGAGTGTATCACGTGGTTTGATCGATGGTTTCGAACACTGTTGCTACGAAAAAGGAATGCGACTATGTAAAAAACGGATTGGCCATCAATTAGTATTTTTTGTTACAAAATGGAGCCTTATGCAGTAGTTGTATTCATTCATAATACTGTTAAGTCTTATGAAATTGTACCGTACAGTCGAGTTGTTGATCGGTTCGCGTGTCTATGTTTTGAGAATGTAGGACTTCGAGCTGATCTTGACTGTCGTTCACGCTTTGCATCCTATTCAGATGACAAGATGATGGTCCAAGTTATTGGATTTATTAATCGCGAGTTGACTGAACATCTTCATAATGCAATTAAGCGTCTCGAAGAGACTCGTAGACGTAATTGGTGATCGCAAAACGGATATTTTTTATTGGAGCAAATGAGATGTTAACAACACAACACAAGAAAAAATGTCAGACATCAACATCGACGACCTGCCGCTGTACACGCAGCTGTGCATTATGCTCTGCCGTCCTACGACGGACATCTGGGCAATTTCTAAGTGGGTCATGATCGGAAACATTTTGAGCAGCGACAAGCTGCTTGACGTGCAGATCAAGGCAAATCTGGCTCGCGAGATGCGGGTGGAGCTCAAGGGGCTTGAGGCAGCTCGCGCGAGAAACGAGCTGATCATTCACCCCTGGACGGGTGTAAGCAAGGAGTGGGATTATGTGCTGAGGCATATGGTCAAGACAACTGCGGGCCGCGAAGAGGCCAAGAAGGTCCGTCAGGAGTTGACGGAGAAGATCGAATCGCTTATGCGAAACCATGGTGCATTCGTGTCGAATCTCGTCTACGAGATTATCACGCACATGGAGGGAGCCAAGATGGCGGCCAGCGTGCGCAAGGAGCTGATGGCGCAGATGGCGCATTAAATCCTCTACATAGAGGTGTGCATTGAGAGAGTGTACCAATACAGGTTTTACATGGGTTTCCTATAAAACCCTTTTTCATTAAAACGAATTTTTACATAATAAATACGATCAAACTCAAAAAATGCCGTGGCTTACTGAAGTCGTTGCAATGGAGACTAATTTCACGCAACAGGATGTCCTAAATAGATTGCGTGCGAGAATTGCTTTTGAAGAAGCACATGGTTGGGTTTGTTTTGGAGAGATTGTATACTTCAAGAACGCTGTTACTCAAACTATGATTCCCAGAGATACAACTGATGAAAATTTGTTGGCAATGATGCCTGCAATTAAAAAACACGAATCAAAAGGCACAACACAGCCCAAGGAGCTTATATTTGTAGAAAATACAAAGGGTTCTATTGGATACAGTCGTGTAGATGGATGTTACCATGTTTAAGTGTTAAAAACGAATTTGTATTCATCTTTTTATTACGATACTAAAAAGGATAAAATGCCGTACACTATTGTGACTGCAGTCATGAAGCATGATTCTACGCAGGAGACTGTTCTGAATGAACTCGCTGAAAAGATTAATACTCTTGAAGATCGTGGATGGATTTGCGTTGGAAGCATTGTATACTTTAAGAATGCAGTGACTCAGGTCATGATCCCGATTAACACAAGTGGAGCCGATGTTGCGAACATGCAACCTACTATTGAAAAGTTCTTTGCTTCTGGTACAACTGATCCCAAGACGTTAACCTATGAAATGGGTGGATTTGGCCATGCTGGTATCAAGACAAACTACGAAAATAGACAGTATTACGATTACTAGTAAAACGGATTCCAAAATTGTTTTTAACTTAACACCAAAACAGTTCAAAATGCCGTACTATACTGAGCCTAACACCATCACTGAGGATATGCTAACGCAGCTCATCAATAATGATGTTGAGAAGAACATTGAGACTATCACTACCGCGATCATGAATCGCTATAAGAAGCTCGAAGCACTTGGAAATGATGGCGAAGAGGATGAAGTACTAGATATTATGTATGCAGATCGAAAGACAATTCAAGAGACGCCTAAGACAGTGCCGACGTGGAACGAACTAGGCGATGTTGATCAGAAGAAATGGATCATGAGATTGATTGATGCGGGGCTATTTAAGCCGAGGCATGGACAAGGGTTCCACTGGCTAGGTCAGGGATATCGCAACCAGGACCTGTGGTTCTGGGACAAGGAGAAGGGTATTATCCCGCCTTGTACAGACTATGATGATTATGGCGGAGTGCCAGATCACTTTCTAGTTGGAAACGGCGTAGATCAGTTTGCACCGAACCATTGGGAGAATGTAGTAGATCACAATTCATATGTGTTTCTAGCTCCCGAGCTCCTAAAGGAGATTCAGAATACAGCAAAGTCAGTTGTCACGACTCACAAATACCGTGAGAATCCGTATAAGGTTTGGCATACAAGTGTTATGATCAAGGGTCGTGCGTATGCAGTTGAAATTGAAATGGACGATATCAATGATATTGATAATGTCTTCATCTTTGATGGGGGTAAACTATACAAGGATGACTAGAAAACGGATTCTAAATTATGATTTCTTTTTTTGTTCAAAAGATGCCTCTCAACTATTGTGCACTTGGCATGAGTGAAGAGGAGAATAAGATGTTTCAGGATGCAGAGCAAACAATTGATAATCTACAACTTTGGGAGTGGCTAAGTCACAATGATCAACTAGGACCAAATGATTATAGTCTGTTGTCAGATTCACGTCTTGATCTAATTGGTCATAACATGAAGTATACGCATACAGCCAAATCATTTGATCGAACGATGCACGAGATGCACCATCTAGCCAGATTGGGAATTGATGCATATTGCTCATCTTATACAGTGGCATTTCCAGTTCCATCGGCTCCTAAAGAAGTAATTCAGAGAACACCAGAAATGGATGCTAAGGTAAGGGATGAGATGTTGACTCGTGCCCCATTTAAGTCGGCACCTAAGTGGTCTCGTGACTATGTGACTGCATATCCAGATGTCGTACGTAACCTATTTAAGTAGTAAAACGGATTTAAAAATATAATTTCTTTTTAACTTCAAAAATGGCAACTCAAATGGCACATAAACTCGTTGACGAGATGTATGACTACTACAGTGGTCTTAAGAATAGAGAGTCTGAAGACGGACGTCATATTGTATACGAAGATGAATATGAACAGCTAAAAAAGTTGCACACAGCTGCATGTGAAGCAGTAAGTCAAATCAAAGGCGGTTATAGTAAAGCTCTAAAAGATGAATTGGATAGTCTGTTCGATGTTCTTGATGATGCTGAGTACTTTCTGAATGAACTTAATAATTCTCGTAAAACGGATTGAATACTAGTTTGTTTTTTCATGTTAAAAATGACTCCCACTAGCGACACAGCACGTAAGATGATGGCAGACATTCTGGAAAACATCACGGATCGCGATGTCCAAATTGTTGACAATATTCTTAGGGAGTTTAAGTCACTGTACATCGAAAGCCGTGATTCCGGAAATGAGTATACAAAGCTAATTGATGAGCAACGGGGATTTCTAATCGACGAACTATCTTCTAGACAAATGTTGTATTTGAAGAGTTTGGGATTTGTAATTCGCCAAATTTATACTGGACATGGTACCACCAAATACACACTTAATTTTCCGTGAAAACGGATCAATTGTTTTTAACTTTCATTACGTAGAAAAACAAAATGGCAAGCTTCGCAACAACTAACGTGTATTCCGAGAATGCAGTTGAGGGATATCTACTGTATCCTGCAATTGGAGATGCAGCTCTAGAGCGTGAGAATATTCTGGTTCAAATGGAGAAGGTTGATATCAACGCCGAGAGATACGCAGAACGTACTCGAAAGCTGAAAATCAAGCTCGAAGATAAGCTTCGAGATGCATGCCGTAAGCACCGAAAGCTACTGGGCTTCTTTAAGAAGAAGCTGAAGATCATCAAGCCTGCACAGGTTGTTGTTCAGTCAATTCAGCCTAATCCGATGGATTGGGAGATTGGTGTTCCACAGGCAGACGCGATGTAAATAAGGTAAAACTTTTTTAATGCAAATCGGAATCGGTTGTATGCCACGTTTTGCCATGCGTTACATATGAATGAACACGGGCAAACGCCCATGCTTGTTCTGACGCACCTGGACGATGACCAGTTCTCCAAGCCGCCATTCCACGGTTATAAACAGTTTTTAGTGTAGAAAGAGGAACACCACTCGCCTTAGCAATTTCAGGCAAGCTTTTTGCTTCAGGGTGCATTTTATGCCATTTTTGAGTATACGATGACTTACGTGTTTTTACTCCTCTGTCGGTTTTAAACGGACGATATGCTTTTGCAGTTTTCCAAGATAGCTTTGATCTCTTTGTTATCTCGGAATGACGTAATGTTTTATTCTTGTTAGAAAGCCCTTTGTAGTATTTCGGAGGCCACAACATTATCTTAAAGAATATAAAAATGAATAAGAAAACTCAGAGAAAGTTCAAAAAGCCGCGTTTGATGTCCAAAGCATATTGCAAAAAGACACCGTGTAAAAAGATGGGATTTACCCAAAAAGCAAGCTGCAGACCTTATAAGAACTGTTATAAGAAGTAAAAACGGAAAGAGATTTGTTCTGTTTTTTAATGAGCAAATAAGATGGCCTCCCTTCGCACTGAAACCGAGACGATCAATGAGCAACTGGATATTCTTCATGCAAAGAATGCCGAACTTGCGAATCATCGAAAGTATGATGAAATGGGACCAATTCTGGCTCAGATCAAACAGCTTGAAACGTATAAGCTTAGTGTGAATAAAGTATCCGAACTTATGGTTATGATCTCACGACTTAAGCCAATGAACGAGGGGCACCAGAACATGTATGACCTACACGTTAAGAGAACAATCGTTGCAATTAGCGAAGTGCTTCTAGAGTTGAGCCAAAAAATTGATACATTGTCCCACTATCAAAACTTGAAAAATGGAGTTTAAAATGTAAAAACGGAAACTTTAACAGAATAAACTATTTTTGTTTAAAGAATGCCACTGAACAAATCAGAACGCGAGTTTCTGCAAAAACAATTTGCGGAGCTTAAATCTAGGCTTTCTGCGTTAGAAGATTTTATTAACAAGCAGTCCGTTCAAGACGTCGAATCAATTGACAGTGATCTTTATGAAAAGCTACGATCTAAACGTGCCGACTTTACAAACGGAAATCCACAGATACCTTTATATGCTATCTGTACAAATAAATGTCTCGAAGATATGTGTAAGTTTAAACCACTAACAATTGAAGAGATGAAAAAGATTAATGGAATTGGTGATTTTAAAGCAATAACATATGGACAAGGATTTATTAATGTAATAAAAGAACATGTTATTGGGTTATAAAATAATATAAAACGGAAACTTAAAGACTGTAATCTTTTTTAACTAAAAGATGCATTCAAATAATCCCACTATAACCGCTATTACAGATTTCTTTGCATTTGTTATTGCTACAGTTGTCAAAGATATATCACGTCAGAGATCAGGGGCGTGTTATCGATGTGGGCGGATGGGTCATTGGATAGCAAACTGTTATGCTCGTACGCATATTAATGGTTATAATCTTTAAAAACGGAAACTTAAAGACTGTAATCTTTTTTAACTAAAAGATGGAGAAGCTTTATGTACTAAAACTTGAGAATGATAAGTATTATGTGGGTAAGACATGTGATCTCGAATCACGAATTACTGCGCATAAGAAGGGTAATGGAGCTGCTTGGACAAAACAGCATCGTGTAGTCAAAATACTTGAAACACGCGATGTTGTATCGGAACACGACGAAGCAAATTTAACAAAAGAGTTTATGAAAAAACATGGCGTTGATAATGTCCGTGGAGGACCATACTGTCAAGTCAACTTGACTGAAACAACACGTGATTTTCTACAGAGAGAAATTCGAGGAAACTCGGATGCATGTTATAAGTGTGGAAAAGTAGGACATTTTATTCGTGAATGTCCGGGTGAAGAGGAAGAAGAATCTGAAGAAGAGGAAGAAATCTGGTCATGTAGTCACTGCAATAAAGAATTTAAAAGAATGATTCTTGCAATTTCACACGAACGTCGTTGTACTTCAAAGCCCAATACATGTTACCGTTGTGGAAGAGCAAGTCACTATGCAAATGATTGCTATGCTTCGACTCATACAAAAGGCTATGAACTCTGACATGAAACGTCAGACGAATCTGAAGATGATGAGTCTGACGAAAATAAAGACGAAGACGAATCTGATGAAGAATATAACTGTGAAGACAACGTGTACGATGATACCGAAAGTGAAGAAGAAGATGAATCTGATGAAGAATATAACTGTGAAGACAACGTGTACGATGATACCGAAAGTGAAGAAGAAGATGATTAATTTATTTCTAGTGATCTAGACTAATATCTGAAATACATGTATCTAGTTCGATAGTGCCACATTTTTAGACCGGTTAATGAATTTTTACTGTACATATTCAACTTTGGAATAATTGCTCCGGCTAGCATAGGTTTGGTAAGAACAAATTTCCGGACGTATCGATTAAGTTTAGCATCGAGTAATAAGACATTTTTTCTTTTTGCATTCAGTTGCCATTCATGTGCATGTAAATCGATAAACTCGCGAACTGCTTGTTTCATAGCCTTTCTACCCTGAGTAAGTTCAGAAGCTGCAGCAGTAAGTTCTTTCTTGAGCTGTCGAAATCCTTTGTCCTTTTTTACTTCAGCATACGCTTGTTGAATAAGACCGGCTTCTTCGATTGGACTACGATGCTTATTGCAAAGAATACATTCAAAGTTGGTTTCTTTCATGTACTTCAGAACACACTTGGTATGATATGCGTGTTTACAATCCAAACGAACACATGTAGGTGTTGATTCATTTGGATCATCGTATTCTTCCATATCCATGTCATTAAAACAGACAGAGCACGCCGACATTTGAATTATTTATTTTTTTGGGTTTAAATAGGTTGATTTACGATTTGGTTTACAAGTGGATTGGCTTGTAGTTCAAAAATTTTTGGCCATAGCAGATACAATCTAAACTTTCTTTCATTTTTAGGAAAGGGAATGATCGGATAGCAAGACATAAGATCATAAAATACATCTGCTACATGGTGCTGCTGCTGATTTCGTGTTTGAATAATGATGTTTCCCAGAACAATTCTGCGTTGTTCAAATTCCATCTCAGTAATTCGCTTGTAAAAGTTCTCCATTTATTTACATTCGTTACGAATATCCGTAAGCCAGTTGCTACATACTTCTTTCCAAGTTTTGAACGAATATGTACGAGCAGCTTTACGACGGTCATCGAGTGTATCGATCGTATTCTGCATGGCATCTGCGACCATTTTATAGCTAAAGAATGGGCACTGAAGGCCAATCGGCATTGATCCGGGGAAATATGAGTGTCCAATAGCAGGAACAAACTCAGCAACATCGCGAGTCAAAAATGTAGAATATGCACCAACATCGGTAACAACTTGAGGAGCACCAGTATACAAATGCTCTAGCTGACAGAGACCAAACCCTTCACCATCGCTGGTATTAATACCAATATCAGTAATGTTGTATATCTCATTGATCTTAGCATCTGGTAGAGGAGTTGCTGCCGAATCAATAATAATAAGACGATTGCCGAGCTTTTCAATCGTCAAATTGTGAGCAGCAAGTTCAGTCGTATAGATACGCATCAAATCGTAATATCCGCCACCCTGCGGAGTTGCAGCTGTAACAATCATCATAAAGTATGGCTTTTGAGTGTCACGAGAAATGAGTTCTGCAAATGCCATAATTGAAAGATCAATACGCTTTCGCTGAGAATTGCGATTTGCGTTTAGAAATACAATTGCATTCGTAGGTATATTCATCATCATACGAATAGATGCCCGAGTATGATGATCTAGTTTCGAAAATACCGTTGAATCAACTGCATGTTCCATTACAGACATTGTGGGTGTAGGACCATAAGTTGAATACTCGCGAACCCATGTATCGGAAAACATGTATACACGATCAGCACATTCATTGATTTTATCAATTAGCGGCTGCACGGTTCCTCTGTACACAAGATCTAGATAGATCCAAAGCTTGAAAGGAGACTTGCCTTTCTCATACTTCATGGTCTCAATAAACTTATAAATGATCATGGGATCGTTATAGATCATAACCACATCTGGATTTACAGTTTCGAGGTATTCAGTAATTTTATTAAATCCAAATCCTTCTTCACGAGGCTCTTCATTTGCTGCAGCATCGTATTGAATGATACCTTTGGGAGCTGTACGAATTCCTGGGCGAGACGGATGACGCTGAAATCCAAAATGAAAAACTTTTACTTCAGGAACAGTAGAAAGTTGTTGAAGTAAATTTGTAACAACTTTTGCATATCCGGTCATCTGATCAATGTGTGTACTGATAAGTACAAAACGCATTGTGTTATTAATTTAATTTACTGTATGTTTAAACAGAACTTATAAACTCCCATCGCAAATACTCGCAAATCTTTTTCCATATGAAATCGTGAGCAATCAGACGATCGCGTGATTTTAGTAAAGGGAAATACGCTTTGTACTCATCCAGTTCCAGCAGCTCGAAGAACTTGAACAAAATATACGAGTAAGAAAGAAAGTTAGTGCGGTCATCCGGACAGTACAGCAAAAAAGGCGCCTGGATTTCTTGAAACATCGTACGGATCTTTTCTTCAATTTCTGGCGTAATCGTTGGTGGAGGGTTTCCATTAAGTCTCGAAAGAATATGAGCGGCATGCTCGTAATACTTTGACTTATTAAGCTTCTTTAAAATGTCACGAATTTCCTTTTCAGTCATTTGAGCAATGTTTTGAATACGACGCTTCTTAATTTCACTAATTACTTCATGCATAACCTCATCCGGAATAATAGTTGACTCTTTTGCTTGAAACTGGTTCAAGATTTCATTCAGATGGTTAATCTTCTTATATGCGTAATTATTACGCTCCTTAGGAGGATCGCGAAACGATGGAAAATCAGATACAACCATGATATATTCTTCCGATCCACATTTAGGACATACAAGAACTCCTTCGGATGTCAATTCTTCACGAGCTATGTTACATAACTCACAGTGTTCAGTTACAACCTGTTTCATCTCTGCAACTTCCATTCCTTTCAGTTTCATACGAGTAGCGTATTCTTCAAAAAGTTGCTTCTTGCTTTGACTTCCATTATCTCCAGCAGTATTGGTGACTAGATACTTAACAAATGTGTTCTCATCCATGCAAGACGCAGCTGCTTGTTTGGGTTTTTCTGTATTACCATAATATTGTAACATGATGTCTGCATTTTTCACATAATATTCTTCAACTGGATTTTTAGAATCAAGTTTAAATCGTAACTCTTTCAGTTCCGATTCTGCTTTGGATGCTTTTACAATTTCTTCAATTGAACTAGTTACAGTCATATCTTCAACGTGTTCTTCTAACTTTGTACATTGTTCTTCAATTTCATTCGTGTTTAGCTTCGTGTCTTTGATTGAAGATATGATTGCAGAATGAATATGATCAAGTGTACCTTGTGTTTTTGCTGGAGACGATGAATCGGATATCTTTTTTATACGAAAGATATTTTCCATATTATTGTTTCACTAAAGTTTCACTCTTAAAATACTACTTCATTGCGAAAAATAGAAGAAGTCCAGCTGCAAGTAATGTTGGAACCATGGTTGTGTCTAAATCGGGCATAGAAAACGATTCTTTAGGTGCAGGCTTACACTTAGAAATATCGGCCTTCGTACAAAACGCAGGATCAAAATCAGGGGATAACGAAGTAGTTAAAAAATAAGAATCAGATCCACTCGTTACCTGGCATGTGTAACAATCACAAGGCGGTGTTCCATCGGCCGTCATTGCCGTGAATAAATAATACGGATCTAGACTGTCGGCATCTTCCATTATACCAGGAATTAACCCACGTAGGTCATTGGACAGAAATGATAAATCTTGTAATCCTGCAGGAGAGCTGCCACCTCCGGGAATGTTATTAATATAGTTGTATCGTGACTGTATAGACCCATCTGTTGCCGTACATGTGCCGCCTGTATTCACAAAGAAACGATTTCCAAGTGGCGGATCACCTGTAACCATGCCCTTCACATATGTCTCAACCGCTCCCAAATTGGTACTTACTTGACCAAATGTTCCATTCGAACCAACTCCCAACGAACTAGGACCCGGAATGTTATCCGAATAGCTATAGGATGGCCCCATCATATCAGTAGTCGAATTTTCCAAATTAGACCATATGGGATTGTTACCCAGATCTCCCATTACTTTTAATAAAGTTTATAAGTTGTTGCCGAAAAACAGGATTGGTTAGCGCACACGGACGCTGTGCTAGAATCATCTTAACTGTAGATTCAAAGTCGTATCCAAATTTCTGAATACAGTAAAGTAGTGTCAGAAATCCACTTCTATTGATTCCACATTGGCAATGTACGAATACAACGATTGATTCGGGATCTGCTAGAAACCTATTCATCGTATTAGCAAATAACGAATACCATTCTGTTATATTAACGTCTTTACTATCAATGGCATTTATGCATTTGTATTTACTAGGATTATGATCACGAAACCACTGTGGACTATCGGAGTCTTGTGCACAATTGATTACATGTGTGATATTATGTTTTGCTACAAATGCAGGTGTCACCATAAATCCAGCACCAAACATTATCGAAACATGAACTTTAGCAGCAGGATCTTCCATCCAACCTTTAGAATGACGTCGTAGTGCTTTCCAAGGATCATTCATACTTGCTATTTTAAATAACCCCGATTGTCTAAAAACGGACTTCATTCTACTAGATGAGAGAGAAAGCAAATATAAAATGGCAACCACAATTGCAAATCTCTACAAGATTGATAGGCATGGCTGCCGCAATCGACAGCTCTTAAATACAAGCGAACATTTCGCAGTACTAACAAAGCGAGGACGAGTAATTGCTATTGGTAGAAATAAGGCCGCGAGCAGATCGAGTGGCTGTGGTTGCAATGATCAAACGATCCACGCAGAATGCGCAGTTGTGAAGAATCTTGGTGATATCTCACAACTTCGTGGTTGCGTGTTGACTGTATTCCGGTTAAATAAGCACGATCAGATCATGCAATCTAAGCCTTGTCACGATTGTGAGATCTTTCTCACAAAGTGCATCGTTAAGTATGGTCTTAGGCGCGTAGAATACTCTTAAAAACGGAATAAAACTACTTTTTTGAATTAGACTCAAACAAAATGATCGAATTTACCAAGACAAAGTATTGGTTCAAGAAGAATTTTATTATTATCAAAAATGGCAAAAATTTATACAAATGGCCGGTCGATATAGATCTCAATGCACTTGTGTACAGTGGCGATAATATGATAACAATAAAACACAATTCCTATAAAATGGCAATGATTGATTTTGAAGATAGAATGACGGGAGAATTTGTGTATCGATGCGAAATTAACCCGCTGTCGTATACAGGAAACGACTGGGTAGTTGATACTCAAGTCTAAAGTAACATTTTTTAAATGAGACTACTTCCAAGAGTACCAACTACATACGCAATTGCTACAGCAGCTAAGCCTAAAACAGCAGCGCCGGTGTACGAAACCGTACCGCCTGTCGTGTACGTGTGAGGAATGTACTGGAGTAGAAGACTACGAGGGGTTGATAGCGAGATGATGGCAGCAGCTAGGAAGAATCCAAAGTACATCATTAGTCCACGAATAGCATAACGAATTGAGCTAAATGTAGCATCGTGATTGTAATTTGTTACTGCAGGCTTCTGCTGATTGCTCGTATTTACAGGAGCAATAAAAGGATCAACGCCACCCGTTACCATAGGAGCAAATGTAGTTGACTGCGGAAGAGTCGGGTTCTGAACAGGACCGCTTCCTAGAAGGGCGCTTAAATCGGTAGCTCCACTGTCTTGCATTTATTTAGAAGAGGGTATTTCGCACGTCGCATCTTGCGCACTATATTGATAACATTTTCCATCAATAGACACAATTTTTTTGGTTACTTCATCTACAGGTAACGCTAAGGTCTTTCGCTGTAGAAAAGGCTTGTGAAATAACATGATCACCAGACCCATCCCAATTAAAAATGAAAGGAACGTCATGCTTCGTTCATTGTGAAGAATTTTGACTATCTGAATCATTTGTTTTGAGACGCGATGAAATTAAGAGACGTTGTATCTTTTGTACACGGAACTTCTCTCGACACAAACTTCACGCAACCGGTTCCGGTATAAAACTTCGATTTATCACCAGGTGTGGGTACACTTTTATCATTGTGCACAGGTGGGTGAAAAACAGACACAATTAAAAATCCTACAAGTACTCCAGCAAACAGCCATAAAATAGAGATCATCTCTTTATACAATCTCTAGTACTTTATCCATAATTCGATTCATTGTTTCATTGTCATCGCCCGACCATGTAAGAAAGATCGGTGTCCGCCCAGCGGGTGGTCGAATGCCATAAACCTCATTGGGTGTCCAGTCTCCAAAGTTCACAACAATATGTGCCATGTGAAATACACCTTCCCAACAGTACTCATACTTATTACGGTGAGCGCTTGGCGTATCAACGAGAACAATCGTTGGAACAGTACTTACTGTCGTTCGAACGTTGATCTTGTCATCCAATGAATTTCCACCGGTAAACTTGTTATAGAAAGCTGACTTTGACGCTGCATTCGGCCCCCCAACAAGGAGAACAACCGTAGCGGAAGGCATTTTTTATAATAGACCTAAGTATGAGTTGATTCATCCGTTTTTATTCATTTGTATTGATAAATGGAACAAAGTGTTCTAGAGAAGATCCAGGATCCTCGCGTGGAGAATCGCTACAATATGACATCTACATCAAAACAGTATCCTGCTCCTGCTCACGGTGGTCG
>Ga0214205_100003_pt1 | contig 67254 bp, 75 predicted proteins | sample TroBogEpilimnion_12_FD_153043 | JGI IMG/M metagenome (GOLD analysis project Ga0214205, IMG submission 153043) | Freshwater microbial communities from Trout Bog Lake, WI - 29JUN2009 epilimnion | ecosystem: Environmental > Aquatic > Freshwater > Lake > Epilimnion/Euphotic zone | place: Trout Bog... | reverse complement strand
GCTTTCCATCAAGATGGGATCTCTCAACAAAAATCGGCACAACACTCGACGCAATTCATGGCCCAGTTCCTGGTTACGGCGATGAACTAAGTAGTCCTACCAATGCATTCTTTGACCGTCTAAAACCGGACCGTTCGTTTTGGCGACTCAACTGGACACTTCTTGATAATCCAACGTTGCACCAACCATTCAGCATTCGACGGAGCCCAAGTGGTGACCTTGATGATTGGTATTTCCGTGTGGAACGACAAACGCTCCGTCAACTTCCAATAACTAAAGCAATTGTCTTCACAATTCGTAATTACGTTGCCTCAGCAAAAACTTTGCGCGAGCAAGTTCCTGAATTTGGAGCAAACCTTCTCTCCGCACTCGATACAGCGCCAGAAGCAATGCAGGGCTATAAAGGCTGGGTGGGTGTTGCTGACAAACTCCGAAATGAGCTTCGTTAGTTACGAATTAGGTCTTTGGCGATTGCAATAATTTGCAGCTCGTCAGTTCCTGCGTAAATACGAAGAACACGTGCGTCACGGCAAAGCTGCTCAACACGATATTCAGCAATGTAGCCGTTGCCACCGAAGATTTGAATCGCGTCATCAGCAACTTGGCACGCTGCTTGTGCGGCGTAGAGCTTCATTGCTGAAGCTTCTGCGAAGCTTGGTACTACGCCGGCAGAAGAACGCTCAATGTGCATGAACACCATGTTGCGAACGTTGACACGAGCAACTTCCATGTTCGCGAGCTTTTGCTGAACGAGTTGGTATTCACCAATTGGTGTTCCCCACTGCTTACGAGTCTTGGCGTACTCAACCGCGAGCTTGCAACACTCTTCAATAATTCCAAGAGCCATCGCTGCAGTTCCAGCACGCTCAGAAACAAAGTTGTCCTTGGCGCTTGATCGCCCGCCACCCTTTGGGTCTTCAGTTTCTCCAAGCAGACGGTCTTTTCCAACATAAACATCGCTGAGGAACACTTCACCAGTTGGTGAACCGTGTTGTCCCATCTTGTTCATTGGCTTGGCCTGGACGAGCCCCGGCATTCCCTTGTCGAGCACGAAGGTCAGCACCTTGCGGTTACGGATGTCTTCGCCACTGCCGTCATCGAGCTTCGCGTACAGAACAATGGTGTCCGCGTATGGCCCGTTAGTGATCCATGTCTTTGATCCATTCAAAATGTATCCATCACCATCACGCTTGGCTGATGTGCGCATTCCACCGAGTGCATCAGAACCAGAGTCTGGTTCGCTAATTGCCCATGATCCAATCTTGTCGAATGTCACGAGATCAAGTCCCCATCGCTCCATTTGTGCAGGTGTACCGAGCTTGTTGATTGTTCCACCAGCAAGACCAGTTGAAACACCCATTGACGTCACGAGTCCTGGGCTAACGCGACAGAGTTCGATTGTGGAGATCAGTTGTGCTGCTGGGTCCGATCCGCGAGAAGTGCGCGGTGCTTCTTCACCAGAAATCTTTCGTTCGAGTTGACGCTTGAAGTTTTCTTGCGCCATTTCTTTGAGGCCGAAGGTTGAGTAAAGCTTTCGGATGATGTCGAATGGTGGCATTCCATTGTGTTCGAGGTCGTCGAGGTGTGGACGAATTTCTTCGTCAACGAAGCGACGCATTACTTGGATAATTGCTTGGTGTTCTTCTGACCAGTCGTACATGACTCTCCCGTATTTAGTAAACCTTGATGATGTTATGCGCTAGGGCGACTACCAATTAACTGGTCGTACAGCCCATACGTCCAGCGCAAATTGTCGTAGGTGGCAATGATAAGAGCCACAATGATCCAGGGCTGGGTTTTGCTCTGGACAATATAGAGAGCCACGAGGAGTGTTTCGGAGAATGCCCTTCGAAGCCCCTTGGCCCCCAGGCGTTCTGCAATTAGCGAACTCGTTACCATCACATTGACGAGCGGGATCAATGAAGCAATTGTCCATTTGCCTTCGAGCTCTTTCAGCGAAATAGCAAAGCAGAGCGTTCCAATTATCAACATCGCAACGGCCATGTTCGATGCCGTTACAGCGAACCACATTGGCACTGGGTGACTTGTCTTGGGCCAGTGTTGGAGCACGTTGACGAGAAGCCCAAGTCCCCCGAAGACTGCAAGAACACCGTATTTAGTAAGTCGAGAAAGCGCCTGGATAAGACCAAGTGAGGCAAGAACGGAGTCCTTGCTGGCTGGCTCTCCATACGGTCGAGTCATTTCCGACCAGGAGGTTCCTGTCCAGACACGCCATTTCCTAGCACCACTCGGGTCGGGATACCACCCCGGTGGCGTAGTACTAGACGAAGGCAAACTCATGGGACTAGCCTCGCATAAAACGGGGGGAATAAAAATGAGCCAGACACGAGGGGCCGCAGCGCCTACTTCAGGACTACAAGATCACGTTGAGTTAAACACTCAAGAACTCGACCAAGCTATTAACGAAGTTGCAAAAAACGCTCAAGCGTGGGCGGCAACGACACCGGCACAGCGCGCCGAGTTTCTCGCTCGCATAGTTGCTGACACCTACGCAGTTTCTGAAGAGTGGAACACAGCAGCTTGTTACGCCAAGGGACTTGACCCGAGTAGTCCAGAAGCTGGAGAAGAACTCTTCAGCGGTGTTGGAACATATATTCGTATGGCGCAAGCATTTCGCCAGTCGATGCTCGACATCAACTCCAAGGGTCGCCCCCAGTACCCAGGACCGGTTCGTCACAAGCCAGGCAACCGAATTGCTATCCAGGTAGTTCCAGGCAACATCTTTGACAAAATTCTTTATAGCGGCATGACCGGTGAGGTCTGGATGGAACCTGGTGTCAGCGAAGCTGAAGTTCAATCAACTCAGGCCATGGCGTACCAAGAACCACAAGCTCACGCTGGTGTTTCGCTTGTTCTAGGTGCTGGCAATGTTGCTTCTCTAGGGCCGCGAGACGTACTCACCAAAATGTTTGCTGAAGGCAAGGTTGTAGTTCTAAAGGCCAACCCAGTTAATGACTACCTAGTCCCGTACTGGAACAAGTCGCTGAAGTCATTAATTGATGCTGGCTTCCTTCGCATCGTGAGCGGTGGCGCACAAGTTGGTGCGTATCTAACCACTCACGACGGCATTGATGATATTCACGTAACTGGCTCAGACAAAACACATGATGCAATTGTTTTCGGTGTCGGACCTGAAGGCGAGCGTCGTAAGGCCGCAAATGAACCACTGATTACTAAGCCGGTTTCTTGTGAGCTTGGAAACGTTTCACCAGTGGTGATTGTCCCGGGTAAATGGTCAAGCAAAGAGATTGCGTACCAGGCGAAGCACGTTGCAACCATGCTTGCGAACAATGCCGGGTTCAACTGTCTTTCACCGCGCATCATCATTACTCACGCACAGTGGGAACAACGTGAAGAGTTCATGAGCGAACTTGAAAAAGTATTCGCCAGTATCCCAACGCGCCGTGCGTACTACCCAGGTGCGCTGGCACGCCGCGACTCTTTCTTGAGTGTGCACCCAGATGCACACCAAATTGGAGACGGCAGCGGTGACAAGATGCCTTGGACAATTATTCGCAATGTTGATCCGAACAACAAAGCTGACATGAGCCTCAACGTTGAAGCATTCTGTGCACTCACCAGCGAGACAGGACTCGATGCTTCTTCGCCAGCAGACTTTGTTCGTAAAGCAACTGACTTCTGTAACGATGTTGTTTGGGGAACGCTTTCAATGACAATGATCGCGGACCCTCGTGCATTGAAAGATGCAGAAACTGGTCCTGCAATTGAGCAGGCAATCGCTGATCTTCGTTACGGCTCAATTGGTCTCAACCTCTGGCACGCAATGAGCTTTGCGTTCTCTACAACTGTGTGGGGCGCTTACCCTGGTCACCTGATCACCGACATCCAGTCAGGTAGCGGTTTCGTGGGCAATGGCTTTATGTTTGCTCGACCACAGAAGTCTGTGGTTCGTGGACCGTTTGTGGCTTCACCAGCACCAGCGTGGTTCTCAACGAATGCCAATGCGGCTGTTGTCATGCGCAAGCTTCTCAACTTTGAAGTTAAGCCTTCGTGGACAAAGCTTCCAGGGCTTCTAAAGGCAGCGCTTAAGAGCTAAATGGAACTGTGGCGACATTCGTGTTGCCAACAACCACACACTTGGTAGGTAGGCAAGCGACATCGTTAAAGGGCGTCGTGACGTAGTTGAGCTTGTTGACTACGAGAACACCGTTTTGCCATGTTTCTAGCCACGGGCCACTCGTCTTGTTCGTCCCAACAACGACACACGTACTGAGGTTGGCACACGACATTGCGGCGACTGAACTATTTGAAGAACTAACTTTTTTCCAGATTCGTCCATATGTGTTGGTTCGCAGAACAAAACTATTTCCAGATGAATCTGTCATGGCGCTTATGCATTTGAGTGCACTGCACGAGAGTGCATGAATTGTCGACCACGATGTGTTCAGCGTTCGTTGCAACCATGTAACACCAGCATCGTGCGTTGCAAAAAGAAGTGCCGATGATCCTGAACGACTCGATCCACTTAGGAGGCAATTGTTCGCCTCGTCACAGGATAAAGAAATTTTTCCACTTACTGAAAGCGCTGTGGGCAGTGTCGTTGGTGACGTCCACGTTGCGCCAGCGTCGTGGCTATAGAGCATCTCAAGTGATGAGCTGCTCGGGTTAAAGCCAACTGCAGCGCACGTGTTGGCAGCAAAACAATTAATCGACTGAATTGTCTGCAAACTTGTTGGTGACTGCAATGCGCTGACATAACCAGAGATGTATTTCCATAGAAACTGTGAAGTCGCAGTACTGCCCGCAATCAAACAACCAGTTGTCCAACATGATGACGCCGAAACCTGAAGTGCGGTTTCAGGAAGGCCAAGAGGTGTCCACGTCTTTGAAGAATCTGAGTATTGCTCACCTGAACCGAACTGTGAGGTGCTGAGTGCAATGCACGAAGTAGAAGTGCAGGCTGCATTCGCTAGCGCATCATTAATGTTGAGTGTTGGAGTAGCGGTAATCGTTGGTCCGCTCGCTAAGGACTGCGTTGTTGGCGAGCAACTTGCGAGAAGTATTGAGGCGATGGCCGCCACAATAATGACGCGAGCAGAACGCATTGTTGCTCTTAACCAGCAGCGCGAACAGCTGTTGCCAGCACGCTGAGACCATCAGCGAGCTGCTCATTGGTGATGGTGAGTGGTGGCAACAAACGAATTACGTTTCCGTATGTTCCACACGCCAGCGCAATGACTCCTTGTGAGTTGCAGTAGCTAACAATTGACTTCGCAGCAGCTGCGTTGGCTTCCTTGGTTCCAGGCATTACGAGCTCCATGGCAATCATGGCGCCCTTTCCACGTACTTCACCAATGATCGCGACGTCTTGTTGGAGTGCCTTCAGCGCACCAGTAATGGCGTCACCAAGTTCACGAGCACGGGCAATGAGATTTCTTTCGCGCATGACGCGAATAACTGCGAGCGCTGCTACACAAGTAACTGGGTTACCTCCGTAGGTGCCGCCAAGTCCACCTTCGTGAACTGCGTTCATGAGTTCAGCGCGACCAGTGACACCAGAAAGTGGCATTCCACCGGCAAGTCCCTTGGCGGTTGTAATCATGTCTGGGACTACGCCTTCATGGTCAACTGCGAACCATTCACCAGTGCGACCAAAACCACTTTGAATTTCGTCAGCAATAAAGACAACACCATTCTTGGTTGTCCACTCTGAAAGAGCTGGAAGGAACCCAGGTGCTGGAACAATGAATCCACCTTCACCCTGAATTGGTTCAATAAGTAGTGCGGCAACGTTCCCGGCTCCCACTTGAGTCTCAATCATCTTGATTGCTCGAGCTGCTGCTTCTTGGCCGCTCAGTCCATCTTGGTACGGGTAACTCATTGGCATGCGGTACACCTCGCCAGCGAAAGGACCGAAGCGGTCCTTGTACGGCATGTTCTTAGCGGTGAGTGCCATTGTCAAGTTTGTACGTCCGTGATACGCATGATCAAAAACAATCACTGCTTGGCGACCAGTTGCGAGGCGTGCAATCTTCACGGCGTTCTCAACTGCCTCTGCACCAGAATTGAAAAGAGCTGAAGTCTTGGCGTGAGTACCTGGTGTGATGTTTGAGAGTTCTTCGCATACTTCGATGTAGCTCTCGTACGGTGTCACCATGAAACACGTGTGAGTGAAGTCAGCAACTTGCTCACTAACTGCGGCGACGAGCTCTGGGACTGCGTGACCAATAGTGGTGACGGCAATACCTGATCCAAGGTCGAGGATTCGGTTCCCATCGATGTCTTGAAGAATTGCGCCTTCAGCACGCTCAATGTAAACAGGGAAGCCTTGAGTGAGCCCTGCGCTTACAGACTTCTTTCGACGTTCGTGCATGGCGACCGACTTCGGTCCAGGAATGGCAGTTACAAGCTTGCGCTCTGTTCCTACGGAAGATTCAATTGACGAGACCACAGCGACTCCTCTAAGTGTTTAGGCATTTGCCAGACGCATCCAGCGTAGTTCCAGTTTTGCAAAATGCCAATAGGTCATAAAGAAACGGGTGACTTTTGGTCACCCGTTTCATTTACTGGCGGAAGCGGTGGGATTTGAACCCACGGTGCCCGTAGACACAGCAGTTTTCGAGACTGCCCGATTCGGCCGCTCTCGCACGCTTCCGTGCATGAGTCTACTTCTCGATGCTTTGAGGCTTTTAGGGACGACGGGTAGCGAAAAAATCACGCAGCAGTACAGCTGACTCATCCGCGAGGACGTCGTAGGTGATTGCTGCTTCGTGAAGGAGTCGAGGATCGCTCAACAAGTTGTAACGGGACCCAACTGCTCCGGCCTTTTCATCTGATGCTCCAATGACAACTCGAGAAACTCGAGCGTTAAGCAGTGCACCAGCACACATCGCACATGGCTCCAGCGTGACGTACGCCGTAACGCCGTCCATGCGCCACCCACTCAACTGCTTCGCAGCATTTCTCAACGCCACAACTTCTGCGTGAGCCGTAGGGTCTTGGTCGACTTCGCGACGGTTTTCACCCGTGCCAAGAACTTGGCCATCTTTAACTAGGACACAGCCAACGGGAACGTCGTCGTGAGCAGCAGCATTTTTCGCAGCGTCTATTGCTAGACGCATAAATGCAATGTCATCATTCGCTGCATTCACGTACTGGCCTCTCTACTTCGTTGTTACTGGCGGAGGAGGTGGGATTCGAACCCACGGAAGGTTGCCCTTCACACGCTTTCCAAGCGTGCCGGTTCGGCCGCTCTCGCACTCCTCCAAAACCGGGACTACTAAATGCAATACCGGCACGCAAGGCTACCCGAGCCCCGCTGGTGGCGGAACCGCTAGCCTTTTCAGGCCGAGGTTGAAAGCGGTGGTCGGGTCCCGTGCGACGGCCGTTCGTGAATCGAGTCAGGGGCGGAAGCCAGCAGCTCTCAGCGGATTGTGCCGGGTGCCACGGATCGCCTGACCACTGCTTTGGACCTCGGAGTGTTACGTGGCACAGTTAGCATGCTTGCATGGCTGAATCAACACCGACCCCTTCATCACTCGATGGGGTGACCTCTCTCTACCGGCGTTTTCGCCCAAATCGCTTCGCCGAACTTCGTGGACAAGACCACGTTGTTCGCGCACTGCAGGGTGCTGTAAAAAACGATCGTGTCTCACACGCTTATCTCTTCTCTGGTCCACGAGGAACAGGAAAAACAACGACAGCTCGAATTCTCGCGAAGGCCCTCAACTGTGAAAATCCAGTTGACGGTGATGCGTGTGACAAATGTGCGAGCTGTATTTCAATCACTAGAGGATCGTCTCTTGACGTAACCGAACTTGACGCAGCGTCAAATAACGGTGTCGATGACATTCGTGAAATCACTGCAGGTGCGTGGCACGGGACGCCGGGCCGGTGGAAGGTGTACATCTTTGACGAAGTCCACCAGCTAACAAAGGCCGCCGCCGCGGCGTTGCTTAAGACTCTCGAAGAACCACCATCACATGTTGTTTTTGTTCTTGCAACCACCGACCCACACAAGGTGTTGCCGACCATTCGCTCTCGTACACAACACCTTGAGTTCCGACTCATCGGTGGCGACACGCTGAGCTCATTACTTCACGATGTTGAAAAAGCAGCTGGATTGAAAGTTGACGATTCAACAATTGATGCTGCTGTTCGAATCGCGCGTGGGTCAGCTCGTGATGCACTGAGCGCACTCGATCAACTCATTGCCACGGGATCTGTGAATGATGCACAACCCGCTTTTGAGGATTTGTTTAGTGCACTTAGCTCGAATGATGCAGTTGCTGCACTCAAGGCGCTGGCGGTGCTGACGGGCGAAGGCTGGGACCCAGAACAACTCGCAGAGAGTTTTGCAGCGGAAGTTCGTCAAGTCTTTTTGCTGTTAGCTGCACCTGAGGTGGCGGATGTTGTGGATGCTGAGCGCGAGCGTCTTAGTGCCTGGGGCTCACAGCTGGGCCTAGCGCGCACGGTTCGAATTCTTGAAACACTCGGCAAGTCAATGCGTGAAATGAAGAGCGCACCAGAGAAGATCGTCATGCTGGAAATCGCCTTGGTTCGACTAGTTAAGCCAGAACTTGACACAACTGTTGAGGCACTTGCTGAGCGGGTTGAAAAACTTGAATATGGTGTTCCGCGCAATGCACCGGTATCAGCGCCAGCACCGTTACTACGACCAATTGGTTCTACAACCAAGGCTGCGCCAACAAAGGCTGCGCCAGTTGCGGCTCCTGAGCCGGTTGTTGAAAAAGTAGAAAAGGCCTCGGTTGAAAAACTTGAGTTAACGCTGGCTGACGTTGCTGCGCGATTTACGCAACGGGTGATTCCTCGCACCGCTCGTTCCGCACAACTTCTCTTGCGAAATGCGCAGATTGTGGCCCTTGATGGGAGCCGACTGACGATTGCTCTCCCGTCTGAAGAAATGCGTTCCAACACTGAGCACATTGCTCAGGGGCTTCGTAGCGCCATGGACCATGAATTCAAAACAACCTTTCAGCTTGACTGGATTGTTGATGCGAATGCTGCGAAATCAGCTCCAGCGCCTGAACCAGTTGCTGAAAAGAAAAAAGTTGAAGCAACTCCAGATGAATACGAACCAACAGGTGACGCAGTTGTTGTTGATTCAGTACCAGGCCATCTCATTAGCGAGATGTTTCCAGGTGCTGAGGAGATTTCGTGAATTACCCTCCCGCTCTGCAGTCAGTTGTTGATGAGCTCGGTAGGTTCCCAGGTGTTGGTCCGAAATCTGCACAGCGCATTGCATTTTGGATGATGCGCCAGCCAGCAGAAGATGTCGCCAGACTTTCTAGAGCACTCGATGAAATGAAAACAAAGCTTTCATTTTGCGAACGTTGCTGCAACATTGCTGAAACCGGCGGACTCTGTGAAGTGTGCAGTGATGACCGTCGAGATCAAACAGTTATTTGTGTTGTAGAAAGCCCACCCGATGTAGTTGCAGTTGAGCGCTCGGGTGCATTTCGTGGAACGTATCACGTGCTCCACGGCGTTCTTAATCCTCTTGAAGGTGTTTCTCCAGATCGACTCCGTATTCAAGAGCTCGTGCGCCGACTCAATGAACCGGTGAAGGAAGTCATCTTGTGCTTCAACTCAAATGTTGAAGGTGAGGCGACTGCGATGTACTTGAGTCGCTTGCTACAGCTACCGGGATTAGTTGTCTCTCAGCCAGCCAGTGGTCTACCGGTAGGTGGCGACTTGGAATTTGCTGACGACATCACCCTTGGCCGCGCAATTGATGGCCGTCGAATTCTTAAAGACTAAGCAAAGCGAATAACGCAGAGCAGCCCAACGATGATGCAGTACACCCCGAATGGGACCAGGTTTTTTGAAGAGAACCACTTCGTTAAGAATTTGACTGAGAAGTACGAAGCAACAAATGCAAAAATTGCACCAACGAGTGTTTGCATTCGAACACCATCTCCAAGATGGCCCATCAGCGATGGCAGTTTGTAGAGACCAGCGCCAAGAATGACTGGTGTTGCCAGTAAGAATGAGAATGTCGCGGCATCTTCATGGGTGAGATCGCCAAGAAGTCCAGCACCAATGGTGACTCCACTTCGTGAAATTCCTGCGAACAGCGCCAAGATTTGAGCCGAGCCAATTGCAATCGCACTTCTCGCGCTCAGACTGTCTAACTTTTTCATTTGAACATGCTTGCCACGATTTCGCAGCAGCCTCTCAACAGCAATAAAAATTATTCCGTTTAGCGTAAGAAAGATTGCAGCAGCAAGTGGCTTCGCAAAAAGTACGCGCAGTTGTTTCTCGAGAATAATTCCGACGATCCCTACCGGGATGCTTCCCACCATGAGAATGAAAAGTCGACGGTAATTTCTATCTACTTGTTCATCGTTGATGTGCCATAACGTGGCGACACCGTTCGAGCGGGCTTTCTTTAACTGACGACCAAGACCCATAAAGAGTGTGAACCACGTGGAGCGGAAATACACGAGTAACCCCAATGCCGTTCCTACGTGGAGGCCAACCAAAAAGGTCAGAAAAAATTCTTGCTGCTGTCCTTGGCTGCTCACTAAGTTGTGCCAACCAAAAAGTGCTGGAAGCAGAACGCCGTGTCCGAGACTGGAGATAGGGAAGAGTTCTGTGACCCCTTGGAGGATCCCCATGAAGATTGCTTGAAAGTATGAAAGCGTCGGGGCCAGGACCAAATGTGCAGTTGTCATGCCTCAACGCTAAACCACGCAAGACTTAGAACATGCGTTATGTAACTATCGTCCGCCATTGTGAGTCTTCGCCTGCAAAAACAGGCGAGAGTGATTACGAACGAATCCTCAGCAGTAGAGGACAAGAGCAAGCACGCCAACTCAGGTCTTGGGCAATGAATTCTCTGGGGCTTGGCAAGTATGGCCCGACAACCTCACTCATTAGTTCCGCAGCGAGAACTCGGGAAACCTTCAGGCGAGCATTCGAAGACACCCCATTCGTAAAGACTGTCAATTTCTCAGAACTGATTTATAACGGCAAGCGCAATGTGTCTGGCGAAGATCTCTTAATTGATCTGGCCGCTATTGATCCAGTCGTTACTTCACTCCTGCTCGTTGCACATAATCCAAGTGTCCACGAACTTGTCTTTAGCCTCGCGAAGGAACTCCCCGATGTGTTGAAAGGTGAATACCCACTCGGTGGTGCGTTTGTCTTGGCGATTCCAGACAATGAACAAATTGGTCTCGCCCAGTATGAACTGGTCGATAGTTTTATCCCTGATTAAAGAGAGCGAAGGATTGCGGCGTCACCTTGTCCGCCACCACCACAGAGTGAAACAGCGGCTGTTCCACCACCACGTCGCTTCAGTTCAAGTAGCGCAGTAAGAGCAACACGTGTTCCAGACATTCCAACTGGGTGACCGAGCGCAATTGCTCCACCGTTGACGTTGATTTTGTTTTCGTCAATGCCGAGCTCATCGGCTGAAGAAAGTCCAACAGCTGCGAAAGCTTCGTTGATTTCGAAGAGGTCAATACCCTTAACGTCAATGCCCGCCTTGGCAGCTGCCTTCGCGATTGCGCGCGCTGGCTGGTTGAGAAGCGATGCGTCAGGTCCAGCAACTTGTCCGTAGCTAATAATTTCTCCAATAGGAGTTAGCCCGAGCTGTGCGCAGCGCTCGGCCGACATAACAATCACTGCGGCTCCACCGTCAGAAATCTGCGAAGCATTTCCAGCGGTGATGGTTCCTTCTTTGTCGAACGCTGGGCGAAGTGAGCTCAGTGATTCAAATGTTGTTTCAGCGCGCACACCTTCGTCAGTGTCAACAAGAACTGGATCGCCCTTGCGCTGTGGAATAGAAACACCAACAATTTCTTCAGCAAACTTTCCAGATGCGATTGCGGCTGCAGCAAGTGCGTGACTACGAGCAGAGAATTCATCTTGACGTGCACGGGTGATGCGTCCGTTGTTGTAACGCTCAGTTCCGAGCCCCATGGCACAGTCATCAAAGGCACAGGTAAGTCCGTCGAACATCATTGAGTCAATAACTTTTTGGTCACCAATTCGATATCCTGCGCGAGCACCTGGAAGAAGGTATGGCGCGTTGGTCATTGATTCCATTCCACCTGCGACAACAATCTCAGCTTCACCTGCACGGATCATCATGTCGGCCATATAGATAGTTTGAAGACCTGACAGGCACACCTTGTTAATAGTTGTGGCGTTAACGCTCATCGGGATGCCACCCTTCACTGCAGCTTGGCGTGCAGTGATTTGTCCTTGACCGGCACCAATTACTTGTCCCATGAGAACTGCGTCAACGAGTGTTGGATCAACACCTGCGCGCTCGAGTGCACTCTTAATTGCAAAACCACCAAGGTCTTGTGCACTTAGTGTCGAAAAAACACCAGATAGTTTTCCAATGGCGGTACGGCTACCGGCGACGATCACACTGCGGGACATATGAGCTCCTTCTAAAGATATACAAACGATAGACGTTTCTACGACTGGGGTTACCGAGGAGTAGTAAACAGCAAAACAATGGCCAAAGTCAGCAGACCAACCGCTGAAATTCCGGTCAGCCAGCGACGCACTCGAGGCTTGGCCAAGATCACGGATGCCTTATCGATCGCTGCGACAAGACTGAAATACCAAGTCGTAGAAACGATTGACTGCACCACTACCAGCACCATTATCCCCACTCCCAGATTGAAGTTTTTGGGAACAAAAAGTGGAATAAACGCCACAGCGAAAACAGCGGCCTTAACGTTCGTCAAATTTGTCAACAGTCCCAGTCGAAATGCTGCGAGTGAATTTGTGCTCGCCGTGCCGTTGTAATCAAATTTTCCAAAATCGTTTCGAAGTTCGAACAAAGTTTGGATTGAGAGAAAACTCAAATAGGCAACGCCAGTGAACTTAAGAAGATTGAAAGCAAGATGTGAGTGTGCGAACACCGTGCTCAGTCCTACTGAGGAAAGTGCACCCCAGGTGATGAGCCCCGTTGTGTTGCCTAGAACTGAGAGATAGGCGCACCTAGATCCTCCAATGATTGTCTGGCGAAGAATCATTGCAACCCCTTGGCCTGGGACCATGGCAAGAAATAGTGCCGTTAAGGCAAAGCCGGGAATTACTTGGAGAATCGACATTGCAAAATCCTACGCACACTTGAGCTTTGCACCAGTAGGGCTTTGACCACTGCGCCACTATTCTTTTCCCATGAGTGAAATCCTTGAAGCAGTTAGAGCTGGGGCATCGGGCGAGGTTCTTGCTGACACGCCACTTCCAGCAACCACCCGTGCAGTATTCGTTCGTCGTGATGAACAAAACATGTTCGACGGTATTGCTAGCCAAGACAAAGACCCACGTAAGAGTTTGCACGTTGGTGAAGTTCCGCTTCCAGAGCTAGCACCTGATGAAGTATTCATCGCAGTGATGGCGTCTTCGATCAACTTCAATACGGTTTGGACAAGTATTTTTGAGCCGGTTTCAACGTTTGGTTTTCTTGACCGACTCGGAAAAGAATCAATTTGGGGTAAGCGACACGCACTTGACTACCACGTTGTTGGATCAGACGCTTCTGGTGTGATCATCAGAAAAGGTTCTGCTGTCAGAAACTGGAACATTGGTGATGAAGTAACTGTTCACTGCAACCACCTCGACGACCAAGACCCAAGTTCACACGACGACTCAATGCTTGCGAGCAATCAGAGAATTTGGGGCTTCGAAACAAACTTCGGTGGTCTTGCAGACATCTCAGCAGTGAAAGCTAACCAGCTGATGCCAAAGCCAACACACTTAACCTGGGAAGAAGCTGCAGTGAATGCACTGTGCAACTCAACCTCATATCGCATGCTGGTTTCACGTAACGGTGCTCCTGTAACTCAGGGTGAGAACGTACTCATCTGGGGAGCTTCTGGTGGAATTGGTTCATACGCTGTTCAGCATGTTCTGAACTCTGGTGGAACACCAATTGCGGTTGTGTCGAGCGAGAACAAAGTTCAGACCATGAAAGAGCTTGGTTGTGAACACGTGATTAACCGTGCTGAAAAGGGCTACAAGTTCTGGAAGGATGAGCACACGCAAGATGAATCTGAATGGCGCCGCCTAGGAAAAGATATTCGCGCACTCGTGGGAGCTGACCCTGACATTGTTTTTGAGCACCCGGGTCGCTCAACCATGGGGGCCAGTGTCTTTGTAACAAAGCGTGCTGGAACGATTGTTACCTGTGCCGCAACCAGTGGTTACATGATTGAATACGACAATCGTCACTTATGGATGAAGTTAAAGACCATCAAGGGTTCACACTTCTCTAACTACCGTGAAGCGTGGGCGGCGAATCAGACAATCATGGATGGAAAAGTTGTGCCACCGCTTTCTGCTGTGTATCCACTTGAAGAAGTTGGCGAAGCTGCAAACGATGTTCACCACAACCGTCACGAAGGAAAAATTGGTGTCCTCTGTGTTGCTGAGCGTGAAGGACTTGGAATTTCGAATCCAGAACTCCGTGCCAAGGTCGGAGAAGACCGTCTTACTATTTTCCGTCGACACGACAAGGACTAATTGTGGAATCACTATTTATTGAAATTGATCACGTTGCCATTGCCGTGCATGACATTGAAGCTGCAATTAAGTGGTACGAAGAAGTTTTCGGTGCAACAGTCGAACACCGTGAAGACGTTACGTCTGACGGCGTTTATGAAGCACTCGTAAATGTTGCAGAGTCTTACATTCAGTTGCTAACACCAACTCGCGAAGACTCACCAGTTGCTAAGTACCTCGCAAAGAATGGTGAGGGGCTACATCACATTGCGTACCGCGTCAACGACTGCGCTGAAGCACTCAACGCTGCAAAAGAGTCTGGTTGTCGCGTTATTGATGAGAAACCTCGTCCCGGATCGAGAAATACGACGGTTGCATTTATTCACCCGAAAACCTCATTTGGTACTCTCATTGAACTTGTGGAAGTCAACTAGTTCTTTTCTGCACAGATTTAGAAAATTGCTACTTCACAGTAATAAGTAATTGCCATGCAAATTCTTGGCTCTAGGGCCTCTAATTCTCTGAATTGTCATGGCGCGCTCGATGTTAGATAGCCTTGCTTGCTATGGAACACTCAATGTCTGAACGCTTGGCCCAATTAGAAGCCCTGAAGTCCGAAGCCCGTCTAGCCGGTGGCGAAAAAGCAATTGAGCGACACCGATCCAAGGGCAAGATGACGGCTCGTGATCGTATTGAGTATCTGCTCGATGAAGGTACGTTCCAAGAACTTGACATGCTTAATCGTCACCATGCATCAGGCATGGGTCTCGAAGATTCACGACCATTGACTGACGGGGTTGTTACTGGTTTTGGAAAAATTGATGGACGAAAAGTCTGTGTCTACTCTCAAGACTTCACCGTGTTTGGTGGTGCACTTGGTGAGACGCACGGTGAAAAAATTCAAAAGATTATGGACCTCGCTATTTCGATGGGTCTTCCAATTGTTGGACTCAACGACGGAGCTGGTGCTCGAATTCAAGAAGGTGTGGCGGGTCTTGATGCGTACGGTGGAATCTTCTTCCGAAATGTAAAGGCGTCAGGCGTAGTTCCTCAGATTTCTGTAATTCTCGGTCCCTGCGCCGGTGGTGGTGTGTACTCACCAGCACTCACAGACTTCATCTTTATGGTTCGAGAAACTAGCCACATGTTCATTACTGGACCAGATGTTGTGAAGACAGTGACTGGTGAAGAAGTGACGCTTGAAGAACTCGGTGGTGCGATGACGCACGCAACCAAGTCAGGTGTTGCCAACTTCGTATTCCCTGACGAACAAAGTGTCTTGGATGAAGTTCGTTACTTGCTTTCATTCCTTCCATCAAACAACATGGAAGAGGCACCGCGAATTCTTTCTGGTGACCCAGCGGACCGACTCTGCGAAGATCTTCGCGACATTCTGCCGACTTCACCAAACGTGCCTTATGACATGAAGAAAGTCATCACCTCGGTTGTTGACGACGGCGACTACATGGAAGTCAGCGCCGCTTTTGCACCTCAAATTACGTGCGGCTTCGCTCGCATTGACGGACACACTGTTGGTTTAGTTTCAAACCAGCCGCAGATTCTTGCTGGTGTGCTCGACATTGACTCAAGTGAAAAAGCTGCACGGTTTGTGCGAACTTGTGACGCATTCAACATTCCATTGATTTCTTTCGTAGACGTTCCTGGATTCATGCCAGGTGTTGACCAGGAATATGGAGGCATTATTCGCCACGGTGCAAAGTTGCTCTACGCATTCTGTGAGGCAACGGTTCCTCGTATCTCAGTTGTAACTCGTAAGGCCTACGGTGGCGCTTATGTGGTTATGAACTCCAAGTCAATTGGTGCAGACCTCGCGTTTGCTTGGCCAACCGCGGAACTTGCTGTGATGGGATCTGCTGGTGCGGTTGAAATTGTTCACCGTCGTGACTTGGCGAATTCTGAGAACACTGATGAACTGCGCGCGCAACTAGTTGATGACTACGAAGAGCGATACGCAAACCCGTACATTGCTGCAGCACGTGGATTTATTGATGACGTCATTGACCCAGCTGAGACTCGCATGATTCTCGCTCGCTCGCTCGACCTACTTCGTGGCAAGCGTGAAGACTTGCCAAAGCGCAAGCACGGAAACGTTCCACTGTGAGCCACGGTCTCGCTCCACGACCAGAGTTGTCTCCAGAAGATGTTGCAGCCGTTGTTGCCGCAGCACAAAATCACTTTGCTCAACGAGCTGAGGGTGTCCCAGACGTTGCACCGGTGTGGCGATTTTCAGGCCGGTGGTTTGGATCTCAGACCCTTACCAATAAACGCCGCTCTCTGTAATTAGAGAGATGCTTCTACAAGGCTTAGAAGATCACTCATAATTGCGCTGAGTGAGAAGTCCTTTGGTGTGTAGACCGCGGTGACGCCTTTCTTCTTTAGGGCTTCACCATCTTCATTTGGAATAATTCCACCGACAATTACTTTGGCTTCCACGCCAGCAGCGTTGAGCCCACTGATCACACGCGATACGAGCTCAATGTGCGATCCAGAAAGAATAGAAATTCCAACGATGTCGACGTCTTCATCTCTTGCGGCGGCGACAATTTCTTCCGGCGAGAGTCGAATGCCTTGATAGACAACTTCGAATCCGGCGTCTCGTGCAGCAACGGCAATCTGCTCAGCACCATTGGAGTGACCATCTAGTCCTGGTTTCGCGACAAGGAGCTTCGGCGGTGTTCCACGTTTTGCCTGCACTGCCTTAGAGCGTGCAACGAGCAATGCAAAGTCATCTCCACGGTTACTAATGCCACCACGCACCCCTGTAGGGGCGCGGTATTCACCGTAGACCTCTCGTAGGGCTCCTGCCCATTCACCAGTAGTGCCACCAGCCTTAGCGAGTGCGATGGTTGGAATCATGATGTTGTCTTCAGGTTTCGAGCTCTTGGCAACACGAGTTAGCTCTTGTAATGCTGAGCGAACAGCGTTTTCGTCTCGGTTAGCGCGCCACTTTGTGACGTCTTCAATCATTTCACGTTCGACCTTTGGATCAACGGTCATGATTGCCTCAAGCGATGAACCACTTGTCAGTGGAGATTCAGTTGTTTCAGTGAACTTGTTTACACCAACAACAACTTGCTCACCCGATTCAATGCGAGCAACGCGCTCAGCTTGACTCGCAACTAGGCGACTCTTTAGTTCTTCGATAGCCGCGAATGCACCACCAAGACTGATGACGTCATCGAGTTCATTCTTCACGGCTTCTGTTAGTTCGCGGACTTTAGCTTCCATCACGTGTGAACCAGCGAAGATGTCGGGGTATTCGAGCAAGTCGCTCTCGTAGGCGAGAACTTGTTGCATGCGAAGACTCCACTGCTGGTCCCAAGGTCGGGGAAGACCAAGTGCTTCATTCCACGCTGGTAGCTGGATGGAGCGCGCCCGTGCGTCAGCTGAAAGAGAGACTCCGAGCATTTCAATAACAATTCGCTGGACATTATTTTCTGGCTGTTGCTCGGTGAGGCCGAGTGAGTTCACCTGCACGCCGTATCTAAAGCGACGAAGTGCTGGGTCTTCAACGCCGTAGCGAGTTCGACAAATCTCGTCCCACATTGCGGTGAACGTGCGCATCTTGGCAATTTCTTCGATGAAACGCACTCCAGCGTTTACAAAGAATGAAATTCGCCCAACCACCTGGGGCATCTGCTCAGGGGTGACTTTTCCAGAATCACGAACAGCGTCAAGAATGTCAATTGCGGTGGCTAGCGCGTAGGCAACTTCTTGAACAGGAGTGCAGCCTGCCTCCTGGAGGTGGTAACTGCAGATGTTGATTGGATTCCACTTTGGAACGTTGTTGATGCCAAAGGCAATCATGTCAACAATCAGTCGACGCGATGGTTCAGGTGCGTAAATAAAGGTTCCTCGGCTGAGGTATTCCTTCACAATGTCGTTCTGCGTTGTTCCCTGCAACTTGTTGAATGCAACACCTTGTTCTTCAGCGAGAGCCAAGTAGAGGCCCCACAACCAAGCAGCAGTTGCGTTGATGGTCATCGAGGTATTGATTTCACCGACGGGAATTTGATCGAGGAGTTGGCGCATGTGGCCTAAGTGCGCAACAGGCACACCGACTTTTCCAACTTCACCTGCAGCAGCAGAGTTGTCTGGGTCGTAGCCGGTCTGGGTTGGTAGGTCGAAGGCAATCGATAGACCGGTTTGGCCCTTTGCGAGGTTTCCGCGGTAGAGCTCGTTTGACTTAACGGCTGTTGAGTGTCCCGAGTACGTGCGTATTACCCATGGTTTAGAACGCTCAGCCATGTGACCTCCGAGATCTCTATCGACCGTAGTCGAAGAAACCGCTGCCAGTCTTTCGACCAAGTTTTCCTGCCGCTACTAATTCGCGCAACATTGGACGAGGCTTGAAGTTCTCTTCGCCAGAGTCTGCATATAGTGCTTCCAAGATTGAAAGTGATGTGTCAAGACCAACGAGGTCAAGAAGTGCGAACGGTCCCATCGGGAAACCACATCCACCCTTCATAGCAATGTCGATTCCTTCACGCGTAGCCACGCCATCTTCTAAAAGGTGAATTGCGTTGTTTAGATATGGGAAGAGGAGCGCGTTGACAATGAAGCCCGCAACGTCCTTAACTTCAACTGGGTCCTTGCCACAGGCCTTAGCGAATTCAGTTACACGACTAATTGTCTCATCGCTGGAGCACGATGCTCGAACAATTTCAACAAGTGACATGGTGTTGGCTGGGTTGAAGAAGTGCACTCCACAAACAAGTTCACCGCGGTTGGTCTGTGCAGCGAGTTCAAGAACTGAAAGTGTTGAAGTGTTCGTTGCCAGAACTGCGTCCTTGTTGATTGTTTCGTCGAGCTCTTTGAAGATCTGCTTCTTAACATCAAGGTTTTCAACTACCGACTCAATGATGAGGTCGCAGTCCGTGAGGTCTGAGAGAGTTGTGGTTGCACTAACGCGAGCGCGAATCTGGTCAGCGTCTTCTTGACTCCGCTTACCTTTTTCGACTTGCTTCGCAAGGGACTTCTCGAGTCCAGCCAGCATCTTGTCAGCCGTTTCTTGCGAACGACTCCTAAGAATCACTGTTGCTCCAGCGGCCGCAGATACTTCTGCAATTCCGCTACCCATAATGCCTGAACCTAAAATTCCAATTTTTGTGAACGTCATTTCAGAAGATTACTTGCCAGTAGCCGGGTCGAGCCAGTCGAGAAACTTCGTTATGCAGGCCTTGGCCACAAGGGCCAAGTTCTTATGACTCAGTAATAGTCACTGACTCGATGATTACGTCCTCTTGTGGACGTCCACTGCCCGTGCCGATGGCGTCAATTGCCGCAACTACGTCCAGGCCCTTAACAACTTTTCCAAACAGTGCGTAGAGCGGAGGAAGGCGCATGCCATCAGGTCCAGAGATCACGAAGAATTGTGAACCATTCGTGTCAGGTCCTGCGTTGGCCATAGCGAGTGATCCAAGTTCGTAACGACCAGCTTTTGGAAGTTCATCCTTGAAGCGGTACCCAGGACCACCGGCACCAGTGCCAGTCGGGTCGCCACCTTGCAGCACGAATCCAGGAATCACGCGGTGAAAAACAATTCCGTCGTAGTAGTGCCAACGTGACAAGAACACAAAGCTGTTCACTGTGTTAGGTGCACCCGCTGCATCAAGAACAATTTCCAGTGTTCCCTTCGACGTGACCATTGTTGCTGAGTAGTTCTTGGCTGGATCAATGATCATTGGTGGGGCAGCGTCAAACTTCTGGCGCTGTGGACTTGATCCGTCTGCGTTTGGAATGTTGTCACTCATGCTTAACCCTTCGTGACCTTCAAGAGGTCAACTACGAACACGAGTGTGTCGTTTGCTGCGATGCCAGCCCCAGGTGATTGAGCACCGTAGCCAAGTGAAGCAGGAATAATGAGTTCACGTCGTCCGCCTTCGCGCATACCAACGATTCCTAGGTCCCAGCCCTTAATAACTTTGCCAGCACCAAGCTTGAAGCTAAACGGAGCTGAAGTCCACGAAGACTGTTGAACCTTGTGAGTTGAATAGGTAGCGAGTACGTACTGCACCTGAAGTGTGTCACCAGCCTCTGCTGCTGCGCCAGTTCCGGCAATGAGGTCACTTGAAAGCAATTGCGTCGGTGGGGTGCTAGTTGGAACGGTAACGGTTGGCTGAGATCCAGACTTCCCGGCAGGCGAGCGGTCCGCTGCGGGAATTGGAGCAAACGTTGAGACGGTTGCAGCAATTGTCGAAGTCGTGACCGCACCAGTGGTCGTTGTTGCCCCTTGCGCCATTGTCGTCGTCGTTGCACCAAGTGTGGTTGTGGTGGTTGGAATAGTCGTTGTTGTTGTGGTGCTTGAACCACCAGAGAACAATGCTGCGCCAGTTCCTAGAACCATTGCGCCAACTATCGAGATAATCACCCAACGGCGAATCGTTTGGCGCCTTTTGGACTCACGTTGGAGTCGCTCCATCTTTTCGCGGCGAGCCGCTTTTTGTCGTTCACGTTTAGTAGTAGCCATGGTGCGACATTACTAGGACTTTTCAGGGTGAGAGGCCCTCAACTAGAATTACGTGATGGCTCTTGTGGTTCAAAAGTACGGTGGAACGTCAGTCGGTGATGCTGAGCGTATTCGCGCTGTAGCTAGCCACGTTGCTAAAACTCGAGCTGCAGGCAATGAAGTTGTCGTCGTTGTTTCAGCAATGGGTAAGTTCACTGATGATCTGATCAAATTGGCGGACGAGGTTTCTCCAACACGCCCACCTCGTGAGCTTGACATGCTCCTGACGGCTGGTGAGCGTATTTCTATGGCCCTTGTTTCTATGGCACTCGCGGACCAAGGTGTGCAGTCGGCTTCGTTTACGGGTTCGCAGGCCGGAATTATCACGGACACCGATCACACTCGAGCCAAGATTCTTGAAATGCGACCCGAACGTATTCGTGAAGCAATTGACGCTGGAAAAGTTCCTGTCGTTGCTGGGTTCCAAGGTGTTTCAACTGACCACGACATCACAACTCTTGGTCGTGGTGGCTCAGACGTAACTGCCGTGGCACTCGCTGCTGCACTTGGTGCAGACGTATGTGAGATATACACCGACGTAACTGGTGTGTACACCGCTGACCCCCGTGTTGTGCCAAAGGCGCACCGCTTAGACAAAATTTCTTTTGATGAGATGATGGAAATGGCAGCCACTGGTGGCCGAGTACTCATGTTGCGCTCTGTTGAGTTTGCCCGCCGTCACGGTGTGCCATTACATGTTCGATCAAGTTTTACCTGGGAACCAGGAACCTGGATTGTGGAGGAGGACCCCACTATGGAAGAAGCAGTTGTTACCGCAATTACCGACGACACGTCTGAGGCAAAAATCACGGTTGGCGGTGTTCCCGACAAGCCGGGCATCGCTGCGAAGTTGTTCCGTGAGCTCGCTAACGAGGGCATCAACGTTGACATGATTGTCCAGAACACTGGTGCCAATGGGTTGACCGACATCTCGTTCACCGTTGCTCTCACTGACCTTGACGCCGCAACAGCCGTTTGCGAAAAAGTTAAAGGCGTGATTGGTGCTGCGTCAGTTACCACTGACAACAACATTGGACGTGTTTCAATTGTTGGCGCAGGGATGAAGTCAAGCGCAGGTGTCACGGCTTTGATGTTTGAAACGCTCTCCAACAATGGAATCAACATTGAAATGATTTCAACGAGCTCAATTCGTATTTCATGTGTTCTTCGTGCTGACAAGGTTGGCGACGCAGTTCGTTTCCTCCACACTGCATTTGGCTTAGACGCGAACTAGGCTTACCCCATGCGAATCGCCATTATTGGAGCCACAGGTCAAGTAGGAACAGTCATGCGAGCGATTCTTCGCGAGCGTAACTACCCAGTTGACGAAATCCGTTACTTCGGTTCATCACGTTCAGCAGGAACATTCCTTGACTGGAACGGAGAGCAGATTGTTGTAGAAGATGCCGCAACGGCAGACTTCTCGGGCATTCAGATCGTGCTCGCATCATCTGGTGCAACTGCCTCTCGTGCAATTTCACCTTTGATGGCTGCAGCTGGTGCAATCGTGGTCGACAACTCTTCAGCGTGGCGTAGTGACCCTGATGTGCCACTCGTAGTTTCTGAAGTTAATGCGCACACTCTTCACAACATCCCTAAGGGGATTGTTGCGAACCCGAACTGCACAACTATGGCGGCGATGCCAGCGCTCAAGCCGTTGCACTTGGCTGCGGGGCTCGCCTCTCTGACAGTTTCTACATACCAAGCAGTCAGTGGTGCAGGGCGTGACGGTGTGGATGAACTTGCTGGCCAAGTTGAAGCATCGGTGCAACGTGACATTCGAGTTTTGACGTTTGATGGTGCGGGAATTGAAATGACCCCTGGGGTCAAGTTTCCGAACACTATTGCGCACAACGTGATTCCTATGGCTGGTGACTTGATTGATGACGAGCGCCTCGAAACTGTTGAAGAAAAGAAGCTTCGCGATGAGAGCCGCAAGATTCTTGAGATCCCAGGTCTACTCGTTGCGGCGACCTGCGTACGTGTTCCAGTCTTTACGGGTCACTCACTATCAATCACCGCAAGTTTTGATCGACCAATTTCTCCTCAAGAAGCTACAGAAATTCTTTCTAATGCACCAGGTGTGGTTGTTCATGAAATGCCGACACCACGTTTGGCAGCAGGCAAGGATCCAAGTTACGTTGGACGAATTCGTCCGGCCGAAACTGTGAAGAATGGCCTTTCATTCTTTGTCAGCAATGACAACCTTCGTAAGGGTGCTGCGCTCAATACAGTGCAAATTGCTGAAGAACTCATCAGCATTATTTCCTAGGAAATACCTTTTCTATTAAAGGTGTCACACCGCCTACCTATGGTGTTCAAATAGAACAAAGGGGTTTGTCATGAACGGAATTATTTTTGGCGTTGCGGGTCTCGTAATTGGCCTTTTAGTCGCACTGCTTTTCAAGACTTCATCCAAGAAGACAAGCACGCCTGAAGTCCCCACAGGTGTTGCACTCACCGCTTCGGACATTGAACGAGTGGTGAAGAGTCAATTCGCTGAAGCGCTCACTGATCTCACCGAGAGAGCTCGCGAGGACCGAAACGAATCCATCAACCTTGCAGCGACGCAGGTTGCGAAATCTGGTGGCGACGAACTTGGCAAACGTGCAGAAGAAATCGACAACACCTTAAAGACGTACCGTGAAGCGATTGATAAACAAGTGAGTGAATTACAAGGTGAACTGAAGAACTTGCGTGAAATGAACATTGAACGTTTCGGAAGTGTCGACAGTGCAGTGAATGGACTCGCGTTTCAAACTCAAGCGCTAAACAAGGTTTTATCTAGCTCGCAAGGTCGAGGTAACTGGGGCGAGCGAATGCTCGAAGACATTTTGACGCAGTCGGGATTTGAACGCGGAATTAATTATGAGCGTCAAGAAAAATTAGAAGGCGGAGGAAAGCCTGACTACAGCTTTTTCCTTCCACCCGATCGGGTTTTGTATCTCGACTCGAAGTTCCCGCTTGAGAATTACTTGAAATATTTCGAAGCAGGCGACGAAAACTCTCAGAAAATGTACAAAGAGTCATTCTTAAAAAATGTGGAACAACGCGTCAAAGAACTCGAAGTCCGCGACTACGTTGAGCAGTCGAACAAGAACGCAATTGATTACGTTTTGCTGTTTATCCCTAACGAAGGGATTCTCGGTTTTATTCAAAATGAGCGTCCAAGCCTCATTGATGACGCAATTAATAAGAAGGTGTTGCTCTGCTCACCTCTTACTCTCTACGCATTCCTAGGTGTTGTTCGCCAAGCGAGTGCGAGCTTCAACATGGCTCAAGAAGCAAACGAAGTACTTCGACTTCTCACGTCCTTTGGTAAGGCGTGGACACATTATGTAAATAACTTGAACGACATTTACAAGTCATTTGAAAAGATGCAGAAAAAGCTGAAAGCAGTCACCACGGGTCGAGTCTTTGGAACACTGCGAAAGAGTGTTGAGCAAGTTGAAAACTTGGCTCAGTCCAAGGGAATTGGTGGCGATACCAAGGCTCTCGACGAAATGGTTGCCGCCTTTGAGGTTGTCGAACAGTCAGGCGATAGTGACTACGAGTTCGATGACGAGTGATCTTGGTGAATTACCAGTGGTTTACTCGTTCGCGTTGAGTGACTAAGTTCTTTACTCGTGGCCCGCTCTCGCGCTCAGCGTCGTACTCAGTCAATTTTTATTGGGCTGGCGGTTCTCATCACATTGCTGGTGCTTCTCTTTGCACGAGACATCAATAATTCTGCACACCAGGCAAGGAGTCCTCGTCGAAGTGAGAATTTAAGTTTTGCAACTCTTGCAAACTCATCAATCCAGAAGCAAAATAATTTTGATTCTCGGTTGTCGTTTCTTCTGCAAAGTGGCTCGAGCTTAAGTCGCCCAGTTTTTGCGGCTCGATTGGAGCAACTCGCACTGGAGCTCCCTAGGTGGGAGACGGACGTTCAGTTGCTTAAGAGTCCAACGTTGGCGCATCACATTAATACTGAGTTCGTTTCAATAACTGAGTCCAGGATTGACATTCTCACTTCCGTTATTCAATCGGTAAGCAATGACCTGGCCCTGCCTGGAATCACGCTTGGACAAACAACTAGTTCGCACACTTCGCTGATCGCACTGAAGCAAAAATGGGACTACCTCCGATTCGGACTTCGTAAAGAACCTGGAAAAGCTCAACTGAATGCATTTACAAATCTTGTTGGTTCGCTGCAAAACATGAGCACATTTTCTTCTCTGCGGTCGTCTCCGACACTGCGAGTCACGAGAGGAATTGGAATTGCTGCAGTATCAGTCCGCCCATCACCACTACCTGCGTCTCAAGGTGTGCTGCTTCTCGCCCCAGTGACGAGTGTAAATCTTGGCGTCTCAGTTTTAAATGCCAGTTATGTTGACCAACCGGTGACGATGTCAATCACCTTCCAGCCATCTAATGGAAATGGTGTTTACCAATCGCAGACGCTGAAGGCGACGATTGGGCCAAATCAAGCATTCGGTTTTCTGCCGAAATCCCTAAAAACTAAGGCCGGACAACGCGCAACGCTAACTATCTCCGTGGACGGTGCGCCGGGTGCCGCAGGCATGACAAGGACCAAGGTCTACACGGTCATAATGTCACCTTCCGGAAATAATTCTTAGATTTTTTGACCAAAAATTCGCCTACGATAGAGGTGCACCCAAACACGAATTGAGGCATTGTGAAGCAGTCGATAACCGTTACCGATAACCGGACTGGCGACTCTTTAGAAATTCCAATCGAAAATGGCGGAGTGTCCGCGAAGGAGATCATTAAAGCCGCTCCTGGTGTGTGGGTCTACGACCCAGCCTTCATGGCAACTGCTGCCGCTGAATCTTCTATTACCTATCTAGATGGTGAAGCTGGAATTCTTCGTTACCGTGGTTACCCAATTGAGCAACTCGCCGAGCACTCAACGTACCTAGAAGTTGCCTACCTACTGATTCATGGTGAACTTCCTAACGCAGAGCAGTCTGCTGCATGGAGCAAAGAAGTTACGCATCACACTTTCATTCATGAAAACGTTCGTAAGCGCTTTCTAGAAGGATTTAACTACGACGCTCACCCAATGGGAATGCTCGTTTCAGCTGTCGCTGCACTTTCTACGTACTACAAGGACTCAAAAGAAATTTTTGAAAAAGAAACACTGAATCGTCAAATTGTTCGACTCATCGCAAAGATGCCAACGCTCGCAGCAGCTGCGCACCGATTCTCTGTAGGAATGCCGTTCGTTTACCCAGATAACAGCTTGGGCTACACGGAAAACTTCCTTTCGATGATGTGGAAGATTGCAGAACCTCGTTTCGAACCAGATCCAGTTCTCGCGAAGGCTCTTGATGTTCTATTTATCTTGCACGCCGATCACGAGCAGAACGCCGGGACAACTGCCATGCGTGTTGCTGGTTCAGCGCACGCTGACCCATATGTTGCAACTGCTGCAGCTACTGCAACGTTGTACGGACCACGTCATGGTGGTGCTAACGAAGCTGTACTGAAGATGTTGAATCAAATTGGCAGCATCGAAAACATTCCTGCGTTCATTGAAACTGTGAAGCAGGGTAAGGCGGTGCTTCAAGGCTTTGGTCACCGTGTGTACAAAAACTTCGACCCACGCGCAACAATCATCAAGAAAACTGCCGATGATGTGTTCAAGGTAACGGGTAAGAACCCACTTCTGGACATTGCACTGAAGCTCGAAGAAATCGCGCTGAAGGATGAGTACTTCATCTCACGTCGTCTCTATCCAAACGTTGACTTCTACTCAGGAATTATCTATCAGGCGATGGGATTCCCAATAGAAATGTTCACCGTTTTGTTTGCTATTCCTCGCACATCAGGTTGGCTTGCTCACTACCAAGAATTGCTCGATCAGGACGTAAAAATTTCACGTCCTCGTCAGCTCTACATTGGTGAAGAAGTTCGAAACTACGTTCCTATGAAGGATCGTAAGTAGAAATTACTTAATAAGTGTCGGTTCAATGACTCGTGTGAGTCCTTCTTGAACCATTGAGACACAAAGTTCCCCTGCTTGGTTAAAGAGGAATCCACGAGCAAGACCACGAGCACCATGCGCGATTGGTGAGTCTGTGTCGTAAAGAAGCCACTGGTCTGCACGAACATCACGGTGGAACCACATGCAGTGGTCGAGACTCGCCCCCATAAATCCACCTGTGTCCCAGCGAATCGAGTGTGGGGCCAGAATTGTGTCGAACAAACTCATGTCACTTGCGTAGGTAACAACACATGCGTGAAGTAGTGGATCATCAGGCAGCGTTCCGTCAGCTTTGATCCAAATTTGCTTCACTGGCTCTTTGCTTCTGTTCGCGTGCCACGGAAGTTCACCAACGAAGCGCTGATCAATTGGGTGCTTTCGCTTGAACCACTCGTCAACCGCGCCCTTTTCATCCTTCACTCGCTCAAATAAGGGGAGAATGGATTCTGGATCTGGTGCAGAGGGCATTGCAATTTGGTGCTCGAGACTCACTTCTTCATTGTGGAAACTCGCCTGCATGTTGTAGATGGCTTTTCCGTGCTGAATTGCAACAACACGTCTAGTTGCGAAACTCTTGCCATCACGAATTCGGTCGACTTCATAAAGGATTGGGGCAGTTGGATCACCTGAGCGAAGGAAATACGAGTGCAGGGAGTGAACTCGTATGTTCTCAACCGTTCGCCCTGCAGCCATTAGAGCTTGTGCAGCAACTTGACCACCAAATGTGCGTTGTCGCTCTTCCTTAGGATGAACGCCGCGAAAGATATTTACTTCAATATCTTCCAGGTCAAGAAGGTCCACAAGAAATTCTAAAGATTCAGACATGCTTCTATTCTGGCACTTCAGCGCACCCACTTTGTCCGCACCAAGAAATACCTGCACTTGGGGTTTAGCAAGCCATAGCGAAGTAGAGTCATTCCTATGGCTATGAACATTCGTGAAGTTCTCGCGTGGTCGAAAACTCACGACGGAAAGAAAATTATTCGTTTCGGACTTAGTTCTGTCATTACCACTTCTGTTTCATTCCTTGGGATTGTTATTTCGTACGGATTCCACATCATTCATGGGGTGCTTGGCGCCACCTTGTTTGGAAATCTTGTCGCAGTACTACCGGGCTACTACCTCAGCCGATCATGGGCGTGGGGCAAAAAGGGTAGGAGTCACATTCGAAAAGAGGTGCTGCCCTATCTCTCAATTTCGGGAATGGGAATTTCATTCTCAATGCTCGGTGCTGCTTTTGTGAAGCATCTCGTGCATACTCACCATTGGCACCACTTGTTCAATACGTTCTTAATCGCGGGCGTTAACTTGCTCAGCTTCGGAGTGTTTTGGGTTCTCAAGATCTTGCTTTTCAACAAAATCTTTCACACGAACAAACTCCGTGATATTGAAGAACACCTCAGCGAAGAGGAAAAGGCAGCGAGCCTTTAGTCGCGAAAGTTTGTGAACTGAAGCGGAACTTCCATATCTGCTTCTTTAAACTTTGCCATGGCTGCTTGAAGGTCGTCTCGCTGCTTACCAGTAACGCGCACTTGATCACCCTGGATTGAAGAACTCAAATTCTTAATTCCAAATTCCTTAACCATCTTGTTGATCTTCTTACCGATTTCTTGTGAGATGCCAGCTTTAAGAACAACACGCTGGCGCGCTGCTCCTTGACTTGCTTCTTCAATTTTTTGTGGGTCCAGCGTCTTCAGCGAAACCTGACGCTTCACAAGCTTCTCCTCAAGCAACTGATAGAGCGCACGTAGGCGGTCTTCGGTCGAGCAAGCAAGCTTGAGTTCTTTTTCAGTGAACTCAATCACAGGATTGGTGTTCTTGAAGTCGAAGCGAGTCGAAGCTTCACGGTTTGCTTGATCCACTGCATTTCGTACTTCTTGCAGGTCAATTTCAGAGACAATGTCAAAACTAGGCATGGCTAAATGGTAGATGCTGCAGGCCGGTTGGAAGTGAGGGCGCGAGGCGAAGTAGGATTCTCGACGGGTCAGTGCCCGAGTGGCCAATGGGATCTGGCTGTAAACCAGACGGCTTTGCCTACGGGGGTTCAAATCCCTCCTGGCCCACCAAGGGCTAATTCAACATTCATGTTGAATTAGCCACGTCCGTACTCAGTTAGTTCGGAGTACGGTTGCACTGTTTAGTGCGAAAGGAATTACGTGGTCCGTCTCAAGTCAATTGCGAGCGCAGTCCGTCGAGTGTACGAACGTTTCGCGCGCAGATTTGAGCAAGGTGTCGTAGTTCTTGAGCATCGCTACACCCCACTAGGCCGTTTTCAACCAGGTCCTTTTGAAGGCTGGTCATTCTTATGGAAGCCCGCTCTTATTGGTTTTTGTGCAATGACAATGATCCTCGCTGGAGGATCATTCACTAGCTCACCATTCAAACTCGACATGACAAACACATGGTTCTTTGGTGAGCCATCCCAGGGCGCCGTTGGAACTCCGAGTGAAACAAGAATCATGTTCTCAATTGTTCTTGTGTACGGAGGACTTTTTCTCTTTATGAGAGTGTGGCTACGACTCGCTGAAGTGATGAAACTGCACCCAGGTGCATCTTTGAAAAAGCTTTGGTGGATGTTGTTGCTGTGGGCAACGCCAATGATTGTCTCGCCACCAATGTTTTCTCGAGACGTATTCAGTTACGCAGCCCAAGGCGAGATGACTAGTCACCATTTGAGTCCATACATACTTGGTCCGTTCTCCTTGGGATCGAGTCCCTACGTAAACCCGGTAGATCCACTGTGGGGAAATGCCCCAGCACCATATGGTCCGTTCTTTCTATTTATTGACGGCACGATTAACAAGATCACTCGTCATCACCAGCTAGCAACAGTCGTTGGCCTTCGCCTCCTAGAAGTAATCGCAGTGGTCATGATTGGCATTGGTGCGGCAATGCTCGCAACATCACTTAAGCGTGACCCGGGTGAAGCATTTGTATTGAGCGCACTTAACCCACTCGTCCTTCTAACAATTGTTGGAAGTGCCCATAATGATGGGCTTATGGCGGGATTCCTAGTTCTTGGTGTGGCGTTTGCGGTGAGAAAGAAAATGATGTGGGCGGTAATTCTTTGCGCCTGCGCCACGGCGATAAAAGCGCCAGGTGCAATCGGACTCGCGTTCGTTGCGTGGACGTGGCTTGGCGAGCAAGCATCAGTTCGCGAACGAATTAAACCAATCGTGAAGAGCGGAATAATCACGGCAGTGGTTTTAGGTTTCTGGACGTGGTTCGCAGGTTTTGGTTTTGGTTGGGTACAAAATTTATTGTCAAACGGAACTGTACGTTCGTGGGCTGCTCCCATGACAGCACTCGGAATGGCCACGGGAAATCTTTTGCATGCAGTTGGACTAACTGGGATAAGTGTCACCTCAACAATTTCTGTTTGGAGATTTATCGGACTCGTTAGTGCTGTCGGTTTTATGGTGTGGCTGCTACTACACGGTGAAAAGCGAGGATGGGTTCGTTCACTAGCGCTCGTGCTCGTTCTGTTTGTAGAACTTGGACCAGTTGTTCAGCCGTGGTATTTAGTGTGGGGACTTGTGATCATGGCGGCAAGCTACAAAGGTCGCGAACACTTCTGGCTTTTGTTTCTCTCCATCACCGGACCGTTCATTGGCCTTCCTGGTGGAAGACAACTACTTGCTGACCTTGTGCACAGCAATCCGCTGGTCATCGCAGTTGCGGTGCTCTTTGTTGCTGGGATGCTGGTAGTTCCAATGGGACGTTGGACACAGTGGTCGTGGCCAGAAAAGAAAATTGAACTAGACGCTTAACGTCGTTCAGGAACGATGTATTGGTACTCAACAACGTCAAGCCACAAACCATGCTTGCGGCCAACTTCGATTTCAGTTCCAACGAGTTTGAATCCGCACTTCTCGTGAAGTTTGATTGACCCACTGTTCTCACCGACGATGCGTGCAATCAAGGTGTGGAAGCCAGATTCTTTTGCGCCTTCGATCAAATCTCTGAGAAGTTTCTCGCCGACCCCACGTCCTCGTGCAGCTCTAAGAACGTAAACAGAGTTCTCAACCGTTGTTAAATAGGCTGGGCGCTCCCTAAAAGGTGAAACAACCGCGAAACCTAGGATTTTCTCCCCACGAGCACCTATTTCGCCGAGGTCGTCCTCTTCGTTAATGGCAACAATGCATGGGTGGATGCTCAAGTGAGCCTGGATCCACTCTTCTTGCTCTTGCAAAGTACGAGCCACAAGGTCGAAAGTTACGGTCGTTTCAACGACTTCAGGGTTGTAGATGTTCATTAACGCCTGGGCATCGGCGAGTTCAACCAAGCGAGTTCTCATGACTCTTAAGGGTACTCCCAGGTCGGTTGGAAATTTCGGCCTTTTTCGGAGTAACATCTCTTCTCGCGTGTTTTTTAACGTGTTGCCCTCTTAGCTCAGTGGTAGAGCACTTCCATGGTAAGGAAGGGGTCGTCAGTTCAATTCTGACAGAGGGCTCGCCAAGCGGCGTAGCTCAGGTGGTTAGAGCACACGGCTCATAATCGTGGTGTCGCGGGTTCGACTCCCGCCGCCGCTACTAGGCAGGGCTTCGGTCCAGGCATTACATGCAGTACTTAAAGAGGAGAGAACGATGGCAAAGAACGAAAAGCGCATCCAGGTCACATTGGCCTGCGAAGAGTGCAAACGCCGTAATTACATAACAATGAAGAACAAGGTCAATGACCGTGAACGCATTGAAATGAACAAATATTGCCAATGGGAGCGCAAGCACACCGTCCACAAGGAAACTCGCTAAAAAGGGTCCCTCCACAGGGTGTTAAGATTTATCTTCCTTACGGCCTGACCCAAGCTTTGGGTTAAGTCGCAAAGGGCAGTGGCTCAATTGGTAGAGCATCGGTCTCCAAAACCGAGGGTTGGGGGTTCGAGTCCCTCCTGCCCTGCTCGAAGATTTCTTCGATAGCAGTAACAAGTTAAGTAACGAGAGTTGTGAGATGAACCGCGAACAAAAGCGCATGATGCAGCGACAAGGACAGGTAGACGCCGATGGCGCTGCTTCGTCACGCCGTACTTCAGTGCAAGACGTTCAACGTCGTCGTCGTGAGCGCACAAAGCCTGCACAGTTCATTCGTGAGATCCGTGAAGAAATGCGCCAAGTCGCATGGCCAACACGTCCAGAACTTATTAACTACACCACGATTGTTTTATTCGTGCTGATTTTTATGGCAACACTTATTTTCGGCCTCGGCTACGGATTCTCAAAATTCGTCAATTTCCTCTTTACGAAGTAAGGCACTCACATGAGCGACATCGAAATCAACCACATTGAAGAAGTAGAGATCGAAGAAGAGATTCTTGACGTCACCATTCTTGAAGACGGTCTCGACGAAGATCCAATCGCCGAGAGTGCTTTTGACCGTCCTGGTCGCTGGTACATCGTGCACACCTTTGCTGGTCACGAGCAAAAAGTAATTGGCGCTCTTAACAACATTGTTAAGTCTCGTGAGCTCACCGACAGTATTTACGAGATCTACCTTCCTGAAGAAGATGTCACTGAATTCAAGGCTGGCAAAAAGGTAACTGTTTCAAAGCGCATGTTCCCTAGCTACTTGCTCATTCGTTGCGAGCCAGATCCAGAAATTTTCTACGTGATTGGCTCAACCCCTGGCGTTACTGGATTCGTTGGTGCTGAGAAGACTCGCCCAACCGCACTAACTCGCCGTGAAGTTGACAACATCATTCGACCAATTGTCGAAGGTGTTGAGCAGCCAACTGCAAAGCGTCGCGCACCGACGCACGAATTCGAAGTAAACGACACAGTGCAGATCAAGACTGGTCCTTTCGCAACGTTCTCTGGCCACGTCGCCGAGATCAACGAAGACCAGCTCAAGGTCAAAGTGCTTGTTGACATCTTCGGTCGTGAAACACCAGTTGAACTTGATTTCACTCAAGTTACGAAGCTCTAAAGATCGCATAAGGAGAAATAGCTCATGGCTAAAAAAGTTGTTGCAGTAGTAAAGATCCAGCTGGAAGCAGGCGGAGCAACGCCTGCGCCGCCAGTTGGTACAGCCCTAGGACCCCACGGTATTCAGACCATGGAGTTCTGCAAGCAGTACAACGCTGCTACGGAAGCAATGAAGGGCACGGTTATCCCGGTTGACATTTCAATCTACGACGACCGTTCATTCTCATTCGTACTTAAGACTCCTCCAACACCGGTGCTTCTTCGCCAAGCTGCAGGAATCGCTAAGGGTGCACACACCGCAGGTCGTGAGACTGTCGCCAGTGTGACCATGGCACAAGTTGAAGAAATCGCAAAGACCAAGCTCAAGGACCTCAACACTGATGACCTCGAGCAGGCCAAGCTACAAGTCGCTGGAACTGCTCGCTCTATGGGCATCTCAGTAGGGCAATAGGAGAAATAATGAAGCACGGTAAGAAATACATCAACGCTCTTTCACAGGTAAACCGTGAAGAGCTCATCACTATTGCTGAAGCTGTTGCGAAGGTAAAGGCAGTTGCGACTGCCAAGTTCGACGAAACAGTTGAAGTTGCAGTCCGTCTTGGTGTTGACCCACGTAAGGCTGAGCAGCTCGTTCGCGGAACTCTTTCACTTCCTTCAGGAACAGGAAAGACCAACCGTGTAGCTGTTTTCGCCGCTGGTGAATACGCACAGGCTGCACGTGACGCAGGCGCTGACTTCGTTGGTGCTGACGACCTTGTTGCCAAGGTTGCTGGTGGATTCCTCGACTTTGACATTGCGATCGCTACTCCTGACCTCATGGGTCAAGTTGGTGGACTTGGACGAGTACTTGGACCACGTGGACTTATGCCAAACCCTAAGACTGGAACCGTAACCATGGACGTCGCTAAAGCAGTTGGCGAATTCAAGGGTGGACGTGTTGAGTACCGCTGTGACAAGGTCGGAAACGTTCAACTACGCGTTGGAAAGGTCAGCTTCTCAAAGGAAGACCTCGTCGCTAACGTGCAGGCAGTCATTGACGAGTTGACTCGTGTGAAGCCAGCTAGCGCCAAGGGCCGTTACATCATGAGCATTACCGTTTCTTCAACTATGGGACCTGGCGTCAAGATCGACCCAGCTCGTACCAAGGAACAAGAAGAAGTTTTGGCTAACGCCTAATAACGTTTTGACGGGGCACCCGCCCCGTCACTACGATGTTGTACCTGCATGAAGTTTGTGCAAAAAGTTTTTTAAGAACGCCAGAGACATCCGGTGTGGGAAACCACTTAAAGAATCGAAAGATTCGCCCGACGAGGAGTTCGAGTTGTTGCCCTCGGGTACGACTTGTTCGCTTGGATGTTGAGGCCCGTACCGGGCGGCATCCGGTGAAGGAGTCAGTATGAGCAAGATTCGCCCCGAGAAGGTCGAAACAGTCGACGAAGTAAAGGCCCGCGTTGAAACAACATCAACCGCTGTCGTTACTGAATACCGCGGTCTAACCGTTACCGAGATCCAGCAGTTGCGTAAGCAACTCCGTGGACTTGGCGCTGACTACAAAGTTTTCAAGAACTCACTCGTTCGTCGCGCAATCACTGGAACATCAGTTGAGCCAATGACTGAGTTCCTCGTTGGACCAACGGCAATTGCTTTCGTTGACGGTGACGTCTCGGCAGTCGCTAAGGCTCTTAAGGACTTCGCAAAGGAATCACCAAAGCTCGTTATTAAGGGTGGTGTTCTTGACGGTAAGGCACTTTCACTTAGTGACCTAGTTGCACTTGCAGACCTTCCAAGTCGCGATGTTCTTCTTGCACAGCTTGCAGGACTCATCGCTTCACCACTTCGCACCATGGCTGGCCTTATCAAGGCTGTGCCGCAAAACTTCGCCTACGGCCTCTCGGCCCTCATCGACTCCAAGGGTGGCGCTGCTGCGCCAGCTCCAGTAGTCGAAGAGGTTGTTGAGGCTGCCGAGACTCCGGCCGGGGTCGAGGAAGCTGCTCCGGCAGCGAGCGACGACGCCGCGGCAGAGGTCGCGGAGGTCGCAGTTGAGGAAACGGCTGTAGAAGCTGTTGCTGAAGCTGAAACCACCGAGGCTCCTTCCGAGGAAGTCGCGAGCGAACCGGCCGAATAACAAATCAACGCAGTACCAAAACGTAAAGAAGAAAGGAATCACCATGGCTGGAACATTGACTAAGGATCAGATCCTCGACGGAATTGCAGAACTTTCTGTAATCGAATTGAGCGAACTACTCAAGGAATTCGAAGAGAAGTTTGGCGTATCTGCTGCAGCACCTGCTGCTGTAGCTGTTGCTGCACCTGCTGGCGGCGCTGGCGCTGGCGGCGGAGCTGCTGAAGAGAAGAGTGACTACGACGTCATTTTGACTGACGGTGGCGAAAAGAAGATTGCTGTTATTAAGGAAGTTCGTACCCTTACTAACCTCGGTCTTAAGGAAGCTAAGGACCTCGTGGACGGCGCTCCAAAGCCTGTACTCGAAAAGGTTTCTAAGGCTGACGCCGACAAGGCAAAGGCTGCTCTTGAAGCTGCTGGCGCAACGGTTGAAGTTAAGTAACCCAACGTTTTCAAGCAAAAAGCCCCGACTGGTTCGCCAGTCGGGGCTTTTTCTTTATCTAGGGTGCTTGACCTCGGGCCCCAGGGTGCTTATGGTTTAGGCATCCGCCCCGCGGAAGCGTCTCCTAAGGAGCGCCACTTGCGCATTGACCTCTTGCGCCAGTAGCATTGTCAGACCCTGTCCTTCTGCCTATTTCGTCAACCCCTGACGCGAATCGTCATTTGGTCATGGTCACGCCACCCACTTACATGGAGGATTTTCTGTTGACGTCTCGGTCCCTTAGCCCAGTACGTTTTAACTTCTCAGCGTTGGGTGAGGCATATCCTCTACCTAACCTGCTCGAGATTCAGCGCGACAGCTTCGACCTATTTATGAAGCAAGGATTGCGTGAAGCTTTTGAAGCTATCTCGCCAATCAGTGACTTCACAGGTCGCTTGTCGCTAGAACTCGAGTTCGATCCAGATGACATGGATCTGAAGAGCCCACCGAAGTTCACTGTTGAAGAGTGTCGCCAACGTGCAACTACTTACTCGCAGCCAATTTTCGTTCACGCACGTTTCTTGAACTCTGAAACTGGAGAAATTAAAGAGCAGACCGTGTTCATGGGTGACTTCCCAATCATGACCGAACAAGGAACATTCATCATCAACGGAACAGAGCGTGTGGTTGTTTCACAGCTCGTTCGTTCACCTGGTGTTTTGTTCCAGCCTGGCAAGGACGAGAAGGTTGCTTTTGAAGGAACCATCCACCCGGGCCGTGGTGAATGGTTGCAGGTTGACCTTGAAGAAAAGAAGAACAAGTCTGCGAACGCTGGTGCACGTATTGCACGTAAGCGTCGTATTTCGATCTTCACACTTCTTCGTGCACTCGACACTTCAATGGACGAAGCGTTCTTCAATAAGTTCGTTGAACACTTCGACTTCCTCGAAGACCAGTTCCACACTGACTGGAAAAAGGCGCACACCGAAATTGCCAAGCACATGGACAAGTACAACATGGAGGACACTCCTGAGAACTTCCTCAAGGCCAGCCAGGAAACTGCATGGCTCGAGATCTACCGTCGTGCTCGTCCAGGTGAAGTGCAAACTATCGAAGCTGCTCGTCAGTACTTCGAAGGTGCGTTCTTCTCTGAAAAGCGTTACGACCTTTCACGCGTAGGTCGCTACAAGCTCGACATCAAGCTTGGTGCAGAAGTTGCAAAGAACGTAGAACTCTTCGGTGACCTTCTTGAGAAGCCAAACCCAGAGCTGCACGTTCTTTCAAAGGCCGAAGTACTTGCAACCGCAACGTACCTCCTAAACCTTGCTCGTGATCGCACTGCAAAAGAAACTACGTACCACATTGACGACCAGGACCACTTCGCGAACCGTCGTATCCGTTCAGTCGGTGAACTAATCCAGAACGCACTGCGCACTGGACTTTCACGTATGGAGCGCGTTGTACGTGAGCGTATGAACACACAAGACGTTGAGTCAATTGCACCTCAGACATTGATCAACATCCGCCCAGTGATGTCAGCGATTAAGGAATTCTTCGCAACGTCACAGCTCAGTCAGTTCATGGACCAGAACAACCCACTGTCGGGACTAACGCACAAGCGTCGTCTTTCAGCGCTGGGACCTGGTGGACTTTCTCGTGAGCGTGCGGGTCTTGAAGTTCGAGACGTTCACTCCTCTCACTACGGACGTATGTGTCCTATTGAAACTCCAGAAGGTCCGAACGTAGGTCTTATTGGTTACCTCGCTAACTATGCACGTATTAACGAATACGGATTCATTGAGACTCCGTACCGCATTGTTAAGGACGGAAAAGTAACGGGTGATGTTGAATACTTCACCGCTGACGCTGAAGAGCGTTTCGTTATTGCTCAGGCGAACACTGAAGTTGACGCATCTGGAAAGATTTTGGCCGACCGCGTACTTGTACGTCGTGGACCAATTGGAACCGGACTTCGCGTTGGTTCATCAAACAAGTCTTCTTCAACAACGTCAGAAATTGACTTTGTGAAGCCAGACGAAGTTGAACTGATGGACGTTTCAACACGTCAGGTTATTTCTGTTGCTACTGCACTTATCCCATTCGTAGAACACGACGACGCCCAGCGCGCGTTGATGGGTGCGAACATGCAAAAGCAGGCTGTGCCGCTCATCATGCCAGAAGCTCCATTCGTTGGAACTGGAATGGAAGCTCGCGCTGCTCTTGACTCTGGTGACGTGCTCATCGCTGAAGGAGACGGAACTGTTGTCTCTGTTTCTGGTGACCGCATTGTTGTTCAGTACGAAAAGGGTGTTGTTGACCGTTACGGTAAGGAACTCGGTAAGAAGCAGTACAACCTAAACAAGTTCCGTCGTTCGAACCAGGACACTTCTATTAACCAGAAGCCACTCGTGTTCGGAAACGAAACTGTGAAGTTGGGTGACCTTCTCGCAGACGGAACATCTACCTACAACGGTGAACTCGCACTTGGTAAGAACTTGCTCGTGGCGTACATGCCATGGGAAGGGTACAACTACGAAGACGCGATCATTCTTAACGAGCGCCTTGTTCGTGACGATGTTCTTACTTCTATCCACGTTAAGGAATACGAAATTGACGCTCGCGACACCAAGCTTGGTGCCGAAGAAATCACTCGAGACATTCCTAACTTGCCAGACGACATCTTGGCTGACCTCGACGACCGTGGAATTGTTCGCATCGGTGCTGAAGTTCAGCCTGGCGACATCCTCGTAGGTAAGGTCACTCCAAAGGGTGAAACTGAGCAGAGCCCAGAAGAGCGTCTGCTTCGTGCAATCTTCGGTGAAAAGGCTCGTGAAGTACGAGACACATCACTCAAGGTTCCCCACGGTGAATCTGGAAAAGTTATCGACGTCAAGGTGTACAGCCGCGACGAAGACCACGAAATGCAGCCTGGTGTTAACCAGCTTGTAAAGGTTTATGTTGCTCAGAAGCGAAAGATCTCTGAAGGTGACAAGCTCGCCGGACGCCACGGTAACAAGGGTGTTATCTCAAAGATCCTTCCTGAAGAAGACATGCCGTACATGGAAGACGGAACACCAGTTGACATCATCTTGTCGCCACTCGGTGTACCAAGTCGTATGAACGTTGGTCAGGTTCTTGAATCTCACCTCGGTTACGCGGCTCGTCACGGTTGGGAAGGCATCACTGTCAACCCAGCAGTAGGAACTTCAGGTCAGACTGACCAGAACAACCCTGCAAGCCGACCATTCCGTAAGACTCGTCCACGCACAGAGCCTGCAATCTACGTTTCAACGCCATCGTTTGACGGTGCGCACTGGGACGAGACCGAGCGTGCGAAGGACAAGCCAACGATCCAAAAGACATTCCAGACTCTTAACGTCGACGGTCGAAACGGTAAGCGCTTGCTTGCTGGCGACAATGACGGCAAGGTCACATTGTTTAACGGACGTACTGGTGAGTCATACGACAATCCAATCTCAGTTGGTTACGCCTACATCTTGAAGCTCGCTCACATGGTCGACGACAAGATTCACGCACGTTCAACTGGTCCATACTCAATGATCACTGCCCAGCCACTTGGTGGTAAGGCGCAGTTCGGTGGTCAGCGTTTCGGAGAAATGGAAGTTTGGGCTCTCGAAGCATACGGAGCTGCTTACGCACTTCAAGAACTCTTGACTGTGAAGTCAGACGACATGAAGGGCCGCGAGCGCGCTTACGAAGCAATCGTTAAGGGTCAGAACTTGCCAGAGCCTGGTATCCCAGAATCATTCAAGGTTCTTATCAAGGAAATGCAATCACTCTGTCTAAACGTAGAAGTACGTGACAAGAACAAGCAGCACGTTGATCTTGCAGACACTGAAGAAGACTTCTTCTCAGTTACTCGCGAACTCGGAATCGACATCAGTCGACCTGAGCGTGGTTCTGACGAAGAAGATGCCCGCCGCGCTGCCGAAAGGAAGTTGTCATGAGTCCGCTCGACGTCAACCAGTTTGAAGAACTAAGCATTGGCCTCGCCACTGCATCAAACATCCGTAGTTGGTCTTCAGGAGAAGTTAAGAAGCCTGAGACAATCAACTACCGCACACTGCGCCCTGAGAAGGATGGTCTTTTCTGCGAAAAGATCTTCGGACCTCAGAAGGCTTGGGAATGTGCATGTGGAAAGTACAAGCGAGTTCGTTTTAAGGGAATCGTTTGTGAGCGCTGTGGTGTTGAAGTTACGAGCGACAAAGTTCGTCGTGACCGCATGGGACACATTGCTCTTTCTGCACCAGTAGTTCACATTTGGTACTTGCGTGGAACACGCTCATGGCTTGCCTACCTTCTTATGGGAACACTTCCAAAGGAAGAACTCAAGGCCAAGCAGCTCGAGAAGGTTATTTACTTCGCCGCGCACATGGTTACCCACGTTGAAATTGATCGTCGTCACGAAGACCTCAGCGATCTTCGCCAAGGTCTCTCAGACGAATTGATTGAAATTGCAGAGCGCGAAGTTAAGGCACTCGACACCAAGTTGAAGGACATCGAAGCTCGTGCCGCAAAGCTCGAGTCAGAAGGAGCGAAGGAAACTGAACTTCGCGCACTTCAGCGTGGAACTGAGAAGGAACTGGACGCTGTTCGTTCACGTTTCGCCGAAGAACGCGAACTTGCTAAGCAAGCATTCGACACATTCGAAGGTCTGCACTCACGTCAGATCATTGAAGACGAAGTTCTCTACCGTGAAATGGAATTCCGTTACGGGGAATACTTCGAAGGTGGCATGGGAGCTAACGCAATCTTGCAACTAATCGACCGCATGGATCTTGACGAAGAAGAAAAGGTAATGCGCGAGATGATTGACGCTAAGGATGGCCGCAAGCCACTTAGTGCTCAGCGTCACGCCAAGTTCCTTAAGCGCCTCGCCATTGTTCAGTCGTTCAACCGTCGTGATGACCAGGGCCGTCGTCTTAATGACCCACGTGCCATGATCCTCGAAGCAGTGCCAGTTATTCCGCCAGACCTTCGCCCAATGGTGCAGCTCGACGGTGGACGCTTCGCGACATCAGACCTCAACGACCTTTACCGTCGTGTGATCAACCGCAACAACCGACTCAAGCGCTTGCTTGACCTCGGTGCTCCAGACATCATTGTTAACAACGAAAAGCGAATGCTCCAAGAAGCAGTCGACGCGTTGTTCGACAACGGTCGTCGTGGACGCCCAGTTGCTGGCCAGTCAGGTCGACCACTGAAGTCACTTTCAGACATGTTGAAGGGTAAGCAGGGACGTTTCCGTCAGAACTTGCTCGGAAAGCGCGTTGACTACTCAGGTCGTTCAGTAATTGTTGTTGGACCTCAGCTCAAACTGCACCAGTGTGGTCTGCCAAAGATGATGGCGCTTGAACTCTTCAAGCCTTTCGTTATGAAGCGACTCATTGAAACGCAGATGGCTCAGAACATCAAGAGCGCTAAGCGCATGGTTGAACGCCGTAAGGCAGTTGTATGGGACGTTCTCGAAGAAGTTATTCGTGAGCACCCTGTACTTCTTAACCGTGCACCGACACTTCACCGACTTGGTATCCAGGCTTTCGAGCCAGTACTTGTAGACGGTAAGGCCATTCAGATTCACCCACTCGTATGTAAGGCGTTCAACGCTGACTTCGACGGTGACCAGATGGCGGTACACGTACCGCTCTCTGCTGAAGCACAGGCTGAAGCACGCATCTTGATGTTGTCTACAAACAACATCTTCACACCGGCAACCGGTCGTCCTATTACTGAGCCTGCTCAGGACATGGTCTTTGGTGCCTACTACCTAACACTTCCAGCTGACGCTGAAGTGGAGAACCCACCAGTGTTCCGTCACGTCTTCGAGATTGAAAATGCTCTCGCCGACAAGACCATTGGACTTCGTTCACCAATTCAGATTCGCCCACTTGAAGGATCATCGCTTGCGATGCGCCTCGAGCTTGCAGGAATTGAAACAAAGGGCGTTAACCGTCAACTTGTTACAACTCCTGGACGTGTTTTCTTTAACGAAGCGTTGCCATTCGGCTTCCGTTTTGTTAACGAGCTCATTGGAAAGAACGCCACACCAATTGGAACGATTGTTGAAGAAATTTCAGGAAACTTCGGACGTCACGAAGTTGCTGAGGCTCTTGACGCAATTAAGTCACTTGGTTTCCGTTACGCCACTAAGTCAGGTCTCACTATCTCAATTGATGACGTTGTTACAACGCCAGAGAAGGCCGAGATTCTTAACAAGTACGAAGAGCAGGCCGCCAAGGTTGAAACTAACTACAAGCGTGGTGTGATTGTGGACGACGAACGTCGTCAACAGGAAATCGAGATTTGGACAAACGCGAACAAGGAGGTCGGTGACGCTACTGACCGTGCCATGAACGCAAAGTTCGACAACCCAATTCGCATGATGGTTGACTCTGGTGCTCGTGGTAACTCACAGCAGATTCGCCAGATCGCCGCTATGAAGGGTCTCGTATCTAACCCACGTGGTGAAATGATTCCTCGCCCGATTAAGTCTTCATTCCGTGAAGGCCTTTCGGTTCTTGAGTACTTCATCTCAACGCACGGTACCCGTAAGGGACTGGGTGACACCGCTCTACGTACTGCTGACTCTGGTTACCTAACACGTCGACTCGTTGACGTTGCCCAGGAACTCATTGTTAAGGAATTCGACTGTGCAACAACTCGCGGAATGTGGATCGAGCATGTTGCTGCTGACACACGCGGACAGCGTGCTCACCTCGAAACCAAGCTATGGGGACGTGTTGTTTCAGAACCTGTGACACTTTCAGACGGCACCACTATTGAAGCTGGTGTGATGTTGATGGCTGATGATGTTGAGCGTCTTCGTGACGACTCAGCGGTGACGCGTGTTCGTGTTCGTACAACACTTACGTGTGACGCACTTCAGGGTGTTTGTGCAGCGTGTTACGGACTTTCACTTGCTACCCACCAACTCGTTGAGCTTGGTGAAGCAGTTGGTGTAATCGCGGCTCAGTCAATTGGTGAACCTGGAACTCAGCTCACCATGCGTACATTCCACTCCGGTGGTGTTACTGGCTCAGACATCACCCACGGTCTTCCACGCGTTGTTGAGCTCTTCGAAGCACGTACTCCAAAGGGTGCTGCGATTGTTGCAGAACACTCTGGTGTTGTGCGCGTTGAACTCATTGGTCGTGAGAACAAGGTGACTGTTGTATCGAACGATGGCGAAATTCAGGAATCTTCGATTTCTATTGCTCGTCACCTTCTCGTACAAGATGGTCAAGAAGTTGAAGTTGGAACGCCACTCTGTGACGGACCACTCGACCCTAAGCTCATGATGAAATTCCGTGGTACTCGCGAAACTCAGCAGTACTTAACTGAAGAGGTTCAGAACGTTTACCGTGACCAAGGTGTATCGATTCACGACAAGCACATCGAACTTATTGTTCGTCAAATGACTCGTCGTGTTCAGATTGTTGACGCGGGTGACTCACACTGGCTCCCAGGAGCCATGGTGGACGTCAAAGTGTTCAACGACACCAACGATGTCCTCGAATCAGAAGCTAAGGAAGTTGCCGACGGTCGTGCCCAGTTGATGGGTATTACCAAGGCTTCACTGGCAACTGACTCATGGCTCTCAGCGGCATCCTTCCAGGAAACCACTCGAGTGCTTACAGAAGCTGCCATTGAAGGAAAGCGTGACCACCTTGTCGGTCTGAAGGAAAACATCATTATTGGTAAGTTGATTCCTGCCGGATCGGGCCTTGAGTACTACAACAAGCGCGAACTCCGTCTCGACATGCCAGATGCTGAACTTCTGCCTGCTTGGGCTCAGGTTTCTGACGATGACCTCGACTTGGCCAGCCTTTTGGGCGAAATCCAGGGCGATGACAGCTTTAAGGACGAATTTGCCGATGTTTTCTCTCGAGGAACCGCTACGTATGACGAATCAGCGGCCCTTCTTGAAGATGAGGCTCCAAGGCCTGAAGATGAAGGCGGCATAGCTCTCTAACGACAAGATCTTGCCACCGGCCCCAGGGTCGGTGGCGGGCTTGCCGTTCTAAGGGGTTTTGTCGTAAGATAGAAAGTCCGCGCGCCGGAATCATCCGGTTCGCCTAAGTACGAATAAAAAAGAAGAGGTTCCGCGTGCCCACAATTGCACAGTTGGTCCGAAAGGGTCGACAGGACAAGAAAACCAAGACCAAGACACCGGCGCTTAAGGGCGCCCCTCAACGTCGTGGTGTGTGCACCCGTGTTCACACGGTTACACCAAAGAAGCCGAACTCAGCACTTCGCAAGGTTGCACGTGTGCGCCTTACATCAGGTGTTGAAGTCACTGCCTACATCCCAGGTGTAGGACACAACCTCCAAGAGCACTCAATCGTGCTCGTTCGTGGTGGACGTGTGAAGGACCTTCCAGGTGTTCGTTACAAGATCATTCGCGGTGCACTTGACACATCAGGTGTTCGTGACCGCAAGCAGGCCCGTAGTCGCTACGGTGCCAAGAGGGAGAAATAATGCCTCGTAAAGGCCCCGCCGTACGTCGTGAAGTTCCACTTGACCCGATTTACAAGTCGGTTCTCGTAACGCAAATTACGAACAAGATTCTTGAGCGCGGTAAGCGCACAATCGCTGAGCGCATTGTCTACTCCGCACTTGAGCAGGTTGAAGCAAAGACTGGTACTGACCCAGTCGCAACGCTGAAGCGTGCACTCGAAAACGTTCGCCCAGAGCTTGAAGTACGTAGCCGCCGCGTTGGTGGAACTACTTACCAAGTTCCTGTTGAAGTTCGCCCACGTCGTTCTACGACACTCGGTATTCGCTGGTTGACTGACTACGCGAAGAACCGTCGTGAAAAGACAATGGCTGACCGCCTCGCTGCAGAAATCATCGACGCCTCTAATGGTGTTGGTGCTGCTGTTAAGCGTCGTGAAGACATGGCCAAGATGGCCGAATCCAACAAAGCCTTCGCGCACTACCGCTGGTAATCAAAGAGAGTTATTGAAATGACCGATCGCGAGATCTCACTAGACAAGGTGCGCAACATTGGCATCATGGCGCACATTGACGCCGGTAAGACCACGACCACAGAGCGCATTCTTTACTACACCGGTAAGAACTACAAAATTGGTGAAGTTCACGAAGGCGCAGCAACCATGGACTGGATGGTCCAGGAGCAAGAGCGTGGAATCACCATTACTTCTGCTGCCACCACCTGTATGTGGAACGGTCACCGAATCAACATCATTGACACCCCGGGACACGTTGACTTCACTGTTGAAGTAGAGCGTTCACTTCGTGTTCTTGACGGTGCTGTTGCAGTATTTGACGCCGTTGCCGGTGTTGAACCACAGACCGAAACCGTATGGCGTCAAGCGAACAAGTACAACGTTCCACGTATTTGCTTCGTTAACAAGATGGACCGTACCGGAGCTGACTTCTTTCGCTGCGTAGAAATGATCGAAGACCGTCTGGACTGCGTTCCTGCAGTTATTCAGCTACCTATTGGTGCTGAAGGTGACTACCTCGGAATCATCGACATCTGCTCAATGACTGCAACGATCTACCACGACGACAAGGGCGAGAAGCTCGAAGTTGTTGAGATCCCTGCTGAGTACAAGGACCAGGCCGACGAGTACCGCGCCAAGTTGCTTGACATCCTCACCACATTCGATGACGAGCTCATGGAAAAAATGCTCGAAGAAAAAGAAATCACTACAGCTGATGTGCGTCGTGCACTTCGCGTAGGAACTCTTGACGGTCACTGTGTTCCAATCCTTAACGGAACTGCATTTAAGAACAAGGGTGTTCAGCCAATGCTTGACGCTGTTGTTGACTTCCTCCCATCACCTGTTGACCTTCCACCTACAGAAGGAACAAAGCCAGGTAAGGAAGACGTCCTTCTTCGCAAGGCCGACGACTCAGAGCCGTTCTCTGCACTCGCATTCAAGATCATGACTGACCCATACGTTGGAAAGTTGATTTACCTTCGCGTTTACTCAGGAACACTCCAAAAGGGTGACACTGTAATTAACACGACTAAGGGAATGAAGAAAGAGCGACTCGGTCGTCTCTTGTTGATGCACGCTAACGAGCGTCAAGACATCGACACCATCCGCACCGGTGACATCATCGCTGCTGTTGGTCTTAAGCAAGTAACTACTGGTGACACCCTCAGTGACATGGACAATCCGATTCAGCTCGAAACACTCGTGTTCCCTGAGCCAGTTATCCACGTTGCTGTTGAACCTAAGACCAAGGCTGACCAAGAAAAGCTTGGTAAGGCTCTGTACTCACTTTCAGAAGAAGACCCAACGTTCCGTGTTCGCACCGACGAAGAAACTGGTCAGACAGTTATCTCGGGAATGGGTGAACTCCACTTGGAAGTTCTTGTTGACCGAATGCTTCGTGAATTCGCAGTGGACGCCAACGTTGGTAAGCCACAAGTTGCGTACCGTGAAACAATTCGCAAGACCGTAACCAAGGTTGAAGAGAAGTATGTTCGCCAGACCGGTGGTAAGGGTCAGTATGGTCACGTTGTTATCACCATGGAGCCAACTGGTCCTGGTGGCGGTTACGAATTCGTTGATGAAATTTCCGGTGGTGTTATTCCGAAGGAATACATTGGACCGGTTAACCAGGGAATTACTGAAGCACTAACTTCAGGTGTTCTTGCTGGCTACCCAGTTGTAGACGTACGTGTACGTCTTACCTTTGGTAGCTACCACGACGTTGACTCTTCAGAAATGGCATTCAAAATCGCGGGTTCAATCGCGGTGAAGAAGGCCGCTCGCTTGGCTAGCCCAGTGCTCCTTGAGCCTGTTATGGCCGTAGAAGTGGTTACGCCAGAGGACTACATGGGTGACGTTATTGGAGACCTCTCCAGTCGCCGAGGCCGTGTAGAAGGTATGGAACAGAAGGGCAATAGCCAAGCAATTAGGGCACTTGTGCCTCTAGCTGATATGTTCGGCTACGCTACTGACCTGCGTTCTCGCACCCAAGGGCGCGCGACGTACAGCATGCAGTTCCATTCGTACGCAGAAGTGCCCGAGTCGATCGCTAAGGAGATCGTCGCCAAGGCTACAGGCGCGTAAGAAATTCCGGGAAACCGGAGAAATGGTCCAAACCGTAGTCGGGGAGGACCGAAACCAACCCGACTGATTCGCGGGAATCAGTCACTAGAGAGAAAGTTAGTCCCCGACAATGGCAAAGCAAAAGTTCGAGCGCAATAAGCCTCACGTAAATATTGGAACAATGGGTCACATTGACCACGGTAAGACCACTCTTACTGCGGCAATTACCAAGGTTCTTTCAGACCGCGTACCAGGTTCTGCCTTCACGCCTTTCGACCAGATCGACAAGGCCCCTGAAGAGAAGGCCCGTGGTATCACTATTTCTATTGCTCACGTTGAGTACGAGACGGAAAAGCGTCACTACGCACACGTTGACATGCCAGGCCACGCTGACTATGTGAAGAACATGATCACTGGTGCTGCACAGGTCGACGGAGCAATCCTTGTAGTTTCAGCAACAGATGGTCCTATGCCACAGACTCGCGAGCACGTGTTGCTTGCTCGTCAGGTTGGTGTTCCATACATTGTTGTTGCACTTAACAAGTCAGACGTTGTTGAAGACGAAGAGCTCCTTGAGCTCGTTGAGATGGAAGTTCGTGAACTTCTTTCTAGCTACGACTTCCCAGGCGACGACACACCAATCGTTCGCGTTTCAGCGCTTAAGGCACTTGAAGGCGACGCTGCATGGGGTGACAAGATCATGGAACTTATGGCTGCTGTTGACGCCTACATTCCAGAGCCACAGCGCGCTACTGACAAGCCATTCCTTATGTCGATTGAAGACGTTATGTCAATCACAGGACGTGGAACTGTTGTAACCGGAAAGGTTGAGCAGGGAATCGTCAAGGTTGGAGACGAAGTAGAAATCGTTGGACTTCGTGACACCACTAAGACCACTGTTACTGGAATCGAAATGTTCCGTAAGCTTCTCGACGAAGGCCAGGCTGGAGACAACCTTGGTGCACTTCTTCGTGGAACTAAGAAGGAAGAAGTTGAGCGCGGGCAGGTTCTTTGCAAGCCAGGTTCAATTACTCCTCACACAGTGTTCGAAGCATCTGTTTATGTTCTTACCAAGGAAGAAGGAGGACGTCACAAGCCGTTCTTCGCTAACTACCGTCCACAGTTCTACTTCCGTACAACTGACGTAACCGGTACCGTTGAGCTTCCTGCAGGCACAGAAATGGTTATGCCTGGAGACAACACTGAAATGACCGTAACTTTGGGTAAGCCAATCGCGATGGAAGAGGGTCTTACCTTCTCAATCCGCGAAGGTGGCCGTACCGTTGGTTCTGGTCGTGTCGTAAAGATCCTGAAGTAGTCCGGTCATGGCCGAACCACGTCAAATGATCAGAATTCGGCTTAAGGCCTTCGACCACGGTGTCCTAGACCAGTCCACCGCGAAAATCGTGCAAACGGTTGAGCGTACGAACGCACGTGTGCAGGGCCCAGTGCCACTGCCCACCGAAAAGCACCGTTACACGGTGGTTCGTGGACCTCACAAGCACAAAGACTCACGTGAACACTTCGAAATGCGTGTTCACAAGCGTCTTTTGGACATTGTTGACCAGACCCCTAAGACGGTAGATGCGCTTCAGCGCCTCGACCTTCCAGCGGGTGTGGACATCGAAATCAAGATCCGCACAAACTAAGTACTTTTCGAGAGACCCCGCCGGCGCCTTTGCGCTGGCGGGGTCTTTTGATGTATTGTAAGTATCCCTGTCATTCGTGGTGGGGAGCAGAACTAGCGGTTCTGCTGCACAAAAGAAGTGTTTGATCGCCTCAGCAATGAGGGACGTCAAACCAAACAAGTCGAGCGCTCCGTTCGGGTTTTATGGCCCGGCGGAGCGTCTGTGTGTCGGGTGACCGACGTGCAGATATTAGAAAGAGGGAATTACCGTGACGGCCAAAGCGATCGTCGGCGAGAAGGTGGGCATGACCCAGGTTTGGGATGACCAAAACCGGGCCATACCAGTGACAGTTGTTCGTGTCAGCCCAGCTCGAGTCGTCCAAGTAAAGACTCCCGAGAAGGAGGGCTACTCAGCTCTTCAAGTGACGTGGGGAACCCGTCGCGCATCAACAGTTACGAAGCCTGAACAAGGTCACTTCGAAAAAGCTGGTGTTGCTCCAGGTAAGAAGCTCGTTGAGCTTCGCCTTGACGACGTAACTGGTTACGAAGTGGGTCAAGAGATTCTTGTTGACACCTTTGAAAAGGGCGAAATGATCGACGCCACTGCAGTGAGCAAGGGTAAGGGTTTTGCCGGTGGAATGAAGCGTCACAACTTCGGTGGTCAGGGTGCATCGCACGGTAACCACAAGCACCACCGTGCTCCTGGTTCAATCGGTGCATGTTCAACACCAGGTCGTGTGTTTAAGGGTCAGAAGATGGCCGGACGCATGGGTGGCGGACAAGTTACAACTACCAACCTCGAAGTAATTGGTGTTGACGTTGAGCGCAGCCTCGTTCTCGTGAAGGGTGCAGTTCCTGGCCCACGCGGTGGCGTTGTTGTACTTCGTACATCAGTGAAGAATCCTATGAAGGCTGGAGGCAAGCGATGAGCGATGTCTTTACTCTCCGTGGTCCCGTAAAGAAGGATCGTCCAGAGCCGGCGAAGCGTTCAGTTGAGCGTAAGTCGATCGATGGAAAAGCACTTGGCAAGGTTGCCCTAGAGCCAACAATGTTCGGTATTGAACCAAACATGGCTGTACTGCACCAAGTCATCAAGGCTCAGCTCGCTGCAAAGCGCGCTGGAACACAGTCAACAAAGACTCGTAAAGAAGTTCGTGGTGGTGGAAAGAAGCCATTCAACCAAAAGGGAACTGGTGGAGCACGTCAGGGAACAATCCGTGCGCCTCACTACCCAGGTGGTGGAATTGCTCTTGGGCCTAAGCCTCGCAAGTACGACCAAAAGACCCCTAAGAAGATGATCCGTCTGGCTCTCTACTCAGCTCTTTCAGACCGTGCACAACTCGAGCGCGTTGCTCTTATTGACAACTTCGAAAAGTGGGCACTGCCTAAGACAAAGGACGCTGTTTCAGCTTTGAGCGCACTTGGTCTTGAGGGCAAGGTTTTGGTTGTTCTAAGTCGCGAAGACGCAGTGGCATTCCACTCGTTCAAGAACTTGCCACACGTCAAGACAGTTGACGCTGGCGAACTGAACGCTTACGACATCCTCGAAAACGACTGGATCCTGTTTACAGACTCCACTCTTCCAGTTGCTAAGGAGACCAACTAATGCGCGATGCAATGAGCGTTCTCATCCGTCCTGTCGTGTCTGAAAAGACATACGCATTGATGGAAAACCACACGTACGTTTTCATCGTGGACCCTAAGGCCACGAAGGTAGACGTTCGCAATGCCGTTGAGCAGGCTTTCAATGTGAAGGTCACCAACGTCAACACACTCAACCGCAAGGGTAAGACAACTAAGAATCGTCGTACCGGTGTTACTGGATCACGTCCAGCAACTAAGCGGGCCATTGTCACCCTCAAACAGGGCGACTCGATCAACCTCTTTGAGAACTAAGGACAGCTATGGCCCTTCGTAACCGCAAACCAACTAGCCCGGGACGTCGCTTCCAGTCGGTTTCAGACTTTGCTGAAATCACTACCTCGACTCCTGAAAAGTCGCTACTTGCTCCAAAACCGAAGTCTGGTGGACGTAACAACTACGGTCGTAAGACCTCACGTCACCGTGGTGGTGGACACAAGCAGCAGTACCGCATCATTGACTTCAAGCGCAACAAGGATGCAATTCCTGCAAAAGTTGCTTCAATTGAATACGACCCGAACCGTACCTGTCGCATTGCACTCTTGCACTACGCAGACGGAGAAAAGCGTTACATCCTCGCTCCTAACGGACTAAAGGTTGGCGACGTTGTGGAGTCTGGTCCAAAGGCCGACATCCGTACCGGGAACGCACTTCCAATGCGCTTCATCCCAACTGGTTCAACAGTTCACAACGTCGAGCTTCGTCCCGGCGGTGGTGGAAAGATGGGCCGTAGTGCCGGTATGAGCGTTCAGCTTGTTGCGAAGGACGGTGGCTTTGCCACTCTTCGTCTTCCATCAACTGAAATGCGCCGTGTGCCAATTGACTGCCGCGCAACACTCGGCATCATTGGAAACTCTGAGCACGAACTCATCAAGATTGGTAAGGCCGGTCGTAACCGTTGGAAGGGTATTCGCCCTCAGACACGTGGTGTTGCGATGAACCCGGTAGACCACCCACTTGGTGGTGGTGAAGGAAAGACTTCCGGAGGACGTCACCCTGTGTCGCCTTGGGGTCAGCCAGAAGGTCGTACGCGTCTTCCGAAGCAGTCGGATGCGCTAATTATTCGTCGTCGCCGTGGACGCGGCGCGCGTAGGTAGGTAAATACATGTCACGTAGTCTCAAAAAAGGTCCTTTCATCGACGCACACCTTCTTAAGAAGGTTGAAGCGATGACCGCCGCAAACGAGAAGAAGGTCATCAAGACTTGGAGTCGTCGTTCAACGATCATTCCAACAATGGTTGGCCACACCTTCGCTGTTCACGATGGACGTCGTCACGTTCCAGTGTTCGTAAACGAATCAATGGTTGGCCACAAGCTTGGAGAGTTCTCACCAACTCGTACATTCAAGTTCCACGCCGGCCAGGAAAAGACAGGTAAGCGCTAATGACCGGTCCAAAGCTAAACGAACGTCCAGGAACCCGCGCTTCACTCAAGGGCTATCAAATGTCTGCGAGCAAGGCTCGTGTTGTTCTTAACCTCATCCGTGGCGAAGACGTCAACACTGCCCGTGAAATTCTCGCCGGTACAACTCGCGAAGCTGCTGACGTAATTGGCAAGGTGCTCGCATCTGCTGTTGCTAACGCAGTGAACAACGATGGAATGAACGCTGACGAACTCTTCGTATCAGCTGCATACGCTGACGAAGGCATCACCATGAAGCGCTTCACACCACGTGCTCGTGGTCGTGCTGGTGCAATCTTGAAGCGTGCTTGCCACATCACCGTGATTGTTTCTCGTCTTGACGATGAGCGTCTCGAACTTCTTCGCACTGCTCGTAGCGCTCAGGCATCGGCATCACGTTCACGCCGCGTAGCAACATCACGCCGTCGTGCTGACCAGACCGCCAGCGTTAACAAGCGTGAAACTGCTGCAGAACTCGCAGCAAACGAAGCCGAGAACGAAGTGATTGAGACTGACGTGATCGAAACACCAATTGTTGACCAGGTGACTGAAACAACAACTGACGAAACTACTGAGGAGAACAACTAATGGGTCAGAAGGTAAATCCATACGGTTTCCGTCTCGGTATCACGACGGACTGGAAGTCACGCTGGTTTAAAGAGCGCGGTTACAAGGAACTCGTTATCGAGGACTGGAAGATCCGTGACTACCTCACCAAGCAGCTCGAAAGTGCCGCTGTGAGTCGTATCGAAATCGAGCGCAGCTCAGACCGCGTACGCGTTGACATTCACACTGCTCGTCCGGGCATTGTTATTGGTCGCCGTGGTGCTGAAGCTGAGCGTCTAAAGAAGGACCTTGAGAAGATCACTGGTCAAAAGAACAAGATCTCTCTCAACATCCAAGAAATCAAGCAACCTGAACTTGACGCTGCACTTATTGCGCAGGGTATCTGTGACCAGCTTCTTCGCCGCGTGGCATTCCGCCGTGCAATGAAGCGTGGTATTCAGACTGTTCAAAAGGCTGGCGCTATGGGTGTGAAGATCCAGGCATCTGGTCGTCTCGGTGGAGCAGAAATGTCACGCCGTGAGTCATACCGTGAAGGTCGTGTGCCACTGCACACACTTCGTGCTGACATTGACTACGGATTCCGCGAAGCTCGTACTTCAACCGGTCGCATTGGTGTGAAGGTTTGGATCTACAAGGGTGACATTCTTCCTTACCAACTTACGAACGACGAAAAGATTGTTCGCGAAGCAGCTATGGCTGCTGGTGATGCAGTGCCAGTCGGTTCAGCTCCAGCAGCACCTAAGGGTGTTGTTCGTGCCGGTGGCGGACGTCGTCGTGTTGAAACAGTTGAAGTTACTGACGTTGAAGTAGCTGACATTGCACCAGTGGACATCATTGCTGCTGATGCTGAAGTCGAAAAGCTACTGAGTGTTGAAGAAGAGATTGAGCGTCGTACTGCTCAAGATCACACCGACACGCCACACTTTCGAAAGGACGCTGAGTAATTATGTTGATGCCTCGCAAAGTAAAGCACCGTAAGCAGCAGCGCGGTCGTATGACCGGTATGGCTAAGGGTGGAGTAGAACTCAACTTTGGTGACTTCGGAATCCAGGCTCTCGAAGCTGGTTGGATCACTGCACGTCAAATTGAAGCTGCTCGTATTGCAATGACTCGTCACGTTAAGCGTGGTGGAAAAGTTTGGATCCGTGTTTTCCCGGACAAGCCAGTAACACAGAAGCCTGCTGAAACTCGTATGGGTTCAGGTAAGGGTAACCCTGAGTTCTGGGTTGCCGTTGTGAAGCCGGGTCGCATCATGTTCGAACTCGGTGGTGTTGATGAGACACTCGCTCGCCAGGCTATGGAGCGCGCAATTCAGAAGCTACCGATTAAGGCGAAGTTCGTTATCCGCCCTGGAACACACGGCGCACCGGAGGTAACCATCTAATGGCAAACACTAAAGAACGCGTAGCGGAGCTTCGACTCCTCGGCGACAAGGAAATGATCGAGCGTCTTAGTGAAGCTCGTCGCGAGTTGTTCAACTTGCGTTTCCAACTCGCCACAGGTCAGCTCGACAACACATCACGTCTAGGAGAGGTTCGTCGCGACATTGCGCGTCTTGCCACTTTTCTTCGTGAGCGCGAAATCGAAGCTGCTGAAGCTTTGGGAGAAGGTAACTAATCATGACTGAAGAAATCAACACCAGTCGCGAAAACCCACGCAAGATCCGTGAGGGAATTGTTGTGTCGGACAAAATGAACTCAACGTTGGTTGTTGCGGTTAACGAGCGTGTTTCACACCCTCGTTACTCCAAGACAGTTCAGCGCACAAAGAAGCTCTACGTCCACGACGAAAAGAACGAAGCCAAGGTTGGCGACAAAGTACGCGTCCAAGAGACACGTCCACTTTCGAAGCTCAAGCGCTGGCGCCTAACTGAAATTGTGGAGCGTGCACGATGATTCAACAAGAGTCCCGTCTAAAGGTTGCCGACAACTCAGGTGCGAAGGAAGTTCTTTGCATCCGTGTGCTCGGTGGAACACGCCGTCGCTACGCATCAATTGGTGACGTATTTATTGGAACAGTTAAGGATGCAATTCCTGGTGCTGCAGTGAAGAAGGGTGACGTAGTTCGCTGCGTTGTTGTTCGCACCGCTAAGGAATGCCGCCGTCCTGACGGTTCATACATCAAGTTCGACGAAAACGCTGCAGTACTGATCAACGATCAGTTGCAGCCTCGTGGAACACGTATTTTTGGCCCAGTTGGCCGTGAACTACGTGACAAGAAGTTCATGCGAATCATTTCGCTGGCTCCGGAGGTTTTGTAATGAAAATTGTAAAGGGTGACAACGTGCTTGTTCTCAGCGGAAAGTTCCGTGGAGAGCGTGCCGACGTTATTGAAGCTTTGCCAGGGAGCAACAAAGTTGTTCTTGACGGCATCAACGTTTCAAAGCGTCACACTAAGCAGACGGGCGCAACAATGCAGGCTGGAATCATCGACAAGATGATGCCGCTGCACGTTTCGAACGTTGCTATCTGGTGCGCCGGACACAAGGGCCCAGCCAAGGTTGGATTTAAGGTTGCAGACGGTGCTAAGTCACGTGTTTGCCGTAAGTGTGGAGCAGGACTATGAGCACAACAACTCGTCCACGTCTAAAGGTTGCTTACGACCAACAGATCCGTCAGGCTCTGAAGGAAGAACTCGGCCTTGCAAACATCATGCAGGTTCCACGTCTTACAAAGATCGTGCTGAACTCTGGTGTTGGTCGTGCTACTCAGCAGGCATCTCTACTTGAAGGTGCACAAAAAGACCTTGAGCTCATTACTGGTCAAAAGCCAATTGTGACTCGCGCCAAGAAGTCAATCGCGAGCTTCAAGCTTCGTGAAGAGCAGGCCATTGGAACCAAGGTGACACTTCGCGGTGACCGCGCTTGGGAATTCCTTGACCGCCTCATCAGCATCTCAATCCCTCGTATCCGTGACTTCCGTGGCCTTAGCCCTAAGTCATTCGATGGCAAGGGTAACTACACCTTTGGTGTAAATGACCAGTTGATCTTCCCCGAGATTGACTACGACAAAATCGACGCGCCACGTGGTTTCGACATCACGATTGTTACAACGGCCGCGAACGACGAGCAGGGGCGTGCATTCTTGCGCGCTTACGGCTTCCCCTTCAAGCAGGAGAATCGATAGACATGGCTAAGAAAGCCCTTGTAATCAAGCAGAAGAAGACACCTAAGTTTTCGACACGTGCTTACACACGTTGCGAACGCTGTGGTCGTCCTCGTTCGGTATACCGCAAGTTCGGTCTGTGCCGTATTTGTCTACGAGTAATGGTCCACGCTGGAGAAATTCCTGGCGTAACAAAGGCAAGTTGGTAAATCATGACAATGACTGACCCAATAGCCGACATGCTCACGCGCATTCGTAACGCGAATGCCGCAATGTTCGACAGCGTAAAGATGCCGTCTTCGAAGTTGAAGGAAAGCCTCGCAAAGGTCCTCTTCAAGGAAGGTTTCATTTCGAGCTACACCGTGACTCAAGAAGCGGGTAAGGCTGGCAACACGCTAGAGATCGTCCTTAAGTATTCAGAAGACCGCAAGAAGACCATTGTTGGTCTGAAGCGCGTCTCGAAGCCTGGACTCCGTATTTACAAGAAGTCAGACCAGATGCCAAAGGTTCTTGGTGGTGTGGGCGTGGCCGTTGTTTCAACGAGTCACGGTCTCATGACCGACCGCGAAGCCCGAAAGGCCAAGCTCGGTGGCGAGGTGCTTTGTTATGTCTGGTAACACGCAAATTTTGAAAGTTGAGGTTCGCTGATGTCACGTATTGGTAATAACCCAATCACCGTTCCATCATCGGTAACAGTCACCGTTTCTGGTGAGCAAGTAACAGTCAAGGGACCAAACGCGTCCATGACTCGCACCATCCCTTCATGCATCACTGTGAAGCAAGATGGCGACCAGCTCATCATCGGACGTGTCGATGAAGAAACAGCTTCGAAGTCACTTCATGGTCTTTCACGCACACTTATTTCCAACATGGTTGTTGGTGTGACTGATGGCTGGGCGAAGGAACTCGAAATCATTGGTGTTGGTTACCGTGCTGCTGCAGCCGGTCCTAGCGCTCTTGACATTGCACTTGGTTTTTCTCACCCAGTTAAGTTCACCGCTCCTGAGGGCATCACTTTTGAAGTGCCTGCTCCTACGCGCGTGATCGTTAAGGGTGCGGACAAAGAAGTTGTTGGCCAAGTCGCTGCATCAATCCGCAAACTACGTAAGCCTGAGCCCTACAAGGGTAAGGGTGTGCGCTACCTCGGTGAAAAGGTTGCTCGCAAGGCTGGAAAGGCTGCTAAATAATGGCACGCACAACACTCGAACTACGTAAGCGTCGTCACCGTCGAATTCGCAAGAACCTTTCAGGTACTGCAGCTCGTCCACGTGTCGCCGTGAACCGTACGAACAAGCACATCTCGGCACAGATCATTGATGACGTTGCAGGAGTAACACTCTGCGCATCGTCTTCAGTCGAAGCTGCCTTGAAGTCAACTAGCGGTGGAAACATCGACGGTGCCAAGGCCGTAGCTCAGCTTCTCGCTGATCGCGCCAAGGCTGCCGGTATCACCACAGTGGTCTTTGACCGCGGTGGATTCGACTATCACGGTCGCGTTGCTGCATTCGCAGACACTCTTCGCGCTGCAGGACTGGAGTTCTAATGACCGACGAACAGCAATACGAAGAACGTACGATCAAAGTAAACCGCGTTTCCAAAGTTGTGAAGGGTGGACGTCGTTTCTCATTCACCGCTCTCATGGTTATTGGTGATGGCAAGGGACACGTTGGACTCGGTTACGGTAAGGCCAAGGAAGCTGGTCTTGCGGTACAAAAGGGAATCGAAGAAGCTCGCAAGAACCTCTTCGAAGTGCCACTTGCTGGTTCAACAATTGTTTACCCAGTACTCGGTGAAGCCGGTGCTGGTCGCGTGCTCATGAAGCCTGCAGCTCCAGGAACTGGTGTTATCGCCGGTGGTGCTGCTCGTGCCATTCTCGAAATGGCTGGCGTTAAGGACATCATTGCGAAGTCCCTTGGCTCTTCAAACGGCATCAACGTGGCACACGCAACTATCGAAGGACTGAAGCAGTTGCGTCGTCCTGAAGAAATTGCTGCGTCACGTGACAAAACTGCTGACCACGTCATTCCATCTGGCACACTTCGCGCATACCGCGAACGCCAGCGTGACAATGACCTGTTTAAGACGGAGGCGTAAATAATGGCGCAACTAAAAGTCACTCAGATTCGTTCATCGATCGCTACAAAGCCAAAGCACCGCGGAACACTTCGCGCGCTTGGACTTCGTGGCATCAGCCAGACCAACACGCTGCCTGATCGTCCAGAAATTCGTGGAATGATCGCACGCGTGCCACACCTTGTAAAAGTAGAAGAGGTCAACTAATGAAGTTGCACGATCTCAAATCACCTGAAGGCTCAACACACCGCAAGCGTATTGTCGGTCGTGGTATCGCTGGTAAGGGTGGAAAGACTGCCGGACGTGGAACCAAGGGACAAAAGGCTCGTCGCCAGATTCCTGCAGGTTTCGAAGGTGGACAGCTTCCATTGCTCCAGCGCATTCCTAAGTTGAAGGGTTTTACGAACCCCTTCCGCGTTGAGTACACACCAGTAAACCTTGACACCCTCACCGTGCTTGGTGTTAGTGACGTCACTTTTGAAGTGCTCGTTGCTAACGGCCTTTGCAAGAAGAAGGACTTCGTCAAGATTCTTGGACGTGGAACTCTCGGAACCAAGATGAACGTTTCTGCGCACGCTTTCTCAAAGTCAGCCCAGGCTGCAATTGAAGCAAGTGGTGGAACTGCAACAGTTATTGCACTTCCATTCGCAGTTCGTCCACCAGCCGCGGGCAACCAGCACCAGAACCGCTAAGGCAAAATCGTGTTTAGACGACTCGGGAATATTTTTAGGGTTCCAGACCTTCGCAATAAGGTCTTGTTCACCGTTGCCATTATCTGCCTCTACCAATTGGGAGCGAACCTTCCAATTCCTGGCGTTAGCTGGACGCAAGTTCAACTTCTCCAGTCAAAGGCGGGAGCCAGCGGTGTTCTTGGATTCCTAAACCTTTTCTCGGGCGGTGCGCTTACTCGTCTGGCTGTTTTCGGACTTGGAATTATGCCCTACATTACGAGCTCAATTGTTGTGCAGCTTCTGACAACGGTTATTCCAAAGCTCGGTGAATGGCGTGACGAAGGCGCACTGGGTCAAAAGAAAATTACGCAAGCAACCAGGTATCTAACCATTGGACTTGCACTGCTTCAGTCGACTGGACTTATCTACGCATTCCACGGTCACGACCAGGCTCTGCTCGGATTCAGCATTGACCTCATTCCTAAGTTCAACTTGGCCCTAGGTCTCTTCATGGTTGCAATCATGACTGCTGGAACTGCATTCGTTATGTGGCTAGCTGAACTTATTACCCAGCGCGGTATTGGCCAGGGTATGTCACTGCTCATCTTCGCAAACGTTGTTGCGGGTCTGCCATCAGGTGGCGTTGCCGTTTGGAACGAAGGCGGACCAATCAAGTTCTTCACGATTCTTGCGATTTCAATCATCTTGCTCGTGATCATTGTCTACGTGGATCAAGGTCAACGTCGCATCCCAGTGACGTTCGCACGTCGCGTTGTTGGCCGAAAGGAAATGGGTGGAAACTCTACCTACATTCCGCTCAAGGTCAACCAGTCTGGTGTTATTCCAATCATTTTCGCTTCTTCAGTGCTCTACATTCCAGTGTTGCTCTCAAACATTGTTCCTTGGTCGAGCTTCCAGCACTTCGTAACAAACTCACTACACCCAACGAGTTTCTTCTACATTTTCGCTGACTTCATTTTGATTCTTGGATTCACGTTCTTCTACGTGTACATTGCGTTCGAACCTCACCAGCAGGCTGAAATGCTTCGCCAGCAAGGTGGCTTTGTTCCAGGAATCCGTCCAGGTCTTCCAACTGAGAAGTACTTCGCCAAGATGCTGTCACGCATCACGGTTGTTGGTGCACTCTTCTTGGCATCAGTTGCAGTTGTTCCAAGCATCTTGATGGCCTTGTGGAACATCAACAAATTCCCCTACTACGGAACCACCCTGCTTATTGCAGTGGGTGTTGCGCTCCAGACAATGCAGCAGATTGACTCACAACTCATGATGCGCAACTACGAAGGCTTCTTGAAGAAGTAGCCATGTCGGCACGTTTAAATCTTGTAGTACTTGGTAAGCAAGGCGCGGGTAAGGGCACCCAGTGCAAGCGTCTCGTTGACGACTACGTCATTCCACAGATCTCTACTGGCGACATTCTTCGCGCTGCGGTAAAGGCCGGAACGCCACTTGGAAAAGAAGTTGCTGGCGTTCTCGAATCTGGTGGACTTGTTTCCGATGAACTTGTAAACAAGCTTGTGCTTGACCGCATGAACCAAGACGACGCTAAGCGTGGAGCCCTCTTTGACGGCTTCCCACGCACACTGAACCAGGCCGAAGCACTCGATGCGTTACTTGGTGATGATGGCGTAAAGCTCGTTCTCAACCTTGACGTTTCTACCGAGCTCGTAACCGAGCGACTCAGCTCACGTCGAGTGTGCCAAGAATGCGGCACTATCTACAAAGACTCTGACATTGAAGCAATTTCTGGCACCTGCGAAAAGTGTGGCGGCGACGTCATCCAGCGTGCAGATGACCGCCCTGAAGCAATTCGCAAGCGCCTTGACATCTACGAGCAAGACACCGCGCCACTGCTTTCGTTCTACGAAAAGCGTGGGTTGCTCGTGACAGTTAATGGCGATCAGACTCCGGACGAAGTAACGGCCGCTATTAAGAAAGTTGTCGCTGAGCGAGGACTCGCGTGAGACGTTCAGCTGACGAGCTGAACAAAATGCGTAAGGCCGGCAAAGTTGTCGCCGAAATGCACGAAGCAACGAGAGCCGCAGTGAAGCCCGGCGTTACCTTGTTGCAACTGAATGAAATCGCGGCTGAAGTTATTGCCAAGCGCGGAGCTCGTTCAAACTTTCTCAATTATCACGGTTTCCCTGCAGTCATTTGCACGAGTCCGAACAACATGATTGTTCACGGTATTCCTGACGACACCAAACTCCGTGAAGGCGACATCATCTCTATTGACTGTGGCGCAATTGTTGAGGGCTACCACGGTGATGCTGCTTACACAATGGGTGTTGGAGAAATTAGTCCGGTGGCAAAGAAACTGATTGACATTACTGAACGTTCAATGTGGGCTGGTATCGAGCAACTTAAAGCTGGTAACCGACTTCACGAAGTTGGTCGCGCGGTGCAGAACGTGGCTGAAGCTGCTGGGTTCTCGGTTGTACGCGAATACGTCGGTCACGCAATTGGAACTGCGATGCACGAACAACCTCAGGTTCCTAACTACTGGCCGGGTTCAGGTGGGCCAACACTGAAGACGGGCATGGTGTTTGCCATTGAGCCAATGATCAACGTTGGCTCAGCTGATACCTATGTGCTCGATGACGGTTGGGGAGTAATGACCCAAGACGGTGAACTCTCTGCGCACTTCGAACACACCATTGCCGTTACCGACAATGGTCCTGAAGTTTTTACCGTTCTTTAGAGTTCGTCACTGCGCCGCTGGCTAACGAGCGCAATTTCAGTCCGGTTCGATAGCCCTAACTTGTCCAGAATCATTGATACATAATTTCTGATTGTGTTCTGGGACAAATTGATTGTCTGCGCTATTTCCTTATTACTCATTCCCTCGGCCAGTAGTGCAAAAACGCGGAGTTCTTGAGCGTTCAGTTGCTGGACACGCAAGTTCTCCTGGGCCCGGCGGCTTTCTCTGATTTGTAGGTGTTCGAGGTCCCGCTGGGATAAAACATGGGGAGTGAGACTGTTTATTACCGCCGTGAGCTCTAGGTCAGCAGTTTTTAACTGGTCCTTGGTGAGGTTCGAGGCCACATTTTCATAAGCAATGTCTAGTGCTGCACGGGCTTTTGCCAGGTGGCTCAGCACAGAATCCAGGTATTCACGCTCAGCTCTTTCTGGCGAATGTGGGTTGAGAAGTGGCATGCCCCCACCCTCTCACGCCCCAGCCCTACTAGGTGGGCAGGGCAAAACCCAGGAAATCAGGCCCGCTTTTGCGTTTTTCTGAAAATTCGGTAGAATAGTCAGCCGACCTCTTAAGAAGTACATGAGGTCAAACACGAGGAAGTTTTTGCTTCTTCGTGCCCCCGTAGTCACGTAACAAGGAGAAAGAACCTGAGTAAGCCAAAGGAAGATGCGTTCACCGTTGAGGGAACTGTCGTCGAGCCTCTACCAAATGCAATGTTTCGAGTTGAACTCGAGAACGGTTACACCGTCCTCGCTCACAGCTCAGGAAAAATGCGCATGCACCGCATCCGTATTCTCCCAGGAGACAAAGTACAAGTTGAGATCACTCCATACGACATGACACGCGGCCGTATTACCTACCGCTACAAATAACTCAAGTTCTTAGAGATCGAGAAAGAAAAACATGAAAGTTCGCGCGAGCGTAAAGCCCATGTGTGAGAAGTGCAAAGTCATTCGACGAGAAGGTCACGTCCGCGTGATCTGCGATAACCCACGCCACAAGCAGCGTCAGGGCTAGGAGAAAAAAGATGGCCCGTATTGCAGGAGTAGACATCCCACGCGACAAGCGCACGGTGATCTCACTTACATATATCTATGGTGTTGGACCGACAAAGGCTAAGCAGGCCTGCGAGGCAACCGGCATTGACGAGTCTGTTCGCGTGAAGGACCTCACCGAGGCTGACGTTAACAAGCTTCGTGCGTACATTGACCAGAACATCACTGTTGAAGGTGACCTTCGTCGTGACGTCGCACAAGACATCAAGCGCAAGATGGAAATTAACTGCCTGCAAGGAGTCCGTCACCGCAAGGGTCTGCCTGTTCGTGGACAGCGCACCCGCACAAATGCTCGTACCCGTAAGGGACCAAAGCGCACAGTCGCTGGTAAGAAGAAGGTCGTTAAGTAATGGCAACCGCTAAGCCGTCAGCAGCTCGTAAGACTCGTAAGAAGGAACGCAAGAACGTTGCCTTCGGCGTGGCTCACATCAAGAGTTCGTTCAACAACACAATCGTGTCAATCACTGACCCAGAAGGAAACGTCCTTTCATGGGCTTCATCTGGTCAGGTCGGCTTTAAGGGTTCACGTAAGTCAACCCCTTACGCCGCCCAGCTCGCTGCTGAAAAGTGCGCGCGTGCTGCAATTGAACACGGCATCAAGAAGGTTGACGTACTGGTTCGTGGTCCTGGCTCAGGCCGTGAGACTGCAATTCGATCACTCGCTGCTGCGGGTATTGAAGTTGTCAAGATCCAAGACGTAACACCACTAGCTCACAATGGTTGCCGCCCTAAGAAGCGCAAGCGAGGTTAAGGAAAAATGGCTCGTTATACAGGACCAGTTTGCCGACTCTGTCGTCGCGAACGTACAAAGTTGTACTTGAAGGGTGAGCGTTGCTTCACTTTGAAGTGCCCAGTCTCAGAAAACTCTGACCGTCAGAAGCGCGCATTCCCACCAGGCATGCACGGCGCTAACCGTCAGCGTCAAGGCTCTGAATACCTTGGCCAGCTTCGTGAGAAGCAGAAGGCTCGTCGTATCTACGGTCTTCTTGAAAAGCAGTTCCGCAACCTCTACGAAGAGGCAAGCCGCCGTCCTGGCATCACTGGAACGAACTTGCTTCAGTTCCTTGAGCTTCGTCTTGACAATGTTGCGTACCGCGCAGGTTGGGGTGCATCACGTGCTCAGGCCCGCCAGCTAGTTCGTCACGGTCACGTGACAATCAATGGCAAGCGCGTAACTATTCCTTCGTACCGTGTGCGTCCTGGCGAAGTGATTGCTCTTAAGGCAGTTACTCGCGAGAACTTCAACGTCAAGCGCAACGCTGACGTACTTGAGCGCAACGTACCAGGCTGGTTGGAAACTTCTGAGAACGGCTTTGCAGTTACCGTTCGCGTTGTTCCAGCTCGCGAGCAAATCACCGAAACCATCCAAGAGCAACTCATCGTTGAGTTGTACTCCAAGTAACCGAAAGACTTAAGGAGTCCCCATGCTTATTATCCAACGTCCAACAATCGAAGCCCTTGGCGACGAAATCAACAACACCCAATCATTTGGCATCGGACCACTCGACCCAGGATTCGGTCACACGCTTGGTAACTCATTGCGTCGCACCCTTCTTTCATCGATCCCAGGTGCTGCTGCAACACGCGTGAAGTTCGACGCTGTCTTGCACGAATTTGGTGTCATCGAAGGTGTTAAGGAAGACGTCCAAGACATCTGCCTTAACTTGAAGGACCTCCTTCTTATTGTTCACTCAGACGAGCCAGTAACACTTCGTCTCGACAAGAAGACAGAAGGACCTGTCACTGCACGTGACCTTTCAACTACTGCTGACGTTGAGATTCTCAACCCAGACCTTCACCTTGCCTACATCACGTCTGCAAAGTCATCACTTAGCTTCGAGCTCACAGTAGAGCGCGGCAAGGGATACGTAGGAGCTGAAGGCAACAAGGGTTCTTCAACCATTGGTGTTATTCCACTCGACGCAATCTTCACACCAGTTCGTCGTGTGAGCTTCGAAATCTTCCCAGTTCGTGTTGAGCAGTCAAAGGACTTCGACCGTCTCGTTATCGAAATCGAAACTGACGGAACCGTAAGCCCACAAGAATCACTTGCTTCAGCCGGAAAGACACTCGGTTCACTTGTTGAACTGATTGGTGACTTTGACAACGAAGCACCAGCACTTGAGCTTGGTGACGTTGGATCAGCACAAGCTGCAGCTTCTGAGCTTGACATTCGAATTGAAGAACTCGGCCTTACCGAGCGTTCACGTAACTGCCTGAAGCGCGCTGGCATCAACACAATTGCTCAGCTCGTTAACGCAACAGAGCGTGACCTTACATCCATCACAAACTTCGGTGCTACGTCACTGAAGGACGTGAATGACCGCCTCGAAGAGCGTGGTCTTTCACTTCGACTAGAGGACTAATTATGTTAGGTGCACCAAAGAAGGGCCCACGTTTCGGTGGAAGCTCATCACACCAGAAGGCAATGTACGCAAACCTAGTTTCGTCACTTATTGCTGCTGAAGGAATCGTTACAACAGAAGCTAAGGCCAAGGCCCTTCGTCCCATCGTGGAGAAGGTCGTAACCGCAGCCAAGAACTCTCCAGAGGGTTCAGTGCACGCTCAGCGTCGTGTCGTTGCGTTCATTCGCGACAAGGACATGGCTCACAAGTTATTCACTGAAATTGCTCCTCGTTACAAGGAGCGTCCTGGTGGTTACACCCGCATCTTGAAGCTTGGGCCGCGTCAGGGTGACAATGCCCCTATGGCGCGCATTGAGTTCGTTTGATCCATCAGTAGTCGCTACCGAAAGGTGGCGTCTTGACCTCGCCTATGACGGTAGAGGTTTTAGTGGATTTGCCTATCAGCCAGAAGTCACCACAGTTGTTGGAGTTCTTCGTGTCGCACTTGCAACGACCCTTCGTCTAAAGCAAGAGCCAGACATTATTGGCGCGGGTCGCACTGACGCTGGCGTGCACGCATTCGCACAAGTTGTTCACGTAGATCTCCCTGCTCAGTTTTTTCCTGACGAACGCGGCGAACCGGTGCAGCGCCTTCTCAATTCTCTCAATATGCAACTTCGTGGACAGATCCGTGTTCTGAAGGCACAGCGTGTCAGTGCTGACTTTGATGCCCGTCACTCTGCACTGTGGCGTGAATACCGCTACCTAGTTTTTGAATCAGATCCTCCAGCGCTAGCGCTCACGAACAGCTTCGCGTGGAGCGTTGAAGGACCACTGGACATTGACGCCATGAATAGAGCTGGCCAGCAGTGCATTGGAACGTATGACTTTCGCTCGTTTTGTCGACGCCCCACGAACGCTGGACCGGACGATCCTCTGCTTCGACGAGTCATTTCAGTGAACTGGCAGCGGGTCCCTGACGAATGGGCCATGAGCCCCACCGGAGAGCCAGTGCTTCGCCTCAACATCAGGGCCCAGTCCTTTTGCCACAACATGGTCCGCAATCTGGTCGCCACCATGGTCGCCGTAGGGCGAGGGGACATCCCCGAAAACACCATTAAAGACCGCCTGGAGACCCCTCAGAGGGACCATTTGCCATCGGCGGCCCCACCCGAGGGTCTGAGCCTTGTCGGGGTCGGATACGAGGAATTTGCTGGCGGGCCCTCCGGTTTCGTAAGATAGAGAGTCCCTTAGGAGTCCCACGCTGGTGACCCCCTAAAGATCGCTGAAAGAAGAATTGTGAAGACCTTTACTCCAAAAACAGCCGAGATTTCTCGCGACTGGTTAGTCATTGACGCAGAAGGACTTGTCCTTGGCCGCGTGGCAACAGTTGCTGCTTCACTACTTCGTGGAAAGCACCGCGTCACCTTTGCTTCACACATGGACATGGGCGACAACGTCATCATCATTAACGCAGACAAAGTAGTCATTACTTCGAACAAGGCAACGCAGAACTTCCGTTACCGTCACTCTGGTTACCCAGGTGGAATTCGTTCAACTTCATGGGGAACACTTCTTGCTGATGACCCAGAAAAGTTCGTGTACGACGCAGTTAAGGGAATGATTCCTAAGAACCGTCTTGGTCGTCAAGTAATGGCGAAGCTTCACGTTTACAAGGGCGCAGAGCACCCACACATTGCTCAAGCACCAAAGATGTACGACACCTCGGCAATCCGCCGCGGTTAAGGAGAAAATTCGTGTCAACAATTCCACTCACACAAACAACTGGCCGCCGCAAGGAAGCAGTTGCTCGCGTACGTCTTCGTCCAGGAACTGGAACGATCACCATTAACTCACGCGCATTCGACAACTACTTCACATCAGCAACACACCGCCAGATGGTGATGGAACCACTTCGTCTTACTGACCAGCAGCAGACCTACGACATCGACGTAACAATCGAAGGTGGCGGAACTGCAGGACAGGCTGGAGCACTTCGCCTCGGAATCGCACGTTCACTTCTTGAGCTCGACGAAGCAACTCGTCCAGCCCTTAAGAAGGCCGGACTCCTTACTCGCGACTCTCGCAAGAAGGAATCGAAGAAGTACGGTCTCAAGAAGGCCCGTAAGGCGCCTCAGTACTCGAAGCGTTAATGGCCATGGCCGTGCAATTTGGCACGGACGGCATTCGGGGCAGAGCCTACGAAGAGATAACTACCGACCTGGCCTACAAGCTTGGTCGCGCAGTTGCTTCAGTCTTCAACGCTCCAGTCTTCGTTGGTTACGACACCAGAGAAAGCTCACCCGCACTCGCTGCAGCAGTGCTGTGTGGTTTAAAAGATGGTGGCGCTAAAGCAATTAATCTCGGCTACTTCACAACACCTGGTGTGGCGGTAATTGCCCAACAACGCAGTGGCGTTGGCATCGTGGTTTCTGCGTCACATAACCCGTACTTCGACAACGGTCTAAAGGTCCTTGGACTCGGCGGGTCAAAGCTCGACGTTGCCACCGAACAAGCAGTCACTGACGCACTGAACGCAGCACCAAGTCCAGCGAATGGTGAATTCGCCGAAACACCAATTGATGCTTCAGCCGAGCACGACTACGCCCAGCACATTGCCAGTCTGGTCCCCGGAGATATTTCAGCGCTGTCGATTGTTCTGGACTGCGCCAATGGAGCAGCATCAAATGTTGCGCACGAACTCTTTGAAGCAACCGGTGTTTCGCTGACGACCATTAATGATGCTCCTGATGGAAAGAACATCAACGAGAACTGTGGATCAACACACGTTGAAGCGCTCGTTGCAAAAGTCACTGAACTAGGTGCAGATCTAGGTCTCGCATTTGATGGTGACGCTGACCGACTTATTGCCGTTGACAAGAACGGCGATGTAAGAGACGGCGATGACCTCATGATTCTTTTCGCACTCGACTTCGCTGAGCGCAACAAACTCGGTGGCGGACTCGTTGTTACTTCTATGAGCAACCTTGGACTTCACCGCGCCATGAGAATTGCAAAGACAAAAGTTGTAGAAACTGATGTTGGTGACCGCAATGTGTTGTTGGCTCTCGAAGAAAATTCTTGGAACTTTGGTGGCGAGCAGTCTGGTCACCTCATTTTTCGAGACCTCGCACCAACTGGCGATGGACTTCTAACCGGACTCATGTTGTGTGACCTTGTTGCTCGACGTGGGCCACTTGACGAATTAGCGAGTGCTGCATGGACACGCGTGCCCCAGCGTTTGATCAACATTGCAAACGACCTCTATAAAGATGACGTGGTGCAGACATTGTTCCAAGAACTCGTTGCGAGCCACAATGTGGACTTGAGCGATGTTCGACTTCTTGTTCGACCTTCTGGCACGGAGCCAGTAGTTCGAGTGATGATTGAGGCGCTTGACGGTTCATTCGTTGATGAGTTCTCATCTCGCTTGGAAAGTTCTTTTTCCTGAAATTAACTGGGCCGGGGTGGAGAAACCCCTGCGAGTAGGCTGGTATTCATGTGCGGCATCATTGGGGTCGTTGGATCCTCCGACACGCTCTCGAC
>Ga0214205_100002_pt1 | contig 74388 bp, 66 predicted proteins | sample TroBogEpilimnion_12_FD_153043 | JGI IMG/M metagenome (GOLD analysis project Ga0214205, IMG submission 153043) | Freshwater microbial communities from Trout Bog Lake, WI - 29JUN2009 epilimnion | ecosystem: Environmental > Aquatic > Freshwater > Lake > Epilimnion/Euphotic zone | place: Trout Bog... | reverse complement strand
ATGTCAGGTATCTCTGTTTACGGAGTAATGCTCGCGGGCTGGTCTTCGGGATCGAAGTACCCCCTTCTTTCTTCTGTGCGAGCAAGCGCTCAAATGATTAGTTACGAAGCTGCACTCGGAATGACCATTGTTACGGTCATTCTCGCAACTGGCTCGCTAACGACACACAGCATTGTCACTTCCCAGGCACACGGTATCTGGCACTGGAACCTCATCCGTCTCGGCATTGTTCCTTTTGTTGTATTTCTAATCTCAATCACCGCAGAACTCAACCGTCCACCGTTTGACGTTGTTGAAGCGGAGAGCGAACTTGTTGGTGGATTTCACACGGAATACTCTTCGCTTCGCTTCGCACTGTTCTTCTTAGCTGAATTTATGAACACCATCACCATGTCAGCAATCATGGTCACATTGTTCTTCGGTGGCCCTGCTGGTTGGATTCCGCCAGTCCCACACTTCAAATGGGTGTTCCCAATTATTTGGTTCCTCGCGAAGACAACGGCCTTTGCTTTCAGTTACATTTGGTTTCGTGCCGCACTTCCACGCTTTCGCTACGACCAATTAATGGACCTCGGCTGGAAGCGTCTTATTCCACTCAGTCTTGGCTGGATGCTGATCGTTGCAGGGTTTGTTGTTTCTAAATCGTGGGGAATAATCATGATTGCGACAGTTCTCATTTCCTACACAATGTTGGAGCGTTCATTCGCCCTAGGTCAGTCACGAGGAAAAGATGGTGAAGCAATTTTGCCGCGCGTTGGGCAACGACCACTGCCTGGGTTTGCTCTGCGCAACTTCACTGACGGGGATGCAAATGAGTAGATTTACAGACTTCTTCGGTGGTTTCAAGCTCACAATGCAGCACATTGGTCGCCCGAATGTGACTACGAGTTACCCACAAAAGAAGCGAGCTAAACAACCTCGCCAACACGGGCGTCATGTTCTAAACCGTTACGAAGACGGCATGGAAAAGTGCATTGGCTGTGAACTCTGTGCTGGTGTTTGCCCGGCTAACTGCATCAACGTTCGCGGACTAGATAACCCATTAGACCACCCAGTGAGTCCGGGAGAGCGCTACGGCTACATCTACGAAATCAATTACTTACGCTGCATCCACTGTGACCTTTGCGTAGAAGCTTGTCCGACGCAGGCAATCACTGAGTCGAAGATGTTTGAGTACTCATTCTCAAACCGTGCAGATGCGATCTACACGAAGAACGAATTGCTCGTCGACGATCAAGGATTCCCTCAAAAGTTGCCATGGGAAGATTGGCGTGAAGGTGAAGCAGAAATGACTGGTGGCTGGATGCGCGCAACGTCACCAGCTGGAGACGCTGCATTCGAAGGCATAGTTCAGTGGACAGGCGACCTAGGCGCGGGAATTAAGGCAGCAGAAGCTGGTCAGTCTGAAAACAGAGATGACAAAGCAACGGGATCAAAGCAACTACGTGACGCGTTTTACCGCCACTTAGAGCCAGAAGATGTTCCGCTTAATCGTCGTGGGCTTGAAGGCATGATGACGCAGGTGATGGAGAAACTGCCTCCACGCTTTAAGGGCAAGAAATAATGTTGGCCCTTAGTTACGCAATCCCGAGCATTCTTATCTTTATTACTGCGGCACTGCTTACTCTCGTTGGTGCCTTCGGAGTTCTTGTAATGAAAAATCCAGTGCACAGTGCACTCAGTCTCATCATGACGTTATTCGGGGTTGCTGTTGCCTTTATTGCTCAATCAGCTGACTTCTTGGCGGCAGTGCAAATCATTGTGTACGCCGGAGCAATTGTTGTTTTGTTCTTGTTCGTAATCATGTTCCTTGGAGTTGACCGCAATGACACGGTGCACGTTGATCCACTCGTTGGACAACGAGTCTTCGCTGGGACAGGTGTTGTTATCACTGTTGGTGGTCTGATTGCGCTGATGGCCCGCGCACACTGGGTAACTGGCGCAATGTCGGTGTCAACTGGTGGAGTAGCGCTCGCTCCGGGATCGGGAAATGTTCAACAACTGGGAAAGGCTGTATTTACAACCTACATTTTTGCCTTCGAAGCAACTGCAGCCCTACTGATTATCGCGGTAGTCGGTGCCGTGCTGCTGGCACGTCGTGAGACCAGAAGCGATGAGAGTGAATCATGAACGTTCCGGCCGCCTGGTACCTCATTCTCGCCGCAATCCTCTTTGGCGTAGGCGCCTTCGGACTGCTCACGCGTCGTAGCGCACTCATAATGTTCATGTGCCTTGAACTCATGCTCAATGCAGTCAACCTCACCTTTGTCACGTTCGCCAGGACCTTGAGTGACATTGGCGGTCAGGCGACAGTCTTCTTCGTGATGGTTGTGGCCGCGGCTGAAGTTACGGTTGGACTTGGAATTGTGGTGGCCATTTTTAGACGACGAACCTCAACGTCCGTAGATGAACTCTCAGAGATGAGGGGCTAGCAATGGCAAAGTTCGCAACTCTCATCATCCTCTTTCCACTCGTTGGATTCTTATTCGTATTAATTAATGGTCGCGCACTCAGCGAAAAGCAGATTGGTATTGCTGGCACGAGTGCGGTAGGTCTGAGCTTTGCTTCAACAGTGATTACTTTCTTCATGCTGCTCGGTCACTCTGGTCGTGAAGTCACAGTGAATCTCTTCTCCTGGATCAGTGTGGGCACATTGCACGTTCCCGCAGCACTTCTTGTTGACCCACTCTCAATCACAATGTGTCTCTTTGTGACGGGCATCTCTACATTGATTCACTTGTATTCAACGGGCTACATGCATGGTGAGAAGGACTTTAGGAAGTTCTTCCTCTACCTCAACTTATTCGTGTTCTCAATGCTTGTCTTGGTACTCGCTAACAACCTGGTCCTCACCTTTGTTGGATGGGAGGGTGTCGGTGCGTGCTCGTACTGGCTAGTGAGCTACTACTTCGACCGTGACAGTGCAGCAAGTGCAGGAAAGAAAGCATTCGTCTACAACAGGGTTGGAGACTTCGGACTGCTTATCGCAATGTTCTTCTTGTTCACACATTTGCATTCGCTGGTTTACCTTTCAATTTTCACTGGTGCTGGCGTGTTGACTCCGACCATTGCCACATTGATTGTCTTGTCATTGCTGCTAGCAGCTGCTGGAAAGAGTGCTCAAATTCCGCTCTTTAACTGGCTCCCTGACGCAATGGAAGGCCCAACTCCGGTCTCTGCGCTAATTCACGCCGCAACAATGGTGACTGCTGGTGTGTATTTGCTCTGTCGAATGGCTCCAGTCCTGGCGCTGTCGGTTCCTGGACGTACGACAATTGCAATTATTGGTGGCGTTACTGCATTCGTTGCCGCAACCATTGCCACTTCGCAAAAAGACATCAAAAAAGTTCTAGCTTTTTCAACCGTTTCTCAAATTGGATACATGGTTATGGCCGTGGGTGTCGGTGCGTACTCCGCAGCAATCTTCTTGATGATTGCGCACGCTTTCTTTAAGGCTCTGCTCTTCTTAGGATCTGGTTCCGTAATCCATGCATTGAATGGTGAACAGGACATGCGAAAGATGGGTGGACTGCAGAAGTATCTTCCACTGACGTTCCCTACATTTCTCATTGGCTGGCTAACGATTTCTGGTATTCCACCTTTCGCTGGATTCTGGGCGAAGGGTGACGTTCTTACGAATGTGTACGGCTACTCAAAGATTCTTTGGGCACTTGGAATCTTCACAGCGATGCTGACGGCCTATTACATGAGCCGTCTATTCGTACTCACGTTCCGGGGTACCGAGCGATTCCGCACTGTGACAGAAGGGCATGACCCACACGAATCTCCTTGGGTCATGACGCTGCCACTCGTCGTTCTGGCTGTGCTTAGTGTGCTTGGTGGGGTAATTGACCTACCTTGGCTTCACCACTCTTCGCTGGCTGGATTCCTGGACCCGACATTTGGCTTCATCCCCTCTCAGGTAACAACGGGAACAGTGGGGCAAATAGTTCTTGCACTTGTCGACGTAATTGTGGCGCTCTTCGGTCTTATCGCCGCATTCAGTATTTGGAAGTCACGCGCGGAGTCATCTCGCTACGAATCATCATTCTTCGAGCACGTGTGGCGCTGGGATGATTTTTATGACACCACAATTGGTCGCCCAATCACTCGGCTTTCAAGCTTCGCTGGTGAAGTTGTCGAACCGAAGATAATTGATGGGGCAGTAACGGCTGTCGCTGCCAGCGTTCGAAATAGCGCTCAAGGCGTCAGCAAAACTCAGTCAGGCTTTGTGCGCCACTACGCGCTCGCAATGACTTTGGGTCTCAGCGTGATTGTTGTGTATCTCGTAGGTAGGGCTGGTTAGAAATGCACTCATCAATCTGGCTCAGCGCCCTCATCCTTGTCCCGCTACTTGGCTCAATTGGATCAATGCTTGCAAGAAAAATTCCAGGCCGCTCCTACCTAGTTGCTGTTGGAACGTCTGCAGTGGAGATGGTTCTCGCATTGATTGTTTGGTGTACCTATAACAACCACATCATTGGTGCTGCAACCTTCGATTTTGCATCTCGCCACGTTATTTCCGCTCCGCTAGGTCTGGCCTACGACGTAGCGCTCGACGGAATTTCGCTCATGATGGTGATGCTCACCGCAATTGTGGTTCTTCTCGCACTCCTGGGCTCACGCGAGCGACGCAGTGAGCCAGCGTTCGTTTCCTGGATGCTCGTGTTGACTTCTTTCACAATGGGCAGCTTCCTTGCTCACGACGCCATGGAATTCTTTATTTTCTTTGAGCTCACTCTTGTCCCTTGTTTCTTCATTATTTCGCAGTGGGGTGGAAAAGAACGCGCGAACGCTGCTCTTAAGTTCTTCATCTACACCTTCGTTGGCTCCGCATTCCTTTTCGTTGGAATTCTTTACTTAGGTTTTGCCCACCAGCACCAATCAGGATCTGATCTGACGTTCGCGTACGGTGCACTGTCGACAACAACAATGTCGCACACGGCTGCGGTGTGGCTCTTTATTTCATTCGCAATTGCCTTTGCGGTGAAGTCTCCAATTTGGCCACTGCACACCTGGTCACCACTGGCGTACGCAGAGGCACCGACTGCTGGATCAATTGAGCTCTCAGCGTTGCTCGCAAAGCTCGGGTCCTATGGACTTTTACGATTCGCCGTTGCGCTCCTGCCAATGTCGCTTGCGACAGTGCGCCCTTACGTAATGACGCTTGCAGTCATTGGAATTTTGTATGGCGCGGCACTCGCGTGCGTTACACCGGATCTAAAGCGCTTAGTGGCGTACTCGTCACTCGGCCAAATGGGATTCATCACGCTTGGAATCATGACGGGCTCAACAATTGCCACGTCTGGTGCAGTACTGATGATGTTCAACCACGGAATCATCACCATTGGCTTCTTCCTCGTAATTGATTTCATTCAGAAGCGTCGCGGAAGTATTTTGCTTAAGGACATAACTGGACTTCAGGGTCCAGCACCGGTGCTCGCAGCACTCTTTACTGTTCTCATGATGGCGTCAGTTGGACTTCCAGGGCTCGCTGGATTCGTTGGTGAATTCTTGATTCTGCTCGGTACATTCGGCACACACGCTTGGTGGGGAGTTTTTGCATCACTCGGTGTCATTACTGCAGCTCTCTACCTTCTATGGCTGTATCAGCGTGTCTTCCACGGTGAAGCAGTGGGCGAAAACGCAGAGATAACTGACGCCACTAACCATGAACGCTTGGTACTCGCACCGATTGTCCTACTCGTAGTCCTTATTGGTGTGTACCCACACATTGCACTCGAAAAGATAACTCCATCCGTGCAGCAAATAATTGAGCACGTCGTATCCGCAGGAGTGAACAAGTGAAGATAGCTATTCCAACAATTCACTATCTAGCGATTCTTCCTGCCATCTTGCTGCTCGCAAGCTCAGTGGGACTGCTTTTCGCAACTGCACTCATGGGTAAGAAGATCAGTACTCAGGTCGCCTCATTTGTGACAGTTCTCACTGGCGCTGGCGTTCTTGTTGTTACGTTCTTGCAGTGGTCCCAGGTTGCCAATCATGGTGCCAGCACAACAATCGCAAATGCCATAGTCCTTGATGGATTCTCAGTTGTTTCAACTGGAATTATTGCAATAGGTCTCATCTTGTCAACGTTCGTTGCACACGACTGGTCAATGCGTGAAAAATTGACTGGAGCAGAGTTCCACATGCTCGCTCTAGCTTCAACCACGGGTGCGGTTCTCATGACACAGGCGAATGACTTGATTGTTATTTTCCTAGGTCTTGAAATCCTTTCAATTGGCCTCTACGTTCTTGTCGCTTTTGATCGTCACCGTGCAAAGGGTCAAGAAGCTGCTCTTAAGTACTTCTTGCTTGGTGGCTTCGCCTCGGCACTATTTATCTATGGCGCAGCACTCGTTTACGGTGCCACTGGCACCACAAACCTTTCATCAATTTCGTATTTCCTCGGATCGAATTTGTTGCTACACCCAGGCCTGCTCTACGCCGGTGGTGGACTGCTGCTTGTTGGATTCGGTTTTAAAGTTGCTGCCGTTCCGTTCCACCTTTGGTCACCAGATGTTTATGAGGGTGCACCATCACCAGTAACTGGATTCATGGCGAGCATCGTAAAAGTTGGAGCATTCGCTGCGCTTTTACGCGTAATGATCTCGGCACTTGGCACACAGCTCGATACCTGGCGACCAATTCTCTGGGCATTCATTGCGCTCTCTGCGGTGCTTGGTGCATCGCTCGGACTTATCCAGCGAAACGTGAAGCGCATGTTGGCGTATTCATCAATCAACCACACGGCATTTATTTTGCTCGGTGTGTGGGCGGGAACCGCACGTGGAACTGGTGGGGCATTGCTCTACTTAATGGCCTACGTACCCGCGGTAATTGGCTCATTCGCGGTGGTATCGGTTGTCGGTGGACTCGGAGACGACAATCACGACGTCTCGGCGTATTCGGGGCTTGGCACATCTGCGTACACGGGTCTGGCTCGACGCCAGCCACTGTTAGCTGGAGCGTTCGTAATTCTTCTCTTGTCGCAGCTTGGTGCACCTGGAACAACAGGCTTCTACGCAAAGTTTGCTGTCCTTGAAGCCGCCATTGAGCAGAACGGACCAGTAATTGCTCTGATCGCGATTGTTAGCGCTGCCATTGCTGCGTTCTTCTATCTACGCTGGTGCCTGGTGTTGTTCTCTTCAGAAGAAACAACGACAACACGAGTTGGCGTGCCTAAGTCAACTGCATTTGTAATTATTTTCTCCGTGGTAACTACCTTGGCCTTTGGTATCTGGCCAGGACCACTCGCTTCACTTGCTCAGCACGCTGGGCTACTCTTCACTCCGTGAAGCGAATAGCTGTTGCTACGTGCAGCGATTTAGAAATCGACATTGATACACCTCAGACCTTGGCGGCGTTACGTAATGCTGGCCTAGAAACCGACTTCTGTGTTTGGGACGATCCGAGCGTTGACTGGGATCGTTACGACCTCACAATTCTCCGTTCAACTTGGGACTATGCACCACGTAGGAATGAATTTCTTTCTTGGGCTCGCTCAGTGCCACGGCTCTTAAACCCATATGAGGTTATTGAGTATTCAACTGACAAGCACTATCTCAATGACGTTGCCCAACGCGGCCACAGGATTATCCCTTCTACGTTTTGTGATGTTGGGATGACGCCAGTTTTCCCAGAGGGTTCTTTTGTTGTTAAGCCTTGTGTCGGAGCTGGTTCAATTGGTGCAGACAAGTTCAGTGCCAACGAGCACGAGCGTGCGCGTGCGCACGTTTCCTCATTGCACGAACAAGGTCGTGACGTTCTTATTCAGCCGTACATTGATTCAATTGACACTTTTGGTGAGCGCGCGCTCATTTTTATTGATGGTGAGTTGTCACACGCCATGACGAAAGGTGCAATGTTAAACATTGCAGCTGATGAGCGGGACATGATATTTCGTCGCGAGCAAATGTCTATTGCGCAAGCTGAGCCTGATGCCGTGAAACTTGCGAATGCCGTCCTTGATAGTGTCGGATTTTCTGATTTGCTCTATGGACGTGTTGATCTTGTGAAAGCACCAGAGGGTTGGGCACTAATGGAACTTGAACTGGTTGAACCCTCACTCTTCATTACGCATAAGCCTGAAGCCGCGGACCACTTAGCTGCGGCGGTGTTAAAGCGTCTTAGATAGCACCTTCTCTGCTCGATTGGGCAGCTGCTTCGAGAATTTCTGGTGGAACAACAGTTCCCGGTCGGTTCGTTGGATCATCTTTAAGGAATCTTCCGAGTATTGGAATTTCTGTGAGCGACTCTGCACGAAGTACTGCTGCAACAACTGGCACAAAGCTTTCAACAGCTGGATACACCAAGTGGCGAGGGAACCATTCGGGTTGATACTTAGAGTTGAACGTCCAAAGTGATTCGATTGGCAGGATTCCAGAAAGTCGTTTTAGTGCCCATCGTTCTACGCGAGTGAACGTTCCTTCGCCCGCTTCACCGTCAAGGACTGATCGAAAGGCTGCGAAGTTAAGGCTGAGTCCCTTGGCCCCTTGTTCACGAAGATGGGCAATCGTCGCACAAAGTGCAAAGTCAATCAGTCCATTCGGGTGATCACCGGGGTCACGTCGCATGATGTCGAGTGAATATCCATTCAGTGCAGGAGAAGGAACGAACTGGCATAATGCAACGGGCATTCCGTTGGCATCATGCACCATAGTCAGTAGTAGTCCCTTGTCCTTTGGATCAAAAAGACGACCGAGCATCATTGAGAATCCTCGTTCACCTTCGCCGCGACGGAGCATGGCAATCATTTCCATGATGTCTGGCACTCGTTTGGGTTCAATTTGAGCTGGGTCAATGAACTCCACTGTGTAACCGTGCTTTGTGAGGCGGGTACAAGCTTGGCGAAGGCCCTTCATTTTTCCACCTTCAAGTGAAAATTTCTGTACATCAACAATTGCTTCATCACCTAAGTAAATCGAGTGCATGCCTGCAGCACGGTAGAGGTCGAGCCACTGCTCGCTTGCTCCCATTACGCCAATTGCCCATCCACGTGTTTCAGCAAACACTCGAAAGGCGCTGAACACTTCACTTCGCTCGGCGCCTGGGCCAATGGGGTCCGGAGAAATTAAGGCGACTCCTCCGTACACGGCGTAGGCGACAAGTGAATCACGAAAGAAGAAGAACTGCTTATCATCTCTCAACGCAAAATAGTCGAGCGTTCCGCGACCGTGGCGGCGAACTATGTCTCGTGCTCGCAACTCACTTAGTCGACGCTCGGCGCTTGAGCTGTGCGTTGAGAGACGACGATCTACAACAGGTCGAGTTAGAACATAGAGCAAAGTAATAATCAGACTTGCACCAACAAAGAGTAGAACAGGGTTAATAATGTCTCCCACGCGATCTGGGAGATAAATGTTTGACTGACCAAAAAGTCTTTCAATGCACGCAACAAGCACAACACCGAAGGACGGCAGGTGATGTCGGGCGGGCGAAGCTTCGAGCCCTACAGCAGTTGTAAGAACAATTGCTGAAACAATAATTAGAAGTCTAGAAAGTACATTCTTTACGTTCCCGCGGTCCGTAGTTCCTTGGAAGTGAGATCGTTGAGTGATAAGAAATCCAAGCAGAACAAGAGCAAGCAGCGCAGAGGGAATGTGTGCTCCGCGAGCCATGTGACTCACAATTGTTACTCCTAGCGCTGCACATGAGAAGAACCATGCCCGACGCTGCCCACGGCGAAGGCCCCTGGCAGTCATCACCATGGCGATGCCGGCAATGCCAGTAACTGCCGCAGCAGATTTCGCAACGCCAAGTGGGAGCACAGAAAGCACCGCGTGCAATTTGTTGTGTAGAGGAGCAGATGCCGTTGCCGCTACGTTGAGAAGTCCTACAGCGAACAACAGCCCACTGGCCCAGCGCCGAACTGTTCGTTGCCATCGTTGTTTACGTAAGCGGTCAGGGGCCACAGGAAAAGGCTGACCAGAAGGCCATGATGCAATCGAAGTCGTCGCCGCCGATGGGGCAGGTTGCACCCTTTGGCCACGAATAATTCGCTCCAGCAAGTTTCCGCGCTTGCGAGGCGACTCACCAGCAAAAAGGTTGATCTGCACGGTACTTGCAGCTTCAATCACAACAAGCCCCCAGCGATCAACCGAAGAAAAGACGGGTGGAAGTCCGAATCGTCCACGACGCTCCAGCATCACGGTTCGAGATGGCCCAGGCGACACACTCATGCCTCGGTCTAAGAAGACAAGTGCCGGGCGAGGAGCGCCACCTACAACTGCGCCAGCTCCACCGCGTTCACCAATACGACGCGCGTATTCAATTGGGTCAACTCCATCAATAATGGTCGCCGCCAGTGGCTCACTGAGCTCGGGTGAGTGAATAGATCGAGAAGCCTGGTCGAATCGTCGTCGAACAATGAGCCCTGCTGCACCAATGACAAGTGCTTCAATAAAAACAATGAGCAAAAAATTGACAATGAGATTGCCCCAGAAACTTTGCGTGTGTGGGTGGCGAACGTGGATTGCAATGTGGAGCTTGTGGGCTGTGAGGTGACCAAACACATCGGCAATGACACTCGACAAGTCATACAGTGCAATGGCAATTATCGGTAGCCACACCCACGCGCCCAAGCGGCGATAAAGCACGCGTGAAGTTACAAATCGGTTGAGAGCGAGTGGATCTTCTAAGCGATCTGCGTCCGAGCGCTCACTTGGGTCGGCGCGACTGAGATCAATTTGTCGAGTTCCGGCAGCTACGGCGAGGTCTCGCACCCCATCGGCGGTTGCAATGTTCAACATAAGGTCACTGGCCAGGTGAATACCAAGAGTCTCAAGCTCTAACTGTGCGCGGTCGTTATCTCGTAGGTCGACGTCGTCTGCGCCTGGAAGAACAAAAAATTGGTGCCCATCTCGAGCGGTGTAGGAAGTGATGGCATTTCTGAGTTCGGGCAGCGCTCTGAATGTCGCGTCAATAAATTTGCCGAGGTCTGCGGTTGAGTCGGGATAAAAGAAGTTGCCCGCCACCACGACAACGGCGGCGTCGTCGATATCTCCCAAAAGGTCAATAAATTCCCTCACCGGGCGGCTATCTGCGTCTGTTCTTGGCGAAAGTGAAAGGTCACTTACGACATAGACGTGTTGACCGTACGGAATCGGTAGCGTTAATCGTTCAGTCGCTCCCACCCATCTATTCTCGCAGACATTGACTGAGCTGTGACCTTTAGGCTGAAACCTACGTATGACAAGCGATTACACCCGAGAAAACTGGCACTGGCGACAAGAACCTCTCAGTCCACGGCCGGCGGTAATTTTCGACATCGATGGTGTGCTCGCTGACGCTGCTGGTCGACAACACTTTCTCGACTGGGGCGACTGGAAAAGTTTTTTCGACGCTTGCGGTGATGATCCAATAATTGAAGAGATTGAACGACTGCTTCACCTGCTTGATAAAGATCTTTCAATCATTCTGTTAACCGGTCGACCACGTCGAGTGCAGCCACACACTGTTGCATGGTTGGAGCGTTACGGAATTCGTTGGGATCTACTCATCATGCGTGAATACGGTGACTATTCCGGAGTTGACCAGTTCAAACGAGGGGCACTACATGATCTTGTAGGGCAGGGTTACGACATTCGCTTAGCGCTGGATGATGATCCAAAGAATCACGCGATGTACGTACGCGAAGGCGTGCCCTGCGTCTACATCCACTCTGGCTACTACTTGTAACTAGTTAGCGAGCCAGCTAAGAACTTCTTTGCCAGCACGTCTGCCTGAACCAATGCTTGCGGGAATACCAACACCGTCGTATGCATTTCCACAGAGAGCAATCTTTATTTCATTCGCATTCTGTTTTGCAGTTGCAGAAACGTCGCTGTGACCTACGTAGTACTGAGGAAGACCTTGAGGCCAGCGTTGAACGAGTGACTCGAGTGGCGAAGTGAATCTTTTCAGAAGAAAGTTGAGTTCACGAGACACTCGCTCGGTCAGTTCATTGTCACTCAGTTTTGTCCATCGTTCGTCGTCAATTCTGCCTACGTGAGCACGAAGGATTACGTCCTCTGGTCGCTGCAGTCGAGTCCACTTGCGATCAAGGAACGTTATGGCGGTGACCATGAGCGAGTCATCTTCACTCCACGGCGTGCCGAGTGGGACAAGCACACCAGTTCCATGTTCGGGGAGTTCAATGTTTGAAGTTGCCACACTGAACGTCACCATTGCAGCACCGGCGCTCTTAATCTGCGCGAGAGGAGCGAATGGTTCATTGAGCTGGTGCATTAATTCAAACACGGCAGGTGCCGGAGTAGCCAGAATGACTGCGTTAGCGGTTGTCGTTGTGCGCTCAGTATCAACTTCCCAGGCGTAGGGGCTCGACGGCGTTGAGCGAAGAGCGGTAACCGCCACACCCTTCCTGATGACAACTCCACGTTCAAGTAACTTCTGCTCAAGTTTTTCGGTCAATGAGCCAACGCCCTGTTGTAGTGAATTAAATACTGGTCCTTCACTAACTGCAGCAGGTGAGCGAAGCGCTTTCATAATGGAGCCACCCTTTTTTGCGGCTTCGAATAATGCTGGGAACACAGTCTTGGCGGAAAGCTGATCGATGCGACCAGCTTGAATGCCACCGATCATTGGCTCAACAAATTGATAAGCAATTTCGTTTCCAAGTTTTGTTCTAACGATTTCACCAATTGAAATGTCTTCATAAACTTTTAATGACTTAGCAAAAAGCTCGTCTCGACGTGCTCGAAGTTTTGCCTTAAATGACAAACCTTTCACTGATCGAACGGTCTTGGAAGAAGTGGGCATTCCAAGCACCAGGCCAGTCGGCAGTTCGTGGAGTGCACCACGTAACCAAATCGAAGCGCCACTCGCGTCAATAGGGACTAACTCGGAGCTAAGACCGAGTTCTTTCGCGAGCTGTACTGCTTCGGGTCTGCGCGCTAGAAAGCCGTCGGCTCCAAGGTCAATTGTTCTGCCAGCAAACTGAGTGGCTGCGAGTGAGCCGCCAATTCGATCACTTGCTTCGATGATCTCTACTCGAGGTGTTGAGCCATTGGGGCCAGCTTCGCCACCAGTGAGCTCCCAAGCAGCACTTAACCCGCTGATTCCTCCGCCGACAATGACGATGGAATCACGTTGCACTTAGATGTCCGCGTGTTGGACGATGTTGGCGAGAATGTCAACGAATTCTTGGTCCGCATTGAGAGAGACCGTGCGCACAATATTGAGGTCAACTTCCTTGGCAACGCCTTGAGCCTCGATGTCGATGTCAAAGAGAACTTCGAGGTGATCTGAAACGAATCCAATCGGACAAGAGACAATGTCAGTCACTCCACTGGCACGCTTCGCACGCAGCACTTCCAAGATGTCCGGTCCAATCCAAGGGTCTGCGGTACGTCCAGCCGACTGCCAAGCAATGTCCCATTCAGTGACCCCAGCAATTTCAGCAGCACGCTTTGCACTGTCTAGTAACTGATCTGGGTAGTTGTCTCCGTTAGCAAGAATCTTCTCTGGCAGCGAGTGGGCTGAAAATAGGACCTGGGTGTTTTCGAGTCGGTCAGTTGGAACTTTCGCGAGTGCTTCGTTTACTCGCTTGGCAATCAGTTCTAAGAATCCTGGGAATTCGTACCATTCACCAATTTCAATGAACTCAATTCCTTCGCCAAGAGCTTCTTTTGCGCGTGTCATGTACTGCAGTGTTGACATTGTTGAAGAGTGTGGGGCTAGAACAAGGCCAATGACTTTCTTGAAGCCGTCATCTTTAAAAGTTTGGGCAATCTCTTCGAGCATTGGTGGCTCATACTTTGAACCAAAACGAACGTCATATTTTCCTGGGCTCAGTTTTTCAAGAGCGTTACGGATTCCATCCACTTGAGCATCGGTGCGCTCGTTAAGAGGAGAGGTTCCGCCGATTGCGCTGTAGCGGCGAACGAGGTCAGAGAGTAGCTCAGGGGTAGGTGGTCGTCCGTGGCGAATGCGGGTGTAATACGGCTCGATGTTCTCTGGTGTGGTTGGCGTGCCGTACGCCATGATTAGTACTCCGGTTTTCATCGCACTCCTGCTTTTCCTTCGTCGTGAACAACCTTCACCACGGCGCTCAATACGTCGGGATCAGTTGATGGCAAAACGCCATGACCAAGGTTAAAGATATGTCCAGCATCTGTGCCCACGCGGGCTAGCACCTCACGTGCCGCCTGCACTCCAAGTTCTACGCCCCCTAGGCAGCGTGCGGGGTCTAGGTTTCCCTGCGAAGGTTTTCCAGTGCGCCTACGGCCTTCATCAAGGTCAACGTGCCAGTCAATACCAACCACGTTGCTGCCGGCTGTTGCCATTTGACCCAGAAGTTCGCCAGTGCCAACGCCGAAAAGAATCGTTGGAACGTTTAGGTCAGCAATGCCTTCGAAGACTCGCTTCGTTGCTGGCAACGCAAAACGTTCGTACTCGGCGCGTGTCAGAGAGCCGGCCCATGAGTCAAATAGTTGCAGTGCTCTTGCACCGTGGTCAACTTGGGCTCGAAGAAATGAGACGGTGATGCCCACGAGGCGGTCCATCAATTTGTCAAAGAGCGCAGGTTGGGCGTGCATCATTGATTTGATGATGGCGAACTCACGAGTAGGAGCTCCTTCTACGAGGTAGCTCGCGACAGTAAACGGAGCACCAGCAAATCCAATGAGGGGAGTGTCGGTACTCTTCAGTTCTTCGACTACAAGGTCAACCGTATCGGTGACGTGTTTAATGTCTGAAGGAGTTAAGTCGCGAAGTCGGTCGAGGTCTGATTCAGATGTAAATGGGTTCGCAATCACTGGCCCACGACCAGGCACAACGTCAACGCCAAAATCAATTGCGTGATACGGCACAACAATGTCGGAGAAAAGGATTGCACCGTCAACGCCGTAACGACGGACTGGTTGCATTGTTACTTCTGCAGCAATTTTGGGATCAGCAATTGCGTCCAGGATTGAGCCCGTGCCACGCAGCGCACGGTATTCAGGTAGCGAACGCCCCGCTTGGCGCATGAACCAAACCGGCACGTGCTCAACACTTTCGCCTCGACATGCCCTCAGTAGAACTGGATCGCTCACTTGTCTCCTTTTACCCTTTCCAATCTAGGCGCAATGGCTAAATCTCCCCAAAGTGCCACCCCCAAGAAGTTCCCCTAGGATTGATAAACCCAAAATTCAAGACTGTGAAAGAGGCCCCAGTGGCACACGAGCGTGAGATAGCCGAGGAGCAGGAGTTCTTAAACACCGCCCTCGTCGCGCTTGAACACATGCGTGAAGAAGCCATGACCATGCGCGATAACGCTGCGGTTGCGAACATGCGCGGTGCCGGAGACTTAGTGGAACGTGACGTTGTAATGAGCACAGCTCTTACGAGGCTTGATCAACTTGCTATCGGCGACCAGCCACTTTTCTTTGGTCGAATTGACTACGACGTTAACGATGAGGGAACTCGTGATGTGTATCACGTTGGTCGCCTCGCAGTTTCAGATGAACAACTGAACGCACTCGTCGTTGACTGGCGTGCTCCGGTAGCTGAAGCGTTCTACCGTGCAACTGGTGTTGAATCGCTCGGGCTCAGTCGCCGACGTCACGTGGCTATTCGTGGCCACGAAGTGATGGGTGTTGAAGACGAGTACTTTGCCGACGCCAACGGAGACCTCATGGTTCCTGAAGACGAGGCGCGAAGCGCAACTCCTGAAGGACTCGTCGATGGCGGTATGGCGCTTGGTGGCCCAGGAGCTCTTCTGGCGGCACTTGGTCGCGCACGCACTGGTCGAATGGGCGACATCATTGCAACCATTCAGGGCGAGCAAGACCGCATCATTAGAAACCCACTGGCTGGAATTTTGTTAGTCCAAGGAGGACCGGGAACGGGAAAGACTGCTGTGGCGCTGCACCGAGCTGCCTACCTGCTCTTCACTCACCGCTCGACTCTTGAACGTCAGGGCGTCTTGGTGGTTGGTCCAAACCCACTCTTTCTTAATTACATCGAAAATGTCTTGCCTTCACTCGGCGAATCAGGCGTCACGCTCGCCACAATTTCTGAGCTCGTTACCAACGTTGAAGTTCGAGCGCGCGAAAGCGAAGAGCTCGATCAGTTAAAGGGTGACATTCGAATGGTGAAAGTGCTGGCGCGAGCACTCCGCACTCGCCAGCACCCACTGCGCGATGACGTAGAGATTCCAGTTGGTCGCGCGATTTTGAATCTCAAGGCTTCGTGGAGCAAGGACATAGTGGAGCGTGCTCGCAGGCGCCCAGGAAATCACAATCAGCGCAGATCAGCTGTTGGCCGTGAACTCGCCCTTCGAATGGCTAATGAGTACCACTCACGTTTTGTCAAAAATAGTGACGAAGAAATTTCACAGGTGAATGAACTTGCTGACGCAATTCGTGCTACTCAGCAATTCAAGATTGCGTTGCAACGCATCTGGCCGCGGCTAACTGGCCAGGATTTGCTGCATGACCTCTTCGGGGCTCCAGCTCTTATTCGCGCCGCGGCTAAAGACATCCTCAGCGACGAAGAAATTGCGCTGTTGCACCGTCCACGTTCAGCAAATCTTGAAGACGTTCTTTGGACCAAAGCTGATGCGGCGCTTATCGACGAAGCACGCATTCTTCTCGGACCGAGAAAGAAACCTCGTCCAAAACCAAAGCCTGGTGACTCGGGAATCCTTGATGGTGTTGATCTTGATGCGTACGCCGGAAATGTTCGCCAAGCTGCACTTCGTGAAGCCGAGCGACTCGCTCCAACACAGAGTCAAGAACTTGATGAAGCTGAGTTCGTCACCTATGGCCACATTGTTGTTGACGAAGCGCAAGACCTCTCGCCAATGGAACTTCGTGTTTTAAAACGTCGTGACCTCACGGGCTCTATGACAATTGTTGGCGACATGGGCCAAGCGACTACTGCTGGTTCTTCTGCATCGTGGAATGCAGTGCTTGAAGTATTAGAGCCACGTCGCGAACCTGCTCGAGTTGACCTCACGGTGAGTTACCGCACACCTGAAGAGGTTCTTTCCTTTGCTGAGCCAACATTGAGAGCTGCGTCACCTGACCTCGAAGCCCCAAAACCAGTGCGACGTGCTGGTTCAGATCCGACTGTTGAAGTAGTAGCACCGAGTGAGTTCGCAGCCACGCTCAGTGCGGCGGTAAAACGTGAATGCGAAAATGTTCATCCGGGACGCGTTGCAGTAATTGTGACGAGCAGTCGGGTGCAAGAAATTGTTGCAATATTGAATGGTGCAGGGCTGGGTGCAATTGACCCTCGTGAGCTGGAATCCAAGGGACTCAGTGCCGACTTGGTGGTTCTGGCCGCTGAAGGGGCTAACGGGCTGGAATTTGACGCCTCAGTCGTGGTGGAACCGGGAGAAATTGCCCGCCGTGGATCTGGAGTAACAAAGGCCATTACGGCTCGGGGACTTAGAACCCTTTACGTCGCTATGACTCGTCCAACCCGTCGCTTGGCCATTATTGCCACGGGTGAGCTACCTCCAACAATTACTTAAAAACCGTCAGTTATGGCATGAAGTTGCTTTTTTCTAGTAGAACTGAAGGCGTGAGTCAGGCAATTTCCCCCCAAGGCCTGGCGAAGCCGGAGAAGATTGTTCACGATCGTCCCCCGATGCTTGCCATCGGTGTGATGATTTGGCTCGGTAGCGAGCTGATGTTCTTCTCAGGACTCTTCGCCGCGTTGTTTACTATCAAAGCACACCTCGACACGTGGCCACCCGTGGGCACGAAGCTCGACACAGTGCAAGCTGGAATCTTCACAATCATCTTGGTTGCGTCGTCATTCACTATGCAGCGGGCTGTGTGGCTAATTGAGCACCGTCGTCGCAGTGAAGCACGAGTTTGGACGATTGTCACGATGGTTATGGGCGCCGTGTTCGTAGCGAACCAGTGCTATGAGTGGATCAACCTTGAGACTCGTTGGTACACCAACTCCTATGGGTCCATTTTCTACATCACCACTGGGCTTCACGGTCTACACGTGATGCTCGGTCTCGTTGCGATGGCATTTTTGTTGTTCCGTATGCGTGGAACCGAAGGTGACCCGGGCGAGCTTTCAACATTCCAAGGTGTGAGTTATTACTGGCACTTCGTCGACGTCGTATGGGTGGGGCTGTACTCAGCTCTGTTCTTCCTAAAGTAAAACATGATGATTCGTTCTTTGCTTAAGCGATCAGTGCTTCTCAGCATCTTGGGAGTCGTAAGTGCTGGACCGCTTGTTTTGTTTTCTCAAGGTGCGGATGCAGCCAAGCAGCCGTATCAAACACAGCGAGCCAACTCGGGAACTCCAAACTCAGACGTCGTCGTAAAAAACGCAAACGGTGTTGTTACTTCCTACGGAAACTCTTCGATCATGTACAACGCCCCATCGCCTTCGCTGATCAATCTTGGTAGGGCGCTCTACATGCAGAACTGCGCCTCATGCCATGGCACCGAAGCAAATGGTGTTCCGGCTGGCGGATCGTCGGGGGCATACCCTGCACTGGTTGGACTTGGACCAGCCACTATTAACTTTTGGGTTTCGTCGGGGCGAATGCCAGCGGCTGATCCTCGTCAAGTCCAAGCCATGCGCCAAAAGCCACGACTAAGTGATTCACAGTCATTGGCAATTGCTGCTTGGGTGAATTCTCTTGCACCGAGCTATCCGTACATTCCGACACCAAACCTCGCCACCGCGAGCGTTAAAAATGGTGCTGAGCTTTTCGCACTTAACTGTGCCGCTTGTCACACCATTGAAGGTATGGGAGACGCTCTAGCGAGCAACACGTACGCTCCATCACTTCACAACATTCCTGCGTATCAAGTTGCAGAAGCCATTCGAATTGGACCTGGAAACATGCCGCGCTTCACGGGGAACCTCTCTGACGCGCAGGCGGATGACATTGTTAAATTTGTAACAACGTACATATCGCACCCGCAGAATCCCGGTGGACTCGGCCTTGGAGGACTTGGCCCGGTGGCTGAAGGATTCATAGGACTCGCACTCGGAGTTGGCGTTCTAGCCATCTTCGGATTCTGGGTAGGAGAACGAGAAGAATGAGCAGCGGAATCGAAAACCACACGCCAGTGTCCCTGCGCGGGCTATCAGCGGACGATCCACACCTTCAGCCGGCTGCACGCAATCCAGAACGTGTTGAAAAGGTAATTGTCTTTAACTTCGTGCTCGGCACACTTTTTGGATTCTTATTTATTGTTGCGTACATTCAAAACTGGCAGCCATGGATTCTTGGTGGCGCAATGGCTGGTTGCTTGACGCTTCTTGGAATTGGTCTTATTGCCTGGGGTAAGTACCTCATGCCTCGTGGACCTTTCGTAGAAGATCGACACGAATTTAGGAACTCTGATGAAGATCGTTCTGCTTTCGCTGCGGCAATTGTGCAACGTGGTGGTGGGCTAGTTAAGCGTCGTAAGTTGCTCACTGGTCTTTTTGCCGGTGGTATGGGAGTCTTCTCTTTGGGTGCAGTCTTTCCGCTGCTGCGTAGCCTTGGCCCACTTCCAAAGGGAACTCTTTTTCACACCGACTGGCGCAAGGATTCATATGCCGTTGACATCACTGGCCGTCGAGTTCTCGTAGGTGACCTCGCGGTTGGATCAATCGTCACAGTCTTTCCAGAAGGACAACAAGACACCGAAAATGGACAAGCAGTTGACCAGACTGTTCTTATCCGAGTTTCCAACCAGGACTTCACGACGATGAAGGGTCGAGAGACGTGGGGGCCTCAGGGGCTCTTGGCTTACTCAAAACTTTGTACTCACCTTGGCTGCCCAGTTGGGCTCTACGAACAGCAACTGCAGTTGCTGGTGTGTCCGTGTCACCAGTCAATGTTTAACGTCAATAACGGTGCCGTTCCACAATTCGGTCCAGCACCACGGCCACTTCCGCAGCTGCCTATCTACATTGATGCTGATGGGTATGTTCGCGCACAGTCTGACTACCGTGAGCCTGTAGGGCCTGGATTCTGGGAGCGCGCATGACCGACGTAATTGAGACAAAGAGATCCAAGAAATTGGCTAAGGGACCGTTTGGTGCCGTTGGCCACGCCCTAAACGAGCTTGACGATCGTCTTGGCACCGCCAAGGGTGGCCGCACATTCCTCGACAAGATTTTTCCAGACCACTGGTCGTTCATGCTTGGTGAGATCGCACTCTATTCATTTGTAATTTTGCTCGTAACGGGAATTTTCCTGGCGCTGTATTACATCCCAAGTACTGCAATCGTCACCTATCGCGGAACGTACTTGCCGCTCTACGGACAAAAGGTAACTGAAGCATATGCCTCGTCAGTCAACCTTTCGTTTGCTGTTCGCGGTGGGCTACTGATGCGTCAGATGCACCACTGGGCTTGTGACATTTTTGTGGGGGCAATTGTTGTTCACATGGCTCGCGTGTTCTTTACTGGAGCCTTCCGTAAGCCCCGCGAACTCAACTGGACGATTGGAACGACACTCCTCACACTCGCAATTGTCAACGGGTTCCTTGGATACTCACTCCCAGACGACTTGGTTTCTGGAACTGGTATTCGAATTGCGTACTCAATTATTCTTTCGATTCCTGTTGTTGGTAGTTACATTGGATTCTGGGTCTTCGGAGGAAACTTCCCGGGAACCATGGTCATTCCTCGTTTCTTCGTTCTCCACGAGTTCCTTGTTCCACTTTTGATTCTTGGTCTCGTGGGCGCTCACCTTGCGCTGCTCGTTCGTCAAAAACACACGCAATTCCCTGGCCCAGGCAAAACTGAAGAGAACGTTGTCGGAACACCTATGTTCCCAGTCTTTATGGCCAAGACAACCGGCTTCCTACTTGTTGTTGGCGGAGTAACTGCGCTGCTCGGTGCGTTTGCGCAGATCAACCCGATCTGGCAGTTCGGTCAGTATCACGCGGCAAACATTTCTTACGCCGTGCAACCTGACTGGTACATGGGATTCCTCGACGGCGCACTCCGTATTTGGCCTTCCTGGACGTTCCACAGTTTCGGCCACACGATTGTTTTCAACATTCTGGTGCCGTCAGTTATCTTGCCGGGAATTGTCTTCGGAATTGCTTATGCGTGGCCAGCCGTTGAACGAAAGCTCACTGGCGACAACGAAATTCACCACCTACTTGATCGTCCTAGCGATCGAGCATTTCGAACTTCAGCTGGTGTGGCACTTCTCTCATTCTTGATGATGCTGTTCATCGCAAGTTCGACTGACGTTATTGCAAATTTCTTCCACATCTCACTTGACACTGTGCTCTGGACAATGAGAATTCTTGTTGTAGTTGTTCCGCTCATTGCTTTCCCATTCACCTACAAGATCTGTAAGGAAATGCAGAACTTCAAGGGTGCTGGAAAGCGAAAGACCACCAATGTGGTCAGTAGAACGTCTGAAGGCGAGTACGTCTCAACTGCATCACCTCGATACGTTGACGACATTCCGGCTCACCTTGCACCAATTCCAGTTCCGAGATTTATCAATGACGTCGAAGCACCAGAGGAAGATGCTGATGGTAGTGGCACGCGCGTAGTTGAGCGTTAGAGTTCACGCTTGGCAAAGCACGCAAAACCAGCTTCAGCACGGCTGTACGTTTTACTTTTAATTTCGGTACTTGTACTCGCCCTGTGCGGTGGCGGATTTGTGGTCTACAAAAACGTTATTGGTACGACAACGACAACCACAATCGCGAAAGAGAAGAAGCAAGTTGGCTGGACGGTGATTAGTTCGTCCAAACGTGGGGTGATGGTTGATTACCGAGTGATTGTTGTCCCCACAAAAAATTCAACTACAACGACCTCCAGTGCAACCGCCACTGCAACTGTTGGAGCAGATTTCACTGTGCTGCGCATGCGCGCCAGGACCACGCTGCTTCGCTGGCACAGTGGGAGCCAAGATCCACCAACTTCAATAAAACTGCCACTCGATATGGGGCCTCACATTGATTGGAGGAGTGAAGGGCCTGCCGGGATCATCGCTGTGTTCAACGGCGGATTTAAAAAAGCCGCGAAAGCCGGTGGGGCGCTAGACGATGGAGTGACGCTTGAGCCACTCGTTCGAGGTGACATGACCATTGCAATCAATGCGCTAGGTCACTGGGAGATGGGTGCTTGGGAGTCAAAGGGATTCCCAACGAAAGATTTCAAAGCAATTAGCTACCGACAGAATTTATTACCTCTCGTCTTAAAAGGTGTCGTCGCTCCTACGACAACAACTAATCCAATGGCGTGGGGAGATCCACTTCGCCACGTTCTAGCCCAGCCAAGAACTGGACTCGGAATAGACGCAAACGGAAATTTAATTTATGTTGCCTCGATGACTGGAGTGCTTCCATCACAGGTTGGCGCTGCGCTTGTTGATGCGGGTGCCGTAACGGGAATGGAGCTAGACATGAACCCGTTCTGGCCAATCATGGGTGCATCTGCAACTCCACTTCATACTCAATCTGGAACGTTCAATCTTCAGCTAAAGGGGTCACAGCACTCTGCGGGAGTTTTTGAGACTGGTTGGGAGCGAGACTTTTTTACCGTGATGGCCGAACCCTCTACGTGGCAGTGCAATTGGCAGAGCCCTGGAGGTATTTCGAAAAACAAAATAACTCCACAGCCATTGGCCGCGGTCGGGACTGGCTGCAAGGGGATCGTCAAGGCAGCCGCTAGGAAGCCATAATTTGCCCTGGCGCTCATCCAAGGAGTAATCCTTCATAGGGTTTAGCAAGCCTGCTTTAGGAGATTTACTGGCCAATCGAGTCCATTGTTCTTCACATTAAGGTAATCCCATGAGCATTCCAATCGCCCCAGCAGACCTTCCAACCTCCCTCGGCGCATTACGAAAGTCAGGGTACGTACCGAAGTCAGTTCGTGAAGAACTTCGTATCAATTTAGAGAAGCGCCTCAGCGAAGGTCGTCCACTTACCTCAGCAGTCCTTGGCTACGAAGACACCGTTCTTCCTCAACTAGAGACAGCGCTGCTTGCTGGTCACGACATCATCTTGCTGGGAGAGCGCGGGCAGGCAAAGACTCGAATGATTCGTTCACTAGTAGAACTCCTCGATGAATGGTTGCCAATCGTTGAGGGTTCCGAAGTGCGAGACGACCCGTTCGCACCTATCTCAGCGTACGCAATCGAACTTGTCGCTGAGAAGGGTGACGACACGCCAATCTCGTGGGTGCACCGCACTCGCAGGTTCGCGGAAAAACTTGCTTCACCAGACACATCAATGGCAGACCTCATTGGAGAAGTTGATCCAATCAAAGTTGCTGGTGGATTATTCCTCGATGACCCGCGCGCACTTTCCTATGGACTAGTTCCAAAGTCCAACCGTGGCATCTTTGCAATGAATGAGCTCCCTGACCTCTCGGAACGTATTCAGGTGGGACTGCTAAACGTCCTCGAAGAACGCGATGTTCAGATTCGTGGACACCTCGTTCGCCTCGACCTTGACGTGCTGGTGGTGGCAACTGCGAACCCTGAGGACTACACCAACCGTGGCCGGCTCATCACCCCGCTGAAGGACCGTTTTGGTTCGCAGATTCGCACGCACTACCCATACGAAATTGCCACTGAGATTGAAATCATCAAGATGGAATCAAAGTTGCCTACGTCGACCAAGCCAATTGTCGTGCCGTGGTTTATAGAGGACATTGTTGCTCGCGTGAGCCACGTAGCGCGCAAGAGTCACGTGATTAGCCAACGTTCAGGTGTCTCAGTACGACTTTCGATTGCGAACTATGAGACGGTCATTGCTAATGCGCTACGTCGAACACTTCGAACAAATGACGACACGGTGGTTCCTCGCGTGAGTGACTTAAGCGCAATGATCCAGTCAACGCAGGGCAAGATTGAATTCGACACCATGGACGATGGTGATTCAGACCAAGTAATTGCCGCGCTCGTTTCGCTCGCTGTGCGCCAGTGTTTCTCAGAGACTGTTTTGCTGGAAGAAGCCCCACTCATTGTTGAGTCTTTCAATGACGAAGTCATTGTTCACACCGGTGATGACCTTCCAGACCAGGACTATCTCAATGTGCTGGCCGCCATGCCAGCACTAGCCGGTCCGGTTGCTCGTGTGGCTGGACCAGAGGCCAGCAGCGGAGAGATTGCAGCAGCCACAGAGTTCATCTTGGAAGGCCTTTACCTCACCAAGCGTCTAGCTAAGGATGCATCGGGAGCGCGTGCGCTCTATCGCTCAAGGAATCGCTAGTGGCTGTTCGTTATGGTTTTCGTCGCTTTGGTGATGACGATGACTTTGACGACTTCGATGCTGATGAACTTCTTCGCCTGCTCGCCGATGACTTTATGGAAAGTGGCGACCTGGAAGAGGCTATGGAGCGACTCCTTCGCAGCGGCTTTGAAACTGAAGACGGCCAACGAGTCGAAGGACTACGCGAACTCCTAGAACGCACTCGCCAAAAGAGACGAGAACTCGAAGAGCAAGCTGACCCTGACGGCGAAATGCAGCGCTACCGCGACTGGCTCGAAGAAATTGAGTCCATTGAAGGTGACGAGCTCGATCAACTGCTTTCTGAGGCAGAAGAATCTGATGATGAACGTCGCAAAGAAGTGACGCGAGACCTTGTAGAACAAAAAAAGATGCAACAGGATCTCATGAGTGACAAGCTTTCTGAGCGTCTCGGTAATTATCAGAACTACGACTTTGTTTCCAGTGAAGCTCGCGAGCAGTTTGAGCAACTAATGAATGAGCTCAAAGAAGATGTTCTGAACACCTACTTCGAGCAGAGCAAAGAGATGATGGGCAATCTTGACCCTGAACAGCTCGCACGAACTAGAGAGATGATGGATGCACTCTCAAAGATGATTGAACAAGATCGTGCCGGTGAGCCACTTGATCCGTCGTTCGAGTCCTTTATGGAAAAGTTCGGCGATTTCTTCCCTGGTGCCGAGACGCTCGAAGATGTCATTCGCGCAATGGCAGAACGTGCCGCTGCTGCAGAAGCAATGTTTAACTCGCTCTCTGGTGAACAGCAGGCAGAACTTCGCGCCATGTTTGCCAAGATGATGGAAGACATGGATCTGAATTTCTCCATGAACCGCCTTGTTTCAAATTTGCGTCAAGCAACCCCCGACATTGACTGGAACCGTGCACACCGTATGCGTGGTGAGAATGGCTCATCATTCGCCGATGCTGCATCTGTTGCAGAGCAGCTCGGCGAACTACGTGGTTTGGAAGATTTCCTCAGTCAGTCCAACCCCGCTCAGGGCCTGCCAGAAGTCGATGTGGAGTCGGTGCGTCGAAACCTTGGTGACGACGCTGCTCGCCACGTTCAGCGCCTCCAAAAGGCTCTGAAGGGTCTTAAAGATAAGGGATTTATTGACCGCAGCGGAAAGAAATTGGAGCTCACCGCTAAGGGGGTTCGCCAGATTGGCCAGCAAGCCCTAAAGGATCTCTTCGCTCAGCTGAAGGATTCACCAACGCTTGGAGCTCACCGTGAGGCGACCGTCTCTCGAGGTGGGGACCGTGAAGAAACATCCAAGCCTTGGGAGCCAGGAGAGCCACTGTCGCTCAATCTTCCAAAAACATTGCGTAACGCAATCTTTCGTCAAGGGCCTGGCACCCCGGTGAAGTTGCACCACGATGACTTCGAAGTTGAAGAATTTGAATCAACCAAAAAAGCGGCCACGGTATTCGCAATTGACCTCTCTCTTTCTATGGCCATGCGTGGAAACCTTGTTCCCGCGAAGAAGATGGTCCTTGCTCTAACGCAACTAATTCGCTCAAAGTACCCACGTGACTTTTGCGCAGTTGTGGGCTTTGGCGAAATGGCCCACGAACTGAAAATCGAAGACATTCCAGCGCTGACCATTGACTACGCCTATGGAACAAACCTCCAGCACGCTTTGGCCTTGAGTCGACACTTGATGCGAAATGAGAAGGGTGAGCGCCAAGTGGTAGTCGTTACCGATGGTGAACCAACGGCTCACCTAATGGAGAATGGAGAACCATTCTTCTCGTGGCCACCAGTGCACGAAACCCTGCAAAAGACAATGGCTGAGGTGCTTCGCTGTACGAAAGCTGGCATTGTCATAAACACCTTTGCGCTGGACATTGAACGCAGCCAATTTCCCTTTGTAGAGCAGATTTCTAAGGTCAACGGGGGGCGAACTTTCTATACGTCCGTTGATGAACTGGGCTCCTACGCTCTCGATGACTTCGTAAGGAACCGCCGGGCGGGGTAGTAGAAATAGCCTTTTATCAGGGATTTCTTTATTCTGATTTGCAATTCTCGTCAAACACAGTAACAATGACATCGTTGTAATTACAACAGTGACGTACGTTACAAATTCGAGGAGCGATTCATGGAAATAGTAGACATCATGAGCGGTATGGAAGATCGCGGTTGGCAGTCTCGTGCGAACTGCATGGGCGTTGACCCAGACCTGTTCTTCCCAGAACGCGGTGCCTCTACCCGTGAAGCAAAAGAAGTTTGCCGTGGTTGTGTTGTGAAAGATGACTGCTTGGAATACGCACTGGACAACGGTGAGAAGTTCGGCATCTGGGGCGGAATGTCAGAGCGTGAACGTCGTCGCCTTCGCCGTGCTCGCGCCATTGAGCGTCGTGCTCAAGCTGGTTGATTAACTGCAACGAGCTTCAATAGTTGTTTCGTAGCTAAGACCGAGTTGCTTAAGGCGGCTGGGGTCTTCACTGGAAACCACTGAACTAGGGCACAGCCCAACTAATTCGCAGTGGTGAATAGTTTCTAATCCTTCTAGTTGCTTTGCCACTTGATCAAAAACTTCTGATGGCTTAACAACGTCTGGCGCAATTAGGTTGCAGCTCACCTGAACGAAGTCTCCAACAACAAATGCCAGGGTTCGTACATCTTTGCTGCGCACGCTTGTAGCGAGGGAGCGAGCTCTCGCCAGGGTGCAGTTACTGAGCCAGATGTTCCATGCCAGCAGCACTGGCCTCTCACCCATAGCAACGGCTCCAAGTACCAGGTGGGGAGTAGGTGGCCCGAAGTCTGGGGTCAGTTCCTTAAAGGCAGTTTTTCTGATCTCGGGCAGCGAGCGCTCAGCGCCGTAAAGAAAGACCGGAACTGCAAACGTTTCACTAAGCCACTTCGCAGTTTCATCGCGCATCGCAGTGGCTTGGTCAACTTCAGATTTATTAAGTGCAACAAATGGCACAACGTCAACTACTCCAAAGCGTGGATGCACGCCTTCGTGCTCGGAGAGTGACAAGTGCTGATAACACGCAGTGACGAAATTCTTCACGTCCTGGAGAAGTTTGTTCTTCTCGTTGATGAGCGTAAAGACTGAACGATTGTGAATTGAATCGCTGTGAAGATCACGCAGGGAAGTTCCAGCACTCGAGGCGAGTACGTTAAGAACCTCAACGCTGGAACCCTCAGAGATGTTTATGACGCACTCGAACACAATGTGTTCAGGTTACCTAGGCGCTCAAGCTGCGCTGCGCCCTTCCGAGCTTGCGTCGTTCACGTTCGCTTTTGCCGCCCCAAACACCGTGATCTGCGTTCATTTCAATGGCGTATTCCAGGCATTCCACTTTTACGAAGCACTGCTCACAAATACGCTGGCACACAATGACGCCTCTTCCTTCTTGAGGGAAGAAGAGATCACTTGGATAATCGCGACATTTACCGAGGCGCATCCACTCAGTATTTAGTGAAAGTTGCTTACGTGTCATACCGACAAATTACGACCTCAAAAGGAATCCAAGTCCATTAATACCGTTACTTACGTCACTTCATTAGGCGTATTTAGGGCTAAATCAAACTCTTTAGAGGTGCCCGGATTAAGTCAGTAGAATGGTTATCCAGCAGTTCACTTAAAAGGAGCATCGTGAGTCAGATTCCTGCCGCCGAGACAGTAGAAGTCGTAGACCCCGTTGGTCACGTCCAGGTTATCTACCTAGGACCAATTGCCCCTCACTGGGAGTGCCGCATGGTGTTTGGTGACGAAGAGCAAATTCAAGCTTTTGTTGACCGCATTGACGCACGACTTCGTTTTCTTCCTCCACACGACCCACAGTTCCGTCGTAACCGCGAGCGCGTTAACCGCGACGCCGAGCGTGAGAACCTACTCGTTGAGTGGAACCTCGGGTACGAAGAAGAGGCTTAAGCCAGCGGCGAGTTTGTAACTCGCTCGTACCACGCAAGTGGAGCATCAAGTTCAGCTGCTGATGGAAGTCCATCAACACGAAGCAGCGCGTCAAATGCCTTGAGTGAATACTCACGCTGAATAGTTGCTACAAACTCTGCAGCTTTTTCGTGATGCGGGCCCTGCGTTGAAATACCAAAGAGCGCGGCCGCGGCGTCTTCACCACGAGCATCACTGCGACGGTGTCGCTTGAACGCCTCGGTAAGTGGGGCGTGAGGACCCATAATTGCTTCAGTAATTTCATCACCAGCAGCTACGAAGAATGCACTGAGCACACTCATTGCGGCATTGATGGCCCTGTTCGCGTCGGTCTCGGCGGGCATCTCAATCCCCTCGAGCAGCGCCTCAGGATTTCCCATCATTGAAGCCATGTCTTCAGGGTTGATCATTGAGGTGAGTTTGCTCATGATGTCACCTTGGGCCTGGGTTGATTCTTTTACTGTGTCGATCAGAAGAGCTCGCAGCGCGTCACCAACGCCGGGCTGTGAAAGAACTAGCGATGCAACGAACTCTTGTGCTGTGGCAAAGCAGTAGACCTGATCACGATCAAGACTCCAATCTTCTGCGAATTGCTTCAAATTATTTACTACGAGCAAACGGTCATTATTTGTGCGTGGCAAGGGCAAGACGGCGAGTGACCATGCGCGTTCAGAGAAGTGCCCAGCCACACTTCCGATCTGAAATCCTGCAAAGAGTGGACCAAGGGCTTGCGTCATTTGCGCCATCATTGGGTTCGCTTCCGCTAGCTCAGAGCTAATAACCGGAGGGGTAGTGACATTGGCTTCGAGATGTGGTCGCCACTGTGCGAGCGCCGCTTGGGTCAGTGCGGTTCGGTTCACCGCAGTAACAACTGGATCGCTGGGCACACCAAAAAGTGCATCGACGTGTCGGCCAATAAGTGGACTGAGTTCTTCTAAACGTTGGCGCTCTGGGGGTAGTGGATTTGGATCACCATCTTCTCCACGCGCAATGTTTAAGGCGAGCTGTGTCGCGGTGTCGAACCACGCGTTCGGTCCCTGTTGGCCAAGCATCGAGAAGATGTCGCCAAACATTCCACCAAAGCCTTCAAGGGGATTATCACTCACATATCTAATTTAGGCCCAAGTGAGTCCAATGCGACCTAGCATTGAGACCTATGGCATCAGACGTCGCAATCGATATAGGTACGTCATTTACCCGTCTAGCAACCGCCGAACGCGGGGTTTTGTTCAATGAGCCGACCATTGTTGCGATTGATACCAACTCTGGTGAAGTCGTCGAGGTTGGCTACGGCGCGAAAGACGCAGTCTCTCGAACGTCACGTCACGTGGTCGCATTTCGCCCTCTGGCCCAAGGGGCCACTATTGACTTTGACGTAACGGCACGGTTGATTTCAGGTCTTTTTCAACGAACTGGACTTTCTAAATTCAGTCGAGCCCGTGTTGTTATGAGCGTGCCAACACTCGCCACACCAATTGAGCGCCGGGCTCTTCGCCAAGCTGCGATTCAAGCAGGAGCTCGTGAAGTGAGCATGGTTGAAGCCCCGATCGCCGCCGCAATTGGTCTTGGACTTCCGGTCCAAGATCCAGTCGGGTCTGCGGTGGTTGTCCTTGGTGGTGGTGCATCAGAAGCATCAATTATTTCTTTAGGCGGCATTGTTAGCTCTAGCTCACGTCGACTAGGTGGAGTTGACTTAGACCTCGCAATCGCTACTGCGCTTCGCCAGCACTACTCCGTTGTGGTTCCACCAGAAACGATTGAAGCGTTGAAGTGCAATTTAGGTTCAGCTCTTGGTTACAGCAAGGGAATGAATCAACGAATCCTTGCTCGAACGGTGGAACAAGGAAAACTTACCGAACTAGACGTTGACGCCTCAATTATCAATGATGCAATTGTGGAAGTTCTCAGCGCAACGGTGCGAATGATTCAAGACTGTCTGGGTGACGCACCACCAGACCTTTCGCAAGACGTGAGTTCAAACGGACTGATCTTGGTAGGTGGCCACGCACTACTCAGTGACTTTGCTGAATTAATTGCCAACGCTACAGGCGTCGAGGTTGAGATTTCGACTCATGCTGACATGCGAGTTATTGAGGGGCTTCAGATGTGTCTTGAAGAAATGTCATCACTACATTCGCTCTTTCGAAGCGCTGAGCGTTAATCGTTTTCTTCTCGACCTAATTGACTCACCGCTGCGCGAACTTGCCAGTCACGGTCTTCACTAGCTTTTTCGAGCGCGGCATCGATGTCGGGGCCTTCGAAATTCGAAAGTGCGACGATCGCTCGTCGCCGCACCGGTGGCTTGTCTTCGAGTGCGTTCAGGATTGTTTCTCTGGCTCGGTCATCGCCAATTGCGCCAAGTGCAGCTACTGCTGATTCACGACAGCGTGCGTCGTCGTGAGAGCTAGCAATGGCGCACAGTGCATCAACCGATGGAACATAGAGATGTTCACCGAGTGCAAATGCCGCTCCGTCAACAACCAATGCATCTGGGTCACTAAGTAGCCCAAGGACTTGTTCCAGTAATGCGGTGTCGCTTGGTTCATGGTGTGCAAAAAGGTTAAGAGCTTCACGTCGCACATCGACGTCTAGGTCACTGAATGCGCTTGACCAGTTGTCGGCGTTGAGAACGTTTTGTCGAGCACCAGCTCGCAAAGCAAGAACACGTTGGCGTGCATTGGAAGCGGTTAATCCCTTGGAGATTGTTTCGAGGTGATCAGCACCTTGAGCGAATCCAGCTCTAAGTAACGACTCTTCAAAGGAGTCCGGTAGCGTGGGTTCATTACTTTGCACGAACCCATTCCACCATCTTCTAGGCGCCGCCGGCGCCACTTGGCGCCAATGATCACGGCAATAGTGGTTATTTCCTCAATTGCCATCATGCAGCACATAAATACATCGCAGTATGCAATTACCCCCGGTCAGGCAACTCCGATTGCGCCACTCATGAAAATTGAAGGAATCGCGACTGAAAAGCATCTGGACAAAATTGAACTTGTTGACGTCTATCTTCAACAGCTCTCAGTTTGGCAGTGGATTGGCGCTCAGTTTCAATCGCACGTTGCATTCATTCCCGCCAACGCATTGGTCACTCCTGGGCAGCCAACGAGCGAGCTTGCACCTCAGGGCTACTTGCAAATGTATGACTCCAAACAGGCAGCATCGGTGGCTGCATTCAGAGCCATTGGATACAAAGTTGCTGGCACACCAACGGGAGCACTACTAACCGGGATTAGCTATCCGTCACCCGCGTGGAGCGCACAATTGAACATTGCCGATCGAATTGTTGCAGTCAACTCGACCAAGGTGACTTCTTCATGCGGGCTGATAGGTGCGATACATCACTACGCCCCGGGGCAAAACGTTGTGCTGACAATTGAAAAATCGCATTTTTCAAGTACTGGTGAAATCACCTGGACGAGCGCTAGGTCAGTGACTATGAAGTTAAAAAAATCTCCTAGTTACATCGGTCCATCTGGCTGCCCAGGTGTTGATGGAGCGAATAAAGGATGGCTCGGAATCTCTGTTGAAGATGCAACAAGTTATGTACTCCCAGCGAAGGTGTCAATTAATACTGAATACATTGGTGGACCGTCAGCTGGCCTTTCGATGACCCTCATGCTCATTGACGCGCTCAGCAGTGGGTCGCTCACTAATCACCAAGTGGTAGCAGCGACGGGCACAATCGACGCAAACGGTGGCGTGGGCGACGTTGGCGGGGTCGCACAAAAGACAGTTGCGGTCTACAACTCGGGCGCCCGAGTATTCCTTGTTCCAATGAGTGAGGTTGCAACAGCCAGAAAAGTTGATGAGCCAGGACTTCGCATCATTGGCGTCTCGACCCTCGACCAGGCGCTTAGCGCTTTGCGAAAACTGGGTGGAGCACCGCCAATTCCCTTGACTCAAGCCAAGTAAGCCCAACTTTCGCCTTAAAAAGCCGTAGCATTGTAGGGATATGGACGAACGTCGAAAGCTCTCAACAACGCGTCAATCATCGACGGAAATTGTCAGGGTTAATTTTTCAACTCTGAGAAAAGGTGGCGTTGATCCAAATGAGGTGCGACTACACCTCGAAGCAGTTGCTCGTGAGATGTCACTTCTTGAAAACAGAATTCAAGAAATCCAAGGTCAACTCTCTGAAGCGCAGCGTCGTGCTGCGAATCCAACATTCGACGAGTCAACGCTCGCAAGTGCTCTAGGAACCCAAAGCGCCGCAATTCTTCGCGCAGCTCATGAAGAAGCTGCGCGAGTTACGAATGAAGCACAAGAGAGAAGTGCGCAAATATTTTCTGAAAGCCAGCAACGTAGTGCGCAGCACCTCATTGAATCTCAAGAGCGAGCATTGGCTCTCGTTGCTGAAGCTGAAACCACCGCCGCACAACTCGACACTGATGCACGAGCTGCGGCCGAGCGACTTATTGATTCGGGCAAGCTCAACAGTGATGCGCTGGTTGAGCGTGCACGCGAACAAGGAAAAGCCATACTCGAGCAGTCAAATGAAGCTCGTAAAACCGTGCTCAACGATCTTGCTGTTAAGCGCAAGGCACTGCATATGCAAATTGATCAACTCCGCGCTGCTCGTGACACACTCATCTCATTTGTCAGTGCTGTTGGCGGACAAATTGAAGGTGTGCTTTCAAACCTCAATACATCTGATGAGGCGGCCAGGACTGCAGCACTCGAGGCACTACGCCTGCGAGCTCCATCTCCTGAGCCAACTGAAGAAGAGTTGCTGTCTGGAACCCCACTTCGTCTAGTTCCAGATGCGCAAATGGCACCGAGCCCTGATACGACAATTGCACCAAAGTCAAGAGCCCGCAAAGCCACAAAGTCACCAGTTAGCAACGAAGGTTCGCTTCTCGAAGATGACCCTTCGGGCACCGACGTTGTAAATGAAATTTTTGCCCGTCTCCGTAAGGCCACCCTCGAAGAGCGCGGAGCCACAGCTCCAGCACCTGCTGCGAAGAAGACAACTTCGACCAAGCCGGTAACTGCTGCGGGAGAACTTTTCCAACGTCGTGACGATGCACTCAATGATTCACTCGACGCACTGACTCGTAAAGTCAAAAGGTCACTCCAGGATGATCAGAACATCATGCTTGATCGTCTCCGTGGGGTACAGGGCATGATCACAACCGAACTCGAAGATGAGCACGAACAGCGTGCCAGATATGCCGATGCCTCAGTTGAGGCTCTGGCTGAAGCTGCTCAGGCTGGCATTGCGTTTGCAAAATCTGAATCAGGTGCATCGGGCGCAACTGTTGATAAGAATGCAATCAATGAATTTGCAGCTGACCTAGCGGTCACTATTGTTCTTGCTCTTCGAAAGAGAATTACTGGCGACACCGTTGGTGATGGCGCTGAGCGTGCTAACGCTGCCTACAAAGAATGGCGCGGCGCGCGTGTAGAGCGCCTCTGCACGGACGCTGCTCGTCGTGCGTTTCACTTAGGTGTTGTGAGCGCGGCACAAAGTGGTCAAGTTCGCTTCTATGTGTCACCAAACGATGCACCGTGTGACGCTTGTGCCAGTGACTCACGAGCCGGAGAAATCCAGGCCGGCAAGACCTTTCCTTCAGGCGCTAAGCACCCACCGCTTCATGCGGGCTGCGCCTGTGCCGTAATTCCTGTCTAGGTTTCGACCTAGGCTGTATGCGTGCGCAGCCCAACAGATGTTCCATCAGGTCCCCGTCGAATTTCTCTAGTCTCTCGACGATTCTGGATCGGGCTTGGGGTAGCAATCCTGCTAGTCGGATTCACCTCACTTCGAAGCCTCGCGGTTTTTTGGACCGATCAAATGTGGTTCTCACAAGGTGGGTTTGGCTCAGTATTTAACAAGTTGCTTTTTATTAAAGCAGGGCTCTTCCTTTCGTTTGGCGCGGTGTTTTTTGTTCTCATGTGGGGCAACCTTCTACTCACCAACAAATTGGGAGCTCGAGTTCTCTCGTTCGAGCCTGAAGATGAAATTATTCGCAGGTTTCAAAATACCGTTCGACCTTACGCTCGCCGCATTTACGCAGCGATTGCATTTTTCATGGCACTTATTGCCGGGTTCAACGCGACCACACAGTGGAATTCATACTTACTTTTTGTAAACGCAAAGTCATTTGGAAAAACTGATCCACTGTTCCACAAGGACATCAGCTTTTATGTAATGACGCTCCCATTCTTGCGTTTCGTCGTCACATGGCTGATTGTTGCTCTTGTTGTAACCCTTCTCGTTACAACTGTCTTCCATTATCTAAATGGCGGTATTCGTACAACGCGGGTAAGACCGCGTGTTTCTCCTCAGGTGAAGGCGCACCTCTCTGTCATTGGTGCAGGCATTGCTTTACTAAAAGCTGCGGGATATCTCATTGCAAAATACGAGCTTGTGAATTCAACCAATGGTTTCGTCCAGGGTGCTGGTTACACCGACGTTCACTCTCGCATGCCTTCACTCACGATCCTGTTTATTTTGTCGCTGATGTGTGCAGCCATTCTTCTTGTAAATGTTCGCTCTCGTGGATGGTCGCTACCAGCAGTAGCTGTTGGTTTATGGATGTTTGTTTCGCTGGTAATTGGCGTGTTGTATCCAACAATTCTTCAGGCCCTGAAGGTGAGTCCCGCTCAGCAAACCCTTGAAGCACCGTACATTGCAAGAAATATTGCGGCAACAAGAACTGCGTTCAATCTCGACAACATCCAGTTCCACAATTTTGCTGGATCACCAACTGTGTCTACATCTGAAATAAAGAACGCATCAGCAACGCTTAGCAACATCCGACTCTGGGACCCTGCGCCTGAAATTGCTCTAACAACAGTTTCACGTTTGCAATCAATTCGCTCGTATTACAACTTCACGTCATTGTCGGTGGATCGCTACATGATTAATGGAAAGATGACACCAGTACTGATTGGAGCTCGCCAGCTCAATCAAGCTGCGCTACCTTCGCCGAGTTGGGTGAACACACACTTGCAATACACCCACGGAGTGGGCGCTGCGGTCATTGCCGCCAACGCTCAGGATTCTGATACCGGTAATCCAATTTTTAATGTGATGAATGTGCCACCTGTCTCATCAAATGGAATGCCCAATTTGACTAATGCAGGTATCTATTTCGGTCTCAATGATCCGGGCTGGGTGGTAGCTAATACCAAGCAAGCTGAACTTGACTATCAAGTCACTTCAGGGGCAAACGCTGGCCAGCCAGTTGAAACGCACTACAGCGCAAAAGGTGGGGTCGCGGTTGGAAGTTTTTTCAGTCGTGCTGCGCTCGCACTGCGTCTAGGTGATTTCAACTTCTTAATCTCGAATCAAATCACTTCAAAGAGTCGCGTTCTCTTTACTAGAGACGCAATGCTGATGGCACAAAAAGCTGCACCTTTCTTAACATTTGATTCACAGCCATACGCAGTCATTTCAGGCGGCTCGGTGAAGTATGTGATTGATGGTTACACAACGACCGACCAATACCCATACAGCCAAAACGCAAATAGTTTGAACATTGACGAGGGTGGCCTCCCAGGAAGTTTTAACTATGTACGTAATTCTGTGAAAGTTGTTGTCGATGCGTACTCAGGAAAAATGACGTTCTACGCAATGGACACTAAGGACCCAATTTTGAAGTCATACAGTGCTGCATTCCCTGGCATGTTTAAGCCTCTTAACCAGCTGTCTCCATCAATTAGCAGCCACCTTCGCTATCCGTCGAACATTTTTAGCGTGCAAGCCGCAACAATTGGTCACTACCACATCACAAATCCGAGTTCTTTCTATTCGGCATCTGACAAGTGGGCAATTTCACCAACAACTGGTGCGGGTTCACCTGGTCAGACACTCGCTCAATCAGTTCAAACTGATTCGCAGGGAAACATTATTTCTACTTCACTATCGCCAATGAGTCCGATCTATCAAGTTGGTTCGCTGCCATTTGCGAACCAGCAGCAACTACTTGAAACACTCGCATTTGTTCCATCGGGTAATTCTTCTTCAGTGCAAGGTCTCACTGCTTTTATGATTGCGACGAGTGACGCTAACAATTATGGAAAGCTCAATGTCTATGTCACCCCTCGAGGAACTTCAGTGCTTGGACCGGTCCAAGCGGACTCTGAAATCCAGCAGAACTCAATTGTCTCTTCTATAACTACGCCACTGGACCAGCACGGCTCATCGGTCTTGCTCGGAAACACAATGATGGTTCCGCTCGATAAGAGCATTCTCTACGTACGTCCAATGTACGTAACAAGTTCTTCAAACCCACTCCCACAGTTGAAGTACATGATCGCGGTGTTCAACCAAAATGTTGCAATTTCTCCAACGCTCAGTGGAGCCCTATCGCAAGTTCTTGGGGGCACTGTTTCCAGTGGCACCACAACAACTGGGGGATCCGGCACAACTACAACCGGGGGGACCACAGCTTCTTACTTGAAGCAAGCAGCCGCTTACTATGCCGCTGCTCAGAAAGCACTGTCGGCCGGGAACTTGGGCCAGTACCAAACGGATGTAAATGCAATGAATCAGCAGTTAACGCTGGCTCAGAATGCACTAAACGGAAAATAACCCTTAATTTTTTAAATAGCTGATAGTTGCTTGGCAACTAGTTCACGAAGCCAATCATGACTAGTGTTTGTCCTGGAATAACAATAATTTTCCTACCTCAGGGGGCCCAGTGAGCAGCACAGATAAGTCAACCGCGCAGTATTGGCACGATCGCGTAAGCACATTGAAGCCTGAAGGTCGCGCATGGATTGACGGTAAATACGTCAATGCAATTAGCGGCAAGACATTTGACGATGTGAGCCCAATCGATGGTCGAGTCATTGCTCAAGTTGCTGAATGTGACAAAGAAGACATTGATGTGGCTGTCGCAGCAGCACGTCGCGCGTTTGAAGAAGGAACGTGGAGACTCCTTGCCCCATCAGCTCGCAAAGCAGTTCTTGTGCGTTTTTCACAACTCATTCGTGAGCACGTTGAAGAACTTGGACTGCTTGAAACTCTCGATGTTGGAAAGCCAATTTCTGAGTCACTGAATGTTGACGTTAATTCTTGTGCCACAGTAATCAACTGGTACGGAGAAGCAATTGACAAGGTGTACGACGAGATTGCTCCAACCGCCTCAACAACTCTTGCCATGGTTACTCGTGAACCTCTCGGTGTAGTTGGCGCAGTTGTTCCATGGAACTATCCAATGATTATTAGTGCATGGAAAGTTGGTGCAGCACTCGCTGCAGGTAACAGTGTTGTACTAAAGCCTGCGGAGCAGTCACCACTTTCTGCGATTCTTCTCGGAAAGCTCGGATCAGAAGCCGGACTTCCTGATGGTGTCTTCAACGTTGTTCCTGGGTTTGGACCAACTGCTGGTGGCGCACTTGGCCGTCACATGGATGTGAACAAGTTGACATTCACTGGTTCAACAGAAGTAGGTCGCTACTTCTTGGAGTACGCAGCACAATCAAACATGAAGCCAGTTTCTTTGGAACTTGGTGGAAAGTCTCCAGTCATTGTTTTTGATGATGCACCAGACCTCGACTACGCCGCAAGTGTTATTGCTGGAGGAATCTTCTACAACCAAGGACAAACCTGCAATGCCGGTTCACGTCTTCTTGTTCAAAAAGGAATTGCTAAAGAATTGCTCGCGAAGCTTGCAAAGATTGCTTCGGAGACAACTTCTGGTGACCCGCTTGACCCTTCGACCACGCTTGGATCAATTGTTGACAAGGGTCAGATGGAGCGCGTGCTTGGCTACATGGAAATTGGCAAAGCTGAAGGCGCAGTCATGATGGCCGGTGGTGGACAGTCTCGCGAAGAATCTGGTGGGTACTACGTGCAGCCAACTGTCTTTGCTGGAGCGAACAACAACATGCGTGTTGCTCGTGAAGAGATCTTTGGACCAGTAATCGTGGCCATTGAATTTGACACTGAAGAAGAAGCACTCGCGATTGCTAACGACACTGAATACGGTCTTGCTTCTGCAGTATGGACTGCTGACCTTCGTCGCGCTCACCGTGTTGCTAGGGAACTTCGTGCAGGAACGGTTTGGGTTAATACCTTTGACGCCAGTGACATCACCACACCGTTTGGCGGAATCAAGAACTCAGGATCTGGTCGTGACAAGTCGCTACATGCACTTGATAACTACACCCACTTGAAGACCACCTGGATGGACCTAAGTTAGAACCAGCAGTTGAACGCAGTCGGGGGACACATGAAAATAGTTGACGTAGAGACAATCGTTGTTGCTCCACCTCCTCCAGCGTTTGGAGGCAGTTACTGGATCTTTGTTCGACTCACAACAGACTCCGGCATTACTGGTCTCGGTGAGATCTACGGTGTTCCATTCCTTCCTGACGTTGTGAAGCTCATGGTTGATGAGATTGCTGAGAAGTCAGTTATTGGAAGCAGCCCTTTCGACATTGAAAAAATGTGGCGTGAAATTTATTCACGTAACTTCACTCAGCGCCCAGATGGATCAGTTGTTCCAATCATCAGTGGAATAGAGACTGCGTGCTGGGACATCATGGGCAAAGAGACTGGCCAGCCGGTCTACAACTTGCTCGGTGGAAAACTCCGCGATGGTTGCCGTTCATACACCTACATCTATCCAAATGAGAAGCAGGGCTCAGAGGTTTACAGCTCGCTTGATCTTTCAATCGAACGTGCGCTTGTTTATAAGGAGATGGGATTCTCAGCTCTTAAGTTTGATCCTCTCGTTAACTACTCAGCATTCGACCCACATTCACCAACCGCAGAGACGCTTGACTACATTCACAAATTTGTAGGTGGCCTTCGCGGTGCGCTTGGCCCTTCAGTGGACTTGTTGATTGGAACGCACGGGCAAATGACCCCAGCGGGTGCGATTAGGTTCGCCAAAGTTGTTGAAGAATTCGATCCACTGTGGCTTGAAGAACCAACTCCTCCAGAGATGCCAGAACAAATGGCTCAAGTTGCCAGAGGAACTTCAGTTCCTGTAGCAACTGGTGAACGCCTTGTAACTAAGTACGAGTTCGCCAGAGTGCTCGAGAACCGCGCAGCGGCAGTACTGCAATTCGCTATTGGTCGAGTTGGTGGAATCTTGGAGGCGAAGAAAATTGCCGCCATGGCTGAGCCGTATTACGTAGACATCGCTCCTCACCTTTACGCCGGTCCTATTGAAGCTGCGGCGAACGTTCACTTAGCGACAGCTACTCCAAACTTCCTTATCCAAGAGAGCATCGAGACAATGGGGAACTTCCACTCAGCAATTTTGAAGAAGCCACTGAAGTGGGAAAACGGTTATCTCTACCCATCAGACGAGCCAGGCCTCGGCGTTGAGCTCAATGATGAAGTTGTGAAGGCTCACCCGTACACCGGTAAGGATCTTCACCTCTCAATGACCAACATTGAAGGTTGGCATTACCGAAAAGTCATGAACAAAAAATAAGCGAGGAACATAGTGTCAGCGAATACTCAAAAGATTGGTTTTATTGGGGTTGGAAGTTTGGGTGGCGCGATTGTCACCAACATGCTCAACGCTGGGTTCTCGGTAACTGTTTTCGACACAAATAAGGATGTCGCACAGCCTCTTCTTGACCAGGGTGCCAAGTGGGCGAGCAGCGTGAAAGAAGCTGCGCAGCAGTCAGATGTTGTTGTTACCTGTCTTCCACGCCCAGACATTGTTGCGTCCGTGCTTACAAACCCAGACGGAGTGCTTGCGGGACTCGCCAAGGGCAAAACCTGGATTGACATGAGTACGTCTGACTCCAACGAGATCAAGCGACTTGGCGCTATTGCTAATGAGCATGGTGTGAACGTTCTTGAGTCACCAGTAACTGGTGGAGTGCATAAGGCCGCATCTGGCGCCCTAACAATTCTCGTCGGTGGTGACAAGGAAGTATTTGACGCCAACCTAAACATTTTGGAAACCGTTGGAAACCGCGTAATGCACATTGGTGTTCTTGGACAAGCTTCAAAAATCAAAGTTGTAACCAACATGCTTGCCTTCATCCACCTGGTTGCGGTTGGCGAAGCATTAATGATTTCTGGACAGTCGGGCATTGATCTAAAGACTGCATGGGAAGCAATTCGCTGGAGTTCTGGCAACAGCTTTGTTCACGAAACTGAAGGCCAGCTGGTACTTTCAGGAAGCTACGACATCAACTTCACGATTGACCTAGCCCTTAAAGACTTAGGACTAGTTAACGATCTCGCAAAGAGCATGGGTGTTCCACTCGAGCTCTCGAGCATTGTGGAGCAGCGTTACATTGCGGCGAAGGCTCGCTACGGCGGCCAGGCACAGTCACCTCGAGTTGTTCAAATTCTCGAAGATGACATGAAGTTCCCACTTCGCGCTGATGGTTTCCCAGAATCACTTATTGGCTACGACGGCGTCTAAGCAAAAAACTATGTCTTTACTCCGTGATGTTGGACCTCTTTTCGACCCTAAGCGCCTAGTAATCATTGGCGCATCAGAGCGTCGTGCTGACCTTATTCACATGGCAACACGACGTGGTGAAACTGTCTACCTAGTGAACCCTCGTCGAGATGAAGTACTCGGTCAAAAGTGTTACCCCGACGTTGCGTCACTTCCAGAACAGCCAGACGTTGCACTCATTGCTGTTGGTCACACGCTCATGGAACAAGCGGTGCGTGACGCAATTGCTGGTGGTGTGAAGGCGCTTGTTATTCCTGGAGCTGGCGCCGAAGCAGGCGAGCAAGGACCAGTTGTCACCAAGATTGTCGCCGCAATGGCCGCAGAAAACAATGTTGCGCTGCTCGGAACAAACTGCATGGGGTATGCGCAGCCTGAAGGCCGTTCGCTTTGGCTTGGAACACTCAGTGCTTCGCTGCAGGCTGGCCACGTAAGTGTTCTCAGCCAGTCCGGATCAGTTGCAGATGCACTGCTGTCGATTGGACCACGAATTGGTTTCAGGACAGTTATGTCTACTGGCAATGAATCAGGTCTTGACGCTGCGGACTTCGTGAATGCGTTTGCCAACGATGAAGGAACTAAAGCAATTGGACTATTTCTCGAAACGGTTCGCCGACCTGAAGCGTTTGCTGAAGCACTTCGTAATTGCGCAGAAAAAAACAAGCCAGTTGTTTGTCTAAAAGTTGGTAGATCAGAACTAGCTGCTCAAGTCGCTCTCACTCACACTGGCGCCATGGTTGGATCCGCCGAAGGTTTCTCTGCTTTCCTCGATTCTTGCGGTGCCATTGAAGTCTTTGACATGGCCGCATTTGTTGAAACACTCGATGTTCTTGGTCTTAAGCGCTGGCCTAAGGGAAATCGCCTCAGCGCAGTCTCAGAATCAGGTGGACAGGCGGGCATGCTTGCTGACAGTTGCGAAGTTGCGGGACTTGAAGTTTCTCCACTACCGCCACAGACTGCAAAAAACCTTGAATCAGAATTTCCAAATTTCGTTCATGTTCAAAATCCGATTGACGCGTGGGCTATAGATGACGTTGACAAGGTGTACCCACGATGCTTCGAAGAACTTGTTGCATCTAAGTCATACGACATTGTCTGTGCCGTTGTTGAGCTCACTCGTCACCGCAGCGCCGTAGATGAAGCGTGGTGCATGGAGATTGTTAAGGCTTTAGTTAACGCAACACGAGGGAGCAACGTTACTCCTGTAGTTATTTCGACCGCTTCAGCTGACCCACATGATTCATTCGTGAGACTCGCTCGTGAAAATGATGTTGCGCTGCTTCGCGGGCCTTCAGACGCTGCGACTGCACTCGGAGTAATTGCGCGCTGGCAAAATCGTTCTGTACAGAAGCCTTCGGTTCAGGCTGCGTTGCCTGGAATTAAAGAGTTACTTACTCCTGGTTCCATGCCAGAACTCGATTCCGCTCAGGTTCTAAAAAACTATGGAGTTACTTTTGCTGAAATTCGTCGCGCGGCATCTGCTGATGAAGCGGTGAAAGCCGCAAATGAAGTTGGATACCCAGTTGTTGTCAAAGTTGATGGCCCCGCTCACAAGAGCATTGGTGGCGGTGTGATTCTTGGCGTTAAGTCAGACGCTGAAGTTGTCACAGCGACCCAGAGTCTCGGAGGTCAGGTTGTAATTGCACACCAGGTTTCTTCTGGGCGTGAAATTATCTGTGGAATGCACCGAGACCCAATGTTTGGTCCAACACTGTCTATTGGAATTGGTGGAGGACTGGCTGAAGCCATTGCACGCTCCAGCGTCAAGCTCCTGCCAATTAGCCAAGAATCTGCTGAACAGATGGTCGCGTCACTTCCCGGTCAAAAGGATATGAGTGAGCCAGCCAAAAAGGACTTGGAAAAGGTGCTTCTTGGACTTTCACAGCTTTCGTCGAGTTTTCCAGAGATTGATGGGATTGATATAAATCCGCTGGTCCTTGGAAAACAAGGGGCTGTCGCAGTTGATGCGCTTATTGTTGTTAGTGAAGGAGCAAGGTCATGAGCATTGTTGAATACGAAGTTAAGGATCACCTCTGCTGGATCACCCTTAATCGTCCTGAAAAGCTCAATGCGATTAGCCAAGACACCGTTCGTGAACTTGGACTTGCGCTTGACCGCGCTGAAGCTGATGATCAGGTCAAAGTTGTTCTGCTTCGTGGAGCGGGCCGTGCATTCTCTGCAGGGTTTGATCTTGGTGAAGAGTCAGCCACCCCTACAACCGCTGATGGCTGGCACATCATTCTGCAAAACGACGTAGGCATCACTATGAAGCTCTGGGCGTTTCCTAAGCCAACCATCGCTGCGGTACATGGCTGGGTACTTGCTGGAGGATGCGACCTCGCAATGGCGTGCGACATGATTGTCGCTGCCGACAATGCAAACTTCGGAGAGCCTGAAGTTCGTTATGGCTCGGGCCCTGCAACATTGCTCATGCCATTCATGCTCGGACAAAAGAAGACAAACGAACTGCTCTACACCGGTGACACAATTAACGCCGTTGATGCTGAGAGGTTTGGTCTCGTAAATACTGTTGTGCCACTTGAGCAACTCGAAGAAGCAGCAACACAGCTGGCTCTTCGTGTCGCAACCGCGCCGCTCGTTGTTCTAAAGCTCACCAAGATTGCCCTTACCCGTGCTTACGAAGCAATGGGTCTACGTGAAGCGGTACACGCCAACATGGACATTTCAGCAATACTCAATGCAGCAATTTCACCTGAAAAGACTGAATTTGATGAGCTGGTGAAAAACGAAGGTCTTAAAGCAGCACTCGCGTGGCGTGATAATCGTTACGGCGTGAAGCGTAATTAATTTCTAGGAAAGAGGAAACATGTCAACAACAACTGCAAGGGCGGCGCTATGTCGAGAATTCGGAAAGCCCCTCGTTATTGAAGAAATCCAAGTCGATGCACCAGCTAAGGGTGAGATCAGAGTCAAAATAAGCGCCTGTGCAATCTGTCACAGTGACATTACGTTCATTGACGGTAAGTGGGGAGGCGACCTTCCAGCACTTTACGGTCACGAAGCAGCAGGAACTGTTGCGGAACTCGGAGAAGGTGTAACTGGATTCAGCGTTGGCGACCACGTACTTGTCTCACTTATTAGGTCATGTGGCGAATGCTTCTACTGCAAGAACGGAGAAGGCACGTTCTGCACGAAGTCATGGGACCGCGATGCCAAGAGTCCGCTCAAAGATAAAAATGGCGTGAGCGTTGGCTACGGAATGCACACTGCAGCGTTTGCAGAGCAGGTTGTTGTTGATGCCTCACAGGTTGTTGGTGTTCCAGCTGACATGAAACTCGATGTAGCTTCACTACTTGCGTGTGGAGTGATCACCGGTGCTGGTGCAGTGTTGAACACTGCAAAAGTAACTAAGGGCAGCACGGTTGTAGTGATTGGTATTGGTGGAGTTGGTGTGAATGCACTTCAGGGCGCAAAGATCGCTGGAGCCACCACCATCATTGCGGTTGACATGGTTGACAGCAAGCTGGAGCTTGCAAAGCAGTTCGGTGCAACACACACGTTCAGTGCCAAGCGTGATGACCTTGTTGAAGCAATTAAAGAAATCAATAATGGCCGTGGAGCTGACTACACATTCGCATCCGTTGGCGCAGCATCAGTTATGGAGCTTGCTGTAACGATGTGTCGCCCCGGCGGCACTGCAGTGTTCGTTGGAATCCCCGGAAGTGGCGTAACAATCACACTTGATGGAATTGCAATTCCTAATGATGGTCTTCACGTACTCGGCTCAAAGATGGGTGCAGCAACTCTGAAGACTGACATTCCAAAGATGATTTCGTTTTACAAAGATGGATCACTACTGCTTGACGAGCTTGTCTCAAGTCGTTACAAATTAGAAGACATAAATGACGCTCTTGATGAAGTTCGTACCGGTGGAGCACTTCGTAGCGTTATTGTTTTTGACTAAATAGGGCTTTTTGCTCTCACATCTTGCAGCGAGTATCATTTAGGACGCAACGCGGGGTGGAGAAGCACGGTATCTCGTCGGGCTCATAACCCGAAGATCGCAGGTTCAAATCCTGCCCCCGCCACCAAGGTAGTAATTATGAACGTCAAGACCCCAGGAACTTCCTGGGGTCTTGTTGCGTCCGGTAACGTGTAACTACCCCCATCGGAAGGTTTCGCCATGAGTGAGTCCACGATTATTTACACCCATACTGATGAAGCACCCGCCTTGGCGACGTATTCATTGCTTCCCATCGTCGCAGCCTTTGCTCGAACAGCGGGGGTGAGCGTCACAACACGCGATATTTCACTAGCGGGACGCATCTTGGCCACCTTCCCAGACTTTCTCCTCGATGATCAGCGAATTGCTGACGACTTGGCAGAACTGGGGGAAGAAGTCAACCTTCCTGAAGCGAACATCATCAAATTGCCCAACATTTCCGCCTCGGTTCCACAGCTAAAAGAAGCGATTGCAGAGCTACAGAGTCAAGGTTTTGCTGTACCTAATTATCCAGACGAGCCGTCTAGTGATCAGGAAAAGGAAATTCTCTCCCGCTACAAAAAAGTTTCTGGTTCTGCCGTGAATCCAGTTCTTCGCCAAGGCAACTCGGATCGACGCGCACCGTTGTCAGTGAAGAACTATGCCAAGAGCCACCCACACTCGATGGGAGCGTGGTCAGCAGACTCGACAACGCGCGTCGCACATATGACTACAGGTGATTTCTTCTCCAACGAACAATCGCTCACAATGGCTAAAGCGGACAGTTTGACGATTGAACTTATCGACGCAGCAGGATCTGTTACTGCCCTGCGCGCGCCTTTAACAGTTAAAGAAAGTGAAGTGATCGACGCGACCAAGATGGACGTTGCAGCACTTCGCTCTTTTTTGAGCGAACAGGTCGCCACAGCAAAGAATCTTGGAGTCCTCTTTTCGGTGCACCTAAAGGCCACCATGATGAAGGTCTCAGACCCAATTATGTTCGGTCACGTTGTCACTTCATTCTTTCCATCAACCTTTGAGAAGTATGGCGAGCAACTTGCTAGTGCGGGGCTACGTGCGAACGATGGCTTAGCTGGAATTTTTGCCGGGCTTGATGCATTGTCGAATGGTGCCGAAATTCGTGCAAGTTTCGATCAGGAATTGGCGAGTGGACCATCACTCGCCATGGTTGATTCCTCTAAGGGAATCACTAATCTGCACGCACCTAACGACGTGATTGTCGATGCATCGATGCCAGCAATGATTCGCACGTCGGGACACATGTGGAACGCTGCTGGCGATGAAGACGACACTTTGGCGGTCATCCCCGACCAGAGTTACGCAACTATTTATCAAGTGACGATTGAGGATTGTCAACGTCACGGAGCATTTGATCCAACCACTATGGGCTCAGTTCCAAACGTCGGACTTATGGCCCAGGCCGCAGAAGAGTACGGCAGTCACGACAAGACTTTTGAAATTCCTCACGCCGGAACCGTGCGAGTCACCAATTCTTCGGGAGAAGTTATCTTTGCAATTGAAGTTGGCGCAGGAGACATCTTTCGCATGTGTCAGACCAAGGACATTCCGATTCGCGACTGGGTGAAGCTTGCCGTTAGTCGTTCACGCTTGAGTGGGGATCCCGCAATATTCTGGCTTGACGAAAATCGTGCTCACGACGCTCAACTAATTAAAAAGGTGAGCAGCTACCTGTCTGAGCACGACACAACGGGTCTCGACATTCAAATTCTTTCTCCCGCACGCGCAATGGCGCAAACCTTGGAGCGAGTACGCCGTGGCCTCAACACCATCTCGGTCACAGGAAACGTTCTGCGTGACTACTTGACTGACCTTTTCCCCATCATGGAGCTCGGGACTAGTGCCAAGATGTTGTCCATTGTTCCTCTGATCGCTGGCGGAGGACTCTTTGAAACAGGGGCTGGTGGATCTGCACCAAAGCACGTTGAACAATTCCTTAAGGAAAATTACTTGCGCTGGGATTCACTCGGTGAGTTCTTGGCTCTTGCTTCGAGCTTTGAGCACCTCGCTCAGCGAACCGGCAATGCCCGCGCTCAGGCGTTGGCCGATACTTTGGACCGTGCCACGGGTCGATTCTTAGATGAAGACCGCTCACCTGGACGCAAGCTCGGCACAATTGATAATCGCGGAAGTCATTACTACCTCGCTCAGTATTGGGCGCAGGAACTCGCTCATCACCAAGATGAAGCCCTCGCAAGTTCGTTCCAACCAGTCGCTGATGCATTGACCTTGAACGAAGACAAGATTCTGGCTGAACTTCTGGGAGCACAGGGCAAGAGTACCGACGTAGGTGGGTACTTCCACCCGAATCCTCAACTAGCAAGCGCAGCAATGCGCCCATCGTCAACGCTTAACGCAATTATTGACGCGCTGTAGGTTTAGCTGTTTCGACCACGACGAATGGTGTTAAAAATTAGTGATGGAACTCTCACTTGGCATGATCACAATTGTTGTTGATGGCTACGACAAAGCAATTTCGCATTATGTAGGTGATTTAGGTTTTCAATTACTGGAAGACACTGTGTTAACTGAAGAGAAGCGTTGGGTCATCGTTTCCCCCGGAGAGAGTGGTGCAAAACTACTTCTCGCGTGTGCCAGCACTCCTGCGCAAGAACTCGCAATAGGCAACGCAACTGGTGGTCGCGTTGGATTCTTTTTGAACACTTCTGACTTTCAAGCAACGTTCGAAAAATACAAGCGCAATGGCGTTACCTTTACTGAAGATCCGCGAAGTGAAACTTACGGCCAGGTGGTGGTCTTTAAGGATCTTTATGGAAACAAGTGGGACCTCATCGGTCCGACAAAATAGGTTTTTCAAGTAATGACCATTGATCCAATACTCCTGAGACCAGCGGTTGAGCGAGTTCGCAGTGTTCTTGCCAGTGGCGAAAACACAGGGGAGATAAAACTTCTCGAGAGCTCGGCCCGTTCATCTAAGGAAGCTGCGGACTCACTTGGTATTGAAGTTGGTCAAATCGCGGCATCAATTATCTTTCGCCTACCTGATGATTCTCCAATTCTGGTCATTACGAGTGGAAGACATCGTGTCGATACCACACTGATCACCCAGCACTTAGGGATCGCAGAACTACTCAGAGCAGATGCTGATTACGTAAAAACAGTTTCAGGCTTCACGATTGGTGGCGTTAGTCCAGTTGGTTGGCTAACCAAGCCAGAAACGCTTATCGATGTGGCACTTAATGATTACGACGTTGTCTGGGCGGCGGCAGGACATCCTCACGCGGTGTATCCGACGACGTTTGACGAATTACAACGAATGACCGGTGCAACGGCATTGGTAGTGGGAGAGTAAAAGCATGAGGACAATTATTGAAAGAATTGCAGTTGCTGTTTCCATGATTTGGAACATGTATCTCGTTATTGGAGTGGTCTTTGGCGCATCGTATGCACTACATCGTGCAGCGGGGGGACAGTTCACTTCATTCCCAGCGTCGATTCGAATTTCGTACGTTTTGACCTTTGCGATCCTTGTATGGCAGGCAATTGTGTATGTGCGACTGACTAGAGGAATGTCTGTGCATCCAGCATGGTCAGTGAAAGTGCTCTTTTATGTAGAGGCCGCAAGCTTCTTTGTGAACTTAGTGTCACGAAGTTCGCTTGAGCGTTGGAATGCAATTCCTGCTGGAATTGTTGCTTACGTGTTCTACCGTGAGTGGCAGGCTACTAAGTCGTAATTACTCGGGCAGTGTTATGCCTAAGCGCTTCAAATAACCAAGACCCATGATTGCAGCTTCACAGCCAATTGCTTCTAGGTCTGCAACGTCTTTTTCGTCTCGAACGCCCCCTGCAGCGACAACTCGAATTTCACTTCGACACACCTGCTCGTACAGCGCCAGATCTGGTCCTTGCATGGTGCCATCTCGTGAAATTGCTGTTACGTGAAGACGAGTTACTCCAGCATCAACACATCTGGCCACTGCGTCGTCGACACTGACACCTGAAGAGCTCAGCCATCCTCGAACACTTATTTCACCGTCTCGAACATCAAGCGCGACTACCAATTGTTCATTCAGCGCGTCGGCAAATTCTTTCAGTGACGTTGGCTCAGCCCACGCAGCGGTGCCAACGATCACACGTGCAGCACCTGTAGTGATAGCTGCCTTGGCGGCGTCAACTGAACGAATACCACCAGAAACCTGGAGAGGGATACCTGCTGATGCAGCTAAGCATCGCTTAACGACTTCGAGGCGCAGGGCCCCATCACGCGCACCCTGCAGATCGACCACGTGTATGAGTTCTGGCTTTGTGGCAACGATGCGCCCCATGAATTCTTCAATTGGCTGGCGGAAAAGGACGCGGTCATAATCGCCTTGTTCTAGGCGTACGGCGTTATCGCCAAGGAGGTCAAGGGCTGGGATTATTTGCATAGTAGCGTGTTAGCATGCTAGCATAGCATCATGACATCTGGCAAAGTTATACCAGCGGCCGAAAAGGCAGAGACGGGCGAGCGTTTCGACGAACTCGTTGCTGCCTTCACTCGACTGCGTGACCCAGAAACTATTGCAGCCTTTCTAAAAGACATCTGCACTGGCGCTGAGCTTGACGCAATGGGGCAGCGCTTACAAGTTGCTCGACTCGTTAATGAAGGTGTTACGTATCAAGAAATTTCACGACGCACCGGTGCGTCAACTGCAACAGTGACTCGAGTCGCACAGTGGTTACACCACGGTGAGGGCGGTTATCAGGCTGTACTTAAGAAAGGTCGCAAATGAATCGACTAACCATGGCGCTTCCGTCAAAAGGACGCCTTCGCGAACCATCATGGCAACTGCTTGAGGCGAGTGGCGTCTCGCCTCAAGAACCAGGAGAGCGCGTGCTCCAAGCACACTGCCGTAATGCTGACATCGATCTTCTTTTTGTTCGCGCTGACGACGTTCCTGAATATGTCCAAGATGGCGTCGTTGACTGTGGCATCACTGGACTCGATCTGGTTGCAGAGCGAAGCAGCAACGTCGAAGTGCTACTTCGCCTCGGATACGGAACGTGCTCGCTCCAGGCTGCAGTTCCAATGGAAGACTCGGCAACTCAAATCTCAGACCTAAATGGTCGCCGTATTGCAACGTCACACCCGAACATTGTTGCCAAAGTGCTCGGTGAACTTGGAATAAAGGCAGAGATTGTTCAAGTATCTGGTTCAGTAGAAATCTCACCTCGCCTCGGATTAGCTGATGCGGTTATTGACCTTGTTTCGACGGGCAGCACACTTCGCACGAATGGACTTCGCTCAATAGGAACAATCTTCGAATCTGAAGCAGTGCTCGTTGGTCGAGTTGGTTCAGCAAACCTTGAAGCGGCTCGCACCCTTTCTACAGTGCTCGGCTCAGTCATCAATGCGCGTGCAAACAGGTATCTCATGTGCAACGTTGAAAAGTCAAACCTTGAAAAGGTCACCGCACTGCTACCTACCAAGGGTTCACCAACAATCATGGACCTCGCTAACGGCAGCACGGTTTCTGTTCACGCACTCGTACCTGCAGCCGACATCTGGTCACTGCTACCAAAGCTTGAAGCAAGTGGCGCAAGTTCAATCCTTACCCTTCCAGTAGAAAGAATGGTCCGATGAGTTCTCAAGTAAAAGTTGACCGCAAGTTCACCATTGAAGACATTGTTAATGACGTCAAAAGTCGCGGTGATGCTGCGGTAGTTGAGTGGACCAATCTCTTTGATGGCACGAACTACGAAAAGCCTCAGCGTGCTGAAGCGTATGGTGACATCCCAACTGCAGCAATTCTTGCGGCTGCTGACAACGTACGAACGTGGCACGCAGCGCAGCGCCCCCAGGACATCATGATGGAAGTAACTCCTGGTGTAACACTTGAGCGCCGTTGGACACCACTGCGTTCAGTGGGGCTCTACGTACCAAAAAACCTTGTTTCTTCACTGATCATGACTGGCATCCCGGCACAAGTTGCTGGGGTTGAGCGCATCGTTGTCTGCACTCCGCCAAGTGGCGCGGCCGCAGTAGCTGCTGCTGCAGCGCTGCTCGGCATTGATGAAGTGTGGGCTATTGGCGGGGCACAGGCAATTGCCGCCATGGCGTACGGCACAGAATCAATGGCACCAGTTGACAAGATTTTTGGGCCAGGCAATGCCGCGGTCAATACTGCAAAGTTGATTGTTAGTCGCGATGTTGCAATTGACCTTCCAGCAGGACCGAGTGAAATTGTTGTGGTCGCAGATGACGGAGTCGATGAGACACTCGTAGAGCAAGAGATGGCAGCACAAATGGAGCACGGTCCAGATTCACGAGGATTCATTGTTCGCGTGGGCAACGATCTTGAAGCTGCACTGTTAGAAGTTGAAAAGTATGCGGCTGAGCACGTTTTCTTGCTTGGCGAAAAAGCTGAGTCACTGGCACCACGAATTAGAAATGCTGGCTCAGTGTTTGTTGGTAAGTATTCACCAGTTCCTGCCGGAGACTATGCAACGGGCGGAAATCACGTTCTTCCAACCGGCGGATGGTCTAAGTCGACTGGCGGACTTGGCCTTGAGAGCTTTATGAAAACAGTCACCGTTCAGCGTGTGACCAAAGAAGGGCTTGAGAAATTGGCACCAACAATCGAAGCACTGGCAGAACTAGAAGGTCTTCCAAGTCACAAGGCCACGGCACGTCGTGACTAGGCCAGAAGCCCTCGAGGCATACCAGTGGCCCCCTTCGAATGAAGCGATTGCGGCTTCAGTAGGGATTGATCCACGCAACATCATTCGATTTGATGGCAATACTCCAGCGACGCCACCCGCCACAGCACGACCAGCTGCACTCGCAAAAGCGCTAGCTGACATAAATGAATACGACCGTGGACGTTACGAGTCGCTTCGCCAGGCGATTGCAGATAAGCACGAAGTAGATCTCGATCAGGTTGCCATTGGCGCGGGGAGTGATGAGTTCATTGTTCTGCTCACACGTATCTTCGCTGAAGGTGGAACTGTCGCGAGCGTTCCTGCGTTTTCATACTCAATGTACAGATACGCCGCCATCATGGCTGACGCCACGGTCATTGATGATCCAGAGAAGGCTGACCTGGTCTTTGTTTGCCGACCAAACAATCCAACGGGGGAGCTTCCTGACATCCCTAAGGTGCCAGGCCAACTCGTAATTGATGAGGCGTACGCCGACTACGCAGGAGTTGATGCGTTTGATGAAGTTAAAAATGGCGCAATTATTCTTCGTACATTCTCTAAGGCCTACGGTCTCGCTGGAGCTCGTGTTGGCTACGCAATTGCGAACAGAGAATTGACCGCAGTCATCACCTCGAGACAGGCACCTCTTTCGGTGTCTGCCCTTTCGGCATCTCTAGCGCTTGCAGCGATATCGGTTCCTCTCAACATTGAAGGGCAAATAGCTGAGCGCGAACGAATGGTGAAAGAGCTCACAGCGCTCGGTCTCGTTCCAGCGAAGTCGTACACGAACTTTCTCTTTATTCCCATGGAGAATCCGCAAGAACTTGTTGACAAGTTGATGCCGTACGGCACAATTGTTCGCGCGTTCAAGGGTGGGCTTCGAATCAGCATCCGTGACGAGATTGATGATGACATGTTGCTAAGCGCTCTTCGCGCAGTCCTGAAGGGTGAAGACGTTGAAACATCGCCACTTCGTTATCGTCGCGCAACTGCAGAAACACTTCTGACGGTGCGCCTGCGCATACCTGGAGAAGGTCGTGTGTACGTGAACACAGGACAGGGTTTCTATGACCACATGTTGCACGCACTTGCTTTCCACGCAGGCATGGATCTACGCCTCGAAGGCGTTGGTGACTTAGAAACGGGCGAGCACCACGTTGTTGAAGACATGATGCGAACCTTTGGCGAAGCTCTCGACATTTCTCTTGGTGACCGCAAGGGTCTTGCTCGTTACGGCGAAGCCAGAGTTCCAATGGACGAAGCTATTGCTCACGCAGTGGTGGACCTATCGGGGCGCGCCACAGCCAACATTTCTATTGACCCAGATCCGGGAATGGCCGCACACGCGTTTGAGTCCCTCGCACAAACTGCACGCATCACGCTGCACGTGACAGCCTCAGGAAAAAACGCGCACCACGTTGCTGAGGCTTGTTTTAAAGCAGTTGGCCGTGCCATGGCTCAAGCACTCGTAAAGACCGGAACGCAGATCAACTCAACAAAGGGCACGCTGTGAGCGATGTTGTGGTTGTGGACTACGGAGCGGGTAATACCCGCTCAGTTCGCGCTGCATTAACGCACCTCGGTAAATCGAGTGTTGTCATTAGCGATCCCACGGCAATCCTTGCTGCAGACTTCGTGGTGCTACCTGGAGTTGGTTCAGCTCGAAGCGCCATGGAACACCTCAATCAAACCGGTGCTGCTGATGCGCTTCGCACACGCTTCGACAATGGTGGAGCGACACTTGGGATTTGTCTTGGCATGCAGTTAGCGCTTCAGACCAGTGAAGAAGATGGCGGCGTTACTTGCCTAGGACTACTTGAAGGCGACGTTCGTCGTTTGCAGGCTGACCGCGTGCCACGACTCGGATGGGCCAACGTAGATCCTTGGAATGAGTCTTTTTATTTTGCGCACTCTTTTGTTGGCCAGTCTACAGATACCGTTGCGACTTCTGACGGCTTCTGCGTTGCTGTTCGAAATGGATCATTCTTCGGCGTTCAATTTCACCCAGAAAAAAGTGGTGACGCAGGACTCAACTTTTTAGAGCAATGCCTTACTCTCGTCTAATTCCTTGTCTTGACGTCGCGAATGGACGCGTAGTTAAAGGTGTCAGCTTTGTTGGTCTTCGTGACGTTGGTGACCCCGTAGAGCTGGCAAAGTTTTACAGCGATGGCGGTGCAGATGAACTTGTTTTCCTAGACATCACCGCAACTCCAGAAGGCGCCAAGACAATGACGTCAGTAGTTGCGCAAGTTGCTGACGTCCTTGAAATTCCTTTCACTGTTGGTGGTGGAATTCGAACGGTTGATGATGCATCTCGCATTATTGAAGCAGGCGCTGACCGAGTGTCACTTAACTCAGCAGCACTGAGTAATCCGGAGCTGATTAGTGAGATCGCCGAACTTTTTGGAAGTCAAGCAGTTGTTGTGGCAATTGACGCTGGAGATGGCGTGGTGCACACCCATGGTGGGCGTAATGCCACAGAGATCAAAACGGTCCCTTGGGCCATTGAAGCAGCGAGTCGTGGAGCTGGTGAGATCCTTCTGACGTCTATTCGCCAAGATGGACAGCGCACAGGTTTCGATCTTGAACTAACAAGACAAGTTCGCGAAGCTATTTCAATCCCAGTCATTGCCTCAGGGGGAGCTGGAAACGCCCAGCATGTTGTAGACGCATTGCGAATTACTGACGCAGCACTTATTGCCTCAATTGTGCATGAAAATCCATCAGGGTTAAAAGGCCTGAGAGCGGAAATTGAATCATTGGGAATTACCCTTCGACCATTAAAGGAAAAAGTATGAGTGAAAACCTACGTGCCGCAATTGTCCAAGACGACGCAACTGGGCGCATTTTGATGCTTGGTTGGATGGATGAGGAAGCATTGGCACTCACAAGGTCCTCGGGATTTGTTCACTTCTTTTCTCGATCACGCCAGCAACTCTGGAAAAAAGGTGAAACCTCGGGCAATACTCTTCGCACGGTTGAAGTGATTCTTGACTGTGATGAAGACGCTGTCTTGGTGCGCGCTAATGCTGATGGTCCAACATGTCACGATGGAGCGACATCCTGCTTCACACCATGGCTATGGCGCAAAATTCTTCAACGAGCTGAAGAAGTTTCGCCAGATTCCTATGTGACAAAGATGCTCACTGAAGGCACCCCGATGATTTCACGAAAAGTTGGCGAAGAAGCGGTTGAGCTTGCTGTTGCTGCTCTTAGCGAAACTGACGAGCGGGTCATCAGTGAGGCCGCAGACCTTTGGTTTCACACTCTCTTGCTTCTTAAGAGCAGGGGCTTAGATCCTGCTGCGTTGGAAGACGAACTTCGTCGTCGCGATAAATAACGTCACAGAAGTTTTCGGTTCTTTTCATTCCGGACTGTGCATTCTGTCACATTGGGGAAATGTACGAAGCGTAGAACTAGTTCATGAAACTTTCCACATTCAAAACAGGTGAACTTCGCAAGAAGGTCATTGCAGTATCTGCAGCAGTTGCTGTAGCGTCCCTATCCCTTGTTAGCTTGACGGCTGGCGCTGCCTCTAATCCAGGCTTTGTTCTTTACTCGGCTCAGGGTTATGACCAGCAAGCTGTTGATGCCTTTAACGCAACACACCCCGGCTTCACGGTGACTTTGAAGGATGCCTCAACAGGTCCCCTTCTTACTGACGTGCAAGCAGAAGGCAACAACCCTAAGTGGGGTGCACTCTGGGTTGATGGTGCTATCCCATTTGCTCACCTTGACCAAATTGGCATGCTTGTGAAGAACAGTGCGCCAAAGGCTGCATTCAACACACTCGGAAAGGCGAATCTTCCAGCTGATGGCAGTTTCTCACCAACTGGTGTGACTGAGACTGGTGTACTTTGCTACGACACTGCACAAGTCAGTGCGTCAAACCTGCCTTCGAAGTGGACTGATCTTCTTACAACTCAATACGCACTTGGAATGAATGACCCATCAGTTTCTGGTCCAACATTCCCACTTATTGCTGGAGTGTTCTCAAAACTGAGCAACTTACCATTCAATGCAACAACCGCTCAGGTAAAGGCTGCAATCACCAAGGGTGAAGCGTTCTATCAAAACATTGCGCAGAAGACTCAGGGTGGACTTGTTGTGAATGCAACTAACGGTGTGACACTTGGCGCAATGCAGAATCAGGCAGTTGGAATGGCTACTATTCAAGGTTCAGCCTGCTACTCAAAGTCACTCGGCAGCTACAAGACTCTTGGTGAAAAGTACCTCGATGCTTCTATCGAGCTACCTAGTGTAATTGGAATTGACGCGAAGATGCCTGCAATCGTCCGTGCAGATGCAGCGAAGTTTGTCGCATGGCTCTACACGCCTGCTGGTCAGGTGGCAATGCGAACTGGTGACCCAACCGGAGACTCACTGTTCTGGCCAGTAGTCGGTTCGACTCTTGCAAATCCAATTATTCCAAGCATCTCTACAACCCACCCATACGCAATTAACCCTTACACATGGGCCCCTTTCGAAACTCAGATCAACAACTGGTTCGACAGTAACTTCGTAGGTTAATAATTACTTGCAAGTATTAATGACTTAACGCCGCGGAATTAGTCCGCGGCGTTAAGTCATTAATGAAGGAATTAGAAAAATAATGAACGTATTAAAGGCAAAGTCTTTCACTGAGAACGGGTTGGATACTCGCCGTAAGTTCTCATTCGGAAGTATTGGAGTGTGGGCAGCACTGTTCTTGCTCATTGGCGCCCCGGTTCTCTGTTTTCTCACTTTGGGAGTCAGCCCACGCCTTTTCCAACAAGGGCCACAATGGTTCACGCTGAAATATGTTCATGAAGCTCTACAAGGATTTGCTGGACGTGCAATATTTAACTCTCTTTGGGTAGCAACTGTTGTGTCTATCCTTGCGGTATCTATTGCAACTTCAATGGCCTGGGTAATTCACCGAACGAATATTGGAGCTCGTCGATTCTGGGCAGTAGCAATGTGGCTCCTCCTCCTCTTGCCCACTTGGATGATGACACTTGGATGGACTGATCTTCTACAACCAGTTGGTGGTCTCCAGGCCCTAGGAATTAACTGTTCATACCTCTATCATGAGTTTTTTGGACCTCTGGGAATCGTGGTGGTGCTGACAACAGCAGCATTACCGTTCTCCTATTTCATTATTACTGCGGGACTCCAGGGCCTTGGCCCTGAGTTTGAAGATGCAGCACGAATTCATGGGGCAAATAAAGTCCAAACCTTTAAGACGGTGCTTCCAATTATTTCACCAGCAATTCTTAGTGCTATCGCCGTCAGTTTTGCCGAAACAATTAGTGACTTTGGTGTTGCTGACACGCTGGGCTATCACGCGCACTTTCCCCTTGCTACATTTATTTTGTTTAAAGCCATTTCGAGCTATCCAGCCAATTTTTCTGCTGCTGCTGTCGTGGCCGCGGTGTTGATTCTTTCGATAATTCCACCAATTACTCTTCAATCTCGAGTTATGAGGAAGAACACATTCGCAGTGCTTTCTGGGCGTACACGCACACCAAGGGTCAGAGAGTTCCGCAAAGGACCTCGTGCCTTGGCAACGTCAATTGTCGCAACAGTCTTTGTAGTCGCAATCGGAGTTCCAATTCTTGGTGCTGTAATGACCTCGTTCATTAGCGGTCAGAGTTTTTACGGTGGCCATCTTCATCTCACTTTGCTTTATTATCGCGAAATCTTTAATCCACCTTCAGCCGGCAAAAGCTTAGGAACACCCTTGTTACTTTCTGATCAATTGGGGTTTGTCGTTGCATCATGCACAGGTGCTTTCGCAGTAGTAATGGCCCGTCGACTTGTAACGAAAGTTGGTGGACTAAGCCAAAGGATTACCGACATATTTCTTCTCGGTTCAATTGCGATTCCCGGTGTCGTTCTTGCGATCGGTTACATCTTTTTTTATAACTTGAGTTTTATTACCCACCATGTAATCAACCTTTATGAAACGCTTCCACTATTAGTGATTGCGTTAATTGCTTCTTCACTACCTGGACAGACTCGCTTTATGGCTGGTCCCGTAAGTCAAATTCAACCTTCACTTTCTGAAGCGGCGCGGGTGCACGGAGCTGGTCGCTTTGAAGCATGGCGCACAACTAATTTGCCCCTTATGTCACGTGTGTTGCTGTGGGGATGGCTACTGACATTTACTAAAACCATCTCGGAACTCGCAATTGCCACAATTCTGTTCCCCCCAAGCCAAGAGCCCGCTTCAGTGACTATTCAGAATTACCTGGCTAATTTCAACACTGGCGCTGGAACAGCAATGACAGTCATGACACTTCTAGAGATGCTTGGAATCATTGTCATTGCTTTAGGTATTTATCGTCTGGTCACTCCTAGGGGTTGGCGCAGAATTGGATGGAGAGGAATTCAGTCGTGAGCAACGCAACAGCGCCTAAAGCATCATCGGTTCTTTTTGAAAATGTTGGAAAGACGTTTGGTGAAAAGGATGCACTCAATAATGTCAACCTTGAAATTGCACCCGGTACGTTCCTAGTTCTTCTAGGGCCTTCAGGATCAGGTAAGACGACGCTACTTCGCTGTTTGGCAGGTATTGAACGCCCTAGTCGAGGTTCCATATTCATTAATGGAACTCCAGTTGCTGGTGAAGGCGGATTCCTTCCGCCTGAAAAACGTGGATTGGCAATGGTATTCCAGGACTATGCCTTGTGGCCCCACTTAACAGTTCGTGCGAACATTGGTTTCCCTTTAAATAATTCGCAGCTATCTAAGACAGCGCGCACCGAGCGTGTCGGAAACCTCCTTGATCGAGTGGGTATTGCCCACTTGGCTGAGCGATATCCAAATCAGCTCTCTGGTGGTGAGCAGCAGAGAGTTGCGCTAGCTCGTGCGCTAGCAGCAGAAGTAGGCCTGATTCTGTTCGACGAACCTCTCTCTAACCTCGATGCTGATCGTCGCGAATCGCTACGTATTGAGATTGCAACCTTGACTCGTGAGTCAGGTGCCACCGCTCTGTATATCACTCACGATCAGTCAGAAGCCTTCGCGCTGGCTGACAAAGTTGGTGTGCTTAAGCAGGGTGAGCTAATTCAACTCGATACACCTGAGATGATCTACAAGAGTCCAGCCAATGCGTTCGTCACTAGATTTACAGGAGTATCTGGTGAGTTTGCAATCAAGCAATTTAAGAAAATGGGAGATTCACTCGTTGAAGCGTATCTACCATTTGCACCTGACATCACTGTCGAAGCAACCAAGATTGGTAAACTTTCAAAGGACGCCAACGCAAGTTTGTTTGTTCGTTCTGCTGGAGTTTCTATTTTTCCTGAAACTAATGAAGAAGGAATTCCTGGAGAAATCCGAGACGTTGCTTTTAACGGTCGTGGTTACGAGCACGTTGTAAAAGTGGGTAAATCTGAAATGTTAACTAAGGTTTATTCAAAACATCGTTTTGAGCGAGGCGTCAACATAAAAGTGACCCTTGACCCAGCTTCATGTTTTGCTATTGATCCAACTACAGAGGAGATGTAAATGTTTGCAGCAACTGTTTCTTCAGGTGTGATTGTTCTCGTTGGTGCGGTGTTTTTGGCGTGTGCTGTAGAGATGGTTGAAGCATTGACGATTGTGTTTGCTGTTGGTCACACGCGGGGCTGGCGTTCAGCATTTGAAGGAGTTGTCGCAGCTATCGTCGCGCTAGTTGCCCTCGTGGCTGCTTTTGGTCCAGCACTCATTCATGTGCCGCTCAGCACGCTTCGACTCATTGTTGGTGGTGTACTCCTCATCTTTGGAATGCAGTGGTTGCGAAAAGCGGTACTTCGATCAAGTGGTCTGAAGGCCAAGCATGATGAAGACGCAATTTATGAAGAGACGGTGGCAGAGCTGAGAGCGAGTGGTCAGACCGTTGGGCGTGACCGCTTGGCGTTTGTGATGGCGTTTAAAGGTGTGTTTCTCGAGGGGCTCGAAGTTGTAATTACAGTTCTCACCCTTGGCACATCGGCACATCGTCTAGGTCTCGCTGCAACCACCGCTGGAATTGCACTCGTGCTCGTTGCAATTACGGGCGCAATTGTCTCCAAGCAACTTTCTTCAGTCCCAGAAAATGCAATGAAGATGAGTGTCGGTATTCTGCTCGTCAGTTATGGAACATTCTGGGTAGGAGAGGGACTCAAGGTAACGTGGCCGGGGAACGACGGCTTTCTAGCTTTCTTTGTAGCCATGTACACGCTGGTGACATGGGGACTTGTTGGCCTCGCTAAGTCGGGTACATCAAAATCGAAAGTTGAGGCTCACGCATGAGCGACAAGAAACCACTTCCAGTTCGACTACTCAAGGGCTTCGCTATGTTTTGGTGGGACTTTCTCGTGGGTGATACTCCTGAGTTATTTGTCTCGTCGCTGGTGATTATTGGAGTGGTTGCCGGACTTCGCGGTGCGGGTGCGAATACTGCAGCGGTTATCGCGCTTCCCGTCCTAGCCGTTTGTGCACTATCAATCTCGCTAAAGCGTGCAGTGAACGCAGCAAAGAAGAAATAGCCACATCTACTTATAAATAGTGCGGCGGGACCTCGTTATTGTCTCGTCGGATTTTTCTAATTTCTTCTTTTAGCCGTCCAATTTCTGCCTTCAAATCACGAATAATTTCTTCGTATTCTTCATTCGTTGGTGTTGGATTACTCACCATCTAAGAATCCCACATCCAGTGGCAAAATTCTGTGCTGTTTGGCCATTTTTGATAAAACCACTTTTCGCTGGACAGCATCATTATCGTTATAAATGGCTGCTGCCAAATGGCGCACCAAGGGGGATGTATGTCTACAGAACACATGGCGGGTCATGACCATGACCGACTTGCCGCACTCGGATATAAACAGGAGTTGTCGCGAGTTCTTTCGCTATTTGACAACTTTTCAGTGGCGTTTAGCTATCTCAGCCCAATGGTTGGAATCTATTCGCTCTACGTAATTGGACTTGGAGCTGGTGGACCTCGGTACATCTGGACAATTCCAATTGTCGTAGGGCTAATGACACTGGTTGCGCTGGTCTTTGGAGAACTCTCGAGTGAGTATCCATTGTCCGGGGCTTTGTATCAATACGGAAAGTTCAACGTTGGGCCTCGTTACGGTTGGTACGTCGGATGGATATACGGATTCGCATTGCTTGCAACCGTTGCCTCGGTGGACTCTGGAGCAGTTGGCTACGTTTCAGCTCTTTCAAACATTTGGTTCAAAACCCACATCGATCCAACGAACCACATAACAATCTTCGCTATTACTGGAACAATCATTCTTCTCTCAGCGATCCTGAACTCAGTGGGCGCAAAGATTATGGGTTATGTCGCCAGGTTTGGTGTCTACGTTGAAACCATTGGAACATTTGGTGTGTTCATTGCACTTGCAATCAAGGGTTTTCACCAAGGCCTTGGCTTCATTTTCACCACACAAGGTGTGCAGAACGCCAGCACTAATCCACTCGGAGTCAACTTCGGTGGTAGCTGGTGGACTGGTGCAGCTCTCGTAGCTGTGCTCGCCAACGTTTACATCTTCTTTGGATTTGAGTCTGCGGGCGACATTTCAGAGGAAACAAAAGAAGCGAGCCGTCAAGTTCCACGTTCAATGCGCAACGCACTTCTCTACGGTGGCATTGCCTCATTTGTTCTGGTTCTTGGACTTCTTCTCGCAACTCCAAAAATGGGAGGAATCGCTGCAGTCGTAAAGGGTGGTATTCCACTAATTCTTGGTGCACTACCAAGCTGGTTGCAGGATTTCTTCCTGGTAATGGTGATCATTGCGTTCTTCAGTTGTGGAACTGCTGTTCAGGGTGCGGGAGCTCGAGTGGCCTTTGCCTTAGCTCGTGATGGCGCGCTTCCGGGAAGCAATGCAATCAAGCAGGTTTCTGCGAAGCACAAGACACCTCGTAACGCAATTGTGGTCGGAACAGTGATTCCATTCCTCTTCTTGCTTCTAGTACTTGTAACCCCACCAGCTGCGGGTTGGCACATCTTGTGGTTCACGTACCCTGCTGGTGTTAACGCTCTGTATGCACTTGTTTCGTTCGCCACTTCAGGTATCTACTTGTCATTCTTCCTTACAGTGCTTGGAGCATTCATTGCCCGCCAGCGTGGCTGGAAGCCAAGCGGAACTTTCACGCTTGGTAAGTGGGGAATGCCAGTAACGATTGGTGCAATGACCTACTTGTTCTTAATGATGCTCAACATTGTTTGGCCAAGTGCGCTAACTAGTGGACGCGCAATGTACTTCAACTACGGGTGGGTCACGTTGGTTGTGATGGCTCTGATTGTTGCGATTGGTGCGCTGTACGAAGTGATTGCACGACCAAGCAGCAAAAAGTAATCAGCGTAAATCAAAAAATCCCCCGGCCTAGTACAGGCCGGGGGATTTTTATTTACGAATTAGTTTTCCAGTGTCTTCATGTGGGCAACAATCATTGACGCCACTTCAGTGTAGAAAGACTTGTCGTGAGTAATGTCGTCACCATAAGCGTCGAGCAGCCCTGTGAGTGTTTCGTAGTTAACACGAGCGACCATTTTTCTTCGAGCAGGTGAAGCGTTGGGGAAGCGCACTGAGTACAAAGTATTTAGTCGAGTAACTACTTCTTCGTTACGAATTCTGTCAGCATCGAGTAACTCTGGGATTGAGCGAATTGCACGGCGGAGCTCAACAGTTGCCGGGTGATCTTTTCGAAGTTTGTAGGTCAACTCAACGACTTCGTGAACCCAGTTCTCTAGGTCAGGTGCCGAAGGTAGCTCTGAAACTTTGTCGATTATGTAACTTGATCGAAGGTCACGGTCAGCTTTTGATAGTTCAAGAAGAATTGCAATCTTGTCTGGAAAGTAGTGATAGACGGTTCCGATGTTGATCCCCGCACGTTCAGCAACAAGATTTGTATTGAGCGCAGCAATGCCTTGTTCGACGATGATCTCTTTCGCAACGCTAAGAATGCGGTCGAACGTGATCCGTGATCTTGCCTGCGAAGGGCGAGTGATACGGTCATTAATTCCAGATATTGTCATGAACAAACTTTCCTATTTGAATCCAGTTTAAGTGACTTCTCAAGTAACGACTACATTAAGTAGAGATCTAAGGGGGAAATCGTGCCAATAGTCATTTATCGTGCTTGTGAAATCGTGACACTTGATAGCAATTGCCCCGCCGCGAATGCAGTTGCAGTAAGTGATGGGCGAATCCTTCATGTGGGTGAATTTACTGAGATCTGTGAATACCTTTCTGACGCTGTGTTCGAAGTGGATGATCGGTTCAAAGATGATGTGATTGTTCCTGGCTTCATTGAGGCACACGGCCACACATTTGGTGACGGCGCACTCGGCAAGCTTGTTTGGACTGGTATTGATGATCGTCCAAGCCCTGACGGCACAATTTCTAAAGGATGTAAATCGATCCAGGACGTGATCGACCGCTTAGTCGAACGATCCGCAGAATTCCCTGAAGGGACCATTTCTGGTTACGGATTTGACCCGTCATTCCATGACGGTCGCGCCCTGCGACGTGAAGACTTGGATCGTGTGAGTACCTCACAAGGTGTTGCGGTGATGAATGCGAGCGGCCACCTTGCTTATGCAAACTCTAAGCAGATGGAGTTAAGCGGCGTCACTTCAAACACTGATGAAGTCGGTGTCATCAAGGATCAAGATGGTAATCCGACTGGTGAATTCCATGAGAAAGCTATGGATTTAATCTTTGATCAAGTACGAGTTCTTTCGAGTGATCCAGAGAAGTCCGTGCGAAACGGCGGTGAACTTCTACGCCAAGTTGGTGTGACCACTGGAAGTGATCTATCACTCTTTGCGGCTGGTCGTGCTTTTGAAACATACGCAGAAGTTGTGTCTGACGAAAGTTTTCCTGTTCGAATTACATATTCTCCAAATGTTGAAGAGATGTCTCGAATTCTTGACGAGAAAACTATTTTTCCTCTAATGCTTAAATTGCGCGAGGAAAGTAATGATCGATTCACGTTTGGCCCCATCAAATGGGTTTCCGATGGATCTATTCAGGGCTTTACCGGAAAGTTGAAATGGCCTGGTTACTGCGGTGGTGAAGATCACGGTCAACTACTTCTCGATGAAGCGGCGTTGGTTGAGGGATTAACTCCATACCATGACGCAGGATTTCAATTAGCCGTACACGCCAATGGAGATGAAGCTATTGACACCGTGGTCGGAGCATTTGAGAAGATATTAAATTCTTCACCACGACTTAATCACCGCCATCGTTTGGAGCACTTTCAAATGGCATCACCAGCGGTAATGACGAAGATGGCAACTCTCGGACTCTGTGCCAACATCTTTTCTAACCACATCTATTACTGGGGTGACACTCACCGAAGGAAAACTATGGGGCCAGATAAAGCACGTCGCATGGACGCAGCTGCGTCTGCACTTCGTGCTGGACTTGTGATTTCACTTCACTCTGATCACCCAGTAACGCCTGTCAATCCGCTCTTCACGATGTGGTGTGCCGTTAATCGACGCACAAGAAGTAACTTCGAACTTGGAGCAGCCGAGAAAATTACTCCACTGCAGGCTTTGACGGCGATGACCCTCGGATCTGCCTATCTGATGAACCGAGACGACATGCTCGGTTCAATTGAGGTTGGTAAATTTGCCGACTTTACAGTTCTTGCAGAGAACCCACTCACTGTTGAGCCAATGACGATTAAGGACATAAAAGTAATTGGAACAGTTGTTGGCGGCAAGCCAACATCTAATTAGTTACCACGCAATGTCAATTACAGGTCGAACACCTTCACGATCTTCAATTGCTTTTCCTGCCTGAATGAGTAGATCTTCACGGAACATTGAAGCTACAAGTTGAACTCCATTTGGTTTAGTCGTGCCAACATTGATTGGTACTTGAAGCACAGGGAAGCCGGTTGTTGGAAGTGAAAACTGGTATCGCATTTGCTCGAAAATGTCATCAACAGCTGCTGGGCCCTTCGTGTCATACGCCGCTGGCATTGTGTGATTTGCGTTTGTAATCATCAACATGAGTGGGTACTCCTGCATGAACGCTGTCCATGCTCGACAAATTAAGTCACGTTCAGCCATTGCATTGAAATACAACGCAAAGTTTGTCTCTGGCATCTTCCTCATAAGTTCACGACCCCAAGTTACAAAACCTGGGTCTGGAATCTGTTCAACGAGCGCAGCGTTTAAAAGTAGTTCTGGAGCTGCAATGCGCTCCCACATACTAAAAGTCGCTTCGAGCATTGGCGGGTTCACTTGCTCTACTTCGTAACCTGCATCGGATAAGTGCTTCGCGGCTGTTGCGAGTGCTTGCTTTGTTTCAGAGCTCATGTGGTGCCCGTCGTCGCTTATCAGTGCGACTTTTCGTGAGGCTTTTGGTCCGTAGTTCTCAATTGGGAATGAAACCGACCTTGGGTCATCGATGTTGTAGATGGACATGGCTTCAAACGTCGCCCATAGATCGTCAATGTTTCGCGCCATGGGTCCATTTGTCGACATCAACAAGCTAAATGTGAATCTTGGCGATGTGGTGTTTGCCTTCATGGTTGGCATTCGACCCACGGTCGGGCGGAGTGCAGTAATACCTGAGTTGAATGCTGGCCACCTCACAGAACCACCAATGTCGTTTCCTTGTGCAACGGCACACATTCCGGTTGCAACAGCAACGCCTGCACCACCACTTGATCCACCAGGAGTTATTGCTTGGTCAAACGGATTTAGAGTCGCCCCGTGAAGTGCATTGTCTGTATGTATACGAAGGGCCATTGCGGGCGAGTTTGACCTACCAATCATGGTTCCACCAGCGTCTTCAAGGCCACTAATCACGGGGGTAGTTGACGGTGCAATGGCATCAGCCTGAAAAGTGAGCCCGTCGTCTGTTGGATAACCCTTGTGGTCAACATTGATTTTTGAAGAAAAAACAACACCAGCAAGTTTGCCCAGGCGGCTGCCTTGGTCAAATTTTTTGGCTCGTTCCACTGATTCACTATCGACAAGCGTGAGTGCGTTGAGTCGAGGATTTACCTGAGCGATTCGCTCTAAATGTGATTTTGCTACCTCTTCGGCAGAGACTTCTTTGCTACTCACCATTTTCGATATTTCTACAGCACTTTTTTGCCAGAGCTCAGTCATCTGTCTACTTTCGTTTGAGTTAAAAGAATAAGAAATTCTAGAGAAAGTGCAGGCTTTTCCTCGCCGTGCAGCTCCATAGTTGTTTTGACACGACACAGAAAGCCACTTGGCTTGTCAGTCACTGAGAGCAGTACTGCTCGCGCTCTCATTTTGTGCTCAAGGTATGCAGTCGCCGGAAATCGAAGTGAATCTACGCCGTAGTTGTACGTAACAACACCTTCTTCATAAAAAGGAAAGTTGTCAAAAAATGCAGATTGAAGTAACGAAAGAAGCATGAAACCGTCAATGTTCTCGCTAGCTCTTGGAAAGTCAGAATTAACCCAAGTGTCTGACAATTCTGGAACCGAATCGACTGACCAGTGAAATTGATCGAGATGTTCTTTATCAACGCTTCGCCACTCAGTTACGAAGACTTCATTTCCTATCGATCCATGCAATTCACTTAGTGGTCGTCTCTCAACACTTGATTCAGGCTTCCAGCTAAGTAACTGTTCGCTCATTGACTGTCAGTGACTACTAAATTTGTCCAATCCCCAACAAGCACCGGACGCTCTGATCCTTCAAGATCCATCACATTGTGCGTTGTAATGAGAGTTCCTTTCGCATGTGAGCGAACATCAGTGAGAGTGGCAGTAACTTTCACACGCTGCTCGAGGAAAACTGGAGCGGGGAATCTGAAATTTTCGAGGGCATAGTTGAGTCCAAATGCTCCAGGAGAATTAATCGGGTTGTTGTTGAAGTGAGCTGTGATCAAGAGTGAGACCAGCATGAAACCGTCTACATTTTCGTAGCCCACTGGATTCGTTAGGCACATCTCCATGTCAGCATCATCGCCGTTTGCAAAAGTGGACCACCGAAACTGCTTGACACGGTCTTCACTAATGGTGAGCCAGTCGGTAGTGAATAGTTCTTTGCCAATGTGCAAATGTGCTTCATCCACAGGGATAGTTGGCTGCATTTTTCCACGCATACCGAATGCAATTGATGACATGTGGCCTCTCTTTAAACTAAGCATATAGTTACTTTCAGAAGATTATAAGCAGAGGAATCAATGGTGGAGAAAAAGTTTGAGCAGTTTTCTGAAGCGGTTCAATACTTTGCTTCAACAGCGCCAGAGTCTCCGGCAACTTGGTTTCAAGGTGCGGAAATCACCTATGGAGAACTCGACCAGCGTGTTACAGAATTCGCTCGAGCATTAGTGGCCAGTGGCGTGAACAAGGGTGACCGTGTTGTAGTTCTCTCGACTCCACGACCTGAGTTCTGGATTGCAGCCTTAGGAGTAATGAGGGCTGGAGCAATTTATACCGGCATCAATCCTTCCTACACTCCACGTGAGCAAGCTCACGTTGTCACAAACTGTGAACCAGTTTTGATTTTCTCTCTAGCTAGTAATGCCGGTCGTTCTTACGTTGATGAAGTTGAAGAGCTGCTTAAAAATTCAACATTGCGAGAAGCAATTCGCCTGGACCAAGGAGACGGACAGGGTGCTCTTGTCAGCATGGCTGATTTCTTGTCTCGAGCGACCGATCAATTTCTTCCAGAAGTTTCACCTCGCGATCCAGGTGCAATCGTTTATACCTCTGGTTCAACTGGCGCTCCCAAGGGAGCTTTGATTCCTCACTTTGCACTTACGTATGGCGCTTACTGTGACGCAGATGCAATGCTCGTCTCGCAACCACGTGTGCCGTGCAACCTCCCGACAAACCACACAGGATGCATTGTTGACGTTTGTGGTGCAACATTGGTTGAAGGTGGCATGCTCGCATTTATCGAGAAATTTGACGCAGGAGACATCCTTCGTCTCATAGAAGAGCTCAAACTCACTAATTTGCAACATGTTCCAACTGTTCTTCAAATGATTGCTCTCCACCCAGACTTTGCTAGGACCGATCTTTCAAGTCTTCAGATTGTGGCGTGGGGTGGTGCTGCGCTACCAATTGAATTTGTGAACATTTATAAAGCGCTAGGCGTGAAGTTACTAACCACGTTTGGTCAAACCGAGACCGTTGGCAATGCAGCTTGGTCTCAGCTAACTGACACTGCGGAACAGTTGGCTAATTCTGTTGGCCACCCAAATCCCGATGCAGAAGTGCTGCTAGTTGACGAAGATGGAAATGAAGTAGAACAAGGGACTGAAGGTGAGGTCTGGTACCGGCACCCGGCAATTTTTCTTCGCTACTGGAACAATCCTGAAGCCACGAAGAAAACCATTACAGAAGATGGCTTTCTAAAAATGGGCGATGTTGCTGTACAAAATCCTGATGGCACTCTTCGACTTGTGGGACGCCGCTCTGAGATGTTTAAGTCTGGTGGGCTTAACGTGTACCCACGTGAGGTTGAATTAGTCCTTGAATCGCATAATGACGTTGCACTCGCTGCAGTATTTGGGCTGAAGAACGAGCAGTGGGGTGAAATAGGTGCTGCGTACGTAGTCCTTCACGAGAACGCGACTGCAACTGATGAAGAACTACTCACGTGGTGCCGATCTAATCTTGCCGGTTACAAGATTCCCAAAATCCTTAGGATAGAAAAAGATTTACCATTCTTGCCAATTGGAAAAGTTGACAAAAACTCATTGCGTGAGCGTTTAGTCGAATCGTTGCAATAAAGATTTTTGCGCTCGAACACGTGCGTTCAGGGTTAAACCAACAGCTGTCCTGAGTCATCGGATTTCATTTTGGAAGCCATTTTTGTGCATTTTCCCAATAGATTCCTGCAAAGTTGCAAAGTACAACAGGGGAGTTCTTCCGGCGGTTACTGTTTGCTACTAGTTAGTAACTCAGGAGGCAACCATGAAAATCGGAACAATGCTCACGTACTCGGGCAACATCAAGGAAATTGAAAAAGATGTTGTGGACATGGAAAGTGCCGGTCTCGACATCATCTGGTTTGCTGAGGCCTACAGCTTCGACAGCGTTTCACAGATGGGTTACCTCGCAGCCGTAACGAAGACGGTTGAAATCGGAGCAGAAATTCTTCCGATCTACTCACGAACACCTTCACTTCTTGGAATGACTGCAGCTGGGCTCGACTTTGTGTCGGGTGGGCGTTTCCACTTAGGTATTGGTGCCTCTGGTCCTCAGGTGATTGAAGGATTCCACGGAGTGCCTTACACCGCTCCACTAGGACGCACACGAGAAATCATTGACATTTGTCGAATGATGTGGCGCCGCGAAAAACTCGTTTACGACGGCAAGTTCTACAAGCTTCCACTTCCAGCAGGAGAGGGCACCGGACTCGGCAAACCGCTCAAGCTCATCAACCACCCAGTGCGAGAGAACATTCCAATTTGGGTTGCATCAATTGGTATGAAGAACGTGGAACTCACTGCAGAGATCGCAAACGGTTGGATGCCTATCTTCTTCATTCCAGAAAGAGCCAATGACATCTGGGGCGAGTCTCTGAAGGCCGGTAAGGCTAAGCGTGACCCTGCACTCGGAGAACTAATGATCAGTGCTGGATCGCTGGTTGCAATTGGCGAAGGTGAAGACGCAATCAAGGTTCGCCAGTACGCACGCTCAATGGCTGCTCTCTACATTGGTGGCATGGGTGCAGTTGGGCAAAACTTCTACACCGAACTGGCAACTCGCTACGGTTACGGCGATGACGCCAAGATTATTCAAGAGCTCTACCTGAGTGGCAAGAAGGCTGAAGCCGAAGCTGCTGTTCCTGAAGAATTCTTGGAGCTCACTACCATCTGTGGATCAAAGGGTTACGTGAAAGAACGTCTCGCTGCTTACAAAGAAGCTGGAATTACTCACTTGCAGATTCACCCAGTCACGCTGGGCGACCAGACAAAGCCTCAGATGATCGAGATGCTTAAGGACATGGTTTAAACATCACTACGAGTGGCGTCGCGTCCTCCGGACTCGAGCCAAGCGTTATACATACCTGCGTAGGCACCGCCCTTTGCGAGGAGCTCCTTAGGGGTTCCCATCTCAACAATGCCACCGTGATCAATAACTACGATTCGGTTCGCACGCTGGGCTGTTGTTAGACGGTGAGCAATAAGAATTGCTGATCTTCCTTCAAGGATGCGGTCGAGCGCACGTTCAATGATTGTTTCACTTCGAAGGTCAAGTGACGATGTTGCTTCATCCAAGATGAGCACACGCGGGCGAGCAAGGAACGCGCGCGCGAGGGCCAGCAACTGACGTTCACCAGCGGCGAGTGTTTGTCCACGCTCATGAACAATGGTGTCAATGCCTTGGGGGAGTCGTTCAATTAAGTCTCTTAGTCCCACTACATCAATTGCATCTTCAATCTCTTCGTCAGTGATCCCTTGACGGCCAAAGCTCAAGTTCGTCTTAATTGAACCTGCAAACAAGAATGCTTCCTGTGGAACAACGCCTAGTTGTGAGCGGAGCGATTGAAGAGTAACGGTTTTGATGTCGACACCGTCAAGTAACACGCGTCCAGCGGTTGGATCATAAAAACGGTTGGCCAGTTTTGCCATCGTTGATTTACCTGCACCCGTTGGACCAACGAACGCTACAGATTCTCCTGGAGCGATTTCGAGGTTGATGTTCTCGAGAACAGGTCGACCTTCGAGGTAACCGAAGCTCACATTTTCGAAGGTCATTCGGCCTTCAATGGTTGGTAGTTCTGGGGCGTTTACTTCTTCGTCAACACTCGGTGGAGTTTGGAGTAATTCGCGAAGTCGGATAATTGATGAGCGACCTTGCTGCAGTGCGTTGTACTGCTGGACCAGCAACTGAATCGGGTTGAAGAATCGGTTGAGATACAAGAAGAAGGCAATGAGTGCACCGATGCTGAGTTTGTGATCGAGCACCATGTTGCCACCAATGCTGAGCAGAATTCCTTGGCCAAGGATTCCAATCATTGATGTTGAAGGACCATAAATTGCATTAACGCGACCGGTGTACATGTTGGCGTCACGGTAAGCACCAACAACGTGTTGGTGGTTCAGCATGTTGCGCTTCTGGCGATTGTTTGCAGTCACGACGCGAATTCCATACAGCGACTCTGATAGGTCGGCTAGAACATTCGCAATTCGGTCGCGGCTAAGCAGGTAACCCTTCTCTGAAGCCACGTGGAACCAGATTGAAAATACGAAGAGAAGCGGAACAATCAAGAGGATCGTCCAGGTTGCCAGCACGACGTTGGTGGAGAAGAGGATGACCGTGATCGTAATCATGGTGAGCCCCTGCAGAGCAAAGGAGCTGATGCCGTCTTGGATCAATTGCTGCAAGTTTTCAATGTCGCTCGTCATACGACTCATCAAGACTCCAGCCTTTTCTTCAGTGAAAAAGTCGAGGCTCAGTCGCTGAAAATGTGTAAAAACACGAACACGCAACTCGTGCATGACTCGTGCAGCAAGTCGACCGGTCACATTGATTTGAAGTCGCTGAAAGATAGCGCTGCCAACTGCGAGCACTAGGTAGAGAGCGCCACAGACACTTATGACCGTCATCGAATGGTGGCCCTTGGCCATTCCGTTATTGATTGCGTACTCAGTGAGCTTTGGCCCCGCCTGCATCGCAAGGCTTATAACAATGGTGAGGACTGATCCCCAAAAGACGTAACCAGGAAATGCCTTGACCATTCGAAACAGCGTGAGAGGTAATTTCTCAGACTCACTAGGCAGCTGGCTAAAGGCAATTGACGATGGTTCACGCTTTGGTTCGGTGGAGACAATTTTCGTCGCCTCTTCCATGAGTTCACTCGGGATGCCTCCAAAAGGAAGACCCGTGTTGGAACTGGCTTGGAACATTCCACCACCACCAGGTCCCCCCCAACCGCCTCCGCCGCCACCCCAACCCATTACGCACCGTCCGATGTCGTTTGGGCAAGAACTTCTGCATAGAGAGGCGATGTAGCGAGGAGGTGTTCGTGGGTCCCTGTTGCAATAACGCGGCCTTCGTCCAAGAGAATTACACGACTGGCGAGCGCAATGGTCGAAATTCGGTGAGCAATCACGATGGTTGTTCGCTTGGTTAACAGTTTGGTGAGCTCGGCGTAAATTCCAGCTTCAACGTGAACGTCAATGGCACTCGTTGCATCATCGAGAATAAGGATTGGTGGGTTAACTAGCAGCGTTCGAGCAATCGAAATACGTTGACGTTGTCCACCAGAAAGCGTGTAGCCGCGCTCTCCGACAACCGTGTCATAACCCTCAGGGAGCTTCACAATGAACTCATGAGCGTTCGCAGCCTTGGCAGCTGCAGTGATGTCTTCAATCGAGGCATCGGGTAGTCCGTAGGCGATGTTGTCTCTGATGGAAATTGAAAACAGGAATGGATCGTCAAGAACCACTCCAACGGTGTCGCGCAGAGTCTGGAGTGTGACGTCTCTAACGTCATGCCCATCAATTTGCACCGACCCATCGCTGACGTCATAGAAACGCGTCAGCATTCGAGCCACCGTTGATTTTCCTGAACCAGTACGCCCCACGATTGCAACTGTTTCTCCAGCTTCAATGTGTGCATCAAAATCATGCAAGATCTCTGCACCATTGGCGTAAGCAAATCTGACGTGATTGAAATCAATTTTTCCCGAAACGTCCAAGAGATCGAACACGCCAGGTCGCTCCACGATCTCTGGAGATTCGTCGAGGACTTCAAAAATTCGCTCAGCACTCGCTTTGGCGCGTTGGCCCATCATGACGAGTTGACCCAACATCATGAATGGTGCTTGGAGCATTAGAAGGTAGGCATTGAAGGCGAGGATTGCACCTATTTCGAGCCTGCCTTGCAGCACCATCCATCCACCAAAAAAGAGGACAAGCGCGAGTCCTAGCTGGGGAAGGCTCTGAACCCATGGCCCCCAAACACCACGAATCTCGGCGTCCTTTACATATCCCCACGCAACGCGTTCAGCAGCATCAGCGAGTCGGTTAACTTCAGCGCCTTCTTGTGCGAAGGACTTAACAACACGAACTCCATTTATGTTCTCATCAACAATTGTTGCTACTTCTGCCAGACGAGCTTGAAGGATCCACGAGATTGGAAACAAGACGCGGCGCATTTTGATTCCAATGAAGTAGAGCAATGGCATGATGCACATTGCAATTAAGGCCAGAGGCACATCGATTGACAGCATGAATCCAAACGCAAGTACTCCAATGAAACTCTGAACAAGAATTAGGGGAGCAAACGTTGAATACATTTGGACACTTCTGATGTCACTGTTCGATCGACTTATTAATTGCCCCGACTGAACACGGTCGTAGAAACTAAATGAGAGCCACGTGAGGTGGTTGTACATGAGGGAGCGAAGGTCGGCTTCGACGTTGTACGCAGTGCGGTAGACGTACTGTCGAGAAATAATTCCGGTGATACCCGCAAGTACTCCAACAATCAAAATCTCAATCACAGTCCGCTGAAGGTTTCCGGTGTGGCGAATGAGTCCGTTGTCAATTGCACTATTGAGCATGTTTGGGACAAGCGTTTGGAACACCAAGCTCACTAGCGAAAGGCTTATTGAGGTAATGAATGCAAAACGGTGTGAAGCAATAACTGGAAGGATTCTGCGCCACCAGGTGAGACTTTTGTCAGGTGAAATAAGTGCACGAGGTCCTGGGTATTTCGAGTGAACTCCACCAAGAGGGTTGGCGCTTGGCCGGGTGGAGTGTGAAATTGCCATTGCCTGATGTTACTTGCTCACTTGTGCAGGAATTCACGAAGGAACATGACCTATTGTGTCGATGTGGCTTCTACCTATTTCATTGATCACCCACTCGTTGCTGACAAGATTCGCCAACTCCGAGATGAAAAGACTACTAATGCAGACTTTCTTCGCCTCGCCGGTGAAATTGCACGATTTGTAGCGTACGAAGCATTCCGTGACGCAAAAGTTTCGCCAACAACCGTTGACACCCCTGTTGTCAAAGGAGCACCCGCAGTCAAAGCCGATACGCAGTACATAATCATCCCAATCCTTCGTGCAGGACTGGGTATGAGTCCAGCGGCTCAAGAAATTCTTCCGGTGCACAGAGTTTGTTTGATGGGTCTGCGTCGAAACGAAGAGACACTACTTCCAGACGTGTATCTCGACGGAGTTCCTGAAGATCTTGGTGGCGCACCAATTGTTATTTGTGACCCGATGCTCGCGACTGGTGGATCACTCGTTTGCGTGCTGGACATCATCGCTCAGCGCAATCCTGGTCCAGTGACAGTGCTGTGTTTGCTTGCAGCGCAGCCGGGACTTGACTACGTGCTCTCTAAATATCCAGGCATCAAGATTTTTGGCGCGGCACTCGATGCAAAATTAACTGATGTTGGTTACATCACACCTGGCCTTGGTGACGCTGGCGACCGACTCTTTGGTGCTCCAGTTCGCTAACTAGAGGCCAATGTCCTCGTTCCAAAGTTCGGGGTGCTCGTGAGTGAACTTCGAAAGTATCTCAATACATGCTTTGTCGTTCAAGACAACGATCTCAACGCCAAGCTCTTCGAGCCAATCATGTCCACCATGGAACGTCTCTGCTTCACCAATAACTACAGCGCCGATATTGAATTGGCGAACAAGTCCTGAGCAGTACCAGCATGGAGAGAGCGTGGTGACCATTACACAGTCGGGGTAATCACGACGACGACCTGCTTTTCTAAACGCATCTGTTTCTGCGTGCACCGATGCATCGTCTTCTTGGACTCGGCGGTTGTGTCCTGCGCCAAGGAGTTCACCCTCTCTGGTGAAGAGTGCCGCACCAATAGGAATGCCCCCTTCGCTAAGTCCGAGGGCTGCTTCTTGGTATGCGGTTTCGAGCATCTTGTTGGCCAGCTCTGTACTTAATGGGGCATGATTTTTGTTCATGAATGTAAGTATGCTCCAAAGTTGTAGTTGATTGCTCAAACCTTTACCAAGTTAATCAAAGGACTGAAAATGTCAGATCGCCAAACTGCTTTCCCCGCCGACTTTATGTGGGGCACTTCAACCGCTGGGTATCAAATTGAAGGTGGCGGAGATAATACAGACTGGTCTCGCTTTGAAACTAAGCCTGACACCATTGCCGCAGAGCCATGTGGGGATGCATGCGATTCATGGAATCGATACGAAGAAGACTTAGAAATAATTGAATCACTTGGACTCAATTCATTCAGACTTTCTCTCGAATGGGCAAAGATTGAACCTCAACAAGGTGTGATTTCTAAAGAAGCAGTCTCGCACTACAAAGATGTTTTGAAAGCGTGTCACGCCAAGGGTATTCAAACAGTTGTTACTTTGCACCACTTCACCTTGCCACTCTGGGTAGCTGACCTTGG